>FWWM01005441.1_pt1 | contig 27923 bp, 26 predicted proteins | sample 2228351 | NCBI WGS metagenome assembly FWWM01 (sample SAMEA103939774, study PRJEB20133) | metagenome | reverse complement strand
GCGATCTCCTCGGAGCCGGTGGCCACGCTGTCGCTGGCCACCCGCACTTCGCCCACCACCTTGACCAGGCTGTCGTTCATGGTCTTGAGGGCGCGCAGCAGGTCGGCGGTCTCGTCCTTGCCGCTGGCGCTGATCTGGGAGGTGAGGTCGCCCGCGGCCACCGTGGTGGCCACCTTGACTGCTGCGTTGATCGGGCGGGTGATGGAGCGGGTGATCAGCACCGCCAGGCCGATGCCGAGCAGCAGTGCCAGGGCGGTGCCACCCACCATGGCGATGACGACCTGCTGTTTCAGAACCTCGGATTTCCGGTATTCCTCGGCGGCGACGTCGGTCTGGAGCTTCACCAGAGCCTGCATGGCTTGGGCCGTGGGCGGTGCCAAGGGAGAAATCTTGGTGCGGTACAGGTCTTGCGCACGCATGAAGTCGTAGGCTTCTGCGGCCTCGGCGGCCGGCGCCAGGGCTTCGGTTTCGTACACCTGCCGCGCTTGGGCAAAGGCCTCGGCGAGTTGCGTTTCCTCGGGGGTCAGCTTCGTGGCCATGTACTTCTGCCACAAGCCGTCCATGGTGGCCTTGTTCTTGCGCAGCTCCGTCACGCGCTTTTGCACGATGGCGGGGTCGTTCTGGATCAGCATGTCCATGACCAGCACGCGGTTGCGCTGCAGCAGGTAGTCGATCTGACCCAGGTCGGCCAGCGGCACGGTGCGGTCCACGTAGATGGTCTCGACTTCCTTGTAGAGCTTGTCGGAGGAGACAAAGCCCACGGCGGCGATGGCCACGATCAGCAGCAGCAGGGCGCCGAAGGCCGTGGCCAGCCGGCTACCGATCTTGAGGTTGGTGATGACATTCATGGCAGACAAGCCTCTGGGTTTCGGTTGCTGGGAATCAAGGGGCGTCGCCGCCGGTGCGGCGGGCCGATCAGACGCGCGCGGCCTGGTCGATCAGGCCCATGTCGGCGCCCGAGAGCAGTTTCTCGATGTCCATCAGGATGAGCATGCGCTGCACCTCGCCCTGCTCGACGGTGGCAATGCCGGTGATGTAGCTCGAATCGACGCTGGTCTGGAATTCCGGGGCGGGCTTGATCTGGTCGCCCTTGAGGGCGGTGACGTCGGACACCGAGTCGACCACGATGCCCAGCACGCGCGAGCCGATGTTGAGCACGATGGTGACGGTGATGTCGTTGTAGGCCACCTCTTTCTGCGCGAAGCGGATGCGCAGGTCCACGATGGGCACGATGACGCCGCGCAGGTTGAGCACGCCCTTGATGAAGGGCGGGGCGTTGGCGATGCGGGTGGGCTCGGCGTAGCCGCGGATCTCCTGCACCGACAGGATGGGAATGCCGTATTCCTCGGCGCCGAGTTTGAAGCTGAGGTACTCACCGCTGGCGGCGATGGCCGCATTGGCACTGGGTGGGGCGACTGTGTTCATAAAAATATTGTCCTGCAATCGGTATGGGCGTCAACCGCGTGTGGTCTTGTAGACGTCCAGCGCCTCGGCCAGGCGGGCGGCCTGCACCTTGAGGCTTTCGGCGGCGGCGGCGCTTTCCTCCACCAGGGCTGCGTTCTGCTGGGTGGCCTGGTCGAGCTGGGCCACGGCCTCGCCCACCTGGGCCACGCCTTCGGCCTGCTCGTTGCTGGCCGAGGTGATCTCGTTGATGAGGTCGTTGACGCGCTTGACCTGGTTGACGATGTCGCTCACGCTGTCGCCGGCCTGGGCCACGAGCTGGGAGCCGGTTTCCACCCGCTCGACGCTGGCGGTGATGAGGTCCTTGATCTCCTTGGCCGCTGCGGCACTGCGCTGGGCCAGGTTGCGCACTTCGCCGGCGACCACCGCGAAGCCCCGGCCCTGCTCGCCGGCACGCGCGGCTTCCACTGCCGCGTTCAAGGCCAGGATGTTGGTCTGGAAGGCGATGCCGTCGATGACGCTGATGATGTCGGCGATCTTCTTGGAGCTGTTGGTGATGTCCTGCATGGTCGTGACGACCTGACCCACCACTTCGCCGCCGCGGGTGGCCGCGTCGCTGGCGCCCTGGGCGAGCTGGCTGGCCTGGCGGGCGGTGTCGGCGTTTTGCTTGACGGTGACGGTGAGCTCTTCCATGGAGGCGGCGGTCTCTTCCAGGTTGGAGGCCTGCTCTTCGGTGCGCTGGGACAGGTCGAGGGTGCCGGTGGCGATCTCCTCGGAGCCGGTGGCCACGCTGTCGCTGGCCACCCGCACTTCGCCCACCACCTTGACCAGGCTGTCCTGCATGGCCGACAAGGCCTTGAGCAATTGGGCCACTTCGTCTTTGCCTTGGACCGGTATGGACTGGCTCAGATCGCCCTGGGCCACCGCATCGGCCGCCTCTATGGCCCGCTTGAGGGAGCGGGTGATGCCACGCAAGAGGGTCAGGCCAAAGAAAAACGCCAGCGCCACGCCCGCCGCGATCGCCCCGATGGCCGAGACAAGTATCACCTCGTAGCGGGCAACCGCCCCATCGAAGGCTTCCTTGGCAACGTTGCCTTGCAGGTCGATCAGGTCGAACAGGGTCTGACGCGCCGCAGCGAACTTGGGGCCCGCATCGTTGGCCGCATTGGCCTTGGAGGCCTCCAGGTCCCCGTCCAGGGCCAGCTGCAGCGTGACGTTGCGCGAGGCCTGGTAGGTTTCCCACTGCGGCTCGAACGTCTTGGCCAGGCGCTCTTCCTCCGGGGTCAGGACGGTGCCCATGTACTTGCTCCACAGCGCCTCGATCTCGCCATCGAGCTTGAGCGTGTCGGCATGGGCCTTTTGCGCCACCTCGCGGTTCGGCGCGTTGGCCGCCACCACCGCGTTGGTGCGGATCCGGTTGACCATGTCGGTCATGTGCCCCATGTCCACCAGCGGGACCGTGCGATCCTCGTACACCGTCTTGAGCGCTTCGTTGCTCTTGACTATGCCAAACAATCCCACGCCCCCTATGGCCACCAGCAGCAGCGACAGGAAAACAATCAGGGCAAGCAGGCGGGTCGAGATCTTCAGGTGGTTCATGTGTCGGTTCCGGTGGGCCGAGGCCCTCTGTGTTCAATGTGCGGCCATCCATCGGGCATGGTGGGGGGTCTCCTGCGTCCCCAGCCCAAGGCCCAAGTCGCCAGAGGTGGGACATTACACCAAAAGCATTTTTTTCAATTGAACGCCACCCCGCAAAAAGGGAGGGAGGCCGGAATCGACAAGATTTAAAGAGGGATAGGTGACAAATGTCACATATTGGTGCGCCCCTGGCGAGCAAGACGCACCAAAAAGAGACTTAGCGCCCCAAGGCGGGGCCTGGAACGGTCGGGGGATTGAGCAACACGTAAGAGCGTCCCTTGCGGGTCAGGACCCCGTTGGCCTCCAGGCGGGTCAGCGCACGGACCAGGGACTCGCGGGAACTGCCCAGCAGCTGGGCCAACAGACTGTGCGACGGGATGAACACCTGCTGGCTGTGCTGCACCTGCGCCAGGAGGCGCAAGCCCGCCTCCAGCCGCGCACCCACCCCCTGGAGCCCCTGGATGCGGGCCCACTCGGCCAGGCGCGACAGGGTGCGCCCGTGGGACCGCAGTACCGCCATCAGCAGCGGGATGCCCAGCAGCCCGGCCGCCTCCAGATCGGCCAAGGGAACCTCACACAAGCGGCCGTCGGAAAGCGCCACTTTGGAGAACGGCCCAACCTCGCCCGCCGGCCCGGCGGTGCCCAGCACCTGACTGCGGCCCAGGACAGCCACCGGCCGGGCCGGGCCATCGGGGCCGGCCCGGGTCGCCATCAGATGGCCCGCCTTGACCACGCCGAGGGTCTCGCAGGCACGGGCCTGCGTGATCAGCACATCGCCCTTGCGAAAGGCGCGCTCGGTGATGAGCGCCGACAGGCACGCCCCCTGCTCGGCCGACCCCTGGCTGAACAGTTAGAAAAAAAGACAGTCCTCGTGCCCCGCACATGCCGCACAGGTCCCGGGGGCGCGCGTAGTCGGGAGGGGCGGGTTCAAGGGCATGGGGGGGCTCGGTTCATGGGCTGGGTCGGGGCTGTTGCTGCGGACATTCTAGTGAGACCTGGAAGGCGCCGCCTGGGGAAAAACGGCAAAGGCACGCAAACCATCGAGCACGCTGCGCAGGCGCTGCGCTTCCCGCGAGCCATGGAGGCGGCGAGACCACCCCAGCGCACGACGCACCCAGTCGAGCCGCGACAGCAGAGGGCGCACAAAGGCGCGCAGATCGATTGGCGGTTCCGCCTCGGCATAGGCCCGCAGCACCCGGTGCACGGCATCGGGGCCGAGCTCGTCGAACCAGCGCGACAGCGACAGCAGCAACTGCAGCGCATCGTAGGCCTGCACCGTGGGCAAAGGCAGCGCCGGGTGCAGACATTCCTCGAAATCGAGCCGCGCGAACTGCCGGCCGTCCCAGGTGATGTTGCGGGCCTGCGCCCCCCCATGCCACTGGCCACGGGCGTGAAAACGGGCCAGGTCGGCGCTGGCCGCCGCCATCAGGTCCAGCCGATCGGCCGGGGGCAACCGGTCCAGACAGGCGTCCAGCGTGGGCCCGATGTCGCCGGTCGTCAGGGTCTGGCCATCGAAGGCAAGGACGGGCGGCACCCGCTCGCCGGCTGCGGACAGCGCCAGCAGCCGTCGGTGTTCGTGCGCCAGCAGGGCCCCCGCGTCGGTCTGCCGCACGGCCGCCCAGGGCACCGGCACCCGCACCAGCCGCGCAAACAGCCAGATGGCCAGCGACTTGCGCCAGCTGCGCAAGGGGCGTGTGGCCGCCTTGGTCCAGGTGCGTGCCGGTGCGGCCGGGGGCGACGCAGCGGCAATGTCAGACGGGGCTGTCAATGCGGATCCAGGTCGTCTTGACTTCGGTGTACTTGTCGAAGGCGTGCAGGGACTTGTCGCGCCCCACCCCGCTCTGACGGAAGCCCCCGAACGGCACGGTGATGTCGTCTTCGTCGTACTGGTTGACGTGCACGGTGCCGGCGCGCAGCGCCCGGGCCACGCCGTGCGCCTTGTTGATGTCGCGCGTCCACACCGCCGCCTGCAGGCCGTAGATGCTGCCGTTGGCCTGCTTCACCACGTCGGCCGCGTCGGTGAAGCTCAGCACGCTGAGCACCGGACCGAAGATCTCCTCGCGGGCGATGGTCATGTCGCTGCGCACCCCGTCGAAGATGGTGGGCTGCACGTAGCAGCCTCCGGCGACGGGCGCTGCGCGCTCCCCGCCGGCGAGCAGCTTGGCCCCCTCACTCTTGCCCGACTCGATGTAGCGCATCACGGTGGACAGCTGGGTTTCATCGACGATGGCCCCCATCACCGTGGCCTTGTCCAGCGGGTTGCCCGGCTGATAGCGCGGCACCAGCGCCAGGGCCTTTTCCAGGAAGGCCTCGCGGATGGACGCCTCGACGAACAGGCGTGAAGGCGCGTTGCAGCTCTCGCCCTGGTTGAAGAAGATGCTGCCCACGGCGGCCTCGACGGCTCGGTCGAGATCCGGGCAGTCGGCGAACACGATGTTGGGCGACTTGCCGCCCAGCTCGGTCCAGGCGCGCTTGAGGTTGCTCTGGCCGGCCATCACGTGGATCTGCTTGCCCACGCGGGTGCTGCCGGTGAAGGCGATGCAGTCCACATCCATGTGCAGCGCCAGCGGGCTGCCGGCCTCTGGGCCGTAGCCGGGCACCACGTTGAACACACCGGGCGGAATGCCCGCCTCCAGCGCCAGCTCGCCCAGGCGCAGCGCCGTCAGGGGCGACTTCTCGCTGGGCTTGAGCACCACCGAATTGCCGGCGGCCAGCGCGGGGGCGATCTTCCAGGCGGCCATGATCATGGGGTAGTTCCACGGCACGATCACGCCGACCACGCCCACCGGCTCGCGGGTGATGAGCGCCAGCGCCGTGTCGGCGGTGGGGGCGATCTCGTCGTAGACCTTGTCGACGGCCTCGCCGTACCAGCGGATGCAGTTGGCCGCGCTGTTGACGTCCACGCCCTTGGCGTACTTGAGCGGCTTGCCCATGTCCAGGGTTTCGGTGAGGGCGAGTTCGTCGGCATGGGCCAGCAGCAGGTCGGCGAACTTGATCATCACGCGCTTGCGCTGCGCCGGGCTCTTGCCGGCCCAGCGGCGGTCCTCGAAGGCCGCGCGCGACGCTGACACGGCGGCGTCGATGTCGGCCTCGCCGCAACGCGCCACAGGGGTGAGCAGGCGCCCGTCCACGGGCGAGAGACAGCCGAAGGTCTGGCCGTCGCGCGCGGCCACGCGCTGGCCGCCGATGAAGGCGCGGCCGTCGAAGGTCGGGGCGGGGGTCTGGGGTTCGGTCATGTGGGCTCCTGAATGAAGGTAAGGATGATCGTGGGTGGCGTGGGCGGGGCATCCCCCCCCCATGGCGACCGCCCGGTCGGGTCGGGTGCGCGGCGCGTCAGCCCTTGAGTTCGGGCAGGCCGGCCTGTGTGGCCGCCGCCATTTCGCGTTCGCGCCGGCGCGTCGAGCGCGCCACCCAGAGCGCATACGCCACGATCACGAGGGTGACGGTCGCGATAAGTATGGTGGCGGCGGCGTAGATGGTGGGGTTGATGCCGCGGCGCGCATAGCCGAAGATGACCTGGGGCAGGGTGTTGACGCCCGGCCCCGACAGGAATTCGGCGATCACCACGTCGTCGAACGACAGGGTGAAAGCGAGCAGGAAGGCCGCCAGGATGGCCGGGGCGATGTTGGGCAGGGTGACCAGGAAGAACACCTGGTGCGGCCGGGCCCCGAGGTCCATGGCCGCCTCCTCGATGGAGCGGTTCACCTCCAGCAGCCGCGACTGGATCACCACCATGCCGTAGGCCATGCCCAGCAGCGTATGCCCCAGGATGATAGTGAACATGCCGCGTTGCGGCCAGCCGAAGGCGTTCTGGGCGCCCACGAACAGCAGCAGCAGCGACAGGCCGATGATCACCTCGGGCATGACCAGCGGCGCGTTGACCATGCCGGAAAACACCGTGCGCCCCAGGAAGCGCCGGTAGCGCACCAGCACGAACGCGGCGAAGGTGGCCAGCACGGCAGACAGCACCCCGGTGGTGAACGCGACCTGGATGGACAGCCAGAAGCCCTCGACGATCTTGGTGTCGCGCAGCAGCGCCTCGTACCAGCGCAGCGAGAAACCCGTGAAGCGGGCGTCCTGGCGGGTGCTGTTGAACGAGAAAACGACCATGAACACCAGCGGCAGGTAGAGGAAGGCGAACACCAGCGCCAGCCAGAACTTGCCGAAGTGCTTTTCCAGCACCGCCTTCATGACCGGCCTCCTTCGTCGCGCTCGCCGGTGTAGTGGTAGTAGACGGCCAGCGGGATCACGATGAGCGCGATCATGACGACGGCCAGGGCCGTGGCCTTGGGCCAGTCGTTGGCGGTGAACATCTCGTCCCAGACCACGCGCCCGATCATGAGGTTGTCGGGACCACCCAGCAGCGAGGGAATCACGAACTCGCCCACACTGGGAATGAACACGAGCATGAAGCCGGCGATGATGCCGGCCTTGGACAGCGGCACCGTCACCAGCCAGAAGGCCTTGAAGGGAGAAGCCCCCAGATCGTAGGCCGCCTCCAGCAGGCGGAAGTCCATCTTCACGAGGTTGGCATACAGCGGCAGCACCATGAAAGGCAGATAGACGTAGGTCATGCCCACCAGCATGGACACATCGGTGTAGAGCATCTGGATGGGATCGCTGGTCAGGCCCACGGTCATGAAGAAGCGGTTGATGACGCCGTTGTCGCCCAGCAGGCCCTTCCAGGCGTAGACACGCAGCAGGAAGGAGGTCCAGAACGGCAGCATCACCATCAGCAGCAGGGCCGGGCGGACACTGGCGGGCGAGCGCGCGATGAAGTAGGCGAAGGGGTAGCCGAGCACCAGGCACAGCACGGCCGTGCACAGGGCGTACCAGATAGAGCGCAGGTAGGCGTCGACATAGAGGGTCTGGAACAGGGCCTCGCCCTCGGTCACGCGGAAGATGGACAGGTAGTTTTCGTACTTGAGCCGCAGCACGCCGGTGTCGGGGTCCCACAACGGCTTGAACGGGTGGATGTCCGAACCCATGTCCACGAAGCTGATGTAGAGCAGGATCAGGAAGGGCAGGAAGAAGAAGACGAACAGCCACCCATAGGGCAGCCCGATGACGAAGCGCCGGCCGGGCATGGTGAGCTTGAGTGCCATGTGTCGCCCCATGCCGGTTCAGTCGCGCAGCACGACGCCGGCGCGGTCGGCCCACCAGAAGAAGACGTTGTCGTCCCAGGTGATGTCGGACAGGCCATGGCGCGAGGTGTTGGCCTCGGTGATCTTCACGCGCGACCCGTCGCCCGCGACCACGATGTAGGTGTTGTAGGAGCCGAAGTAGGCGATCTCCTTGACCTTCCCCGCAAAGAGATTGATGGCCACGCCGGCGGGACGCTCCTTGGCGATCTCGATCTTCTCCGGACGCACCGCGAGCGTGACCGGCATGTTGGGCGTGCCGCTGACGCCGTGACCCACGTGCATCTCGCCCAGCGCGGTGGTGATGGCGCAGTGGTCGGGCTCGTCGGTGGTGAGCCGGCCTTCGAACAGGTTGACGTTGCCGATGAAGTCGGCCACGAAGCGGTTGGCCGGGAATTCGTAGACTTCTTCGGGCGTGCCCACCTGCAGCACGCGGCCCTTGCTCATGACGGCGATCCGGTTGGCCATGGTCATGGCCTCTTCCTGGTCGTGGGTGACCATGACGCAGGTCACGCCCACCTTCTCGATGATGTTGACCAGCTCGAACTGGGTCTGCTCGCGCAGCTTCTTGTCGAGCGCCCCCAGCGGCTCGTCGAGCAGCAGCAGCTTGGGCGCCTTGGCCAGGCTGCGCGCCAGCGCCACGCGCTGCTGCTGGCCACCGGAGAGCTGGTGCGGCTTGCGCCGGGCGTACGCGCTCAGCTGCACCAGCGCCAGCATGTCGTCGACGCGCTTCTTGATCTCGACCTTCGGCAGCCCCTCGCGCTTGAGCCCGAAGGCGACGTTCTCCCAGATGTCCAGGTGCGGGAACAGCGCATACGACTGGAACATCATGTTGACGGGCCGTTCGTAGGGCGGCATGCGCGCCACGTCCTGGCCCCCCAGCAGGATGCGGCCCGAGGTCGGGGTCTCGAACCCGGCGAGCATGCGCAGCAGCGTGGACTTGCCGCAGCCCGAACTGCCGAGCAGGGCGAAGATCTCGCCCTTGGCGATCGACAGGGACACCTCGTCGACCGCCACGGTGTCGTCAAACCGCTTGACCAGCTTCTCGGTGACGAGAAAGCCCGAAGCGCCCGCCTGCTCTGTCATGGACCTGTCCTTGTCTGGGTGTGCATCAACACAAAGGGGCTGTTCATACCCGCGTACAAACAGCCCCGGGGGTGCGCGCCGCGGGGGATCAGCGGCCGCGCTTGAAGGCGTTGTAGGTGTCGTTGAGCACGCCGGCGATCTCGTTGGAGAAGCCGCCGGTGGCGATCAGACGCGCGGTGTCCTCGTCGCCCAGGAAGATGGTCTTGTTCTGCTTGATCTCGTCGCTGACCATGGGCAGGGCCGCCTTGTTGCCGGTCGGGTAGTTCAGCTCGTTGGCCATGGCCGCACCGTTCTCTGCACGCAGATAGAAGTCGATGAACAGGTGGGCGTTGTTGACGTGCTGGGCGTCCTTCGGGATAGCCATGGTATCGATGAAGACCAGGCCACCGGTCGTGGGCAGCAGGGGCACGATCTCGTCCTTGCCGCCCATTTCCTTGACGCGGTCGGCGGCGATGTTGATGTCACCGGACCAGCCGATGGCGACGCAGGCCTTGCCGCCGGCGATGTCGTCGATCATGGTGCTGGAGAACAGGCGGATGTCGGGGCGCACCTTGGCCAGCATCTCGGCCGCGGCCTTGAAGTCCTCGGGGTTCTCGCTGTAGGCGGGCTTGCCCACATAGTGCAGGGCCACCGGCAGGATCTCGGACGGCGAGTCCAGCAGGGCGATGCCGCAGGACTTGAGCTTGCGCGTGTAGGTGGGGTTGAAGACCAGATCCCAGGCGTTCTCGGGCATGGGCGTCTTGCCCAGGGCCTTCTCGACCTTGGTCTTGTTGATGCCGACGGTGGTGAAGCCCCAGGCCCACGGAACGAGGTGCTTGTTGTCCGGGTCGACACCGGCAATCTTGGCCATGAACTCGGGGTCGAGGTTGGCGTAGTTGGGAATCTTGGACTTGTCGAGGGGCTGGTACAGGCCGCCGTCGATCTGCTTCTTGGCAAAACCGGCGGTGGGAATGACGATGTCATAGCCCGAGTTGCCGGCCACCAGCTTGGCGTGCAGGGCCTCGTTGTTCTCGAAGGTGTCGTAGTTGACCTTGATGCCGGTTTCCTTCTCGAAGTCCGCCAGCAGGGTTTCGGTGATGTAGTCGGGCCAGTTGTAGACGTTGAGCACCTTGGGCTCATTGTTCACGGGAGCGGCGGGGGCGGCCGCCACGGGCGCGGGAGTGGCCGCTACCGGCTCCTCCTTCTTGCCGCAGGCACCCAGGAAAACGGCGGCGAGGGCCAAGGCCAAAACCTGTTTTTTCATCTTCAATGCTCCAGAAGGTGGATAAAGTGACGGAAAAGCTCTCCAAGGATGCCAGCAATTTTCAGACCAGCGACCAGCGGCCATTGTATGCAAGCCATCAGAGATGCCCAAGGCGACGCAGATCGGCCAGGGTGAAATCGAGCGCCTGACGGATCAGTCCCATCATCTCGTCGATCTGGGCGCGCGTCATGATGAGCGGCGGTGCGATGATCATGCGGTCGCCCACGGCGCGCATGATCAGGCCGTTGCCGAAGCAGTGCCCCCGGCAGATCATGCCCACCCCCAGGTCGGGGTCGAAGCGCTCGCGCGTGGCCTTGTCCTTGACCAGCACCAGTCCGGCGACGAAACCGCAGGTCTCGGCGTCGCCGACGAGCGGGTGGTCCTTGAGTTCGGCGAAGCGCTGCGCCAGGTAGGGGCCGATGTCGTCGCGCACCCGGCCCGGCAGGTCTTCCTGCGCCATGACATCGAGGTTGGCCAGCGCCACCGCACAGGCCACGGGGTGGCCGCTGTAGGTGTAGCCGTGGGCGAATTCGCCGCCTTTTTCAATCAGCACCTTGGCCACACGGTCGCCCACCATGACCCCGCCGAGCGGGATGTAGCCGCTGGTAACGGCCTTGGCGAAGGTGACGAGGTCGGGCCGGTAGCCGAACTTCTCGTAGGCAAACCAGTGGCCGAGCCGGCCGAAGGCGCAGATGACCTCGTCGGAAATCAGCAGGATGCCGTACTGGTCGACGATGCGCTGGATCTCGGGCCAGTAGCTAGAGGGCGGGATGATCACGCCACCGGCGCCCTGCACCGGCTCGGCGATGAAGGCCGCCACCTTGTCGGGGCCCACCTCCAGGATCTTGTCCTCCAGCCAGCGTGCCGCGCGCACGCCGAAGGCCTCGGGCGTCTCGCCGGGTTGGGCGTTCTCGAAGAAGTAGGGCTGGCCGATGTGCACGATGTTGGGGATGGGCAGATCCCCTTGGGCGTGCATGCCGCTCATGCCGCCGAGCGAGGCACCCGCCATGGTGGAGCCGTGGTAGGCATTCAGGCGGCCGATGATGACCTTGCGCTGCGGCTGGCCCATGAGGTCCCAGTAGCGGCGCACCATGCGCACGTTGGTGTCGTTGCTCTCGGAGCCGCTGCTGGAGAAGAACACGTGGTCGAAGCGGCGCCCGTCCACCGGCGGCGCCAGTTCGGCCAGCCGCGCGGCCAGGCGCACGGCGGGCTCGGTGGTGGTCTGAAAGAAGCTGTTGTAGAAAGGCAGCTTCATCATCTGCGCGTAGGCGGCGTCGGCCAGCGCCTTGCGCCCGTAACCGGCGTTGACGCACCACAGCCCGCTCATGGCGTCGAGGATCTTCTCGCCCTCGGAGTCCCAGATGTAGATGCCCTCGCCCCGGGTGATGACCCGGGCCCCGCGTGTGGACAGGTCGCGGGTGTCGGTGAAGGGGTGGATGAAGTGGGCGCTGTCGAGGGCCTGCAGTTCGGCGGTGCTCAGGTGCTGGGGGTCGACGGGGGCGTTCATGGTGCAGGGGCTCCGGTGGGGGATGGGGTCAGACGTGCAGCAGCAGGTGCTCGCGTTCCCAGGGTGAGATCACCTTCATGAATTCGGTGAACTCCAGTTCCTTGATCTCGGCGTAGATGGTGATGAACTCATGACCCAGCACCTCGTGCAGGTCGGTCTCGCGGCGCAGCCAGTCCAGCGCCTCGCCCAGGCTGCGCGGCAGCGCGTAGGGGGCCAGGTAGGCGTCGCCCTTCATCTCGGGCTTGGGCTTGATCTTGTTCTTCATGCCCAGGTAGCCGCAGGCCAGCGTCATGGCCATGGCGACGTAGGGATTGGCGTCGGCACCGATGACGCGGTTCTCGACCCGCCGGGCCTCGGGCGTGGAGATCGGCGAGCGGATGCCCACGGTGCGGTTGTCGTGGCCCCATTCGATGTTGATGGGCGCGGCGGTATGACGCGACAGGCGCCGGTAGCTGTTGACGTAGGGCGCCACCAGCACCATGGCCGCCGGGATGTAGCGCTGCAGCCCGCCGATGTAGTGGTAGAAGGCCTCGGAGGGCGAACCGTCGGGGTTGCTGAAGATGTTGCGACCCGTGGCCTGGTCCAGGATGCTCTGGTGCATGTGCATGGCGCTGCCGGGCTCGCCCGCTATGGGCTTGGCCATGAAGGTGGCGTACATGTCGTGGCGCAGGGCGGCCTCGCGCACGGTGCGCTTGAAGAAGAAGACCTCGTCGGCCAGGCCCAGGGGGTGGTCGTGGAAGAAGTTGATCTCCATCTGGCCGGCGCCGATCTCATGGATCAGCGTGTCCACGTTCAGGCCCATGAGGTTGCAGTACTCGTAGATCTCCTCGAACAGGGGGTCGAACTCGTTGACCGCGTCGATCGAGTAGGCCTGGCGCGAGGTTTCGGCCCGGCCACTGCGGCCCACCGGCGGGCGCAACAGGGTGTTGGGGTCGGTGTTGCGCGCCGTCAGGTAGAACTCCAGCTCGGGCGCGATCACCGGGCTCCAGCCCTCGGCGTCGTAGAGCGAGCAGATGCGGCGCAGCACGCTGCGCGGGGCGTAGGGCACGAGCTTGCCGGCGTGGTCGAAGCAGTCGTGGATGACCTGCGCCGTGGGGTCGGTGGCCCAAGGCACGATGCGCACGGTGGAGGGATCCGGGCGCAGCTGCATGTCGCGGTCGGTGGGTTCGACCACGTCGTAGTAGGGGCCGCTGGCGGGCTGTTCGCCGGTCACGCTCATGGCCACGATGGCGTGGGGCAGACGCATGCCGCGGTCTTCGGTGAACTTCTCGCGCGGCAGGATCTTGCCGCGGGCCACGCCGGTCAGGTCGGGTACCAGGCATTCGACCTCGGTGACGCGGCGCTGGTTGAGCCACTGTTCGAGTTCGTTGAAGGTTTGGGGGGTCTTGTCGCTGCTCATGGGTGTCCGTGGGTTCGTTGTCCGTGGCGGGCCCGCCTGTGCCGGCGCGGCCCACCCTCAGGGTGTCGTCAACGGACCGGGCTTGTCGGGCGCAGCGGCAAAGGCGTGGTCGTCGCGCATGCGCGCGGCGTGGCGCTGGCGCACGGCGTCGCCGAAGGCGCGGAAGATGGCGCTGTAGAAGGCGTTGTCCCAGCAGCGCCACTCCGGGTGCCACTGCACGGCGTAGGCGAAACCGCGCGCGCCCTCGACCTCGAAGGCCTCGATCTGGCCGTCCGGGGCATGGGCCAGGGCGCGCAGTCCGGGCGCCAGGCGCGCCACCCCCTGGCCGTGCAGGGAGTTGACCCTGGCGGTGGTGCCGCCGGCCCAGCGCTCGAAGGCGCTCCCCGGCTCCAGGCGGACATCATGGCTCTCGGCATACTGCTCGTCGGGGGGCACGTCGTCGGGCTCGCGGTGGTCCATGCGCCCGGGCACGTTGTGCACCGCCTGGTACAGGCTGCCACCCAGGGCCACGTTGATCTCCTGAAACCCCCGGCAGATGCCGAGCAGGGGCACCCCCTGGTCGACGCAGGCACGCACCAGCGTCAAAGTAAGTGCGTCGCGCTCCGGGTCCAGCGGCAGGCTGGGGTCGTGGATGGTCTCGTCGAAGTGCGAGGGATGGACGTTGGAGGGCGAGCCGGTGAGCATCACCCCGTCCACCATCGCCAGCAGTTCGGGCACCTGGGCCGCATCGGCCAGCGGGAACATCACAGGCTGGGCCTGGGCGCAGGTCTTGACGGCCCGGGCGTACTTGTCGCCCAGCAGCAGGAACGGCATGGCGTGCCCATGGTCGCCCAGCAGGCGGTGATCGGCCGGCAGCCAGACCATGCACGGGTGCGGATTCATCGGGTTCTCCGGTTGTCCGAATGGCATCGGACCATTCTGCCCGCAAAATTGGATCAAAATGAGAGCCACTGGCCACCATGTCATGGTGCCAATCGATCCCCGGACCGGTCCCGAGCCCGGGCAAACAAACACACGTCCATGCTGTCCGAATACCTGTTGGCCGAAATGGAGCGCCTCCACGCCGCGGCCGAGCTCCCGCTGCACCGGCGCCTGTACGAGGCCCTGCGCCGCGCCCTGCTCGACGGCCGCCTGGGGGCGGGCGACCGGCTGCCTTCGAGCCGCGATCTGGCGCAGGACCTGGCCCTGTCGCGCAACACGGTGGTGGCGGCCATCGGCCAGCTGACGGTGGAGGGCTACCTCATCAGCCGCGTGGGCAGCGGCACCTTCGTGCACGACCACATCCCGCACACCAGCCCGCGTGCGCGCCCGGCAGGCCCGGCCCGCACCGCCCGCCTGTCGCAGCGGGGCGAGGCCTTGAGCCAGACGTATTGCGCGCGCGATCTCGAAATCCAGCCGTTCACGCCTGGCGCGGCCGATTTCAGCGCCTTTCCGCTGGCCCTGTGGCAGCGCCTGCAGAACAAGCACTGGCGCACGGCCTACCCCGAGATGCTGGACTACAACGACTCCGGCGGCTACGGGCCCTTGCGCCGGGCCGTGGCGGATTACCTGCGCATCTTTCGCAGCGTGCAGCTGGAGGCCGACCAGGTCATCATCACCAGCGGCACGCAGCAGTCGCTGGAGTTGTGCGCGCGTCTGCTGGCCGACCACGGCGACCCGGTCTGGATCGAGGACCCGGCCTACTGGGGTGCGGTCAAGGCCTTCATGGCCACGGGCCTGTCGCTGCACCCGGTGCCGGTGGACCGCGACGGCCTGGCCCCGACGGCGGCCGACGAGGCCACGCCACCGCGCCTGATCTATGTGACACCTTCTCACCAGTACCCGACCGGGGCGGTGATGTCGCTGGCCCGGCGCCAGCACGTGCTGGCCTGTGCGGCGCGCTGCGGCGCCTGGGTGCTGGAGGACGATTACGACAGCGAATTCCGCTTCAGCGGACCGCCCATTTCCTCGCTGGAAGGGCTGGACGCCGACGGGCGCGTGCTCTACATGGGCACCTTCTCCAAAGTCCTGTACCCCGGGCTCAAGCTCGGCTACCTCGTGGTGCCCAAGCCGCTGGTGGCGGCGTTCAAGCAGGCGCACTACGACCTGAACCGCCCCGGGCAGATGCCGCTGCAGGCGGCCTTGGCCGAGTTCATCGAGATGGGGCATTTCGCCAACGCGCTGCGGCGCGCGCGCCAGACCTACGCCGAGCGGCGGCGCTGCCTGCTGGATGCGCTGGCGCCCCTGCTGCGCTCGGGGCAGGCCGCGGTGCACGGCGCCGAACAGGGCCTGCACCTGTGCCTGCGGTTGCCCGAAACCACCGACGACCGGGCCCTGGCCACCGCCATCGGCCGGCACGGTCTCACGGTGCGCCCTCTGTCGGCCTACTGCCTGCGGCGGCAGGACCTGCGCGGCCTGCTGATCGGTTATGGCTATGCACCGCTGCCGGCCATCGAACAGCAGGGCCGCCTGCTGGCGCGCCTGATCGCCAGCGGCTAGAGCAGGTCGCGCATCCGGTGCCAGAGCATCCCGAGCGCCAGCGTGGGCGTGCGCAGCCACGGCCCGCCCGGAAAATCGCGGTGCTTCAAACGGGCGAACAGGTCGAAACGCGCGGCCTGGCCATCGATGGCCTCGGCCACCACACGCCCGGCCAGCCCGGTAAGCGCCACCCCGTGGCCGCTGAAGCCCTGCAGGTAGTAGACCTGGCTGCCGATGCGCCCGAAATCGGGCGCCCGGTTCATGCTGATGTCGACGAAACCGCCCCAGACATGCTCCACCGGCACTTCGCGCAAGGCCGGAAAGATCGCCGCCATGCGTTCGCGCATCACGGCCTCCAGTCGGGACGGGGTCCGGGTGGTGTAGCTCACGCGACCGCCGAACAGCATCCGGTGATCGGCGCTGAAACGGAAATAGTCGAGCACGAAGTTGTTGTCGCACACCGCCGCCCCCCGGGGAATCAGGCGCTGGCACAGTTCGGGCGCCAGCGGTGCGGTACCGATGATGTAGGTGCCCACCGGCATGATACGCGAGCGGATCCGGGGCGCCACCCGGGGTCCGTGCTCGGACAGCATGCAGTTGCCCGCCAGCACGGCAAAGCGTGCTTCCACGCGGCCTTGCGGTGTGAGGGCGGTCACGCCGCCGGCGTGCTGCTGGAGATCGGTCACGGGGGTGTGCTCGTGGAGCGCCACGCCCTGTTGCACCGCCGCGCGGGCCAGGCCCAGGCCGTACTTGAGCGGGTGGAGGTGCCCGGAAACCCGCTCGTAGGCTGCGGCGTGGTAGCGCTCGCTGGCCACCAGCTCCTGCACCTGCGGCCCGGTCGCAATCTTGCAGGCCAGGCCATAGTCGCGCGCCTGCCGCTCCAGGTCGGCCAGCAGTGCGCGCGCCTTGCGGGGCGAGTCGGCGGCGTACACGTAGCCCTTGACCTGGTCGCAATCGATGCCGTGCGCGGCGATGCGCTCGTCCATCAGCGCCAGCGCCTCCAGCGACAGGTCCCAGGCGCGGCGCGCATCGGCGCGGCCCAGCTGGCGCTCGAACGGCTCCTGCCCGCTGGCGTAGCCGACGATGGCCTGGCCACCGTTGCGCCCGCTGGCTCCGGAGCAGACCCGATCGGCCTCCAGCACCGCGACCCGGTAGCCCCGCTGGGCCAGTTCCAGCGCGGCGCTCAGGCCCGCAAAGCCGGCCCCCACCACCAGCACATCGGTCTGGGTGCTCCCCGCCAGGGGTGGCGCGGCGGGCGGGCGCTGCACACTGGCTTCGTAGTAACTGCGCTGGTTCAGCTGGGTGTCGGAGCGCAGCAGCATGGGCGAAATCGGCATGGAGACCCCCCGGTTCAGGCGCACGCCAGACGACCGCCGGCCTGCGCCCGGGCCACCTGGCCACTGAGGTAGGTCCACACGAAGGTGGCCGCGGCGTGGCTGGTGAGCTCGGCGTGGTCGTAGGCCGGGGCCACCTCCACGCAATCCATGCCGATCCAGTTCAGATCGGCCAGTGACTCCATGAAAGTGAGCACTTGCGAACTCGTCATGCCGCCCGGTTCGGGGGTGCCGGTGCCAGGGGCGAAGGCCGGGTCCAGGCAATCGATGTCCAGGGTCAGGTAGCAGGGTCGCTGGCCGATGCGCTCGCGGATGGCCGCCAGCACGGGTTGCAGGCCCGCCCCGTCGAGCCCGCGCAGCGCGCGCGCCGTGAAGATCTGTCCCCCCTGCGCCTGCACGTAGTCGCGCGCCGAACGCACGCCGCTGGAGCGGATGCCGATCTGCACGGTGTGCACGGGGCTGACCAGCCCCTCCCGGATCGCCTCGTAGGTCCAGGTGCCGTGCCCGGAGGGCTCGCCGCTGTGGCTGTCCCAGGTGTCGCAATGCGCGTCGAAGTGCACCAGCGCCAGGGGTTCGCCGTGGCGGGCGCGGGCCGCCCGCAGCAGCGGCAGCGTCACCGAATGGTCCCCGCCCAGGAACACGCAGTGGTGGCGCGCCATGAGGGCGGCCGCCTGGCGCTCGATGTGCTCGCGCACCACGGGCAGGGGCGAGGCGTTGGGCAGGCGCATGTCGAGCGCATCGCCCAGGTGCGGCAGGGGGGAGACATCGAACAGCGGGTGGATGCCGTCGCACAGCATCAGGCTGGCCGCGCGGATGGCCTGCGGGCCGAAACGCGCCCCCGGCCGGTGGCTGACCGCGCCGTCGAACGGCACACCGACGACGGCATAGGGCTGGTCGGCCAGCGGTGCGGCGGCCAGAAAGCGGTTGCTGTTGTGGGCGTAGGCGAATTCACCAAGGGCCATCTGTGCGATCCGTCATCGGGTGGAAGGGAAACGACACCTTAGCGCACAAACGCCGTCCACAGGGTGCCAATCGCCCCGGCCGACCCGCGGCCACCGGGGCCGCGGGTCGAGCCACGGCTCAATCCAGCGCCCGCTGACGCCAGGCCAGCACGGCCCCCAGCCACAGCGCCAACGCCGACAGCACCAGACCGCGCGCCAGGCCACCCGGGCCGTCGGCGATCCAACCGACCACGGTCGGGCCCACGATCTGGCCCAGGGCGAACACGATGGTGAAGGCACTGATGCCCGTGGCCCATTGCGAGGGCGGCAGGTTGTGGCGCACGAGTGCCGTGGTCGAGGCCACCACCGACAGGAACACCCCGCCAAACAGCAGGCCCGAAGCCAGCACCACCGGCCACGACGCCGTCAGGGCCGGCAGCACGGTGGCCAGGCCGAGCAGGGCATTGAGCCGCGCCAGCGGCTGCCCGTTGCGGTGGTGGTCGAGCAGGCCCGACCAGATCCGTGAGGAGGCCACCACGGCCAGTCCCAGCAGGCTGTAAAACAGGGTGATCTGGGCGGTCGAGGCCCCCTGCTCGCGCAGCAAGGCGATCACGAAGGTCATGTACCCGATGTAGCCGACCCCGAACAGGGTGTACCCCGCCAGGGCCGGCAGCATCGGCCTCACGCGGAAACGGCGCTCGCTCGGCCCGGCGCCCGGACCCGGTGCAGCGATGGGGGCGGGTCCGGCCTCCACGCCGTGGCGCGCCAGGCCGCGCAGGAGCCGGACCAGCCCCCCGGTGGCCAGGGCACACGCCAGCGCCAGACACCACCAGGCCCAGGACCAACCGTGGGCCTGCGCGGCCGCAGCCTCCAGTACCACCGGCACCGACAGGGCCGACACCACGATGCCCCAGCCCGTGCCGCCGTAGTACAGGCCCAGCAACAGGCCGCCGTGCGACGGCCAGCGCGTGCCCAGCCGCGCCGCCAGCAGGCCGCCGGCCACGAACACCCAGGCGCTCACCACCCCGGCCAGCAGGCGCTGCGCCAGCAGTGGGGGCGCCCCGGTGAAGAAACCGCTGCCGGCCATGAAGACGCTGGCCAGGGCCGCGCCCCAGAGCAACAGCGGTCCCGGCCCCCAGCGCCGCATCAGCCAGGGGGCGGTCAGGGCACCGATCAGGTAGCCCAGTGCGTTGAAGGTGTTCATGGCACCCGCCAGCGTGTAGCTCCAGCCCAGGTCCTCGCGCATCGGCGGCAGGAGCAGGCCATAGGCAAAGCGGGTGATGCCCAGCGAGATCGCCGCGCCCAGCGACAGGGCCAGCGCCAAGGCCACCCCGGTGGCCACAGGTGGCGGAGGCGGGGAATCGGTACCGGCGGAATGGCTGGACATGGCCCCGCATTGTGGGCCATGCCAGGCTAAGCTGCCGGCTCATGAGCGACACCTTCCACAGCAGGCCGTGGCTGGAGCCCTGGATGGCGGCCGAGCGCCAGCGCTTCATCGACACCCACCCGCAATCGATGGCCCTGTCGCAGCAGGCCGGGGCGCATTTCCTGTTCGGCGTACCGCTGCACTGGATGCGCGACTGGCCCAGCCCGGCCACGCTGTTCGTGCGGCAGGCCCAGGGCGCCGCCCTGGAATGCGCCGATGGCCACCGCTACGCCGACTTCTGCCTGGGCGACACCGGGGCCATGTTCGGCCACAGCCCGCCCGCCGTGGCCGAGGCGATCGCCCGGCAAGCCGTGCGGGGACTGACCTGCATGCTGCCTTCGGACCTCGCCCCCCGGGTGGGCGAGATGCTGGCCGGCTGCTTTGGCCTGCCGGCCTGGCAGATGGCCATGACCGCCAGCGACGCCAACCGCTTCGTGCTGCGCTGGGCCAGGGCCATCACCCACCGGCCCCGGCTGCTGGTCTTCGACGGCTGCTACCACGGCGCCGTGGACGACACCCTGGTCGACCTCGATCCGGCCACGGGCCAGACGCTGCCCCGCCCTTCGGCACTGGGACAGGTGCACAACCACGCCGACTTCACCCGCGTGGTGCCCTTCAACGACCTGGCCGCGCTGGAGTCGGCCCTGGCCGACGGCACGGTGGCCGCCCTGCTGGCCGAACCGGCCCTCACGAATTTCGGTCTGGTGCCGCCCGCCCCGGGCTTCTGGGAGGCCGCGCAGGCCCTGTGCCGGCACCACGGAACCCTGCTGGTGCTCGACGAGACCCACACCCTGTCCAGCGGACCCGGCGGTTACGCCCGCAGCCAGGGTCTGCAGCCCGACATGGTGGTGGTGGGCAAGGCGGTGGCGGGGGGGCTGCCGTGCGCGGTCTACGGCTTCACGGCACCGGTGGCCCAGCGCATGCGCGAGGCCAAGGCCGCCGCGCCCGAAGGCCACAGCGGCATCGGCACCACACTCACGGGCAACGCCCTGACCCTGGCGGCGTTGCAGGCGGCCCTGGAGCACCTGCACACCCCGACGAACTACGCCACCATGCTGGCCCGGGCCACGGCACTCGAAAACGGTCTGCAACAGCGCCTGCAGGCCGCGCACCTGCCCTGGACCGTGACCCGGCTGGGTGCGCGCCTGGAACTGCAGTTCATGCCACACACCCCTTGGCAGGCCCAGGACGTGCGTGTACACGCCCAGCCCGATCTGGAGGCCTTCATCCACCTGTTCATGCTCAACCGGGGGGTGCTGCTGACCCCTTTCCACGGGATGATGCTCTGCTCGCCCGCCACCGCCCCGGACCACGTGGACACGCTGCTGACCCGCTTCGACGAACTGATCGGCGTGCTTTCAGCCGCCCAGCCCCACGGGTGAAGGCGCATCGTGCACGATGCGGCCGAACAGCCGCTCGTAGGCCGGGTCGGCCGGGTAGCGACCGGTCAGCGGGTCCCGGTTGGCGCTGAAGGCCGTATCCAGGGCCTGCCAGTCGTCCGGCCCCAGCGCCTGTTCCGCCGCCGGCAGGATCACCGTCTCCTCCAGCCGCATGTGCTCGCGGTAAAAGGCGACGTAGTGCTTCACCGCCTCCACGAAGGCCTCGCGGCGGCTCTCGCCCAGCAGTTCCCAGGCCAGCAACAGGTGCTGCAGGGCGCGCACGGACGCCTCGCCCTTCATGTGGTCCTGCTCCAGCCGGGCGATGGTCTCCAGCGTGGCGGGCACCGCCCGCGCCACGCGCGGAAACAGCAGGTCCGACTCCTTCGGGTGGTGCAGCCGCTCGGGAAACTCGTCGATGTAGAACAGCATGGCGCGCACCACGTCGAAAAAACGCGGTGGGTCCTGGCCGGGGCCCTGTTTGAGCATGAGCAGCAGGGACTGCAGCATGGCCGACAGGGCGGTGTGTTCTTCGCGGATCACCCGCAGGGTCTCAGGCATGGACATAGACAGGTCTCTCCTTGCAACAGGCGCCAGCATGACCGTTGCAGGGGTGGATCGCCTTGACACAGGTCAAGGGGCGTGCGGTGGGGGGTTCAGTCTGCCCGCCAGCGCTTGAGCAAGAGGGCATTGGTCACCACGCTGACCGAGCTCAGGGCCATGGCCGCACCGGCCACCACCGGGCTCAGGTAGCCCAGCGCCGCCAGCGGAATGCCCGCCGTGTTGTAGACGAAGGCCCAGAACAGGTTCTGCCGGATCTTGGCCACCGTGCGCGCCGAGATGTCCAGCGCGGCGGCCACCAGCCGGGGCTCGCCGCGCATGAGGGTGATGCCGGCCGCGTGCATCGCCACATCGGACCCCCCCTGGGCATGGCTCATGGCCATGCCGACGTCGGCGGCCGCCAGGGCGGGCGCGTCGTTGACGCCGTCGCCCACCATCGCCACCCTGTGCCCGCCGGCCTTGAGGCTGACCACCTGCTCGGCCTTGTCGCCGGGCAGCACCTCGGCCAACACCTCGCCCGCCTCGGGCCGCAGGCCCAGCCGGCGCGCCATGGCCTCGGCGGCCCCCCGGTTGTCGCCCGAGATCATCACCAGACGCAGGCCCCGGGCCCGCAGGGCGGCGATGGCCTGGGCCGCGCCGGGCTTGGCCTCGTCGGCAAAGGCCAGAACAGCCAGCAGGGCAAAACGCCCGTCGGGCTGGCGCAGGGCCAGCCCCGAGACCGTGGACCCCTGCGCCTGCAGATCCTGCACCCGCGCCTGCAGCGGACCCATGTCCACGCCCAGTTCCGCCATCCAGCGCAGGCTGCCCAGGTGCAGATGGGCCTCCTGCACCCGGCCATGGGTGCCCCGCCCGGGCACCGAGCGCACCTCCTCGGCCACCAGATCGGGCAAGGAAGCCGATGTGGCAGCGGCCACCACCGCCAGAGCCAACGGGTGTTCGCTCTGCGCCTGCAAGGCCGCGGCCACCTGCAGCGTGCGGGTGTCGTCCACGCCATCCACCGTCACCAGCGCCGTCAGGCGCGGTTGCCCGACCGTGAGCGTGCCGGTCTTGTCGAACGCCACGGTGTCGACGTGGTGGGCCATCTCGAGCGCCTCGGCGTCCTTGATCAGGATGCCATGGCGTGCCGCCACCCCGGTGCCGGCCATGATGGCCGCCGGGGTGGCCAGGCCGAGCGCACAGGGGCAGGCGATCACCAGCACCGCGACCGCGTTCAGCAGGGCATCTTCCAGCGGCACGGCCTGCCACCAGAACCAGGCCGCGAACGTGATCGCGGCCACCACCAGCACCGTGGGCACGAACACGGCCGCGACCTTATCCACCAGGCGCTGCACGGGCGCCTTGGCGGCCTGGGCGTCCTGCACCAGGGCAATGATGCGGTGGAGCACACTGCGCGTACCGACCGCCGTCACCCTGACCTGCACCGCGCCGTCGCCGTTGAGGCTGCCACCGGTCACGGCATCGCCCGGCTGCTTGGCCACCGGCATGGGTTCGCCGGTGAGCATCGATTCGTCGACCTGGGTCTGCCCCTCGACCACCTCGCCGTCGGCCGGCAGGCGCTCGCCCGGTCGCACCAGCACCACATCGCCGGGCAGCAGTTCGGCCACGGGCACGTCCTGCATGGCCTCGCGCTTGATGCCATCGGGCATCAGGTGCGCCACCTCCGGCCGCAGGGCATGCAGGGCACGGATGGCCTCGGTGGTCTGGCGCTTGGCCCGCGCCTCCAGCCACTTGCCCAGCAGCACCAGGGTGAGTACCACCGCCGAGGCCTCGTAGTACAGGTGGACCATCTCACCGGGCTCGGCGCGCCACCACAGCCAGGTGCTCAGGCCCCAGGCCGCCGAGGTACCGATGGCCACCAGCAGCTCCATGTTGCCGGCACGTGCGCGCAGCGCATGCCAGCCCGCCTTGTAGAAACGCGCGCCCAGCACGAACTGCACCGGCGTGGCCAGCAGGAACTGGATCCAGGCCGGCAGCATCCAGTGCCGTCCGAACAGGTCGCCCACCATGGGCAGGGCCAGTGGCAACGACAGCAGCACCCCCAGCCAGACCGGCCAGGCGTCGCGGCCGATGCCCAGCCAGCCCGCCTGCCCCGGGGCCCGGTCGGCATCGACTGCCCGTGGCTCGTAACCGGCATCGCGCACCGCGCGCTGGATGCGTGCCTGCATTTCCAGCGTATCGCCGGCGCTGGCCTCGGACGGACTCCAGCGCACCCGGGCCGTCTCGGTGGCCAGGTTGACCGTGGCTTCCTGCACACCCGGCAGCTTGCCCAGGGCGCGCTCTACCCGCGACACGCACGAGGCACAGGTCATGCCGCCTATGCCCAGGTCGATTTCACACAGTTCGGCCCCATCGGCCGGCATCAGGGTATCGGTGTTCATGGGCACAGTATGAACCCTGACACCGTGTCAGGGTCAAGCCCTTACCCTTTGTGACACCATCCCTTGACCTTTCCATCATGGGAAGGTTCATACTGGTCTCTTTTTCACCTCGGAACACACCATGAACCAGACCTTCACCGTCACCGGCATGACCTGCGGCCATTGCGAGAAAGCCGTCACCCAGGCCATACGCACGCTGGACCCGCAGGCCCAGGTCCGCATCGACCGCACGCAGAACCGCGTCGAAGTGGACACCACCCAGGCGCGCGAGGCCGTGGCCCGGGCCATTGCCGAAGAAGGCTATACGGTCGCTGCGTGAACCGGGCGCTGCAAGACCACCCTGCCCGGACCCAGACCCCGACCGGACAGGCCGAAGCCACCGACTGGCCGGTGCAGATCGGGCAGGCCGCCGCCCTGTCGGGGGTGTCGAGCAAGATGGTGCGTCACTACGAAAGCCTGGGCCTGCTGGCCCCCGTCACACGCACCGAAAGCGGTTACCGCCTCTACAGCGCCACCGATGTGCACACGCTGCGCTTCATCAAGCGGGCACGCGATCTGGGTTTTTCCATGGCCGACATCGGCGAGCTCGTGGGCCTGTGGCACGACCGCCAACGCAGCAGCGCTCAGGTCAAGCGCATCGCACAAGGCCATTTGCAGGCGCTGGAGCAGCGCATCGAACAGATGCAGGCCATGGCGCGCAGCCTGCAGCACCTGACCCACTGCTGCCAGGGCGACCACCGGCCCGACTGCCCCATCCTGGACGACCTGGCGGGGGTCGAGAACCACAGCTGATCCACCCTGGCCGGTTTCACGGGCATCGACACAACTTTACACAGCCGCCATCCGGGTGGCATCGGCCAGATACACAGGCGGCCGAAACTTTCACCATCCCGTCCGACTCCGAACCAGCAGGATCTGTCGACAAGACGGGACACCGCTGGCCTGACATCGGGCCGTGATGCCCATAGCCGTACTGAAAGGACACCCCATCATGAAATCCCCGACACGACGCCTGACCAAGGGCCTGTTGATCGCCACCGCCGCCGTGGCCATGGGTGGCGCCGCCACCTACGTGCTGGCCAGTCCGCACGCCGGCATGGAGGGCAAGGGCTGCCACTCCATGCAAGGACACGGGTCCTCCCATGGCCAGAAAGCGGAAGCCATGGGCCAGCGCATGGCGCAACACCAGAACCGCCTCAAGGAAGCCCTGCAACTGACGCCCGCCCAGGAAAGCGCCTGGACCCAGTTCATCGACACCATGAAGCCCGGCACCCAGGGCATGGGCGCCGTCGATCGCAGCGAGTGGAGCCAGCTCAGCACACCAGAGCGCATGGAAAAGATGCAGGCCTTGCACAACGCCCGTCAGGCGCGCATGAACGAGCGGCTCGAGGCGGTCAAGCGCTTCTATGCCGTGCTCACGCCCGAGCAGCAGAAGATCTTCGACCAGCAACACATGGGTAACCGACAGCACGGGGGCCACAAGGGCCACGGCAGCGACCGGCACCACAACAGCTGAAATCCAGCCATTTCCACCCACCACCTGCACCCCAGGTGGTTTTTTTTCGCCCACAACCCTGTGGAAAAAAAAAGAACAACCGGCAGGTTATGCACAACCCGGACCCACATACGGAACTTGTCCCCGTCCGACCCGCCAACCACCGGACCGGAGCACACAGCCTTTGCGGCCTTGCAGATCCTTGATGCCAAAGCCAAAAAACCGGTTCTCCACAGAAAACGCCGGCCTCTACTACTACGACTACATTGAAACAAATACCCAAGAGATAGAAGACACGAATCCCACCGTTGCGGCTTTTCGTCAGCCCGTCCCGGGCTGTTAAGATCCCTGTTTTCGCCAGTCCAACCCGCCATGTCGCTAGAGCTTTCGGGCCAGAAATCCCCCACGTTCGAGATCAAAAGCGCCCAGTTGCCCCTGGTGGTCCTGCAACTGAAATCGGCCGATGTCCAGATGCTGGAACAGGACCTGCGGCAACGGTTCGGCGATCTGCCCGATTTCTTCGACCAGGATCCCTTGCTGGTCGACCTCTCGGGCCTGCAGCAGGACGACGCCATCGACATGGCCGCCCTGCTTGGCCTGTTGCGAAGCATGCGGCTGGTGCCGCTGGCCGCCCGGGGCGGTTCGCCCGCCCAGATGCAGGCTGCACTGGCCGCCGGGCTGGTGCGCGCCGACGACGTTACCCTGTCCCGCGCGCAACGGGCCGAACCCGCTGAACCGACCCAGGCCGAGGCGGTGCGCACGGTGGTCGAGTCCGCATACCTGCCCCCCCTGGTGATCGACAAGCCCCTGCGTTCCGGACAGCAGGTCTATGCCCGGGGCCGGGATCTGGTGGTCATGGCCATGGTCAACCCCGGTGCCGAGGTGATCGCTGACGGCCACATCCACGTCTATGCGCCCTTGCGCGGCAAGGCCATGGCGGGTGCACGGGGTTTTACCGAGGCCCGGATTTTCGCGCTGGGCATGGAGCCCGAACTCCTCTCGATCGCGGGCATCTACCGCACCAGCGAAAGCCCTCTGCCACCCGAGGTGCGGGGCAAGCCCGCCCAGGTGAGGCTGCTCAGTGGCGAACAGGGCGACAAGCTCCTGCTCGATCCGATATCCTGATCTTTTTTCGAAAGACCGAATCCAAATGGCAAAAATCGTTGTCGTGACGTCTGGCAAGGGCGGCGTGGGCAAGACCACCACCAGCGCCAGTTTCGCCTCGGGCCTGGCCCTCAGAGGGTTCAAGACCGTGGTCATCGATTTCGACGTGGGTCTGCGCAACCTCGACCTCATCATGGGTTGCGAGCGCCGTGTGGTCTACGACTTCATCAACGTGATCCACAACGAGGCCAACCTCAACCAGGCGCTCATCAAGGACAAGCAGTGCGACAACCTGTTCGTGCTGGCCGCCTCCCAGACGCGCGACAAGGACGCCCTGACCCAGGAAGGGGTGGAGCGCGTGCTGAACGATCTGGCCGGCATGGGCTTCGACTACATCGTGTGCGATTCGCCCGCCGGCATCGAGACCGGTGCCCTGCTGGCCATGCACTTCGCCGACGAGGCGCTGGTGGTGACCAACCCGGAGGTGTCGTCGGTGCGCGACTCCGACCGCATTCTGGGTATGCTGGGCAGCAAGACCAAGCGTGCCATGGAAGGCGCCGAACCGGTCAGGGAACACCTGCTCATCACGCGCTACAACCCGACCCGCGTGCAGGACGGGCAGATGCTGTCGCTGGAAGACATCCAGGACATCCTGCGCATCAAGCTCATCGGGGTGATCCCCGAAAGCGAGAACGTGCTGCAGGCGTCCAATCAGGGGGTGCCCGCCATCCACCTCAAGGATTCCGACGTGTCCGAGGCCTACAAGGACGTGATCGACCGCTTCCTGGGCGAGGACAAGCCTCTGCGTTTCATCGAGGCGCAGAAGCCCGGCCTGCTCAAGCGCCTGTTCGGGGGGAGGTGAGCATGTCCTTCCTGTCCTTTCTGCTGGGAGAAAAGAAGAAGACCGCGAGCGTGGCCAAGGAGCGCCTGCAGATCATCCTGGCGCACGAACGCTCGGGCCGCAACGCCGCCGAACCCGACTACCTGCCCGACCTGCAGCGCGAACTGGTGGCGGTGATCGGCAAGTACGTGCGCATCAACCCGGACGACATCAAGGTCCACTTGGAACGCCAGGACAACCTCGAGGTGCTGGAAGTCAAGATCGAATTGCCTGAAGCGCGCTGAGGGTCTTTCCCTGGCGGTCATACTGGCCGAAGGAAGGCTGGATTTGCGACCGTGGCATGGACCTTGATCTGAAAACCCTGTTCTGGGTGATGTCCCTGGCCAGCTTCGTGCTGGCCCTCTCGGTGCTGTTCGTGGCTTCGCGCAACCCCAGCCACGATGGCCTGCTGGCCTGGGGCTGGGGATTGGCGATGCATTTTCTCTCCTACCCGGTGTTCGCACGTAACCGGCTGGCCAACCCATCTTGATTCGGGTTGAGGGTCTGAGCAAGATCGTGTGCACGCAACCTTCCGTGGACACGATGCTCAAAGACA
>FWWM01005429.1_pt1 | contig 27948 bp, 36 predicted proteins | sample 2228351 | NCBI WGS metagenome assembly FWWM01 (sample SAMEA103939774, study PRJEB20133) | metagenome | reverse complement strand
GGTCGGCGACTGGGTGATCCACGGCGTGCAGGGCGAGTTCTACCCGTGCAAGCCCGCCATCTTCCAGGCGACGTACGAACCGCTCCCGCCCCGGCCCTCCGGAAGCTAGAGGAGGATCAGATGCTCAAGCGTGTTCAGATCCGAGGGTTTGTGGAGCTCCCCGACGGGGCCGAGATGCCCGAGATCGGCGAGATCGTCACCCTGAGCGAGACGCGGTTCGAGGTCGTCGGTCTCCACGAGCAGAAGCAGCAGCGGCGCGGGGACGTGATCGAGCTCGTCTACACGGCCTCCACCCGACTCCTCGAGGGAGCGGCGGTCACGCAGATCCAGACCCCGCCGTCGCCGCTGTTCGACGGGGAGGAGGACGAATGAGTCTGGACCGGGTGGTGGAGGAGGCGGCTCGGGACATCGCCGAGACGAAGATCCGGGCTGCCGTCGCCGAGGCTCTCGGGAAAGATCCCCGGGCGCTCATCGAGCGCGTCGTGGATGCGGCACTATCCGCGAGACCGGATCCCTACAGCCGCGAGCCGGTCCTCCAGAAGGCGATCCGGGAGATGATCGTGGAGGAGGCGAAGGCGGCCTTCGCCGACTGGATCGAGGAGAACCGCACCGTCGTTCGCCGGGCGGTCGCGGCGCGGCTGCGCGACACGAAGAAGGGCCTGATCGACCGAGTGGCCGACCGATGGAGGGCCTGGAGTCGGACTTCCACGTGAGCTTCCGCGTCTCGCTCGACGACTGATGGCCGCAGCCGAGGGAGCCGCCGTGAGCCCGCGCCAGCGCCGCGAACCCAGGGACGCCCTGCCGACGCCGAGCCGGCTCGACGCGGAGCTCCGCGAAATCGTCGGCATGGCGATCGAGCTGGAGCGCGTCTACCGGCGGGCGTACGTCCTAGGGCTCGCGCCCAGGGGCGGGGGGATGGGGCTGGCCCACTCCGGCCGGGGGACGAGCCCGGTGGAGGCGGCGCTCGAGGCCCGGGCCCAGCAACGGATGCGGGATCAGGCGCGGCGGGCCGTGGGCCGGATCCGCGACGCCGCGAAGGCCCTCGGCAACGCCCTCGCCGATCTCCGCCAGGCCCAGCCGTCCTTCCTCCAGCCGCCGCGTCCTGCCCCGAACGCCGTGGTGTCGCTCGCCGAGTTCCTCGAGTCCCTCGAGGCGAAGCGGCGGAGGGAGGAGCGCGGGGAGGAGTGACCCCGCCGAACGCGAAGAGGCCCCGGGGCCTGAGCCCCGGGGCCTCACCGTCGCAAGGGTGATCCTACCGGCGTCAGCTCCCCGCCCACTGGAGCAGCGCGTTGTGCACGACCGCGTACGCGGCCGCGAGGGCGGCGATCCCGGCCTGCTGGAGCAGGCTCAGCGAGAACCCGCCGCCGAACAGGGCGTCGGCCGTGAGCATGGCCAGGCCCGTCTGCACGGCCGTCTTCAGCGCGCGCAGCCCGACGTCCCTCCAGTTCACGCTCTTCATCGTTCACCCCCCTCCCCTGCCATCTCCGTGGTGCGACTCCGCCACGTGGGCCGCGAGCCGACCCCCGAGCTCCGTCACCCGCACGTCGAGCCGATCCACCTTGGTGTCCACCTCGATCACCTTGTCCGCCACGCGCTGGACGAGCCCCGCGAGCGTGGTGCCGTTGCCCGGGCGGACCTCGCGCTCCTGCCGCTTCAGCAGGAGCGTGTTCAGCAGCCCAGCGACGGCCCCGATCACCGCCACGACGATGAGGGCGATGGTCTCCTCCTGGACGGCGAGGAACGCGGGCACCTGCATCGGACCCCGGCCGTCAGGACTTCTTCGCTTCGACCCACTTCACCGCCTCGGCGGTGCGCTCGGCGGCGCCCTTCGCCGTGGCGGAGGCCGTCCCCGCCCGGAGCTTCTGGCGGAGCACGCGCACGAACTCCGCCGCGGCCTTGAGCTCTGCGTTCATCCGCTCCTCCCTACGGATCGCTCGTCGCCAGTCGTAGGCCCGGACCTCGGCGGGGGTCAGGGCCAGCTCGAAGTGCATCGGATCCACCGTCCCGCTGCGGACGCGCTCCCCCACGTGGCGGAGGGCGACGCAGGCGGCCTCGAGGTCGGTCGTCCACGTCCCGCCCCAGCGGAAGAACACAGGCAGGCCCTCCGGTGCCGTGAGCCAGGCCGCGAGCCAATCGCGCCCGTCCTCCAGGCCGAAGCGCGCGAAGTCGGTGCGCAGCACCCCGTCTTCGGAGAACGGGTTAGCCGGCGCGTTGACGTCGATTGCGGTCCCGTGGGCGTGCTCGGAGTGGCGCGCCCAGGTGACCGGCCGCTCGGGGTAGGGGCGGCGGTTCCGGCAGTTGTAGCCGCCGACCGTCCCCGCCCCCCGCGAGAGCCAAGCCCCGTACTCGCTCCGCCGGGCGCGGAGCTCCACCACCCGCAGGCACGGCACGAGGGCTTGCGCCACGGCCAGCTGGTGGCCGAGGAACGAGACCGTCGTCGAGGGTGGGCAGAGCGGCCAGGTCGCGCTCATCGCGTCCCCGTCATGACCAGTCGCACCACGAAGGCGTCCTCGAGCGGTTCACCGGAGGTCGTGTCGTAGAAGGGCTGGGCCGGCTCGACGGTGGAGACGTCCTCGAGCCAGACGATCCAGTCGAACCCGGACTCGTGGAAGTTCACGAAGCTCCAGAGCTGATCCTGGAGCCACCGGAGGACCTCGCGGGGGTCCTGGTAGACGAGCTCAGCCTGGTCGTCCTTCCGATCCTTGGCCAGCAGCCGGATGTACCGCGTGAGCTGGAACTCCGGCGTGAGCGGCGAGGGGTTGCCGCGCACCGCGTAGCTGCGGACCACCGGGGCGGCCGAGGCGAGGGCGTTCGAGCTGATCCTGAGCGCGAAGAGCCGCGCCCGCACGTTCGAGAGCCGCCCGTTCTTCCCCTCGGAGTTCGCGTCCGCCGACGTGAAGACCTCGGCCCAGGTCGCGCTCTCCTGCGCCGCCGTGCCGTACTCGACCTTCACCGACGTGCCCGAGGGCAGCGCATCGTGCGCGACCTCGACCAGGTCCCAGATCTTCGGCCCGGCGTTGTTGAAGTCGCCGAGCGAGGTCACGAGCTGCGCCTGGGAGACGTACGTCGCGAGATCCTCGTAGTACAGGCCGGCACCGGCCAGGGAGACCAAGATCCGACCGCCGAACGGCATGATGTCGAGGACGCGCCGGGCCCCGCCGCCCCCGGCCGTCTTCAGGTGGTGGGCGAAGGCGTCCCGGGCCAGGTGGTAGACGGCGATCCCGTCCCGCGCGCCGCCGAAGGCCCCGGAGCCGAGGGACCACCCGGCGAGGATCGTCTCCCCCATCGGGGCGATGGCCCGGACCCCGAGGTCGTTCGCGCCCGAGCCCGTCTCCTCACGGATCTCGATGTAGTCGAGCTCGCCGGTCCCCTCGCGGATCGTGGCCCGGTACAGGATCGGGTCGAACCCTGAGGAGTTCTTCCGGCCCACGCCGAGGAAGGCGAGCCCGAGGTACCCAGCGCCCACGAAGGCGAGCTGGTCCTTCGGCAGGGGCGTCGAGGACTTCTTCTCGAGCGCCGTGCCAGCCGAGTTCAGCCCGTAGTGGTGGATCCGGGAAAGACCCGCGTCGGTGTTCACGGCGCAGGCGTGGATGAACCCGCCGGCCTCGAAGACGTGCTCGAAGCGCCAGCCCTCCGGGAGGGTCTCGAGCGCGGTCGGCGACGAGGAGCTCGTGACCTCGTAGATCGACCGCGACCCCGTACCCCCGACCACCATGAGCCGGTCCTTCACCCAGGCCACCCGGGTGGCCGGCGTGATGTTCAGGTTGTTCGTGCCGTCGGGCTTGAAGTGGGCCCAGGTCCCGGCGGCGTCGCGGACGTGGACTCCGTTGGCCCCGAGGGCGGCGAAGAGCCGCGCCCCCTCCGCCGCGAGGTCCTCGACGGTGGTCGCCGTCTCGCCGGCGTGGGGATCCTCCGCCGTCCAGACGCCGGGGAACGATCCGTCGCCCCGCTTCACCCCCGTCCCGTCGGCGACGAACGGCAGGCCGCCCACCTGCGCCAGCGCTCCGATGTTCGCGGAGGCGAAGGCCTGCGCCAGCACCCGCAGATGCCGGAGCCGACCCGGCTCGGAGATGTCGAACCCCTCCGACCACCAGAACTTCGCCGGGTCGCGGCCGGGGCGGTGGAAGTTCCGCTGTCCCATCCCGTGCGAGAAATCCGACTGCGCGAAGAAGTTCCCGAAGTCGGGCCGGATCTCGTCGGGGTTGTCGCCGACGTCCGTCCGGATCGGCTGGAGCCGGCGGGCAACCGTCTCCGGCTGCAACTCGTCGTAGAAGAGCAGGCCCTGGCTGCGGAGCGGGCTCTCGATGTAGGCGTCGAACCGGCTGAAATCGAGGAACCGGATGCCCTCCGCATCGGCGATGAGGCGACCCACCGCCTGGAGGAGCCCCTGTGCACCGAGGAGGAGACTCGCATCCGGCGACAGATCCGCGACGGCCTGGAGGCCCGCTTCCGCAGCCGCCTGATACGAGCCATCGAAACCCGAGACGGCCACGCCCTGGAGAGCGGCTTCACCGACGACCAGCGCCCTGTAGACGAGAGCGTAGGTTCGCCAGACAGCGTTAATGCTTCCCGTGACTTCCGTTGAGTTGTTCCCAGCTGCGACGTTCTTCGTACCGACGAAGGCGGGAACACCCCCCTTATGATCGAGCCTCTCGATCAATCCTGTCGTGACTGGACCCCAGTAAACATTGTCTTCATGAGAGGCAGCCGCGGCATCCATGCTGATATGGATCCAGCACGAATCGTCTTTGAGCACGGAGACGATCGGTGTCACATGGGAAGTACCGCTACCATCGACACCGCTCATGGTCTGGAACGTCCCGGCATCGCGGATGGCGAACAGGATAGCGGCCGCACTGCTGCTACCGCTGGTCGTGAAAGTGATAGGAACGGTGTACGTCGATGGTTCGGAGCCCGCAATCTTATCCCAGATGCGGATCCGCATATCTGCACCGGAGACGACGTCGTTCGCTCGAGTCGTCCACGTACCGGCTGTGGGTTCTCCGATGGTCGGTGGCATGGTATCGAAGAACTTAAAAGCGCCTACTGTCAGGATCAAGAGATCCCCCGGCTGTACCCCGCTTGGAACATTGACCGTAATCTGGAGGGTGCCACCACCGCTCACGGAGAGGTCCGTATGTTCGACACCGACGAAGGACCATTCCTGCGCCATACGTGCTTCCGAGACCTAGTCCAAGCTGACCGTCAGCTTGTTCGCGAGGAACTTGAAGCCGTCACCGTTGTTCACGGTCTTCGACGCCGTGAGGTTCCCGTAGAACAGCATGTTCCCCAGGGTCGCCGCGTCGAAGATGGCGACGGCCACGATCGTCCCCCAGTCCGCCGTGGCGGTCCCGAAGTCGATCACGTTGGCGTTGGACTTCGAGCCCCCGACGGCCGCCGGCCAGTTGGTCAGGTTGTTGTCGTAGGCCACGCGGGCGTAGCCGCCGCCAGAGACCTCGGTGCCCCCGCCGGAGTCCGTCGGGGCCACGGTGAACAGCGCGATGTAGGTGGTCGCCGGGGCCGTGTAGGCGGACGCGCCGAGCACGTGGTCCAGGAGCTCGTTCTCGAGGAAGTCGCTCATCGCCGTGCCGGTCGCGCCGCCCTTGACGGCCCAGATCGGCCGCCCGTCGGGGCGGCAGCCGAGGAGCTCCGGCACCACGACCCGGAGCTCCGCCTCTGCGAGATGGATCATCATCCCCTCCTCACTCGGTCCGTGCCCACGCGAACACCGGTGGATCCTGCTCCACGAGCCGGCGGCGCTCCGCCGCGACGTACTCGAAGCGGAACGCCCTGAGCATCGCCTGGCCGACGTTCAGGGCCTGGCCCACCTGGATGCCCTGGGCCGCGAGCATCCGGCGGATCTCCTCGATCTGCACCCGCGGGATCTCCTTCGACTGGAGCGCGAGCCCGGCCACCCCGAGGGGCAGATAGGGCTGGAGCGTCGCGGGGACCCCGAGGGTGTCGAGGTCGTCGGAGGTGGAGGACGGCAGGCCGAAGTCCTTCTGGTACAGGACGGTCATCTGGGCCCCCTCCCCGCCGCCCCTCCGCAGGTGGTACTTCGGCGGGTCGAACTCCGTGTAGAGCACCCAGTCGCGCCCCTCCATCGTCAGGCGCCGGTAGATCTCCTGGGACCCGGTCGAACGCACGAGGATCGAGAGGATCCGCTTCCCCCCAGTCGGCAGCTGCTTCACCGCCCGCGTGGAGAAGGTCTGCGACGTGTCCGATCCCCGGACGTAGAGGCCCCAGCTGTAGAGCAGCCCGATCAGCGAGCGCAGGTGGTTGAAGAGCACGCGGCGCGGGTAGGCCGGGTTGAGCCGGATCTGCGCGCCGTCTGCGTGGTTCGCCGGGTCGGTCGAGAGGTACCCCCGCTCGGCCACGGTGACCTGCGTCCCGGCGACCGAGGACGTGAGGATCAGCTCGTCGTCGATCTCGAGCAGCGAGTCCGGCGGGATGGAGGACAACCGCCCCTGCACGGTGAACGTCTGCCCGGTGCCCGGGTTGGATGCCGTGATCGCGCCGGCCAGGAAGTCGTAGGCCGGCCGATCCACCCCGGCGGGGTAGAGCCACTCGAGGTACGTCCGATCCAGGACCTCCGAGACCAGCACGCCCGCCTCACGGATCCCCGACGACCGTGACCTCGGCCGCCGCCGGGGTCACCGCGTCCGCGGTGAGCGCCTTGACGGCCATCTAGACCCCTCTCAGTAGGTCCCGGCCTCGTCGGAGGCCTCGGTGTCCTCCGCGACCGCGACGTGCTCCTCCTCCGGGACCGCGAAGACCTGGGTCGCCTCCGGGGTCGGCCCGATGTGGTCGCCGAGCCCCGCGCCGCAGGCCTCGCAGGGGTTCCCCGTGGTCCCGTTCCCCAGGCACATCTTGCACGGACCCATCTGCTCCCTCCCCTCAGCCAGGCAGGACGACGAACTCGAAGTCGTACGTGTTGCCCGCGACGGGCGCGTTGGCGGCCGTGATCACGAACTGCGTCGTGATCACCGACGTGACGCGGGCAGCGAGGTCCCCGCCGGCGGTCTGCCGCAGGAACACGCGCGGCGCCGCCGGGAACGCTCCCCCGGGGAAGGTCACCGTGATGGTGGCGCCGGCCGCCTGGCCGGTCCCGCCCGAGGTAACCGAGACCTTCCCGTGGAGCCGCCGGCCGGTCGCTGTACGTGTGGCCGTGGAGCCCCAGGACGCCGAGATGGCGGCATCGGCGTCCGCGATCCCCGGTCCGGGGTTCCGCAGGCGCGCGTCGAAGCCGACCTCCTCGTCGTGGCGGATCGTCCCCGACCGGACCGTCTCCGGCGCCACGGTGCGCGCGAGCGCCGAGACCAGGCTCCACAGCCCGTAGGCGAAGAGGGCCAGCATCAGTAGCTCACCCCCTCCGCGCGGCGCACCTTGTCGTCGACGCGCCGGGGCACCGCCGGCTGCGGGTCCTCCTTCGCGAGGCCGTAGCCGCGCTTCTCGAGGGCTGGCGGGGGGCTCCCTCCCGGCTTGCCCGGGTTCGCGGACTCCTGCCGCAGGTGCCCCACCCTGGGCTGCCCGGTCGGGATCGGGCGGCCCGTCCGCTTCGTGTCGTTCTCGGAGACACCGCGCAGGTGTCCCACTCTCGGCTGGGTCTCGGGCATGTCCTTCGCCTCCTTCGCCGGGTGAGGGGGCGGGGGGCGGGGATGGGCGGACCCGCCCCCCGTCCGGGCCTCCGCTTAGGCCGTCGGCGCCACCGCGGAGCTGTAGAGGATCATCGCCCCGATGGCGGTGTCGTCGGTCGTCGTGCCGGGCGTCTCCGTCGCGTTCAGGTCGAAGACGATGAGCTTGTGGCCGACGATCAGGTACGTCGCCACGCCCGACTCCTGGCCGTAGGAGAACTCCTGCTCGGTCCAGTCGGGGAAGTAGGCGTAGGCCTTCGCCAGGGCCTGGGCCCCGAAGAAGACGTTCCGGGCCACGGTGATCCCGCCCGAGCCGTCGTTCGCCGTGCGCACCCGCGGGGACGTGTAGAGGATCACGTTATCCCACATGCCGAGGGCGCCGGTGAACAGCGGGTTGTCGGCGCCGCGGGCCATCGCCTCCCGCTGGGCCTGCTGCCACTGGGCGTCCTTCTTCAGCGCGAGCGCAGCGTACTCGTGGAGGACCAGCCCGTAGACCTCGCCGCCGTCGGAGATCCGGATCGGCTCGATCTTGTTCGCGGTCTTCGCGTACGCCTTGATGTCCGAGATGTCGTTCAGCTTGAGGCGGCCGTCCGCGTCCGTGTCGGCCACCGTACCGACCGAGGTGGCGGATCCCGCGAACCACTTCATCGTGGTCGGCAGGTTCGCCTCGGAGATCGACGCCCCGGTGCCGCCGGTGAACTCGTTGAACACCATGTCGTCGAGCTTCCCGGCGAGCCACTTCTGCAGCTGCCCGAGGCTGGTCTGCCGCAGGTTGTGGATGTTGAGGATCGAGGCCTTCTTGCCCCACCTCACCGCGTGCTGCAGGCTCTCGACCGTGACCGAGGCCTGGCGGAACTTCAGCGCCTCCTCGTTGCCCTCGAGCAGCTGCGTGTCCCCGGTCTGGCCGGCCCCGGAGAGGGCAAGCACGATGTCGAGCTTGACGACGTCGCCCGCCTCCTTCTCGAGCTCGTCGCGGCGGATGATCGGCATCGAGCTCCCAGGCGGGCCCTCGAACCGGTGCCAGAACGTCATGTGCTCGGCCTGGGCGTAGAGATCCTTCGCCCAGATGTCCGGCACCTGGTTCTGCACGTCCCCGTACCGCGTGACCGCCATCCTCTACCTCCTCCCCCCCTGCACCGACTCGGGCTCGGAGGCGGGACGGCCGCGGTCTAGAACGTGATCCCGCTGACCGGCTCGCCCCTGAGCAGCTGGTCGGCCGCCTCGGGGTGCTCCTGACGGAACTTCAGCCACTTATCCGCGGACCAGCCGCGGACGTCTTCCGGCGTGATCTGCGGGCCCTGGCCCGGCCGTCCCGCCGGTGCCCGACGCGCGGTCTCCACGATCCGCGCCGCCGGCGGAGGCGTCTCCTCGGAGCCCTCGCCGCCCTGGACCGGGGTGGTCGGCAGCTGGTGCTGCTCGACGAACTCACCGATCTTCTCGGGCGTCAGCTCCCCGTCGTACGCCTCGATCGCCATTCGCTCGAGGGGCCGGAGCGCCTCCCAGTCCACGCCGTAGTCCCGGAACGCCTTCTCGAGCTGCGGGGCCCGCTCTAGGGCCTGGATCCTCGCCTGCGCCTCGGCGAGCTGCCGCTCGAGCTCCGCGGCCCGGCTGGCCTGTTCGCGGAGGGTGGACTTCCCGTAGCCCTGCTCGAGCTCGTCGGCGAGATCCTCCAGGCCCTCCCTGCGGATGTCCTCGAGGATCTCCTCGAACTTGCGACGATCGGCCATCTGCGCTCCTTCCTCGCCCGCGGCCAACGGGCGGCTGGGTGCTCCCGAACGACCGGAGGCATCGTTCGGGGAACGGGTGCTCCCGCGGGCGTCCCGCCCGGCGGGGAAGAACGTCTGCCCCTGCGGCTCGCTCGCCGGCCCGGGGCGCAGACCGGCTGAGGTCGGGGAGATTCCTACCACGGCTCCCCGTCCGTGGTCAACCATCCCAACGGTTGGAAGCTACAGGGCCGCGCGCTCCTCCGGGGAGAGCAGGCCGAGGCCCCCCGCTGCAGGCCCTCCGCCCGCCTGGAACCGGGCGACCTCCCGGGCCATCTGCTGCTGGAGCTGGGCGATCGCGTCGGGATCGCCGAGCTGGATGGCCCGGAACAGCAGCGCGAACGGCGTGTCGGCGAAGAGCTGGGTCGCCGAGGGGAACCGCTCCGCGTTGCGGGTGATCTCCGCCTCGATCGCTGCGAGGCGCTCGGCGCGGGGGAGCTCCGCCACGATCCCCTGGTAGCCGCGGAAGGCCTCCTCGACCGAGATCCCGTACCGCCGGAGGATCTCGGCCTCCTCCTCGGGTCGGATGCCGAGGCCCAGCACGGCGGGCCGCGCCCGGAGCAGCGCCCGCTCGTAGGCCCGGTCGAGCTCCGGGGTCGGGATGAACGGCGCGAGGAACGCGAACACCCGGTCGTCGGGGATCCGGTAGCCGAGCTCCTGCTCGAGGACCGTGCGCACGGTGGGGCCCCACCGCTCGAAGTCCTTCCAGGTCCTAAGCGTCCGCTCCCACTCGGTCAGCGACTTGTCGGCGGCGAGCAGACGGTCGATCTCGTCCTGCGACACGTCGATCCCGAGGTACGCTTGGGCCAGCCGGCGGGCCTCCGAGCGGTAGGCCCGGATCTCGGCCTCCGGCATCCACCGGAACCCCCGGTCGAGCCGCTCGCGGTTCACGCCGTACACCGCGAGGTACTCGGGCTGGCTGCGCAGCTCGGCCACGATCTGGTCGAACGACTTCTCCTCGGCCAGGGCCCGTTCGATGAAGCCCATCAGGCTCGTCGGGAGCTCGTTCTCCTGGAGGAACCGCAGGAGGATCCCGCGGATGTCCTCGCCCTCGGGCTCCGGGCTCGGGGTCGGCTCGAAGCCAGGGAAGCCCGGCAGGTCGATCTCCTCGATGGGGGGCAGGGTCTCCTCGAGCGGCGGCCCCTCCGCGGGCGGCTCCTCCCCCCCGGACTGCCAGTGCTGGAAGCTCTTGAGGTCCTGCACCGCCTGCCGGAACTGCCGGGGCCGCCAGTCCTCGGCGGCCGCGCGACGCGCGAGGCTCCGCACCCGGTCGAGCTGCTCGGGCGTGAGCGACTCGAGGTAGCCCGGGAACGCCTCCCGGATGAGATCGATGTAGTCCCACCAGCGCAGGTCGCTCGCCGTCGTCGCCACTAGCCACCGACCCCCGTGAACACCGAGTTCAGGTAGTTGAACAGCCGGAAGCCTTCCTCACGGGCCACCGGGCCCCGCCAGAACTCGTCCCGGGATCGCAGCAGCTTCGTGAACTCGTCGTAGGGCATGGGTGCCCCCGTCGGTCGGCCCGACTCGTCCAGCTGGCCGATCTTCGTGAGGATCTCGTGGTCCCATGAGATCGGGGTTCCCCAGGTCTCCTCCGCCATCCGCTTGTAGGCGGAGGCGCGATCCATCCACGTCTCCCCCGGGCCGAGCCATGGGTAGAGCGCGCGGGCCTGGTTCTGGATCCACTGCTGCCAGTCCGCCTCGGACGCCATCCCCGAGACGAGCCGCTCTGCCCAGCCGCGCAGGACCTCGGTCGCGGGCACGGCGCTCGGCCCGAGCCACGTCATCGCCTCCTGGCGGAGCTGCTCGAAGACGTCCTCGGGCCGGTTCATGAACGCCCGCTGCTCCTCGAGCTGCCGCTGCCGCTCGATCCAGGCGGTCGTGCCCTCGATCTGCTCCGCCTTCCTGCGTTCCTGGGCGAGCCAGAGCTCGAAGCCCTCCCCCGGCTCGCCCCACTTCCCCGAGGCGATCCGCTCCGCAGTCTTCCGCAGGCTCTCCGCCGAGATCCCGGCCTCCTCGAGCGTGTAGGCGGGTCCGTAGAGCTCCTCGAGCGCGCTCGTGAGCCGCTGGGTCCAGGTGCCGACCTCGGCGCGCCGCTGCGCCCGCGTCATCTCGAGTTCCCACGTCCGCTGCCGGGCGGTGCGGCTCTGGTACCAGTGCGTCCGGGTGATCCGCTGCCGGATCTGCTCCGGGGACCAGCCCTCCGCATAGCCCATCAGCATGATCGCCACGACCTGGCGGTCGGAGAGCCAGGAGACGCCCCCGAACTGCTCCCGGAGCTTCCGCAGGTACTTCTGGAACGGATGCTCGTTCGGGTCGCCGCCCGCGATCTCCGAGGCCGGCCCGAAGAACTCGAGGCGGGAGAACTGCTCGCGGGAGAGCTTCGGCAGGCGGTCGGGATCGACCCCGAGGGCCTTGTAGTCCTCCGGCGACACGCGCCAGGCCATCCGCAGGACCTTCCCTCCGGGGAGCCGCACCTGGTACACGACGTAGACCCGGCCGCCGTAGGAGACGAACCGGTAGTCGCGCCCGCGGATCCCGGGCAGGAGCGGCTGGGTGATCCGGGGCATTCAGTCCCTCCTCGCGAACACGGCGATCTCGGCGGAGTACCCGACCTCCACGTAGACGACGGGCTCGCCGTTCGGCGCGACGAACTCGAGGACGGCCGAGCCGTCGAATTCCCGCTCCCAGAGAATCCGCGAGACCCCGATCAGCTCGTGGAAGGGCGGCTCGGCGACGAGCTTCCCGTCCCGGCGGCCCGAGATCACGAGGGGCTTGGCGTTCACGCTAGCACCCACCTTCCCTCTCTGATCCACCCATGGTGGCCGCACGCGGTGCAGGCGATCGAGGGCGAGAGGGTCAAAGGCGAGTCCTGCTCGACCGTCCACACCTCGCGATCCTCCCCGGTCGGCCGGATCCTGAACACGCTGTCGCAGTCGAGCCCGTCGGGCGTCTGGTGGCGCTCGATCAGAGCTGCGGGCTCGCCGTCCTGGAACAGGAGCTCCACCTGGACCCCGCCTGGAATCACGGCGAAGGGCAGCCAGTCCTCCTGCTCGACGATTACGGCCTGCGGGAACCACCGCTGGAGGATCTCGACCTCGCGCCTCATCCCCACCCCCGGTACTGGCCGGCCCGCACCTGCGCCGCATAGCGGCGGATGTCGTCGGGCGTGAGGTGCGGGAAGTACCGTGCTACGAGCCTCGCCTGGGTGTAGGCGTCGGCCGTCCAGGTGGTGGGCCCCGCGAGGTAGTTGCGCGTCCAGTCGTGCCCCTCCCAGAACTGGAACAGGCCGTAGTTGCGGCCGTGGAGCGGGAACGACGGCGAGACCGCGTCCACCCGCCACCCCGACTCCGCTCGGATCCAGGTGTCGAAGTCGGCGGTGTAGACCATCCGCGCGAGATCCGGGCGGCCCGCGTCCAGGAAGCCCTGGTAGAGCTGCTGCTTCAGCGAGCCGCGGCCCTGCCGCACCCGCTCGGGGGCCCGCACCCTGGAGGGGGCCGGGACGCTTGAGCCCTGGAGCAGGGAAGCTAGCACGGCGGCGAACGGCGGCGGCCCCTCGGTGAGGTCCTCGATGAGGAGCGACGGGGCCGGGGTTTCGCCGCTGAACGGCAGCACTGTCGGGATGGCCTCCGCGCCAGGCTCCGCTGGCAGCGGCGTCGGGGTCGGCGAAGGCGCCTCACCGCCGCCCGTGTACTCCCAGTGCCACGGCTCGCGGGGGATGGTGCGGAAGCCGAACTCGTCGGCGTGCTGGGCGAGCCACCGCCGCTGCGCGCCCTCGCCCACGTCCACGGCGATGCCCCAGCCGTGCGGCGAGGTCCCGGGCTCGGCGGCGACTCCCCCCTGGGAGTACAAGCCCTTCGCCTGGGCGAGGCGCCGCTGCGTGGCGAGATCCCGGTAGCTGTCGGTGAGGGTGATCCGCACGCCGTCCTCGGCCGCCGCGCGCACCATCCGCATGAACGCCGCCGCGGCGTCCGGCCGCAGGTAGTGCCCGGGCATCACCTCGACCATCGCATCGAGCGGGATGCGCCCATTCTGGTACTGGGCCATCCAACGCTCGGCGGCGAAGCCCTCGGGCGGCTCGAAGCCGTCGAGCTCGGGACGGATGCCTGCCTCGCCGCCCTCACGCAGACGGCGGCGACGCTTGAGGAACCACTCGTCGGCGAAGGGGTCCAGGCCGTCCTCGAGATCGTCGAGGGGATCCGGAGGAGAGGCGAGGCCCGCCGCCACCCGGAGGAAGCTATCCAGGAAGTCCAGCCGCATACCGCGCCCCTCAGCCCGCCAGGCTCCGGCCCACCGCCGCGGCGGCCGCGAGCGCGTCCCGCAGCCGCGTGTTCTCCTCCGCCGACTCGCGGAGGAACTGGACCTCCGGCGAGGCCTCGAAGCGCTCGATGAAGCGCTCCTCGGCCTCGGTGGCGGCGAGCGAGAGGGCCTGCTCCGGGCTCGCGCCGCGCCGCTGGTACCGCTTCTGCAGCCTGAGCGCGGTCTGGGTCACGAATCGCGTCCAGTCCTCGAGCTCCGCGTCGGAGGGGTCCGTGCCGAAGACCCGGCGGAACTGCTCGCGGACGTCCCCTCGGATCTGGGCCTGGAAGTCGCGGGCGGTCAGGGCGAAGTCGCTCCCCGTCCCGCCGAGCTGGCCCGAGAGGTCGCGGGGGACCGGCTTCCCGAAGTTGCGGTACCGGTCGAGGTGGTAGTCCTGGAGGGCACCGAGGAACGCCTGGTCGATGCCCTTGGTCTTCGCCTGCTCCTTCGTCAGGTAGCCGAACTCGTACAGCCGCTGCTTCCAGCTCGCGACCTGCTCGTCCGACCAGCTCTCCTGCACGCGCTGGAGCCAGTTCGGGCTCCCCGGGGCCATCGAGTTGGGCTCGAAGATCACGGTGCCGTCGGCGGGGTTCACCAGCACGCCGTTGCGGTACATCAGCCACCCGGTGTCCGGGTGCTGGACGAACCGCTCGCCCGGGGTCAGCACGCTCTCGGCCGGCACCCCGCGGAGCTCCGAGGGCGTGGTCACGCCCGCGACGATCGGGGGCCGCGAGAACCCGGAGAGTTCGAGCGCCTGCGCGTACTGCGTGACGGGGACGGCCGGGTACTTCTCGGCCAGCATCGCCACGTAGAGCTGGAGGATCGCCGGGTCGAGATCCTGACCGCGCAGCGCCTCGATGAATTGGCGGACCGCGGGCTCGTCCACGTCGACCCCGGCCTGCCGCATGACCTGCTCGATGTCGACCTCCACCGGCTCGGGCAGACCGAGCTGGCGGACGGCGCGCTCGAAGCGGGAGGTCCTCTCCCGCTCCCGCTGGGCCTCGGCTTCGGCCTCCGTCTCCTGCCTCGTCGCCACGATCGGCGGTGCCGCAGCGGCGAGGAAGGGGTCGAACGGCATCATGCTCAAGTTGGCCTCCTTGACAGCGGACGCGGAGCGCGCCATCCTGCCCGGGTGATGGGCGAGGAGTGGCGCTACCGGCTCGGCTCCCTGGCGACCTTCGTCTTCGTGGTGCTGTTCTGGGCGGCGGTGCTCGTGATCGGCTACCTGGTGTTCGTCGCCCCGCAGCCCGACGTGTGCGCCGACGCCGTGGGAGGGCAGTGCCTCCCGTAGCTCAGGCGGCGATCCGGCGGATCGGGCCGAACTCGCGCATGAAGAACCGGTCGTAGAGCTCGGCGAAGCGCCGATCCTCCCTCCACGGCAGCGCCAGCTGCTGGACCGTCGCCCCGATGAGGGCCCCCCCGATGTCGGCGGGGACGCCGAGTTCCGCGTTGAGCATCCGCAGCAGCGTCACCCGCTCGGCGATCCGCAGGATCTGCTCCTCCGCGGGCGAGGGATCAGGCTTCTGCGCGAGGTCGGCCAGGGCAGCCTCGTTGAGCAGCGCGGTGTTGTCGATCTCGGAGACGAGCCGCCACCCGGTGGGGTAGCGCTCCCGGAGCTGCTGCTTCAGCTCCTCGAACCGGGCCTGGATCGGGGCGCCGAGGTCCGAGGCGAGGAAGCCGTCCACCGACGTGTAGCCGAGCGCGATGGCGAGGGGCTCGAGCTCGTGCTTGAACGCGCGGATCTCGTCGAGGTAGCTCGTGAGCTGCGAGTACGGTGCCGCACCCTCCAGCGTCGCCGTGATCTGCTCGCCGACCGCGCCCCCGAGGAGCTTCCCGCCCCGGCCCTCGACGAAGTACTGGTCGATCTCGCGGACGAGCGGGATGTACCGGCGCAGGATGTCGTCGAGGCCGTCGATCCCGCCGGCCCGGTCGAGCGACTCGCCCGTGATCACGACCGGGACGAAGGCGTGGACCGCGAGGTCGCCAGCGCCTCCGACCGCCTGCGCGAGCGGCGTCGCGGCCCCCGAGGGCACGAGCACCGAGGCGAGGATCTGCGCCACCTTGCCCACGGTCGTGCGGTGGTCGTCGAGCCCCTCGAGGAAGAACCGCCCGGGCGACAGCCCGAAGGCGAGGTTGTTCACCTGCCACAGCTGCTCGAGCAGCGGCAGGTGGTTCTCGATCAGGTCGTGGAAGCGCTCGTCGAGCGAGGACTCGTGGTAGCGGCGGAGCCCCTCGTGCAGCAGGAGGTTCCGGCCGGGTGCCTGGAGGAGGAAGTCCCCGAGCGACGTGATGAGCTTCTTCGAGAACGAGAACGGGAAGAAGATGAAGTTCGCCGACTTCTCCGCCGCCGTCCGCCCGAGCCCGTAGCGGCCGATCTGGCTGATCGCCTCGCGGATCTTCGCCTTCGACCACCCGCGCTGGTAGAGCAGGAACGCCTGCGCGACCTCGAAGTTGCGCGGCTGGAAGCCCAGGAGTCCGGCCTGGAACAACCGGCGGTCGGTGTCGTCGATGTGGACGAAGAACTTCGTCCCGTTGATCTCGTCCCAGAGTCGGACGGCGTGCTGCCACGCCTCCTCGCCCTGCACGAGCTCCGCGCTGTACGGGCTCTTGAGCGGGCCGCGGGAGGCGAGGTACCGCCGCGGCCGGAGCATCGGCGGCAGCCCGTACTTCGCCGCCGCGATCAGGTTCTGCTCCGAGTACCGACCCGCGTCGAACGTGAGCGAGAACGTGTAGCGCAGGGCGGTGTTGAGCCGCACCAGGGAGTCCGGGAGGTACCCGTAGGTCCTGGCCGCTGCGCCCCGCACCCCGAGGCCGACGAGCGCCCCCCCGACCGCACCGCGCAGGATGTCCTTCCGCTCGTCGCCCGCCGCAGCCCCGGCAGCGGCACCCGCCAGCGCACCGGCCGCCGCCGCCACCGAGCGCCGGGTCACGGGCACCTTCAGCGTGCGGATGAAGTCCGAGAAGCCCGGCAGTCCGTTGATGCGGAGCGCCCGCCCGAGCTGCCGCGCGGCCTCGAGCGGATGCAGGAAGTCGGCGTCCGCCCCGTACGCCGCGCCGCGCTTGAGCGCCGCGTAGACGTCGCGGGCCACGTCGTCGGTGAAGTTCGGGATGTCCTCGAACACCGCGAGGATGTCCTCGGGCGAGAGCTCCCGCACGTCCACCATGTACAGCCGAGCGCGACCGCGGATCGGCTTCACCACCGGGCCGACCACGACGCCCTGGTGGTTCATCTCGGTGAGGCGCTCGCGGAGCCGCGTGATAGCCTGGCCACCCGAGAGCGGGAGCCCGCGCTCCTGGAAGATCTGCTCGAGCTCCGCGCGCTCCGAGGCGACGCGCAGGGCGAAGAGATCCTCGTCCTTCGTCCACCGCGGCGAGAGCCCGAGCGTTTCCCAGAACGCCGCCCGCCTCGTGTAGTCTCCGACCCCGAAGACCTCGGCGATCTGCGGGATCTCGTGGAGCGCGATCACGTCCTCCCCAGTGACCACGGGCTTGTAGCCGAGGGCCCGGAACCGCTCCATCACCTCGGGCGGCAGATCCACGTCGCGCGCCGCCGTCCTCGCCGCCTCCTCGAGGTAGCGCGCCACCTCGCGGCCCGGGTTCGCCCCTGCGGCCACCACCCGGCGGGCGAGGGCGTCGGGGATGTAGCCCTTCGCGGCGAGGTCCTGGACCAGGTCCCGGAGCTGCTCGCGGGCCAGGACGTGCGCCGCGGTGAGGTCGCCCTCCCAGGTCTTCTTCACCTGGTCGGCGAGCTCGAGGTACCGCCGCCTGAGCGCGTAGAGGTCCCGGCGGGTGAGGAAGTCGAGCCGCGCCGGGAGGACCCGGAGCTCCCCGATGCGGCGGGTCGTCCCCTGCGCGATCTCGCGCTTCACGACCTCGAGCCGTTCCCGCAGCTGCCGGAGCTCCTCGCCCAGCCGCGTGACGACCGCCGGGTCGGTGGCCCGGCGCTGGAGCCGCTCGGCGCGGCGGATCGCCGCCTCGAGCTGCGCCCGCTGCTCGCGCAGGACCGCTGGCTGGAGGCCGGCCCCGCGGACGGCTCCGATCTCGACCCCCTCGGGCCCCGCGACGAACGGGCCCCGGGTCGGGATCGGCCCCCGTACGAAGCGGCCGGTCACGCGACGCAGGCCCTTCTCCCCGGCCACGAAGACCGGGCGGCCAGGCCCCCGCTCGAACCGGATGAGCTGGTAGGCCTCGTCGCTCTCGCCCACGAGGATCCGGCCCGAGCGAACGTCGCGCTCGACCTCGCGCGCCAGCCGCGAGGCCTCGGCCCAGTTGGTGAGGACGCTCACCCCGCGGTTCTCGCCGCCGAGCTCGATCAGCCACGCCTCGAACCGCTCAGGCGAGCGCAGCGAGTGCTCGAGCATCCGCCGTACCGTCGGCGAGCCCCGCCCGAGCCTGCGGACCTCGTCCTTGAGGGCGCGCACGACCTCGGCCCGGGCCGCGACGTACGCCCCCTGGACGCCCTTCTCGCGCAGCCGCTCGAGCGCCTCGACGTGGATGCCGTAGTCGAGCCGGAGGTAGGTGTTGAGCTCGGGGGTCACGACCTCCTTGGCGAGGCCTACGGCCCGCCGCAGCGACAGCCCCGTCGCGTGCTGGAAGGCGTGCGCGTAGGGACGGAGGGAGACGTCGCCGAGCATCCGCTCCGCCGCCCGCGCGAGGTCCCGGGCCCGCAACGGCAGGAACCGCTCCGGGACCATCACGAACGCCGCCCAGTCCACGAGGTCGCCGAGCAGGGGGAGCGTGATCCCGCTCTCGAGGGGGTCGGTCTCGGCGATCGCCTTCTCGATCGTCGTGGTGCCGGCGGCACCGGTCCCGAAGTCGAACCCGGCCCCGAGCCGGGCCCCCATCTGCCCCGCCGAGAGCCCGCTGAAGGCCTTCGTCACCACCTGGACGGCCGGTCGTTGGATGTTCGCGAGCGGCCCGAACCGGATCATCTGCTGCTCGAGCCAGCCAGCCGTCCCCGGCACGAGCCGCCGCGTCGCCGCCCGGATCACCTGCGCCACGGGGCCGAGCTCCGGGACGGCCGGGCGCTGGAGGGCCGCACGGAGCGTCGGCATCACGGGGCCCGGGGTCACGCCCGGGGTCACGGACGGGGCTGTGACGGGGGTGACGCCGGGCGTGATACCCGGCGCGCCGAAGGGGACACGCCCGGCCGCCGTCGCTCGGATCTGGCCGACGACCCCTGCGGCACCACGCACCGCCATGCCGGCCCCGGCGATGAGCGACGTGACGGTGCCGATGTAGCCGAGGTCCTCCCAGAACGCGCGCCAGCCCTGCTGGCGGTACTCCTCGTACGGGGACAGCGCATCCAGGAGCCGCTGGCCGACCGACTGCTCCACCTCGTCGTCGTCCTTGCCGAAGAGATCCGCGAGGAAGCCCGCGATCGCGCCGATCGCGCCACCGACCACCGCCCCGGCGGCGGTACCCGCCCCCGGGATGACGGAGCCGGCGGTGGCCCCGATGGCGGCGCCGGCGGCGGCGCCGCCGAGCAGGCCTCCCCGCTCGAGCGTCTCGGGGGTCTGCTGGACGATGCCCCTCGCCGCTCCCACGAGGCCCTGCCACACGCGCGACGGCAGCGTGTTGGTGATCGCGCGGATCCCCGCCTCGATCGGGGCGGCGCCCCAGTGGTGGCCGGCCACCACGGCCTCGTAGTTGTCCCGATCCCACCGGCGGAAGTAGGCGTACCAGGACGGATCCCAGATCCCGTTGGCCTGGGCGTCGGGCGGCGCGTAGCCCTGGCGGATCAGGTTCTCCTGGAGCCGCTTCAGGTCGGGCACCGGGATCCGGCGCGGCTCCCTCGAGAGCACGTCGCGCAGGATCTCCGAGAAGCCGAACCCGGAGGCGGAGGCCTTCCCGTCGAAGGCGTCCACGACCTGCTCGAGCTCGTCGTCCGAGAGCGGGGAGCGTGCCAGGTCGAACTGCATCGAGGCGGAGAGCGCCTGGGCGCGCCGCACCGTGGCGAGCCGGCGCATGAAGTAGAGCTCGGGCGCGACCGAGAACTCGGCCATCAACCCTCCTCCGGCGCCGGTCGCTCCTCCTCGGGGCTCGGCGTCGTCACGGGGATGGGGATGCCGCCGGCCGGCTCGGGCGGTCGGCCCCGGGGTAGTGCCGTGCGCGCGCGCTCCTCGCGGAGCTGGGCGAGCATCATCTTCGCGTCGGCGTTCTGGTAGTTCGAGGCCAGGTAGAGCAGGACCTGCTCCCGGACGTCCTCGGGCGGCTGGCGGAGCGCGAGGGCCTCCGGCCCGGGCCCGGGGCCGAAGGGCAGCCCAGCCGTCACCGGCTCCTCCGGGAAGGCGGAGGGCATCTCGAAGAGCCAGGGCGGCAGCTGGCCGGGGAGGACCGGCTCGCCCTGGGGGCGCGGCTCGGGGCGCGGGGAGGGCGCGCGTGGCACCGCAGCGATCCGCTGCGCCTCCGTGAGCCGCTGCCGGTCGCCGTACTGGAGATCGGGACGGTCGATGTCGGGCTCGCGGAGCGGCTGGACGCGCTCGTCGCGCCGCGAGAACCGCCCGGGACCTCCGGGCGGCGTGCGTGCGGGCGGCTGGCGCGGGCCGCCGCGCCTACCCACCCGGGACCTCCAGCTTCGGTCGGGCGATCACGAAACCGGCCCGCTCGAGGGCGTCGAAGCTCGCCACCGCCCGGCGAGGCCGGACCGCCGGGCGGCGCCCCTTCTTCCCGGGTGCACGGCGGTACCCCTGCTCCCGCAGCTGACGTCTGCGCTCGGCGCGGTTCACTCGGCCTCCTCGATCTCCACCGGCAGGTCGGGGAACTCGCGGTTCGCGGCCTCCACGGCGTCGTCCCGGCGGGTGAAGCCCTGCGCCGACGCCACGACGATCTCGCCGTTGTGAGCGACGACGCGGAAGTCGTACAGCCCGTCGGCCCGCTGGTAGACGACGAGGCGCCGGTGGGCGGTCATCGCTTCCCCCTGCGGGCCGGGGCCATGCCGCGCATCTTCTTCCCCTGCGCGGCGGCCTTCTGGAACCGCGCCTTGCCGTACTTCTTCCGCCCGATCGAGGCGGCCACGGCGCCGGGGTCCCGCACGCCCTTCCGCCGCGCGAGCTGGCCCCGGAGCTTCTTGAACCCCACGTAGGCCATCAGCGACCTCCCTTCCTCCGTCGCCTCCCCTTCGAGTTCGCGATCCGGGCCGCGCGCTCCTTCGAGTAGCCCTCGCGGCGGAGGGCCTCGTAGACCCGCGGGCGCTTGATCGAGGCGTACTTCTTCCCCGGCATCAACCCTCCTCCCCGCCGAAGCACCGGCAGGCCTCGCCTTCAGGGTCACCGACGTGGAACACGAAGGGTTCCTCGGGCGCGGCCTCCAACGTGCCACCACCGGCCAGGTGCCACCGGGACGGCGAGCCCAGCGCGATCTCGAAGCACCCGTGACCGCACCGCGTCGATACGTCCACCTCGACGGCCGAGGTCATCCACGACCCCCGCGGATCACCTCGAGCGGTGGGATCGGCAGGCCCGCGAGCGGCCCGGCCCCGCCCGGCGGCGCGCCGGGGAGGCCCGAGGGCACCATCTGCTCCGGCTGCACGTACAGCTGCCCGGCCTCCTCGAGCTTCTCGATCGCGTCGAGGAGATCCATGCCCTCGGCCTGCACCATCCGCCGCAGCTTCGCGAGGGCCCCGGGGAGGAGCCTGCCCTCGGCGGCTTTCGCCTGGAGGTCGGCCCACGACAGCTTCGCCAGGCGGTCGGCCTGGATCTTCCGCTTCGCCTCCTGGGCGTCGCGGACGTGGTCGAGCATCTCGAGGGCATCGTCCTCCGGGAGGAGCTCGGCGCCGACGAGCTGGAGGATCTCGAGGGTCCCCTGGTAGCCCGCGAGCCCGACGCCCGGCTCGACCTCGAAGTCCTCCTCCCGGCCAGCGAGATCCACCCGCGGGCGGTACAGCATGGAGAACGCCTGGTTCCGCCGCCTGCCCGACGCGCGCTTCCGCTCGTCCGGCCAGAGGGCGAGGTCGAGCTTCGCGGCCTTCGTGTAGAGCTTCGGCCAGGCGTGGATCATGGGGGGCCAGATCATCTCCCGCACGGTGATGTTCACCACTGAGTCCCGGAGCGAGGCGAGCGCCTTCGCCGACTCGGCCCGCCCGGACGGCGCCTGCCCTTGGAAGCTCTCCGGGTTCCGGTTGAGCACCCGCGACAGCCCCATCACGAAGGCCATCGTCTGGTCGGCGTCGATCGCGTTGCGCGGGGCCACGACGTCCACCCGGAACTGGCCCTGGAACGTCGGATCCCACTCGTTGATCGCCCACGGCCCGACCCGGACGGTCTTCGAGGCGAGCGGCGTGGTGAAGATCATCGGGTAGAGCGTGCGGTCGTAGTAGTCGAGCTTCTGGCTGAACATCCGGGCCATCGCCGCCTGGATCGACACCTGGTCGGCGTAGATCGAGCGGCCCCGGACAGCCGGCGAGTACAGCTGCATCGGCACGACCGGCTGGACGCCGGGGTGCCCGGGATCGCCGTCGTCGGAGCGGGCGAGGGTGACCACGCGGTCGGTGAGCGTCTGGACGAGCCAGCTCTGCTCCGAGTAGTACTCCGCCACCCACACCAGCGAGGAGTCCGACGTGCCCGTGAAGCTGGCGATCGTGGCGTAGCTCCGCCCGAGCTTGCGGTCGATCTCGTTCCGGACCTCGGGGTAGCGGCGCTTGAGCTCGCCCACCGTCAGCTGGTACGCGAAGAGCGCATCGTCCGCGTCGGCCTGCGTGTAGGGCGACCAGCCCACCGGGGGGTACCAGGTCCGCGGGTCGCGGAACGTGAAGTAGGGGGTCCGCCGCTCGTAGTCGGGGAGGACCATGACGACGGCCTCGGCCACCCCCACCATCCACCAGGAGAGGATCTTCGCCAGCAGGCTCGCGTCGATCGTGCCCACGATCCTGCCAGCCTCGTTGTAGCCGTAGGCGATCTTCTCCAGCCGCTCGGCGCGCTCCTTCGCGGTGGGCGTGTCGTTGTCCGGGCGGACGTAGACCGGGAACGGCTTCCCGGCGAGCGAGGCGAGGTCGTCCCAGGAGAGCCGGATCATGTTGATCACGTGCGGGTGCATCTCCTCGTGGAAGAAGTCCCGGAACTCCTCGGGTAGATCCCCGAGGTACACCCCGACGATCTCGTCCATCGCCCGCAGCGCGGGACCGTAGACGGCCGCCCTATCGGAGAAGAGCCGATGCAGTTCGTCCGTCAACCTCGTCCCTCCCTCTCACGCGCCGTCGGTTCGGGTGGGGGTAGAAGCTGCCCTGCCGACCGCGGGACCACGGCACCGCCCTCGGGCGGTGATCGGGGTCGAACCCCATGTGGGCGACGCCCACGAGCGCCGCCTCCGCTACGAGAGCGGCCGCCCCGGCCGCCTCGAGGGCGGCGACGGCCTCGAGCGCCGCCTCGGCCTCGTGAGCGGTGCCGACCTCGGCCTCGAGGACCGCGACCCCGTGGAGGGCAGCCTCGCCGAGCAGCTCCCGAAGGCCGTCGGCGACGACCGCAGCGACCCCCTGGAGGGCCGCCTCACCCCGGGCCTCGAGCTGCGCCTCCGCCCCGAGGACCGCCACCCCCTGGAGCGCGGCCTCCGCCCCGAGCGTGAGGAGCCCGTCGCCACCGAGGGTCGCGACGCCCACGAGGGCCGCCTCCCCGAGGAACTGCGCGGAGCCCTCGGCCGAGGCCGTGGCGACGGCCTGGAGGCCCGCTTCCCCGAGGAGGCCGACCGAGCCCTCGGCCGCCGCGGTCGCCACCCCTACGAGCCCGGCCTCGCCGCCCGCCTGGAGGGAGCCCTCGGCGCTCCAGACGCCGACCCCGGTGAGGGTCGCCGCGCCTCCGGCCTGGAGGCCTCCGTCCGCGGTCGCCGTGGCGACGGCCTGCAGCAGGGCCTCGCCCTCGTGGATGACGCCGCCCGCTGCCTGTTGCTGCGCTGCTGCTGGCGCTGGGTCGTAGGGCCAGAGCATGACCCCGCCTCAGGCGACCTTGCGGATGGACCAGGGGATCGCCCGGCTCGCCCCTGCCGTCTGCTTGATCGTGAAACGCCAGCCGTTGACCGCGATGAACGTGGGCGACGCCCAGAGCGTATCGACCTGCGCGTCGCGGAGCGTGGCGAGGAGCAGCGGCCGCTGCGTACCCAGAGCGTCCTGGGCCTTCTCGTGGAATTTGACCTCCAGCACGTCGCCGGGGGCGAGCGCCGACACGTCGAGCACGAGCTGGACGACTGCCGCCGTCGTGTCCGGGTCGGTACCCAGGGTGTGCTCGGTGCCGATGGTCGTCGTCTGAGAGCCAGAGGCGTGGATGCTGATGGCCACCCTGTCACCTCGCCGAGTAGACGGCCACGCCGATCCCGTTGTTCTCCGTCATGGCCCGGACGGCCAGTCGGACGCCCGCTGGAAGTGGGTTGTAGACGGGGAGCGGGGGGAGCGGGCCAGTGCAGTCCTCGGCGCCGGTCATCCGCCAGCGCCACTCACCGACGACCACCTCGGCGCCCGACGCACCGACCCCGAGCTGCACGCGGTAGGTCGCGCCGGTCTGCGTGCTGTCGTTGCCGCAGTCCATGCTCACCCACCACCACCTGCCGGGCTCCGTCGTGCTCGCGACCACCTGGGTCCACGCGCCGAAGTTCTGCGCACTGCCCCCGGTCACGACCACGCCGGTGCTGGTGGCGGGATCCACGCCGTAGCCGGCGACGACGTGGGCGGTCGAGCCCGGCCACATCGGCTGCTCCAGGAAGGCAGCCTGGAACTGGCACGTGCCGCTCGCGGCCTCCCGCTGGATGCGCGCGGCGACGCGGCTCCCGCCCGCGATGTAGATGGGGACGAACATGATGTGTCCCCAGGAGTTGGACCCAGTCCCGCGCCCCGCGCCGCACATCCAGTCGGGGACGACCACCCGCTCGGATCCGGCCGGCCCGACGCCGATGTCGAGCAGGCAGCGGCCCGTCCCGGCGTTCACGCCGGTCCCTCCGACCTGCAGCACGACGCCGTGGATGTCGGCACCCGCCGACGCCAAGAGTTCCGTCCACGCGCCCTTGGTGTGCGGGGTGGCGCCGGCGGTCAGCGTTATTTGGTCGTCGCCGTGGAACTCCTCGAGCTGGGCCGTCAGCTGGGGGAGCCAGAGAGGCATCGGCGCTCACCCAGCCTCTCGCAGCGGCACCTCGTGCTGGCGCCGCCGGAGGTAGGGCGGGAGCTTCGCGTCGGTGCGGAGCGTCCCCAGCCCCCTGCGGGCGGCGGCCACGATCCGCGGGAGGTTGAATTCCCCCATCCAGTCGGCGAGCACGGTGTCGTCGGTCTCGGCGAAGGGGTAGGTCGTGAGCTCCCGCACGAACTGTCGCAGGAAGTTCCGTCCCGCCATGTCGGGGGGGACGCGGCGGGGCAGGCGCTTGACGCCCGCCCGGTAGCGGGTCGAGAGGATGGAGACCCCGTACTCGGGGTCGAGCTTGTTCTTCTGCGTCTGGTGCATGAGGATCTGCACGTCGGGCCAGCGCCTCGTCCAGCGGCGGAAGTGCTCGAACTGGAGCAGGAACCGCTGGGCGACGTTGGTCTCGATGACCCACACGCGGATCGGGTGGCCGCCCACCACCGAGGCGCGCTGCATCTCCTCCATGAGCCCGACGAAGCGCTGCTCGCCGTTGTCCCAGTCGAGGAGCCCGCGCTCGGTCCCCGCCGGCATCTTCCGCCGCTCCCCCCAGATCAGGTAGTTGAAGCGGCTCTCCGGCTGGTAGGCCCACCACTCCACCGCCCAGAAGTTCGTGGGGGAGGGATCCACGGTGGCGTAGTCCACGAGGATGCCCACGCCCCTGGGATGCTCGCCGAAGGCGCGCTCGTCGTCCCAGCACCCCGGTCGGTCGAACCCCTCGCGATCCGGCCCGCCCTCGAGCCACTCGGGCAGGACCAGCACCGCCTCGGGGTCCGTGTCCTCCTGCTGGAAGACGACACGGTAGTTCGGCTCCTCGGTGACCGCCTCCCAGTCGCGGACCGGGAGGCGGCGGACGTCGGTGAGGCACCCGGCGCCGACCTCGTAGCGCCCGTCCCACTGCCGATGCTCCCCGTCGCAGAGCCGGTCGTGGTGGGCGGGGAAGACGATGTGCCGATACAGCGGCGTCCCGTCCCTCCGGCGCGCCTCGAGGCGCTTGCGGTGGAGGTCGAGCGGCCCGAGCCGCTGGCCGACGAGCACGAGGACCCCCCCGGGCTCGATCCGCCGCTCGGCCTCGTTCGAGAAGAACGTCGCGACCTGCTCGGCGACCTTCGGCGTGGCGGAGTTCTTCGTGGTCGAGATGTCGTCCCACCAGGCGAAGTTCACGCGCTCGCCCAGGAACCCGCTCTTGAACGAGGCGGCCTGGACGGTGGGCTCCTTCTCGTAGAGGTCCACGTCGTCGAGCTGGGCGACGACGAACTGGTCCTCCCGCCACTGCGTGTCCGGGTCGAAGCCCCGCAGCGGCTTGAACCGCCCGTACTCCTTGGCCAGCACGAGCTCCGCCCGGGCGTCGCGGTCGATGTCGTAGAAGGGGCGCCGGAGCGAGAGCGCCGACCGGATCGCCTTCGTCATGTGGACCGCGGTGGTCATCGTCTCCGACCCGTACATGAGCCGCATGGCCCGGCCCCTGCGGGGGTCGCAGAAGCCCCCGCCCGCGATCAGCCAACAGCCGATCCTGAGCCCGATCGTCGTCTTCCCGAACCCCGGGGGGACGTTGAGGTCGATGAACGTGCGCTCGCTCTCATCCGCCAGGGCCTCCACGATCCGCATCGCGGCGTCGTAGGCCCAGACCTGCGGCTCGTCGGCGAAGAACAGCCGGCGGAAGACGTTGAAGTCCCGCAGGGCCTCGCGGGCGTCGGTGGAGAGCTCCTCCCAACGGCGCGGGGCCGGCAGGTCACGGTGGGAGGCGAGGGTCCGAGCGTCGCCCCGCGTCCCCCGCACCAGCCGCTTCCCCGTCGTCTCGGAGAACCCGGCGCGCCGGCAGGCCTCCTTGATCGGCAGCCTCGGCCCGTTGATGTCGAGGTGCAGCCAGAAGAACAGCCGCTTCTGCTCGTCGGTGAGCCGGGTCCCCGGCATCAGCCGACCTCCACGGGCTCCCTCGGCGCCTCCTCGGGGATCCCCTCGGGTGCCTCGAGGGGCTCGACCACGATCGTCTCTTCCTGCTCCCGCCCGATGTTCACCGCTCCTCCTTCCACGGCAGGGGCCCCGCCGGCACGCGGTAGCGCTCGGCGAGGGCCCTCACGACCCCCTCCTGCGCGCGGTCGGGGTCCCACCACAGCCGGATCGGCCGAGCGAACTCCGCCCGCCAGCCCTTCTCGCCCACCCGCACCCTCCCCCAGAGCGCCACCTGGCCCCCCACGACCGTCGCCACCTGCCCGTACTGCGGCGAGCCCCCGAGGAGCCTGCGGAGCTCCGGATCGGCCGGGTCGGCCAGGGCGTAGATCCCGCAGGTGCAGCTGGCTGCGGGCGCTGGCTCCCCCTCGTGGTCCGCCCCCATCCCGCGGAAGGCCGCCTGGTCGCGGTGGCAGACCGCCTGCAGCACGTGCTCGGGGATCCACCGGGTGTGGGCGTAGTAGCTCCGCAACCACGGCTTCCCCCCCTCGAACTCCACCGCCCAGCAGCGGTACCCGCGGATCTCCCCGACAGCCGTGGGGATCTGGTCCCCCCACGGCTTCGGCCGCCGCAGGAAGGCGAGGAACCGCATCAGTCGCTCCAGGGGACGACGGCCCCGATCTGCTTCGCCCAGCGGGCGATGGCCCCCTCGTCGGCCCGGATCCTCTTCCGCCACGCCTCGTAGCGGCGCTTCGTCTCCGGATCCTTGGCGATCTGCAGGGCGAAGAGCGAGCGCTCGGAGGCCGCCCGTCCCCACGCCCTCTGCGCCTGGCGGGCGTGTTCGGTCCTGGCGTTCGTCGGCACGCGAAGTTCTCCTGGTGGGACGGGGTCGTGGCACCGGGTGGTCCCGTTCGTCCGGAGAGGGGAACAGGGGGGGTGGGGCGCCCCCGGGGAAGACCCCCGGGTCAGGGAAGGGCGGGCGCTCAACCCGGGGGCGCCTAGCACTCCCCGGGCCAGACTCCTAACCGGCGCGCTTCCAGCGCTGCAGGTTACGCACGTCACGCGCGCGTGAAGGGGGGCCGTCACGTCACGCCCTAGCGCGGAGTGACGGGGCGCCCTCCCGGGGCCCTCGGGGGCGCGACCCCCCGCCGTCCCCCTCGCCGGGGGGGCCACTCGAGGCCCCCGCGTCCCCGGAGCGAGCGAGTCAGTTCCCCTCCGCTGCCCCCATCGCCGCCCCCAGGGCGTGCTGGGCCACATCCAGCGCCAGAACATGCA
>FWWM01005426.1_pt1 | contig 27961 bp, 25 predicted proteins | sample 2228351 | NCBI WGS metagenome assembly FWWM01 (sample SAMEA103939774, study PRJEB20133) | metagenome | reverse complement strand
AGCGGAAGCCGGCCTCGTAGCAACGGCGCAGGGCGCGCTCGGCCGCGTCGCCCAGGGCCAGGTCGCGCAGCCAGGGGGCGCCGGTCCTCAACAGCTCCCCGGCCAGCTCGGCCGCCAGGTCGATGAGGAACCCGCCCAGCGCCATCGCTCCCCTCCTCGTCCCAGTGCGGAGGCCGCCTAATGGATTTTACCGTGAAAACTTTGCTTTTGCGGAAGCACGGCCATCCAGCAGCGGGGTTGTCCACCCCTTGGGAGGCGATATTGCGCGTCGCGGATGAAGGGCAGCAGTGGCAGCGCCAGACGGGACCTTCCGGGCAAACACGCCAGCGGCCCTACGGGACATCAAGAGGCCGGCTGAGGGCGGAAACTCACCCGTTGGACGCGCGAGGCGCCGAGCGGCGATACCACTCCCAGGCGCGCCGGATGGCCTCCCGCACCGGGATCTCCGGGCGGTAGCCCAGCTCCGCCTCTGCCTTCCGGCCGTCGCACCAGATGCAGTGGGCGCTCAGCCACAGCTGGTCCGCCCCCACCGACAGGGGAACCCTTAGGGCCTGGGCGATCCGGGCCAGGGCCGCCAGCCCCTTCACGGCGCGAGGGGGAAGCACCCGGCGGGGCGCGGGGACGCCCACGACCTCTGCTATCCGTTCCGCCAGGTCCCGATAGGTGAGGTTCTCCCCGCCCAGGATATACCGCTCCCCGGGCCGCCCCCGCTCCAGGGCCAACAGATGCCCGCGCACCACATCCTCCACCGCCACCACGTTCACCCCGCCTGGCGGAAGGGCCGGCACCCGCCCGCGGGCCATCTCCAGGATCAGGCTCCCGGAGATGCGGTGGACATCCCTCGGCCCCAGGATCACCGAGGGGTTCACGATCACCACGTCCAAACCCTGCCCGACGAAGGCCCGGGCGATCGCCTCCGCCATCGCCTTGCTATACCCGTAGAGGAAGCGGCCCGGGGGCAGATTATACGGATGATCCTCCGTCAGCAGCGTGCCGGGGGCCGGCACCCCCAGGGCGGCCAGGGAACTGGTCAGCACCACCCGCGGGATGTCCTGCTCCCGAGCGGCGGCGAGGACGTTGCGCGTCCCCTCCACGTTCACCCGCAGGATCTGATCCGCCGGCGTGCGCCAGTAGGCGGAGACCGCGGCGGTGTGAAAGACGGCGTCGCACCCGGCCATCGCCCGCCGCAGGCTCTCCGGCTCCAGCACATCCCCAATCGCATGCTCCACCTCCAGGTCCTCCACCGCCTCCAGCGGGGAAGTCGGCCGCCGGAGGATCCGCACCGCCCACCCCCGGCGCCGGAGATCGGCCGCCAGGTTGGCGCCCAGGAAACCGGTCCCCCCCGTGACCAGGGCGCGCATCGGCTCACCCCCCGATCCGCGGCGATTCACGACGAAGGAAGCGGCTGGCCGACCCACGACCGATACGCCAGGGTCCAGGTCATCTCCACGAACGTCACGACCGGCGCTAAGAGCAGGCGGGACAGCAGGCCGAGGCCGATGGCCAGCATGGCAAAGAGAAGCCCGAGGAACACCGAGGGATCCACCGCCGCCCCACGCTGGAGCGACGCGAAGAACACCGCCCCGCCGATGGCCAGCAGCGGGATGAGAAACAGGAAGGAGACGATGAGGGCCGCCACCCCCAGCACCCCAACGTCCAAGACCAGCCAGACCAGAAGCAAGGAACCCACCCGGCGCAGGCCGACCTCGAGCCCCCGACGGAGGGCCCGCAGCCAGGGCAGATCCTCCAGGAGCGCAGCCCGCAGGGCGAGGCGGGACCAGAGGTGCAGCACGCCGACGAGGAGCAGCAGGCAGCCCAGGAAGGCCAGGACCCCCAGCACGACGATGAGCAGGGTGGCAGCCCGAAGCCCCTCCGCGGGCTGGGCGAAGGCCAGCAGAAGGCCGACGATGAAGCCCACGACTAAGATCAGCGTCGCCAGGAAGACCGGGGCGCCCAGCAGCACCATGATCCCGATCAGCCGGAGCAGGCGGGCCGTCGCCCGCCGCGCCAGCGCCCCCAGCGCTGGCGGGCGGCCCTCGGCCGCCTCCCCGCTCCCCAGGATCAGCGCCCCCTGGCCCCAGAGGGCCACCAGCTGGACCAGCAGCGCGGCCAGCAGGAGGCCCAGGAAGGCCAGGGTCACCAGGGGCCAGTTGTGCTCCAGCCATCGGCGGAACGCCTCGTCCCAACCCGGGAACGCCTCGTCCCAACCCGCGGGGACCGGACGCGAGACCCCGAACGAACCCTGGACGTTCGGCGGCTCCCTCGCCCCGAGCATGGCGAGGAAGCCAAAGACCCAGAGCGATTTATACCGCCACGTCAGCGCCAGCCCGCGCGCCAGCCAGTCGCCCAGGTCCATGCGAGCCCTCCGCGCGAGGATCGCTTGCGTTTCCGGCCCACCCATTATCCCCTAACCTCGCGTTATCCCACAATCTCGCGGCGCCCTACACGGAGGATCCCGAAGCCCGCCCCTCCGGACCCGCCGATCCTCTGGTTCGGAGGGCGCGCCTCCCGGCGCGCCGCGCCGGCGGCTCGGGAGAGCCGCCTTCCGAAAACGATCCCACCCCACGCAGGAGGCGATCCCGGACCGACGTGGGCGCGGGCCTCCCGGCGGATGGGTGGGAGGCGATCCACGAAAGGCGGAAGGCCTGACTTCGCGAAGGCCCTGGAGGCCCACCCCCCAGGACCCCCAGGTTCAGATAAAATGATAAAAGATCGGGCCGGTGGCGGAATCGGCAGACGCGGCAGACTTAAAATCTGCTGCCCCGGGAGGGGCGTGCGGGTTCGACTCCCGCCCGGCCCACCTTCGGAGCGAGGCGCGCGGGGCCCCGGCGCCCTCCGCGCCCATATCGGGGGTGAGGCTTCCACCAATGGAAGGAACCGTCCCACCGCACACGAAGGAAGCCTGGGAAGCGGCGCTCCGCTTCCTCAGCCAACGCTCCACGCTGACCCTGGCGACGGCGGATGGAAGCGGCCGGCCCTACGCCGCCTCCCTCTACTTCGTGCACGACGAGTCGCTGCGGCTTTACTTCCTCTCCTCCCCGGAGAGCCGTCACGTCCGCCATCTCCTCGCCCGCCCGGAGGTCGCGGCGACCATCCACGGGGAACCGTGGGACTGGAAGACCATCCAGGGGATTCAACTCATGGGGACAGCGGACCCGGTGGAGGACCCGGAGGAGCGGGAGCGGGCGATGGCCCGCTATCGGGCGAAGTTCCCCTTCATCGGGGAGCTGCCCCAGGCCCTGGCCCACGCCCGCCTCTACCGGGTCACCCCGCGCTGGGTGCGCTGGATCGATAACACCCGGGGCTTTGGCTATCGGGTGGAGTGGCGCCTGGGATGACCTACCTGCGGGTGCTCCTCCGCTTCCTCAAGGCCAACGCGATGGCGGCCATGGAATACCGGGCGGACTTCCTGGCCAACGCCCTGGTGGCCGCCGCCGCCTCCCTCTGGACGCTGGGGGCGCTCCAGGTGTTCTTCATGCACCGGCCCCGGCTGGGCGGCTGGCGCTACGAGGAGGCGCTGATCGTCGCCGGGCTCTTCATCGCCTTCGAAGGGGTGATGGCCGCCCTCTTCCGGCCCAACCTGGAGGACATCCCCGAGGCGATCCGGCAGGGGACGCTGGATTTCACCCTGCTTCGCCCCCTCGACAGCCAGTTCCTGGTCTCCTTCCAGCGGATGGAGATCTGGCACCTCCCCGACATCCTGCTGGGCCTGGGGGTGGTGATCTGGGCCCTGGCCCGGCGGGGATGGCCCCCGCCGGAGCAGTGGATCCTGTTCGGGGCGATGCTGTTCGCCGGCCTGGTGATCTTTTACTCCCTGTTGATGATCCTGATCACCCTGGCGTTCTGGTTCGTCGAAGTGGGCAACATCATGGAACTGATCTACACCTTCTTCGAGGCCGGCCGCTTCCCGGTGACCGCCTTCCCCACATGGGTACGGATCGTGCTCACCTTCGTCGTCCCCATCGCCTTCATCACCACCGTGCCCGCCCAGGCGGCCCTGGGCTGGCTGCGGCCGGAGGGAGCCCTGGCCGGCCTCCTCATCGCCGCCGTCCTGTTCGCCATCAGCCGCTCCTTCTGGCGCTACGCGCTCCGCCACTACACCAGCGCGGGCGGATGATCGAAGCCCCCATGGGGAAACCCCTCCGGGCTCATCGGAGGAAGCGGCGCAGCTGCTCGGGGGAGAGATTCCCCCCGCTCAGGATCAGGGCGATGGCCCGCCCGCGGATCTGGTCCCGCAGGCGGAGGGCCGCCGCCAGCGGAGCCGCCCCCGCTGGCTCGGCCAGCGTCTTCGCCTTCTCCAGATAGATCCGCACTCCCTCCACCAGCTCCTCATCGTCCACCAGGACGAAGTCGTCCAGCTTCTCCCACATGATCCGCTGAGGCAGCATGAACGGCCGGCGCGTGGCCAGCCCCTCCGCCAGCGTCTCCATCGGCGCCTCCGTCCAACGCCGATGCCGCCACGTGAGATACGCCGCCGGCGCCCGGGCGGATTGCACGCCGATGACCCGGATCTGCGGGTGGATGGCCTTCGCCACCAGGCACGCCCCCGCCGCCCCGCTTCCCCCGCCCACCGGCACGAAGATCATCTCCACATCCGGCTGCTCCTCCAGGATCTCCAGGGTCTCGGTGGCCACCCCGGCGATCAGATCGGGCTCATCGCCGGAGGAGATGTAGCGGAGGCCCTCCTCGGAGGCGACCCGCTCGCAGTAAGAGCGGGCGTTGTCGAAATCCCGGCCGTGGACCCGGATCTCCGCGCCGTAGGACCGGATCGCCTCGACCTTGACCGGATTGGCGCCCTGGGGGACCACCACCACGGCCCGGACCCCGAAGAGCGCGGCGGCGTAAGCGATGGACTGCCCGTGGTTGCCGGTGGAGGCGGTGATGACGCCTCGGGCCCGCTCCTCCGGGGAGAGGCGGGACATAAGATAAACGCCCCCCCGCACTTTGAAGGCACCGATGGGCTGGAAGTTCTCGTGCTTCACGTAAACCCGCGCCCCGAGGAGCGCATCCAGCCCCGGGTAGCGGTAAAGCGGGGTGCGGGGAAGAAAGCGCTGCACCACCTGTCGGGCCCGCAGCACGTCCACGAACGTGGGCAACGGGCGCTCGGCCATCTCCCCCTCCCATCCGCCCTCGGAACCGCATCGCCCCCCAACGCTATAATACCATCCGGAGCCCTGCCGGCCGGCGAGGGGAGGAGAGGGCGGCGATGGAATGGCTGACGTGGGCGGAGGTGGATCTGGACGCCATCGCCGAGAACACGCGGGCGATGAAACGGTGGGTCGGGGATGGGGTGGAGATCATCGCGGTGGTGAAGGCCAACGCTTACGGCCACGGCGCGGTCCCGGTCGCCCGCACCGCCCTCGCCGCCGGCGCCTCCCGCCTGGCCGTCCACCGCCTCCACGAGGGGATCGCCCTCCGGCGGGCCGGCATTGAGGCGCCCATCCTGGTGATGGCCCCGCTGCTGCCCGCGGAGGCGCCCGAGGTCGTCCGCTGGCGGTTGACCCCCACCCTCTCCCTCCCGGAGGCCGCCCGGGCCCTGGACGCGGCCGCCCGCGCCGCCGGGCGCCCCATCCCGGTCCACGTGGAGGTGGACACAGGGATGGGGCGGGCCGGGATCTCCCCCGAGGAGGCGCTCCCGTTCCTCCGGACGCTGCAGGAGATGGGGGGCCTCGTTCTGGAAGGCCTATATACCCACTTCGCCACCGCCGACGAAAGCGATCCCGCCTTCGCCATGCGCCAGCTCCGCCGGTTCGAAGCGGTGATCGCCGCGCTGGAGGCCGGCGGGATCCGGGTGCCGCTGCGCCACGCGGCCAACAGCGCCGCCGCGATGCGCTTCCGCTCCGCCCACTTCGAGGCCGTGCGCCCGGGGCTGGCCCTGTATGGGATGCGCCCCTCGCCGGAGTGGGAGCCCCCCTTCCCCCTGCGCCCCGCCCTCACCCTGAAAAGCCGGGTGGTCCGAGTGTGGACCCTGGCCCCGGGGGAGTCGGTGGGCTACGGCCGAACCTTCATCGCCGATCGGGAATCCCGCATGGCCCTCGTCCCCATCGGCTACGGCGACGGCTACCTCCGTTCCCTCTCCAACCGGGGGGCCATCCTGATCCGCGGCCGGCGGGCACCGGTGCGCGGCCGGGTGAGCATGGATCAGATCGTGGTGGAAGTCACCGGGATCCCGGACGTGTCGGTCGGGGAGGAGGTGGTGATCCTGGGCCGCCAGGGGGAGGCGGAGATCCGGGCAGAGGACCTGGCGGCATGGGCCGGCACCATCCATTATGAGATCACCACCCTGATCTCCCCCCGCGTCCCCCGGATCTACCGATCCGGCGGGAGGGTCCAGGAGGCGGCGCCCGGCGAGTTCCCATAAGGAAGGCCATGGATCCCCATTCGCTTATGGAGGACAGTCATTTGGCGCCCAACGCTTCCGGTGTTCTGAGCATGTATCTGCGCTTCCCGGAGCGCGATCGCTCCCATCCTATCTGGATCGGCGCCGGCCTGGTGGACCGCTGCGGGGCGATCCTGCGGGAGCTGGGCCTGGGGGGCGTCGCCGCGTGGGTGAGCGACACCACCGTGGCCGCCCACCACGGGGAGCGGATCCGGCGCGCCCTCACGAAGGCCGGGTTCGTCGTCCGGGAGGTCCTCGTGCCGCCCGGGGAGGGGACCAAAACCATCGAGGCGGCGGCCGCCATCTGCCGCCGCCTGGCCCGGGACGGGGTCGGGCGGGATGGCCTGCTCGTGGCCATGGGGGGCGGGGTGGTGCTGGACCTCGTCGGCTTCGTCGCCGCGATCTACATGCGCGGGGTCGCGCTTGTGAGCATCCCCACCACGCTCCTGGCGATGGTGGACGCGGCCATCGGCGGGAAGACGGGGGTGGATCTGCCGGAGGGCAAGAACCTGGTCGGCGCGTTCCACCCGCCCCGCCTGATCCTGATCGATCCCACCGTGCTGGCCACCCTTCCGCCCGCGGAGTGGCGGAACGGCATGGCGGAGGTGGTCAAGGCCGCGCTCATCGGGGACCCGGCGCTTTGGCGGCAGCTGACGAGCGATCCGGCCCGTTGGGCCGCGAGGCCTGAGGGGGAACCCCTGCGGGCCCTGCTGACGCAGGCCATCGCCGTTAAGGCGCGCATCGTGGAGCGGGATCCCCTGGAGACGCAGGGGGAGCGGGAGCAGCTGAACCTGGGCCACACCTTCGGGCACGCCTTCGAGCGGGTGAGCGGCTATCGGGTCCCCCACGGGGAAGCGGTCGCCGCGGGCATGGTGGTCGCCGCCGCCCTCTCGGCCCGGCTCGGCCTGCTGGCGGAGCCCGATCTCCTCCGGGAGCTGGAGGCGCTGCTCCGGGGGCTGGGCCTGCCCACCCGCTGGCGGGCGTGGCTGGCTCGCTATGGCGTCGCCGCGACGCCGGAGCAGGTGATCGCCGCGATGGGCACGGATAAGAAGCGCCGAGGGGGGCGCCTGCGCTTTGTCCTCATCTGCCGGCCCGGCCAGGTGCGCGTGGAGGCGGATGTGCCGGAAGCGGAAGCGCTCCGGGCGCTGGAGGAGACCGCGGATGCACCGGGGGGCTGAGCCGGAGGCGGGATCGCATGGAATACGAGGCCTTCGCCGAGTTCTATGATCGCTTCCTGGGGGACTTCCTGGACGATCTGCCGTTCTACCAGGGCTACGCGGAGCGGGTCGGGTCGCCGCTGCTGGAGATCGGCTGTGGCACGGGGCGGCTGACCGTCCCCCTGGCCGCGGCGGGCTTCCGGGTGACCGGCCTGGACGCCTCGGCGGCGATGCTGGCCCGCGCCCGGGCGCGGGCGGCGCAGGCGGGCGTGGCCGATCGCATCACCTGGATCCATGGGGACGCCACCCAAGGGATCCCCGGTGGGCCCTATCCGATGGCCTTTATCCCCCTGAACACCTTCCTGCACTTCCCCACCCAGGAGGCGCAGCGGGCCGTCCTGCGCCATGTGCATCGCGTCCTGGCGTCGGGCGGGCTCCTGCTGCTGGATTGCCTGAACCCGGATGCGGAGTTGTTGGGGGAGAACGGCCAGGTCTACCTGCGGGGTTGGCAGGAGGAGGCCGGGGCGCTCCTCCTCTGGTTCGAAGCGCGGCGGGTTGACGCGGCCGCCCAGCGCCTGGAGCTGGTGCTCTTGGTGGAGGAGCGCCGCGCCGACGGGGCGTGGCGGCGCTGGGCCTTTCCGAGCCGGATGCGCTTCGTATGGCCTGGGGAGCTCCGGCTCATGCTGGAAAGCGACGGCTTCGCCGTGGAGGCGATGTTCGGCACATACGATCTCGCCCCTTACCGGGAAGACAGCCCCCAGATACTGGTCGTGGCCCGACGCGCCGACGGACGTTAAACCGTCTCGGCCCGGCGCAGGGCGTTTGCCCGACCCGCCAGATGCCCCTTTGGACGCGCCGATCCCCTGGTTCGGAGGGCGCGCCTCCCGGCGCGCCGCACTGGCGGCTCTCCCGAGCCGCCCTTCGAAAACGACTCGGCCCCCGTGAAGGAGGCGATCGCGACCCGAAGCGGGCGCGGGGGATCCCCGAAAGGGGGAGAGGCTGAGGAGAGCCCGATTGGGGCCGAAACAAAAGGGCCGGCTGCGTTTCACAGCCGGCCCGGTGTGTCGGGTTTAGCCCTCAGGCGGCCTTCAGGAACTCCCGTATCTGGCGCACCTTGAGCTGCTTGCGGAGGTAACGCAGGGCCTCCGCCTCGATCTGGCGGATCCGCTCCCGGCTCAGTCCGAACCGCTGGGCCACCTCCTCCAGGGTATACGACCGGCCGTCCTCGAACCCGTAGCGGAGGCGGAGGACCCGGGCGTGGCGGCTGGGCAGCTCGTTGAGGATCTCCTCGATCTGCTCGCGCAACAGCTGGTCGGCCACCACCTCGTCCGGCGCCGGGCTCTCCACATCCCGGATCGCGCCCTCCAGGGTGGTCTCGCCCTCATCGTCCATGGGCTCCTCCAGCGAGAGGAGGGGCCGGGCGGCGTTCCAGAGCCATTCGACCTTGTCGGTCTCGGTGCCCATCCGCTGGGCCACCTCCTCCGGGGTGGCGGGGCGGCCGGCCTCCTGCTCGATCTGATGGGCGATGCGCTGGGCCTTGCGCAGCTGCTCCTGGGCGTGGATGGGCAGGCGGATGGTGCGGGCCTGCATCGCCAGCGCCCGGGTGATCGCCTGGCGGATCCACCACGTGGCGTAGGTCGAGAAGCGGCGGCCCCGCTTGGGGTCGAACCGCTCCACCGCCTTCATCAGGCCCAGGTTCCCCTCCTGGATCAGGTCCAGCAGGGGCACGCCCAGGCCCTGATACTTCTTGGCCACGCTGATCACGAGGCGGAAGTTCGAGGTGATCAGCTTCTCGCGGGCCTGGCGACCCTCTTCCACCAGCCGCTCCAGGCGCTGGCGAACCTCGGGGGGGAGGTTGCCATCGCGGGCCAGCCGCCGGGCCGCCTCGCGCCCGCGGGCCATCCGCGTGGCCAGCTCCTTCTCCTCCTCGGCGGTCAGCAACGGGTGATCGGTGACCTCCCGGAAGTAAAGGGAGATCAGATCCCGATCCTCCGCCAGCTCCCCCAGGACCGGGAGGGCGGTTTCCTCGTCCAGCTCGGGCGTCAGGTCGAGCTCCTCCGGGGAGGCTTCGTCCTCCCAGGGCTCGGCCCAGAGCTCCTCATGCTCCAGCTCCTCCTCCTCGGAGAGGAGCGAGCGGTTCCGGCGCGTCATGGCAACCTCCTTTTGGGTCGCCCAGACCCTCGGGAATCCGACCGGCGATGGATTTTCCGGCGGACACGGTGGGAGACGATGATCACATAGGAAGAGTAAAGAAAGGACGAGCGGTCTTCGGACCGTCCGCCCTTCCCACAGGGGTGCAGGAGGAGGATCTGGCGGATCCCGATCGTTCAGTTGCGGGGGCGGGATTCGAACCCGCGACCTCCAGGTTATGAGCCTGGCGAGCTACCGCTGCTCCACCCCGCGGCGCGACCATTCCCCTGGCAACGGCCTACTCTCCCGGAGGGTCGCCCCTCCAGTACCATCGGCGCTGGCGGGCTTAACTTCCGGGTTCGGGATGGGACCGGGTGTTTCCCCGCCGCTCCAGTCACCAGGGGAATGGGAGACTTCGGAAATCGAGCGCACCTTAACAACTGAATTGTGGCAGGAAGGCCGGGCATCCGGCCCTGGGACGTCAGGGGGATCCCCTGACGGACCACCTGGGGTGGGTCGGAGGGCATCCGGCTCACGCCGGGGGATCGCCCTCGACCGGCACTCCCTAGAAAGGAGGTGATCCAGCCGCAGCTTCCGCTACGGCTACCTTGTTACGACTTCGTCCCAGTCGCCGGCCCCGCCTTCGACGGCTCCCTCCCTCCCCCTCTCAGGGTCCCTCGCGTAGGAGGGGCCCTGGGAGGGGGAGGGTTGGGCCACCGGCTTCAGGCGTTGCCGACTCCCATGACGTGACGGGCGGTGTGTGCAAGGCCCGGGAACGTATTCACCGCCATATGGCTGACTGGCGGTTACTAGCAACTCCGCGTTCATGCAGGCGGGTTGCAGCCTGCAATCCCAACTGAGCCCGGCTTTGATGGGATTGGCTCCCCCTCGCGGGTTGGCAACCCATTGTACCGGGCATTGTAGCGTGTGTGTAGCCCCGGGCATCAAGGCCATGCTGACTTGACGTCATCCCCACCTTCCTCCGGCTTGTCGCCGGCAGTCCCCCTAGACACGTGTAACTAGGGGCAGGGGTTGCGCTCGTTGCGGGACTTAACCCGACACCTCACGGCACGAGCTGACGACAGCCATGCAGCACCTGTGCCGGCTCCCCTTGCGGGGTCCCTTCCCTTTCGGGTCGGTACCACCGGCATGTCAAGCCCGGGTAAGGTTCTTCGTTTTGCATCGAATTAAACCACACGCTCCGCTGCTTGTGCGGGCCCCCGCCAATTCCTTTGAGTTTCAGCCTTGCGGCCGTACTACCCAGGCGGCGCACTTAACGCGTTAGCTTCGGCACGGAGAGCGTGGTCAGCTCCCCATACCTAGTGCGCATCGTTTAGGGCGTGGACTACCCGGGTATCTAATCCGGTTCGCTCCCCACGCTTTCGCGCCTCAGCGTCAGGGACGGGCCAGGTGGCCGGCTTCCCCACTGGTGTTCCTCCCGATATCTACGCATTTCACCGCTACACCGGGAATTCCACCACCCTCTCCCGCCCTCAAGGGCTCCAGTATCGAGCGGCCTCCCCGAGTTGAGCCCGGGGCTTTCACGCTCGACTTAGAGCCCCGCCTACGCGCGCTTTACGCCCAGTAAATCCGGGTAACGCTCGGCCCCTACGTATTACCGCGGCTGCTGGCACGTAGTTGGCCGGGCCTTATTCGCCGGGTACCGTCCTTTCTCGTCCCCGGCAAAAGCGGTTTACACCCCGAAGGGCTTCTTCCCGCACGCGGCGTCGCTGGGTCAGGCTTTCGCCCATTGCCCAAGATTCCCCACTGCTGCCTCCCGTAGGAGTCGGGCCCGTGTCTCAGTGCCCGTGTGGCCGGTCACCCTCTCAGGCCGGCTACCCGTCATCGGCTTGGTGGGCCATTACCCCACCAACTACCTGATGGGCCGCGGGCCCCTCCCGGCGCGACCCGGTTCGTCTCCTCCCCGGGCCTTTCCTCGACGGGCCGTCCCCGCCGAGCGTATGCGGTATTAGCCCCCCTTTCGGAGGGTTATCCCCCACGCCGGGGCAGGTCACCCACGTGTTACTCACCCGTTTGCCGCTCGGAGGGCTCGGCTTGCGCCTACCCCCTCCTCGCTCGACTTGCATGTGTTAGGCACGCCGCCAGCGTTCACCCTGAGCCAGGATCAAACTCTCCGTCGGCTCATTCAACCCCAGGAGATTGACCTCCCGGGGCGGAAGGTCCGACCGCAAGACTTCCGCCGGACGCCCTTGAACTTCCTGCCACAATTCAGTTGTTAAGGTGCGAAACGCCCATCCCACACCGCGCATCCATCCCCCGCCGCGGAGGCGAGCCTTCACCTGCCCCCCCTCCCCGCGTTCGCCAGGGGACAGAGCGCACTTTATTTTATAGCACGGCCCCGGGCGTTTGTCAAGACGTCGACCCCCCACCCGGCTCGCCCCGGATCCGGATCGGCCGGCCCGGACCGTGACGCATCTTTAAAATATATCCGGGCTCCCCGGGGTTGTCAACATCTCATCCCCTCGGGGCAGAGGCCCCGCCTCCGCCGCCCCGGCGGGAAGCGCTTAGGGGATCGGACGGCGGATCGCGAACAGGAGGGCGACGGCCAGGCCCAGGACCCCCCAGCCGACCGGGCTCCAGAGCGGGCCGGCCACGGCCGCGTCGGCTCCCCGCAGCAGCACCAGGGGTAGCCCGCCGATAGCGTTCAAAGCCCCGTGGGCGATGGTCGGCGGGAGGATGCTGCCCGATGCCAGCCGCAGCCAGGCGAAGGCCGCCCCGAGCAGGACGCAGAACACCGTGAACTCCAGGGCCCCCAGCCCGTTCGGGGCCGGATGCCCCGGATAGTTATAGCTGGCCAGGACGACGAGCGGGGCGTGCCAGAGGCCCCAGATCGCCCCGTGCAGCCATAGCCCGGGCCAGGGCCCGAACCGGGCCATCAGCCTCGGGAGCAGGTAGCCCCGCCAGCCGAACTCCTCCCCGAAGGCGAAGAAGCTGTTCAAGGGCACGGCCACCGTGAGGGCGGTCGCCACCTGGGCCAGCAGCAACATCTCAGCCGACACCGGCAACGGTTGGCCGGCCCGGGCGAGGAGCGCGCGGAAGGTGCTCAGCTCGGCGTCCAGCGGGTAGACCGCGAGGCTGGCCGCGGTGGAGATCAGGGTGAGCACGGCCGGCCCGAACCAAGCGATCAGGACGTAAGGCCCGGACGGCCAGCGCAGGCCGGCATCCCCGAAGCCGGAGCGCTCCACCCGCCGGGCGAGGTAGGCGCCGATGGCCGGCGGCCACATCAGCGCGAAGGCGACCACGGGCAAAGCCGCCGGACCGATCGCGGATCCCCCGGCGGATGCGTGGAGGGCCAGGGCGATCTGGACCGGCCATGAAAGCCCGAAGGCCACGCCCAAAAAGACCAGCAGCCCCCACCATCCCCTGGAGCCTCGCTCGTTTCGGGAATTCATCGCGCATCCTCCTCCAGATTCGCTGAGACCCAAGAGGGAAGAAGAAGCTATCAGGGGATGGGGCTGTCCTCAGCGTCTCCGGCCGTCCACTTCCGGTAGATCATGCCGGAGCGGGGGCCGGACGGGGCTCGGAAGCGGGGATGTAGCGCAAGACCAACGCCCGGGCGGCCCGCGCCTCGTCCAGCCGCCGGACCGGGGTCGTGTGGGGCGCCTGCTGCAACCGTTGGGGGTCCTGGCGCGCTTCCTCCGCGATCCGCCGCATCGCCTCGGCGAAGGCGTCCAGGGTCGCCTTGCTCTCGGTCTCCGTCGGCTCGATCATCAAGGCCTCCGGCACGATCAGGGGGAAGTAGTTCGTCGGGGGGTGGAAGCCGTAGTCCATCAGCCGCTTCGAGATGTCCAGCGCCCGGATGGGCGTGCCAGGCACCTTCCCCATGATCACAAACTCATGCTTGCAGAGGCGATCATAGGGTACCGGGTAGACGTCTCGCAGCAACGCCAGCAGGTAGTTGGCGTTCAGGACCGCCGCCTCGGAGACCTCGCGCAGGCGCGGGCCGTGCATCCGGATGTAGGTGTAGGCCCGGACGAAGATCCCGAAGTGGCCGTGGGAGGCCCGCACCCGCCCGATGCTCCGCTCCGGCCACACGAACGTGTAGAACGGCTCGTCCGGGCGCACCGTCCGCTCCCGGTCGACCGCCACCATGGGCCCGGGGAGGTAAGGGGCCAGCCGCTCGTTGGCCCCGACGGGGCCTGCCCCCGGGCCCCCACCGCCGTGGGGGGTGCTGAAGGTCTTATGGAGGTTGTAATGCATCACATCGAAGCCCATCTCGCCCGGCTTGCAGATCCCCAACAGGGCGTTCATGTTCGCCCCGTCCCCGTAGATCAGCCCCCCGCAGCGGTGGACGAGGTCGATGGCCTCCAGCAGGTTCTCGTCGAAGAGGCCCAGGGTGTTAGGGTTGGTGATCATCAGGCCGGCCACGGTCTCGTCGCACTCCTTGCGGAGCGCGTCCAGGTCGATGTTCCCCCGCCGGTCGGAGGGAATGTTGACCACCTTCAGGCCGGCCATGGCCGAGGAGGCCGGGTTCGTGCCGTGGGCGGAGTCGGGGATCAGCATCTTGATCCGCTTCCTCCCCTCCCCGCGATCCCGGTGATACGCCCGGATCATCAGGATGCCGGCCAGCTCGCCCTGGGAGCCTGCGGCGGGTTGCAGGGAGACCGCCGCGAACCCCCCGATCTCCTTCAAGAACTCCTGGAGGTGATACATCAGCGCCAGGGCCCCCTGCACGGTCTCCGGATCCTGATAGGGATGGAGGTGGGCGAAGCCGGGGAGCCGGGCGACCTCCTCATTGATTTTCGGGTTGTATTTCATCGTGCAGGACCCCAGCGGGTAGAAGCCCTTATCCACCCCGTAATTCATCTGGGAGAGCCGCAGGAAATGTCGGACCACATCTACCTCGCTCACCTCCGGGAGGGGGAGGTCCTCCCGCAGGAACCCTTCCGGGAAAGGCGCCTCCGGGACGTCCGGCCCCGGCAGCTCCACGCCCCGCCGGCCGGGGACCGAATACTCGAAGATCAACGGCTCCGGCATCGAAGACCCTCCCTTCAAAGCGTCACGGGATCCACATTTCCCCACCAGCCGCTTCGATCTCAACCGGCGCGGGCGGCCCCGATCTCCCCCAGGGCCTCCACCAGGGCGTCCATCTCCTCGCGGGTGTTCATCTCGGTGGCGCACAGCAGCATGTGGCCCGCCAGCGCCGGATCCGCCTGGCCCAGGTCGTATCCCCCTAGGATCTGGTAGTCCTCGTAAAGGATGCGGTTGATCTCGGCGACCGGGCGCGGGGTTCGGACCACGAACTCGTGGAAGAAAGGGTGCTCGCGCCAGACCTCGTAGCCCGGGAGGTCGGCGATGCGCGCCGCGAGGTAGTGGGCCTTATGGTAACAGAGGGAGGCCACCTGGCGCAGGCCGTGCCGGCCCATCACGGAGAGGTAAATGGTGGCCGCCAGGGCCATCAGGCCGACGTTGGTGGTGATATTGCTGGTGGCCTTCTCCCGGCGGATGTGCTGCTCACGGGCCGAGAGGGTCAGCACATACCCGCGGCGGCCCTCCAGGTCCACCGTCTCCCCGACCAAGCGCCCCGGCAGCTGGCGCACGAACGCCATGCGGGTGGCCATCAGCCCCAGATAGGGCCCCCCGAAGCTCAAGGGGATCCCCAGGGGTTGCCCCTCGCCCACCACGATATCCGCCCCCCAACGCCCGGGGGGCTCGAAGAGCGCCAGGGCGATGGGGTTCACCACCGCGATGAGCAAGGCGCCGGCCTGATGGACACGCTCCGCCGTCTCCCGCAGGCGGGCCGGGGGGAGCACCCGGCCCAGGAAGTCCGGGTAAGGGACGACCAGGGCCGCCGTCTCCGTGTCCAGGCGGGCCTCCAGCGCCTCCAGGAGGGCCAGCGGCTGCCGCAGCTGGGGGAGGGTCCACCCCGTATCCCCCTCGAGGCGCACCTCCAGGTGCTGGACGTAGGTGCGGATCACCGCCCGGTATTCCGGGTGAAGGGTGGGGAAGAGGAGCACCTTCGGCCGCTCCCCCCGGGTGATCCGCAGGGCCATCAGCACGGCCTCGGCGAGGGCAGAGGAGCCATCGTAGTGGCTGGCGTTGGCCACCTCCATCCCGGTGAGGGCGCAGACGAGGGACTGGAACTCGAACATCGCCTGGAGGGTGCCCTGGCTGACCTCGGGCTGGTAGGGGGTGTAGGCGGTGTAGAACTCCCCCCGGCGCAGCAGCTCGTCGACGACCGCCGGGATGAAGTGCCGATACGCGCCAGCGCCGAGGAAGCAGGCGTATTGGCCGGTGTGGGCGTTGGCCTCGGCCAGGGCCTCCAGCTCCCAGCGGGCCTCCAGCTCGGTCAGGGGCTCCGGGAGGTTCAAGGGGGGGAAGCGGTAGGCTTCCGGCACATCGGCGAAGAGATCCTCGATCCGCTCCACGCCGATGACCCGGAGCATCGCGCGGCGTTCCTCCTCGGTGTGAGGGACGAAGCGCATCGGCGCCTCCTGGGGCGATCACCGTTTCAGGATGCCCGGCGCGCCCTCAATGGGCGCGGGCCTCGCAATGGGTCCGATAGGCCTCGGCGTCCATCAGGGTCTCATACTCCGCTGGGTTGCTGGGCCGGAACCGAATCAGCCAGGCCCGCCCGTAGGGATCCTGGTTCACCCACTCCGGATTGTCCGCCAGATCGGTGTTCACCGCCGTGATCGTCCCGCTCATCGGCATGTAAAGGTCGGCCGCCGCCTTCACCGACTCGATGGTCCCGAAGACCTCCCCCTTCTGGAACGTGCGGCCCACCGCGGGCAGCTCCACATACACCACATCGGAGAGCTGGCTCTGGGCGTAATCGGTGATGCCGCACACCGCCTCCTCGCCTTCCAGGCGGACCCACTCATCGGTCTCGGTGTAGCGCAGATCCGGGGGGATGTTCATCGCGGCCTCCCGCAGCGATGGATCCAGCCCCATTCTAAGCGGACCGCCATCGGGGGGCAACCGCGATCGGCTTCCGGAGCCTCGTGGGAACGGCCTCCCTTCAGCGGGGAGGGAGCGGCAGTTTGCGCGCGTAGGCCGTGAACAGATCCCCCAGGTTGATATACACCGCCCGTCCCTCCAGGCGGGCCCATCGGACCAGCCCGACCAGGAGGGCGCCCAGGCGCGGGAAGAGGGCGCGGACCCGGGTGGCCAGGTATCCCAGGCGCAGATACCGACCCTCCGCGGCGGTTCGAACGCTCTCGAATCCGGCCCGCTCGAGCATGCGGCGCAGCGTGCGCCGGGAGAAGTAATAGAGGTGCATCTCCATCAGCCACGGCCACCGCGCGCCCAGGAGCCGGGCGAAGGGGCTCTCGATGTCCATCGTGTGGATCACCACCCAGCCGCCCGGCTTGAGGATCCGATGCACCTCGCGGAGCTCCCCCATGGGATCGCTCAGGTGCTCGATGACATCCCACATGGTCACCACGTCGAACCAGGCGTCGGGGAAGGCCGCCTCGCGGAGCGTGCCCTCGATCACCCGCAGCCCCTTGGCGCGGGCGATCTCGACGGCCCAGCGGGAGGGCTCCACCCCCCATGCCTCCCAGCCGTGCGCCCCGGCGATCTCCAGGAACACCCCGATGTGGCAGCCGACATCGAGCAGGCGGCGGCCCGGCCCCGGCCCGGCCAGCGCCTCGATCGGCCGGAGATGCCGCTCGAAGGTCAGCACCCGCCCCTCCCGCTCCAGCACATACAGGGGATCCTCGACCGCCCGATACGCCTCCGCGATCTCCGCCGCCCCATACCGGGGGTTGGTGTAGATCAGGCCGCAGTCCAGGCACTGGACGATGGGCGGGTGGATCCCATAGCCGTCGCTGGTGCAGCGGAAATCCGCCGCCCGATCCCCCCGGCGCGAGAGGGTGCTGGGGAACCGCAAACGGGTCCGGGAGGAACCACAGAGGTTGCAGGCGACGAACTCCATCGCGCGGCCTCCGAAAGCCCGGCGGGGCTTCCCGCGCCCGCCGCCTCATGGGGAGGAGGGGGAATCGGGGTCCCGCATCCGCGGCGCGCCGGCTCGATCCAAGGAGAGCCGGAGGACGGTCCACAGGGCCCGCCCGATCTCCCGGCGGGACACCTTGGAGCGCCCGTAGCGGCGATCCCTGAACCGGATCGGGACCTCGGCGATCCGGAAGCCGGCCCGCTGCACCCGATAGGTGATCTCGATGAGGAACGCATACCCCTCGGCCCGGATGGTCTCCGGAGCGATGGCCTCCAGGGCCTGCGGGCGGTAGCAGCGGAAGCCGGCCGTGACATCCCGGGGGGCAAGCCCCAGGAGCGTCCGGGCGAGGCGGTTGGCCCCCCGGCTCAGCAGCCGCCGATGCCACGGGCTGTCCACCACCTCCCCTCCGGGAACGTAGCGGGAGCCGATGACCATGTCCGCCTCCCGGCTTCGCTCGATCAGGGCCGGCACGTGCGCCGGGTCGTGGGAGAAATCGGCGTCCATCGTCAGGATGCGCTCGTAGCCGCAGGCCAGCCCGAACCGGAACCCGGCCACGTAGGCGGTGCCCAGGCCCAGCTTGGCCGGCCGGTGGATCCCGTGGACCCGCGGATCCCGGTCGGCCATCGCCTTCACCAGTTCCCCCGTCCCGTCGGGCGAGTGGTCGTCCACCACCACCACCTCGATGGGGAGGGGGAGGCTCAGCAGCGCCTGGACCAGCGCCTCGATGTTCTCCCGCTCATTGTAGGTGGGGATCACCACCAGGCAACGCATGGAAGATCGCCGATCCGTTCGGTTTGTCCATCGCTCCGGAAAGCCTAGCCTCCGATGGGCCCCGCTCGAGGCCCATCCGAAGCCCCGCAGGCTTATCCCTCGCGCGTCGCGATGAAAATCCCGCGGCGCTTGCGGATCGCGAGGCCCTCAGGGCGCTGGAGGAGCACCTCCCTGGCCTCCGGCCCCGCCTGCGCGGCCCAAGCCATGGCCCGGGCCGCCGCCGGGCCGTCCGGGGGGACAGGGAACCACCACTGCGCCCAGGGCAGGACCTCCTCGACCACTTCGATCTCGATCACCCGCAGGCCCGCCCGTCGGATCCGCTCTTCCCACCCCTTCTGATCGAAGGCCCACTGGTGGGAGGGGTCTCGGATCCTCTCCAGCTCGTTCAGAAACCGCGCGGCGTCGAGGTCGGCAGGAGCGATCATATCCACGATGCCGAGCCGTCCGCCAGGGGCCAGAACCCGGCGCATCTCGGCCAGGGCTTGGAGAAGGTCGGGGAAATGATGGGCCGCCCGGCGGCATGTGATCCAATCCAAGGAAGCATCCGGGAAAGGCAGCGCTTCCGCCGCGCCGATCACGAGCCGCGCGTGGGGGAACCCCCGCGCGCGGGCCTGAGCGATGAACTCGGCCCCCATCGCCGGGGTGAGGTCCAGCCCCACCACCTCCTCCACCCAAGGGGCCATCGCGAAGGCTGTGTGCCCGCTGCCCGTCGCAATATCGAGCAGTCGCCCCCGGCCCTGGGGGGCGAGCCGCGCCACCAACCGTTGCAGATCCTCGCCGACGCGGTGGGAGGGGCTGAGGGTGTAAGCAGAGGCATAGCGGGAAAAAAACTCCTGGGCCTGCTTTCTGGGACCCATCGAATCCGCTCCCGGGCGGAGGTCTGCTGGGAATCTATCATACCGCAGATCGCCTCTGTCGGCGCCTGGACCACCGGGGACGCCCGCCAGGGGCTCGTGGCTCCCTTCCCTTCGCCCTCCAAAGGAAGGTGACGGGCGATGGACCGGAGTGCCCCCCAGGGGGAGCGCAATAAAATAGAGACAGCCGATGGTTTGAGGCCTGGCGCCCGCTAAACCTTCGCCGGCAGGATCGCCTCGACCTATAGGAGGTGCCCCATGGACCGGCTCCGATGGATCGTCCCGCCGCTGCTGCTGCCGAGCGCGTGCGGGAGAGGGACGCCGACCGCCCCCGCGACGGCCACGGCCATCCCTCCCCTGCCCGTCACGCCGACGCGCACGCCCACGTCCACGCCGTCGCCCACCCCATCGCCCACCCTCACCCCGACCCTGACGTTCGCGCAGGTACTGGAGATCCTGGAGAAAGCCCGCCCAGCGATAGACCAGGTAGCCGACCATTCCATGCGGAGTCTCTTGCTGGTGCGGGTGGCCGTTTTGGAGGCGAAGACAGGTCAGGAGGCGCAGGCCAGTCAGACATGTACGCAAGCCATCCAGGCCGCCCGGGAGATCCAGGACGATTTCTGGCACGCCTTGGCGTTGGCGGGGATCGCCCGGGCCCAGGCGAAAGCGAGGCAGTTCGACCAGGCCCTCCAGACCGCCCGGGGAGTCGAGGACACTTCCTGGCGCGTCTGGGCTTTGGGGGAAATCCCCCGGGCGCAGGTGAAAGCGGGGCAGGTGGAGCAGGCCCTCCGGATGGCCGAGCCGATCGCCGACGACTCCCCAGGTTATGCCAGTTTCCTCCTGGGCATCGCCAGGGGGCTGTTAGGGATTGAGATTGAAGAAGAAGAGTGAGTCTCACAACCGGAGGGTAGGGTAAGGATGCGCTGTCCACGCTGTAGGGCGGAGGTGAAGGAAGGCAGGGCGCGCTTCTGCCGGGCCTGTGGAGCCCCCCTGCCCGGGCCCCGGCGCCCAGCTGAAGGGTGGCCGGCCGCGCCGGGCTCGCTCACCCCGCCGGCCGCCGATGGCCGGGCCTACCGGGACCACCTCCACCTTACCCTCCAAACTCACCGGGCCCTCGAGGTGCTGGCCAAAGCCCGTGCGGCGGTGGATCGGGTGACCGATGCGGCCACACGCAGTTTCCGGCTGGCCCGCGTGGCCCGCCTGCAGGCGCAGGCGGGGCAGGTGGCGCAGGCCCGGCAGACGTTCCATGAGGCCCTCCGCACCGCCTGGGGGATTGAGGACGCCAACTCGCGCGATGAGGCCTTGGCGTGGATCGCCCAAATGCAGGCGGAGGCGGGGCAGCTCGAGCAGGCCCTTCAAACCGCGAGGGGGATTAAAGATTCTTACCGACTCGCCCAGGCTCTGGTGGAGATTGTCCGGGCGCAGGCGGAGGCAGGGCAGTTCGACCAAGCCCTCCAGACCGCTCGGAGGATCGAGAGCGCTTTCAGTCGCGCCTTGGCCTTCTGGATGATTGCCTGGAGGCAGGTGCAAGTGGGGCCGCTGGAGCAGGCCCTCCAGACCGCCCTGGGCATCGAGGCCCCCCACTGGCGCGACGAGATTCTGCGGGAGATCGTTCGGGCGCAGGCGGAAGCGGGGCTGTTCGACCAAGCCCTTCAGACCGCTCGGAGGATCGAGAACGCTTCCGAGGGCGCGTGGGCTCTGGCGCTCATCGCCCGGGCGCATGCGGAGGCCGGACAGTTGGAGCAGGCCCTCCGGATGACCCAGGAGATCGAGGATGCTTTCGATCGCGCCCATGCCCTGCGGGAGATCGCCCAGGCACAGGCGAAGATAGGTCAGTTCGAGGAGGCCCTCCGGATGGCCCGGGAGATCGAGGACGCCGGATTGCGCGCTCGGGCCTTGGCAGAGATCGCTCAGGCACAGGGGGAGGCCGGACAGCTCGATCAGGCCCTCCGGACGGCCTGGGAGATCGAGGACGCACTCTGGCGCGCCCAGGCTTTGCGGGAGATCGCCCAGGCACAGGCGAAGGCGGGGCAGGCAGCGCAGGCCCGGCAGACGTTCGAGGAGGCCTTCAAGGCCGCCCGAGGGATTGAGAGTGCCTACTGGTGCGCCCAGACCTTGTGGGAGATCGCCCAGGCGCAGGTGAAGGCGAGAGAGTTCGACCAAGCCCTCCGGACCGCGAGGGGAATAGAGGATCCTTCCCGGCGCGTCTGGGCGCTGGCGGCCATCGCCGTGGCGCAGGCAAAGGCGGGGCAGGTGGAGGAGGCCCGGCAGACGTTCAAGGAGGCCCTCAAAGCCGCCCGAAGAATTCGGCGCCATGACGAGCGCGCGGATGCCTTACGGGAGATCGCCCAGGCGCAGGCCGAGGCCGGGCAGTTCGAGCAGGCCCTCCAAACCGCCAGAGGAATCATGGACACTTTCGATCGCCTCCAGGCTTTTTGGGCGATCGCGCGGACGCAGGCGAAGGCGGGTCAATTCGAGCAGGCCCTCCGGATGGCCGAATCAATGGCCGATGACCCCGGCTGCTATTCCGCCTGCCTGTTGGAAATCGTCGAGGGGCTGCTGGAGGATCGGTAACGAGGAGTAAACCGGGGGCTCTCGGTTCGCCCGGCGGAGCCTCACGCTCGATGTGCCCGGGCCCTAGGGCGCGGCGGATTGCCCTCCCGGGGAGAGCGCGATACAATTAAAGACACACGTAAAGACACACGGAGGGCGTAGCTCAGCGGTTAGAGCGCCTGACTGTGGATCAGGAGGTCGCGGGTTCGATCCCCGTCGCCCTCCCCTGGGCCCCCGTAGCTCAATGGGATAGAGCGCTGGACTTCGGATCCAGTGGTTGCGCGTTCGAGTCGCGCCGGGGGCGCCATGCGGTCGGTGTGGGGAATTCCCCACACTGTTTTTTTGTCTGCGGGCGCGCAGCGGCATGCACGCCGCGCGCCCCCTATCCCCCCGCCGGGATCCCGAAGATGGCCCAGCCGCCCGAACCGACGCCCGAGGCCTCCCGCACCCGATGGCTCCGCCCGCTGCTGATCGCCAGCGGGGCCGCCCTTGGCCTGGGGGTCGCCTGGTTGTTCTCGCTGGTCTCCGGGGTCCCCCTCCCCGCCTGGGAAGCCGCCGCCGCCCTGATCCTGGGGGCCCTGCTCGGGCTCTCCGCCAGCCTCCCCTCCCATCGGCCCACGCGGGGCGCATAAGAGCAGCCGCCCGGCCGCGCCCCCGAAGCGCCCTCCACCCAGCGAACAGCCAGAGATCTCCGACAACCGTCCGGTTCCCTCGGAAAAAATCTGGGAAATTCCGCGCCCCGGGCCGCCGGCGGAGGCCCCCCTCGGACCCGCCCTCGATCCGCGAGCCCGGAGGGGGGTGAAACCTTCCCCCGGCGCGCTTCCCCACTTTCAAACCAAATGGCGGCGGATCGTGAGAGGTTTTGAGAGGCCGGGCGCCTTACACTGGAGAATGCCATGGCGGCGTTCACGTCCCGGTATCCCGGCTTCTATCGCCTTCCCCTGGCGGAGCGCGCCCGGTGGGTGGCCGAACAGGTCGGCCTCACCCCAGAGGAACAGGCATGGCTGGCCGACGGCGGCCTGACGTTAGAAGAATCAAACCATCTGATCGAGAACGTGATCGGCCGGTTCGCGCTCCCCTTCGCGGTGGCGGTGAACTTCCTGATCAACGGCCGCGAGGTCCTGGTCCCGATGGTCATTGAGGAGCCCTCGGTGGTGGCAGGGCTCTCCCATGCGGCCCGGCTGGCCCGGGCCGGCGGGGGGTTCTCGGCCGGCAGCGAGGAGCCCATCATGCGGGGCCAGATCCAGGTGGTGGACCTCCCGGACCTTCCGACGGCGGCCCGGGCGGTGAAAGACCATGAAGAGGCCATCCGCCGGGTGGCGGAGGCCGCCACGCCCTCGATCGTCGCCCGGGGCGGCGGGTTCCGGGGGCTGGAGGCCCTCCCGTTCCCGGACACCCCGGTCGGGCCGATGCTGGTCATCCATCTGTTCTATGATGTCCGGGACGCGATGGGAGCCAATGCGGTGAACACGGTCTGCGAGGCCGTGGCCCCCCTGATCGCCGAGATCACGGGCGGCCGGGTGGTCCTGCGCATCCTCTCCAACCTGGCCGACCGCCGGCGGGCCTGGGCCGAGGTCCGGATCCCCCCCGAGGCCCTGGGGACGCCGGAGTGCCCGGGCGATCGGGTGGTCCAGGGGATCCTGGAGGCCCAGGCGCTGGCCGAGGTGGATCCCTACCGGGCGGCCACGCACAATAAAGGGATCATGAACGGCATCGACGCGGTGGCCCTGGCCACCGGCAACGACTGGCGGGCCGTCGAGGCCGGCGCCCACGCCTACGCCGCTCGGGAGGGCCGCTACCGCCCGCTGACCTGCTGGTGGCGGGATGAAGGCGGGGCCCTGTGCGGCCGGATCGAGTTGCCCCTGGCCGTCGGGATCGTGGGGGGGACCACCCAGGCCCATCCACTGGCCCGGGTGGCGTTGAAGATCCTGGGGGTCTCCACCGCGCGGGAGCTGGCCGAGATCATGGCCGCGGTCGGCCTGGCGCAGAACCTGGCCGCCCTGCGGGCCTTGGCCACCGAGGGGATCCAGCGAGGGCACATGGCGCTGCACGCCCGCCAGATCGCCATGGCCGCGGGGGCGGTGGGGGAGGAAATTGACCGGATCGCGGAGCGGCTCGTGGCGGAGCGGACCATCCGCCTGGCCCGCGCCCGGGAGCTGCTCCAGGCGCTGCGCTCGTCGCCGTCCGAGGCGCCGCGCCCCTGAGCGGCCGAGGGGGCGCGCATCCGGCGGCGCGAAAGGGATCCCTCCGCTTTCCTCCGTGTGAGGAAGAAGATGCCGTATCGCGTGGCCCTGGAACGGGGCGTCGAGGGCCGGCCTATCGCCTGGGTCTTGGATTACCCCGGATGCTTCGCCTCCGGATACACCGAGCCGGACGTCCTTGCCCGGATCCCGGAGGCGATCCGGGAATACTTCGCCTGGCTGGGCGCCCACGGGATCCCCGCGGCCGGGCCCGGGATCCCTGAGGATTTCCGGGTAGTGGAGATCTTCGAGGTCTATACGATCAACGAGCGGTTCGAACGGGGCGGCTCGCGGGAGGTGCGCGCCTGGTTCCTGGACGATTGGCGGCCGCTGACCGAGGAGGAGGTGGAGTTCGGCCTGCAGGTGCTCGCCGCCTCTCGAGCGGACCTGCGGGCGGCGGTTGAAGGCCTGCCGGATCCCGTTCTGGACGCGGTGCTGCCAGGCCAGCGGTGGTCCATGCGCGGAGTGTTGCGCCACATCGCTCAGGGGGAGCATGGGTATCTCCGCCGTCTGGGGCGCGAGGTGGGCGATCCGCCCGCGGAGGTGTGGGCACACCTCGAAGGGGTGCGCCGCGCGCTGGAGCAGGCCCTGCGCGATTGGGTGGGCCAGTCAGTGGTGGTCGGCGTGGAAGGGGAATTTTGGTCCCCCCGCAAGGTGCTGCGGCGGGCGGCCTGGCACGAGCGCGACCACGTGGCCCATCTCCACCAGATGCGCCGGGCGCTGGGCTGGGGAGGGTGAGGATCCCATCTGTTCAAGAAACATTCCGGAGGGGAGCCGGATGCGTGAGAACGGCCATCGGATCATGAAGCCGGCCCGGCCGGTGGGGATCGTGGGGTATGGGGCTTACGTCCCCCGCTATCGCCTGCCGGGGGCGGAGATCTCCCGCCTGTGGACGGGGGGGACGGAGCCGCCGCCGGTGCAGGAGAAGGCGGTGCCGGGGCCCGACGAGGATGTGGTGACCATGTCCATCGAGGCCGCGCGGAATGCCCTGGCCCGGGCGGGGATCGCCCCGAGCCGCCTGCGGGCGGTGTGGGTGGGCAGCGAGTCCCACCCCTACGCCGTGAAGCCCAGCGCCACCATCGTCGCCGAGGCTATCGGTGCGACCCCCTTCATCCAGGCCGGGGACTGGGAGTTCGCCTGCAAGGCCGGCACGGAGGCCATGCAGGCAGCCATCGGCCTGGTGGGCTCCGGCATGGCGGATTACGCCATGGCCATCGGGATGGACACCGCCCAGGGGCGGCCGGGCGATGCCCTGGAATACACCACCGGGGCCGGGGGAGCCGCCTTCATCCTCGGCCCGGCCGAGGATAGCCTCGCGGTCCTGGAGGGCTCGCTTTCTTACGTCACGGACACCCCGGACTTCTGGCGCCGGGCCCACGCGGTCTATCCGGAGCACGGCGGCCGCTTCACCGGGGAGCCGGCCTATTTCCACCATATCGTGGAGGCCGCGCGGCGGCTGATGGAGGCCCTGGGGGCGCGCCCGGAGGATTACGCCTACGCCGTCTTCCACCAGCCCAACAGCAAGTTCCCGCGGAAAGCGGCGGGGATGCTCGGGTTCCGGCCGGAGCAGATCCGGGCCGGGCTGCTGGTGGACGTGATCGGCAACACCTATGCCGGATCCTGCCTGATCGGGCTGGCCGCGATCCTGGACGAAGCCCGTCCGGGCGATCGCATCCTGGCCGTCTCCTTCGGCTCCGGCGCTGGGTCCGACGCCTTCTCCTTCCGGGTGACCGAGGCGATCGAGGCGCGCCGGGATCGGGCGCCGCGGACTCGGGACTACATCGCCCGGCGGGTGGTCATCGATTACGCCACCTATGCCCGCTATCGGAAGAAGATCGTGATGGACGCCGAGGGGTGAGGAGGGGCGGATGCGGGAGGTCGCCATCATCGGCATCGGCCAGACCCCGGTGGGGGAGCACTGGGACAAGGGATTGCGGGAGCTGGCGCTGGAGGCGCTGGAGGCCGCCCTGCGGGACGCAGGGGTGGAGCGGCTGGACGCCCTCTTCGTGGGGAACATGCTCTCCGGGCCGATCGAAGCCCAGGAACACCTGGGGGCGCTGGTGGCCGACTTCGCCGGGATGCACGGGGTGGAGGCCGTCAAGATCGAGGCGGCGTGCGCCTCCGGCGCCGCGGCGCTGCGCATTGGCTACGCCATGGTCGCCGGCGGGCTGGCCGACCGGGTGGCCGTGGTGGGAGTGGAGAAGATGACTGACGCCTCGGGGGAGGCCATCACCGCCGCCCTGGCGGCCGCCGCCGACGCCGAATACGAGACGGTTCACGGGATGACCTTCACCGCCCTCAACGCCCTGCTGATGCGCCGCTACATGCACGAATACGGTTACCGTCGGGAGGACTTCGCGCCCTTCTCGATCAACGCCCATCGCAACGCCGTCCACAACCCCTATGCGATGCTGCGGTTCCCCATCACGGCGGAGGCCTTCGCCTCGGCCCGCGTGATCGCCGATCCGATCACCCTGCTGGACGCCTCGCCGGTTTGTGACGGGGCAGCGGCCGTCATCCTGTGCCCGGCGGACCAGGCACGGGCGTTCCAGGAGCGCCCGGTGCGCATCCGGGCTTCGGCGGTGGCCACCGACACGGTGGCCTTGCACGATCGGCGGGACCCGCTGTGGCTGGAGGCGGTGGCCCTCTCAGCCTACCGGGCCTTCCAGCAGGCGGGGGTCCGCCCGGAGGACATTGACTTCTTCGAGCTGCACGACGCCTTCACGATCATGGCGGCCCTCTCCCTGGAGGCCAGTGGCTTCGCCCCGCGGGGTCGGGGGGTGGCCATGGCGTTGGAGGGGACGATCTTCTTAGACGGCCAGCTCCCCATCGCGACGATGGGGGGCTTGAAGGCGCGCGGCCACCCGGTCGGCGCGACCGGGATCTACCAGGTGGTGGAGGCCGTCCTGCAGCTGCGCGGGCAGGCGGGGCCGAACCAGGTGTCGCACGCCCGCCTGGGGATGACCCAGAACATCGGGGGGACCGGGGCCACGGTGATCACGCACATCCTGGAGGCGATGGGGGATTAAGGCCGGGAGGGGAACGAACCCGGCCTTGCATCTCCGAAATGGAGCGATGCGGAGGTGCGGGGCCGTTTCTTCCAATAGACATCCGCTGTTCCAGTGAGGAACGTTCCACGAGACTGAATGCAGGAGGCGGAGGATGCATCCGGCACGCGCATGGCGAGGGCGAGCGCAACGCTATCGGCTGGAAGGGGAGCAGTGCGAAGGGTGTGGGGCGCGCCTGTTCCCGCCCCGGGACATCTGCCCGGAGTGCCGGCGGCCGGCGCGGACCCCCTATCCGCTCTCCGGCCGCGGCGAGGTGTATTCCTACGCGGTAGTCTACGAGCCCCCGGCCGGCTATGAGGAGCAGGCCCCTTACATCGTGGCGCTCGTCAAACTGGAGGAGGGCCCGCTGATCTCGGCCATGCTCACCGACGTGGGGCCGGAGGAGGTTTACATCGGGATGCCGGTGGAGATGGTCACCCGCGTCCTCCACCGGCAGGGCGAGCACGGGGTGATCGCCTACGGCTATAAATTCCGCCCGGTCCTCCGCCGCGCGGTGATGGCGCCCGCCCAGCCCGCCTCGGCGGTCGCCTGAACCGGACGGCCTCAGGGGCTCAACGGCCAGCGGCCTGCCGGTGGGTCTGAAAGATCCTCATCCGCACCAGCAGGCCGCCCGCCACCTGTTCGAGGGCGAGCATCTCCCCTGGAGGTTGTTCGAGAAAAAGCCTTGGGCGGTCCGGCCAGCAGCCTGGTGGAAAAGCGAGAGCAGCCGAACGAAGACATTCGAGCCAGGTTCCGCAGGGACACTGCCCGCGGAGCCATCGCCGGGCGCCTCTCCCATTGGTATTATTCCGGCCATTCGACGCGGCCGTCCTGGACGACCACGATGGGCCGGCCCTCCTCCCGCAACTGCCGGATCCGCTCCCGCGCCCCCTCCGTCAGCCGCCTCCCCGC
>FWWM01005425.1_pt1 | contig 27961 bp, 25 predicted proteins | sample 2228351 | NCBI WGS metagenome assembly FWWM01 (sample SAMEA103939774, study PRJEB20133) | metagenome | reverse complement strand
CAGGTAGAATTCTGCCGGCTGTTCACTGTGTGCTCGCAGCGGACCCTAGTCCGGCGGGAGCAGGAGAATAGTTACCGATTCTGGTTTGCAACTTCAGAGGGGACAATCCACTAAAGGGGGTAAACCCATGAATCAGGACGAACTCTTTGAGCAGGTCAAGGCCATTATCGTGGAGCAGTTGGGGGTTGACCCGGAGAAGGTAACCCCCGATGCCACCTTCCGAGAGGACCTGGAGGCCGACTCGCTGGACCTGGTCGAGCTGATCATGACCTTCGAGGAGCAGTTCGGCGGCGAGATCTCCGACGAGGAGGCCCAGCAGATCACCACCGTGGGTGAGGCCGTCGAGTTTATCAGGCAGCGCTTGGCCGAAGCGGGATAGGGTCCTCGCTCGGCCTCAAAGGGATGTCCCCGGCAGCGTCGGAGACATCCCTTTGTCTTGCATATTTCGATGATTCAGGTTGACCCTGCCCGGTGTTGCTACTGCGGCGGGTGTGTGCCGGTGTGCCCTGTCAGCGCCATCACCCTGGCCGAGACTGCCCTCCACATCGGGCCGGGGTGCATTGACTGCGACCTGTGCCTACCGGCGTGCCCGGTGGGGGCGCTGCACAGGGCTGAGTTGGGCCCGACGGTCGTCCATGCCCCGCGCCGCAGCTACGACGTGGTGGTCGTGGGGGCCGGGCCGGCCGGCTCCACCGCCGCCCGCTTCGCTGCCCGGCATGGCCTGCGCACTTTGCTCATCGAGAAGCGCCAGGAGATCGGCTCGCCGGTGCGTTGCGCTGAGGGCGTGACCCATGCGGGGTTGGTCCCCTTCGTCCAGCCGGACCCGCGCTGGATCGCCGCCACCGTGGACAAGCAACGCGTGGTGACGGTGACCGACGGGCGGGAGCGCGAGCACGTGTTCGCCGGCGACGATGGGGCGCAGGGCTACATCCTGGAGCGCCGGCTGTTCGACCGGGTCCTGGCGGAGATGGCCGTGGAAGCCGGCGCAGAGGTCATGGTGAAGACGGCGGTCACCGGCCTGATCCGCGAGGGCGGCGCCGTGCGCGGCGTGGTTGCCGAGAGCGCCGGAACCCGCTACGAGATCGAAGCCCGGGTGGTCATCGGCGCTGATGGAGTGGAGTCCCAAGTGGGCCGCTGGGCCGAGCTGCCGGTGCTCATGCGCCAGCGGGACTCGCTGGTGTGCGCCCAGTACACCCTGGTGGGGGTTGAGGTGGATCCAACCTGTTGTGCCTACTACCTGGGTGATGGGGTGGCGCCGGGGGGCTACGCGTGGATCTTCCCCAAGGGCGAGGGGCGGGCAAACGTGGGGTTGGGGGTGCAGGCTGACCGGGCCACGGAGCCGGCCCGCGCCTACCTGGATCGCTGGATCGAGGCTCATCCCTTCCTGGCCCAAGGGAGCCCGGTCACCCTGATCGTCGGCAACGTGCCCACCGGCGTCCCGCCCCGTCGCATGGTGGCCGACGGCTTGATGCTGGCCGGCGACGCCGCCCATCAGGCCGACCCCATCACCGCCGGTGGGATCACCAACGCCATGCTGGCCGGCCGGCTGGCCGCCGAGGTCGCTGCCGAGGCCATTGCCGCCGGCGATGCGTCTCAGTGGCGGTTGGCGGCCTACCCCCAGCGCTGGCAAGCGACCATGGGTCGCAAGATGGCCCGCAACTACCGCCTGCGCCTCAAGTACGATGGCCCCCTCAGGACATCGGAGGAGTTCGTGCGCATCTTCGCCCTCGCTGCAGCCAGCTCGTAGTCAGGCACGTAGCGCAGCGAAGTGCCGAGCTCCGTGCCCCGCGGAACGATTGCCTACGGCGGTCGTAGTTGTCACCGACACGTGTGCCTGCATCCCGGACCACCTGGTGGGCGAGCTCGTGCCCTACTACTACGAGCTTATCCGGAAACCGCTCAGGAGGGGCGTCCGCGTCCCTGCGACCCCTGTGCCACGCCAGTCCCTGGCACAGGGAGGGACTGGCGCCCACAGGCTCGCCCCGGGGTGCGCGACGGCATTGCCGTCGCCCGAGGACGCCGTCGGATAGCGGGGTTTCCGGATAGGCTCTTAGCAGCCCAGGGTTCCCCTGCCACCATCCGATGGTCCGCCTCACTCAGGATGAAGCTCAGCCAGATGCAGGTCAACCAGCCGATACTCAGCCCCTCCCGATTGCCGTGGGGTCAGATCACTTCTAGAATGGTGGGGATGCCCATCCGTTGTTGCAGACGTACCAACAAGGGCACATCGTCGACTGGTTCCGTGCGAATCTATACTTCTGTCATGGTGATAGGAGTCTAACTCGCTCTCGTTTTCCGTGCAAGAAATGAGCGATCAGTCAGGTGGAAGGGTTTGAGATGCTGGTTGCTGGCATTTTTGTGACGAATGTGCTAAAATCTGAGTGATCAGATCGGGAAGGGGAGGCAGCGGAATGCGGTTGCAAACCGTGCCGGTTGAGGAGGCCGTGGGCAAGATCCTGGTGCACAACATCGCCGACGAGGCCGGTCGCAAGGCGCTGAGCAAAGGGCAGGTGGTGCGGGAGGAGGACCTGGAGAAGCTGGCCCGGCTGGGCCGGCGGGAGGTGTACGTGGCGGAGCTGGAGCCCGGCGACGTCCATGAGGACCAGGCAGCCGCCCGGCTGGCACAAGCTGTCGCCGGACCGGGGGTCACCCTGGGGCGGGCCGCCGCCGGGCGGGTTAACCTCCACGCCGCCCATCGCGGACTGTTCAAAGTGGACGCCGAAACGGTGACCCGCATCAACGGCCTGGACGGCCTCACTGTGGCCACGCTGCACGGCGACACCGTGGTGTCCCAGAAGCAGATGGTCGCCACCGTCAAGGTAGTGCCCTTCGCGGTGCCGGGCGACCGGCTGGAGCAAGCGCTGGCGGTGGCCCGGGAGCATCCGGCGGCTGTGCAGGTGAAGCCGTTGTGTTCCACCAACGTGACCCTGGTGCTGACGGGCAGCCAGGCTGCCCGGGAGCGCGTCTTTCAGGCCTTTGAGGGCCCCCTCCGTGAGCGGGTGGAGGCGCTGGGGTCGCGGGTGACGGAGGTGGCCTACGTGCCTGAGGACGAGGAGGCCATCGCTGGCGCCGTTGCCGCAGCCGTCGAAGGCGGCGCCGGGCTGGTCATCCTGGCCGGCGAGACCTCCATCATGGATGCCGATGACATCACGCCGCGTGCCATCCGCCGGGCCGGGGGCCAGATTGAGCACTACGGCGCGCCGGTCGAGCCCGGCCACCTCCTCCTGCTGGCCTACTGTGGTCCGGTCCCCATCCTGGGGGCACCGGGCTGTGCCCGTTCGCGGCGCCACAATGTGCTTGACATAATTATGCCGCGCCTGCTGGCCGGCGAGCGCTTGACCCGGGCGGACATCGTGGCCCTGGGGGTAGGCGGTTTGATGATTGGGGCGGGGGACAAGTGATGTGTGTGGAGAATACGGTGCCGCGTGACCACGGAATACCCAGTGCACAATACAGGACAAATGATGCGCACTGGGCATTGAGTGCTGAGAGACAGGTGAGTGCTATGGTGCTCGCGGGCGGGCAGTCGCGACGCATGGGCGAGGACAAGGCCTGGGTTGAGATCGGCGGCCGGCCGTTGATCGGCCGGGTGCTTGACGTGGTGACGACACTGAGCGACGACGTGATGGTGGTGGGCGCTCATGGACGGCGCTATGCCGCCCTGGGTGTGCGGCTGGTGGAGGACGCTTTCCCCGGGCAAGGCTCGCTCATCGGCATCTACTCTGGCCTGCGGGCCGCCCGCCATCAGCGTGCGCTGTGCGTAGCCTGCGACATGCCCTTTCTAAACCCCCACCTGCTGGCCCACATGATCGAGCTCAGTTCCGGTTACGATGCCGTCATCCCCTACCTGGACCCCGAGCCGCCTGTGCCGGGGACGGAGTGGGATGCGGCGCGCACCCACCTGCTGCACCCGCTGTGCGCCGTGTACAGCCGGACGTGCCTGCCGGCCATCGAGCGCGCGCTGCAAGACGGCGATCTGCGCGCCATCGCCTTCTTCGACCGGGTCCGCGTGCGCTACCTGACCTTGCCCGAGGTGGAGCGCTTCGACCCCGAGCATCGCAGCTTCCTGAACGTGAACACGCCGGACGAGGTGCAGGCGGCTCGCCGGCTGCTGGAGGAGGCCGGGCAGTGAACCCCGCGCCTGAGACCGGCTACATCCAGGTGGACGAAGGGGGCGCCCGCTGGGTCCGCGGTCCGGTCATCGGCGAGGCCCCGTGGAAGCTGTACGTCAACGGCCGCGAGTTGCTTTCCTTCCTCTGCACCCCCACAGACCTCCATCACCTGGCCCTGGGCTTCCTGCACTCCGAGGGGTTGATGAAGAGCCTGGACGACCTGGTGTCCCTCAAGGTCTACCTGGATGAGCATCGCTGCCACTGGCTGGTGCCAGCCCTGGGCCTGAATGCCACCCTGACGATGGGGGTCGCCGAGGAGTCGGTGGGGGCGATTGACGTGCGGCTGCGCGGCGATCCCATGGCCGGGCTGGGGCCGCAGATCCTGACCACCGGCTGCGCCGGCGGCGTCACCTTTGACGACCTGTTGGCGGCCCATGCCCCACTCACCTCGGAGACGACGGTGACGGTAGAGCAAATACGGGAACTGATGCGCCAGTTGTCCCAGAGCTCGGAGCTGTACCGGCGCTGCCGGGGGGTGCACGCCTCGGCCCTGGCTGAAGGCGACCGGCTGCTGGTGGTGGCCGAGGATGTGGGGCGACACAACACGCTGGACAAGATTCGCGGTCGTTGTCTGCTGGAGGATATCCCCACCGCCCATCGGATCCTGCTCTCTACCGGGCGCATCTCGTCGGAGATGATCACCAAGGCGGTGAAGATGGGGGTGCCCGTGGTCGTCTCGCGCACTTCGCCCACGGCCCTGTCGGTGCGACTGGCCCGGGCGTGGGGCATGACCCTCATCGGGTACGCCCGGGGGCGGCGGATGAACGTGTACGCCGGCCATGAGCGTGTTCACATTCAGGCCGAGTGGCGCGACCCCGCCTTCGACCCGGCCCACGACCTGGACGGTGATGGCGCCGTCTCCGCGCGAGACGTCCAGCTGGCCGCCCGTGTATGGGGAGAGAGTTCCCAGTGAGCAGGGTGTGGTCACTGAGGGGTTTTCCCGGTAGGTGAACAATCACGCTCCAAATCTCTCGTGACTTGTATGCCAGGCTGATAGCCAGGTCGCCTTAGCGGGAAACGCGCTTGACTCGTCCGGCCTATCCCCCTGATGGGCTTTGCCTCCTACTGGTGATCCTGTTGACCGCTCAGCTCCTGGACAACTCTGTGCGTGATCTCAACGCACAGGCCCAGGTGCTGTTCGACGTCCAGCGCTCGCGCCAGGGTCTCGTCGTCCAGCCAGCCATTCACACCCGCCTCCCGCAGGGTCTCGGCGAAGTCCCGGCCCTCATCCACGGCCTGCCAGGCCGCCCGGCGCACCAGCTCGTGCGCCTCCTGCCGACCCATCCCGGCGTCCACCAGCGCCAGCATCACCGTTTCCGCACCCAGGAGGGGACCGCTTAACGCCAGGTTGCGGCGCATCCGCTCGGGGTACACCCGCAGGTCGTGCAGGATCAGCGTGGCCTGGCGCAGCAGGTAGTCGGTGAGGATGCAGGTCTCCGGCACCAACGCTCGTTCGGCTGAGGAGTGGCTGATGTCGCGCTCGTGCTCCAGGGCGATGTTCTCCAGGGCCGGGATGACGTTGGCCTTCACCAGCCGGGCCAGTCCACATAGCCGTTCGCTCTTGTGGGGGTTGCGCTTCTGCGGCATGGTGGACGACCCGACCTGCTCCGCTTTGAAAGGCTCCTCCACCTCTTTGATCTCGGTGCGGGCCAGGTTGCGCACCTCCCGGCCGATCTTATCCACCGTGGCGGCGATGAGGGCCTGGGCCATGATGAACTCGGCGATGCCGTCGCGAGGGACGATCTGGTTGGTGATGCGCGGCGCGGTCAACTCCAGCTCGGCCATCACCAACTTCTCCACCCGGTCGTCGCCGAAGCCAGCGTAACTCCCCACCGCGCCGCTCATCTTGCCCACCAGCAGGCGTGGCTTGAGCTCCATCATCCGCTCCCGATGCCGCTGGACCTCGTCCGCCCAGAGAGCCACCTTGAAGCCGAAGGTGATGGGGAGGGCGTGCTGGCCGTGGGTGCGCCCCGCCATCACCGTGTCCTTGTGCTGCCGGGCCAGGTTCAGGATCACCTCCTGCAGCAGGGCGAGGTCGTCGCAGAGGATCTGGTGGGCGTCACGCAGTTGCAGGGCCAGAGCAGTGTCGAGGATGTCGGAGCTGGTGGCTCCAAGGTGAACGAAACGCCCAGCGTCGCCACTCTGCTCGGCAAGGGCGCGCACCACCGCCATGGTCTCGTGGTCAATCTCGGCCTCGATCTCCTTGACCCGTTCCAGGGTGACCCTGTTGGCGCCTCCAGCGATGGTCTCGGCGGCTTGAGGAGGGATGCGGCCAAGCTGCGCCCAGGCCCGGGCCAGGGCGACCTCCACCCGCAGGAGCTGGCGCAGCCGGTGCTCCTCCTCCCACACCGCGCGCATCTCCGGGTAACTGTACCTGTAGTCAATGGGGTGAACTGCCATCCTTCACTCCCGCTGTCCACTTCCGCTCCCCGATTCGAAGAAGGGGAGGGTGCCCCTGTAGCCGCGCGCCATCAGCGGGATGTAGCGGAAGAGCAGGACGATGCTGCAGCCGGCCATCACTTCCACCGCCTGGACCGGTGCGCCGATGGCCCACAGCAGGGGTGGCGTAACCACTATGGTCACCAAAGCGGCCGGGGCGGACCGGCGAATGACCCCCACCAGGGCCACCAGGATGACGCCGAAGACGACCACACCCGGGGGCCAGGTCACGCTCATGGCTCCCACGGTGACGCCCAGCCCCATGCCGCCGCGAAAGCCGGCGAATATCGGCCAGCAGTGGCCGGCCACGGCCGCCATGGCTGCCACCGTAGGGGCGTGAGGGCTGAAGCCATAACGGGCTGCAAGGTATGTGACCACAACTGCCTTGCCAATATCGCCGAGGGCGGTGGCGATGGCCGCCGGCAGGCCGGCCTGACGCCAGGTGTTCATGGCCCCTGTGTGGCCCGAGCCGGCCAGCCGGGGATCCGGCGCCCCCACGAGCTGTGTCACCACCACCCCGAAGGGGACTGACCCCAGCACGTAACCTACCACCAGCCACACGGCCAGATCAAAAATCATGGCTTCATCTCTACGGGGACAAGACTCGCGTCCTCGAGATCTTACGTGCCTATCTGGTGCGGATAGACGCTAAGGTCCGCCACGAGCATGGGACCGGCGCTACGGCGATAAGCCGATCCCCAACGCCTGCAGGACGGCGACGACCAGGGGGGCGATGACGATGGCCGGCAGGAAGTTCCCCACGCGCACTCGTTTCAGGTCAAGCAAGACCAGAGCGATGCCCATGATGAGGACCCCGCCGGTTGCGGTCATCTCGGTGATCATAGGGTCGGTCAGGATGGCCTGGGCCAGTCCTGCCGACAGGGACAACGCTCCCTGATATACCAGCACGGTGAGCGCCGCGAAGACAACTCCCACTCCCAGAGTTGAGGCAAAGGCCAGGGACGCAAAGCCATCCAGCATAGATTTGATGGCCAGGAGTTGATAGTCGCCAGTCAGGCCATCCTGGATGGCCCCCAGGATGGTCATCGGACCCACGCAGAAAACCAGGCTGGCGGTGACGAAGCCCTGGATGAAGGTGGAGCGCTCCTGCGCTGCGCTCACGGCGTCGCCCGTCGTATCGCCAAAGCGCTGCTCTAGTCGCTTCCCGATGCCCTCCAGCTTGGACTCAATAGCCCACCACTCGCCCAGGATGCCACCTACAAGGACGCTCCCCAGGACCAGGAGCACGTTCTGGGTCTTGAGGGCCATGGTGATGCCTACCACCAGGGTCACCAGGCCCAGCCCGTGCATGACCGTCTCCCGGGTCCGTTCTGGGAGACGGTGGCCCAGCAAGGTCCCCAGGCTTCCACCGATGAGCACGGTGATGGTGTTGATGATGGTGCCGGTCAAGGTTGCACCTCTCCGCATCCTACCCACGTTCGTGGGGTGAGTTCTATGACAAGCAATTATATCACCCCACCCGACGGTGTGCAAACCTTGCTCGAGGGAGAGAAACAGCCCCTGGCGACTGATCAGAAACCGGGTTTCTCACTTTTTAGGGTCAAACAGCCGCTGGGCGGGGCGAGACGCCCCTTGGTAGCCGTTTTGGTGCGAGGAGAAAGTGCAAAGAACTTCTGGCAAGTTGCTTACCCACGGATTGTTTGTGCCCCATCAACGCCGGGCGGCCACGCCTGGCACAAGGGTTGGTCCGCCCGCACGAGACCGGCTGAACCCTTGACCCCTTTGGCCCTTTGTGCTATAGTGGACCTGGAGGGGGTTCGCCGGTGGTCCGGCGACGCGCAAGCTCAGATGCTGGCTTGAGATATGCGACGCGTGATCAGCACTTTGCGACCTGGCACCGCCTTGCGCGAGATCGTTCTCGCTGCCACGGTGCTGCTTTTGCCCGTGGGCCTGACTGCCTGTGGCCATTCGGGGGCGTCCGCCTCCCACCCCCCTGCGGACAGGCAGCTCGTGGTCTTCGCCGCGGCGTCCCTCACCGAGGCCTTCACCCAGGTCGGCGAGGCCTTCGAGGCCGCCAACCCCGGCGTCCGCGTGGTCTTCAACTTCGCCGGCTCCCAGCAACTGCGCGCTCAACTGGAAGAGGGTGCCCGCGCCGACGTCTTCGCCTCGGCCAACGAGACCCAGATGCGCGCGGCCCAGGCAGCTGGGCTCCTGGCCGAGAGGCCACAAACCTTCGCCCACAACCGGCTGGTGGTCATCGTGCCGGCCGATAACCCTGGCCAGGTGTGGCGTCCGGTGGACCTGACCCGACCGGGTCTCAGGCTGGTGTTGGCCCACCCAGATGTCCCGGTGGGCGGCTACACCCGCCAGGCCCTGACAAAGATGAGCGCCGACCCGGAGTTGGGGACGGATTTCCGAGAGCGTGTGCTGGCCAACCTGGTTTCCAGCGAGGAGTCCGTGAAGCAGGTGGTGGCCAAGGTGGAGCTGGGCGAGGCCGACATGGGCATCGTCTACGCCTCGGACGTGGCACCGCGTCTGGGCAGGCGAGTGGTCGTCATCCCCATCCCACCACAGCATAACGTGACCGCCTCCTATCCGGCTGCCGTACTGCGGATGGCCGCTGACCTGGACATGGCCCGGCGCTTTGTGGAGTTCCTGCTGTCAGCGCAAGCACAGCGCATCCTGGAGGACTATGGCTTCATCCCGCTGGAGTAAAATCCCCGATCTCCAATCCCGGGTCTACCCTCTTCTCCTGATTGGAGCCACTCTGGCCCTGGGGCTGTTTCTCACCCTGCCGGTGATGGCTATCTTCTGGCGCACCGGGCTGATAGGCCTGGCCTTGCCCCTCACTCGCCCGGTAGCGGTCCAGGCCTTGCGGCTCAGCCTCATCACCACCCTGGCGACCACTGCCGTCTCCATCCTCATCGGCACGCCTGTGGCCTACTTGCTGGCCCGGTACCGCTTCCCCGGCCACGCTGCCCTGGAGACCCTGGTGGACCTGCCCCTGGTGATGCCGCCGGCGGTGGCCGGCATCGCCCTCCTCATGGCTTTCGGCCGCCGGGGGCTGCTGGGCGCGCCCCTGTCAGCCCTGGGCGTCGAGGTGGCCTTCACGCCCGTGGCCGTAATCATGGCCCAGACCTTCGTCGCGGCACCCTTCTACGTGCGGTCGGCCACGGCCGGGTTCGCCGGGGTGGATCACCGGCTGGAGCAGATTTCCGCCACCCTGGGCGTCTCCGAGTGGCGCACCTTCTGGCGGGTGACCCTGCCCCTGGCCCGGCCCTCACTGCTGGCCGGGGCCATCATGACCTGGACGCGAGCCCTGGGGGAGTTCGGCGCCACCATCCTCTTCGCCGGCAACTTCATGGGCCGCACTCAGACCCTGTCCCTGGCCATCTACGTGGCCTTTCAGACGGACCTGAGCGCGGCCCTGGCCATGGCCGGCGTCCTGGTGATCCTCTCATTCGGGCTGCTGGTCACCCTGCGCGTGGTGACCGGACGGAGGCCGAGCGGTGCTTGAAATCAAGATCGCACACCGGTTGGAGGGATTCGACCTGGATGTGGCCCTACGGCTGGAGGGCGGGCTCACCGTGCTCTTCGGGCCGTCGGGAGCCGGCAAGAGCCTGATCCTGCAGTGCATCGCCGGGCTGGTACGTCCTGATCGCGGGCGGATCGTGATAGACGGCCAGGTGGTTTTCGATTCGGCGGCGGGCATCAACCTGCCGCCCCAGAAGCGCCATGTAGGATACGTGACGCAAGACTACGCCCTCTTCCCCCACCTCACCGTGGCCCAAAACATCGCCTACGGCCTGGTGGGATGGCCGCGCCATCGGGCGCAGCGCGAGGTGGGGCGCATGCTGGAGCTGATGCAGCTCGAGGGTTTGGCCGAGCGGCGTCCGGCCCAGCTCTCCGGCGGGCAGCAGCAGCGCGTGGCCCTGGCCCGGGCCCTCATCACCCGCCCGCGACTCTTGCTCCTCGACGAACCCCTGTCGGCACTGGACAGCCCCATCCGCTGGCAGCTTCGTCAGGACCTGCGCCAGATCCAGCGTCGCTTCAACGTCCCCGCCCTCTTCGTCACCCACGACCTGGCGGAAGCCTACGTCCTGGCGGACCAGATGGTGGTGCTGGAGGCCGGGCAGGTGCTCCAGGCCGGCACGCCCCATCAGGTGCTGCATCATCCGGCCAACCGGCGGGTGGCCCGGGCGACGGGCGTGCGCAATGTGTTCACCGGGCGGGTTGAGGGACGTGACGTAGATGGGCTACGTGTGCGCGTGGGCCGGATGCTCCTGACTACGCCCGATTATCCGTACACGGCTGGCACCGCCGTGGACCTGTGCATCCGCCCAGAGCACGTCTTGCTGCTGCGCAAGGACCGCCCTGATCTGATGCGGGAGAATCAGGCCGAGGGGGAGATTGTGGATGAGTTCACCAACGGGATGACCTACACCCTGTACTTCCGGCTGGATCCCGAGTACCGCATGGCCGACGGCCCATATGACCTGGAGATCGAGCTTCCGGCCCACGTGTATGAGCACCTGGACGTGGCCTGCGACAAGCGATGGAAGATCTCCCTGAAGAAGAGCGCCGTGCACATCATGGGGCAGGTGGCCAGTTGGCCTGGTTGATTGAAGCAGTTGTGGGACACGGTGCTTGCGAGCAGATGCGTCACCAATCGCCCTGGCCCGTGCTGTCCCTTGCGAGGGGACGCCGCCCGGTAGCGTGCCATTAGATCGGAAAGCCCTGGTCAGATCCTGCCAGTCTTGACGAAGGGTGCAGGCGATGCTATACTTTTGCCCATGCTCGACACGATGGGGCTCAGATTCACAAGGGTCGCATAGTTCCTCTCGGCACTTTGCGACCCATTTTGCGGGATGCGGATATCAATTGGTGATCAGAAACCCGGTTTTTCCTAAATATCAGCGTTGAGGAGTTTCGCCATTTGTTGTAGGGGGTGCAGACATGGCAAAACGCTCGAGCCGGCGTGGAAAAGCCCAGCCAAAACCCAAATCCAGGCTCTCGCCCTATCTGATAGCTGGCGTGTTCGTCGCTGCCCTGGTGCTGGTGGCCGCGGTCATCCTGCTCACCCGCCCCAACCCTCAGCAGCAGGCCGGCCCCGTCCCGACCCTCCCCTCCACGTTGCCCTACGAGACCGGGGTCACCGAGGAGGGCTACCCCTACAAGGGTCCGGCCGACGCCAAGGTGACGGTCATCGAGTTCGCCGACTACCAGTGCGAGTTCTGCGCCGACATGGAGGCCATGGTGCTGCCTCGGGTGGATGAGGATTTCGTGCGCACCGGCCTCATCAAGTTCGTGTACCAGGATTTCGCCTTCCTGGGACCGGAGTCCAAGACCGCAGCCCAGGCTGCTCACTGCGCCAAGGAGCAGGGTCGCTTCTGGGAGTATCACCACGTCCTGTTTGCCAACCAGGGCCAGCCCAACACCGGTGCCTTTGAGCGCGGGAAGCTGGAGGGCTTTGCTGAGCAGGTGGGACTGGATGTCCAGGCTTTCAAGCAATGTCTGAGTTCGGGCAAGTACGCGGACCTGGTGACCGCCTCCACGGCCGAGGGCCGGCGCCGGGGGTTGCGCGGCACACCCACGTTTTTCATCGGCGATCGCAAGCTGGAGGGTGCGGTTCCGTACGAGGAGCTGAAGACGGCCATTGAGTTAGCGTTAAGAGAGGCAGAATGAACCCACAGTCAAACCCTGTGACCGAGACCACCGGTCGAAGAAAGGCGCAACTGGGGCTGGGCCTGATTGCCCTGGCGCCACTGGTGATGGCCCTGCTGGCAGGGGCGTGCGCGCCCGGGGCCACGCCCACGCCGGCCCCGACAGACACCCCGGCAGCGACCAACACGCCGGTGCTGCCTTCACCCACCGCTGCCCCGGTGGGGACAGCCGAGGCCACGCTCGGCGGTCCGACCCCCACTCCCTTCGCCGTGCCGGAGGCGCTGCCCAGCAAAGGGGATCCGGAGGCGAAGGTGGTCATCATCGAGTTTGGCGATTACCAGTGACCGTACTGCAAGCGCTTTGCGCTGGAAACGGCCCGTGAGGTCGAAGAGCAGTACATCAAGGCCGGCCTGGTGCGCTTCATTTACCTGGACTTCGTTTTCCTGGGCCCGGAGTCCGTGGCGGCGGCTGAGGCCAGCCACTGTGCTCAGGATCAGGATCGCTTCTGGGAGTATCACGACCTGCTCTACACCAATCAGACCGGCGAGAACGTGGGGGACTTCACCCGGGAGAACCTGTTGAAGTTCGCCGCGGAACTGAGGCTGGATCAGGAGGCTTTTGCCGAATGCCTGGACAGCCACAAGTACCGTGATTTCGTGTTAGTCTCAACGCAAGAAGGGCGCCGGCTGGGCATCCAGGGCACGCCCACCATCTTCGTCAACGGCCAGGGGATCCCCGGCTTCGTCACCTTTGAGCAACTACAACCCTTGATCGAGGAGGCTCTACAGCAGGCGGAGTGATCATCGCTTGTGGCGATGAGTGCTGCCAGCACAGGTCAAATCCATAGCAAGGAGGAGAAGGGTTCGTGACCGTCATACGTTGCTGGGAGAAGGCTTGCGTCTTCAACACCGCCGGCGCCTGCAGCGCCGACGAGATCGAGTACCACCCTGATCACGGCTGCCTCACCTTCGAGGAGCGTGAGGATTACGAGCCGGATGAGGAGTGGGAGGAGCCCTTCGAAGAGGAGGAGTGGGAAGAGTCCTTCGAAGAGGATGAGTGGGAGGAAGACGAGTTCGCGGATGACAAGTGGTGAGACGAAGGCTTCTGAGCGCCCTGAAACTCATCAGGGGCCTGAAGGCGTGGTCATCCGCCGCCTGGAGACCATCGAGGAGTTTCGCGCCGCCGAGGACGCTCAGCGGGTCATCTGGGGCATGAGTGACGACACGGAGGTCGTGCCCGTTCACCTTCTGGTCACCGCCCAGGAGAACGGCGGGCTGGTGCTGGGAGCCTTCGACGAGCAGGGCTCCATGGTCGGCATGCTCTTCGGCTTCCTGGGCCAGACGGCCGATGGCCGGCTCAAGCACTGCTCCCACATGATGGGTGTCCACCCGGACTGGCGGCGGCATGGCCTGGCCTTTGCCCTGAAATGCGCCCAGCGGGACCACGTGCTGCACCAAGGGCTGGATCTCATCACCTGGACCTACGACCCGCTGCAGAGCGTCAACGCCCGGCTCAACCTGGGCAAGCTGGGCGCCGTCTGCCGCACCTACCTGCGGAACATCTACGGGGAGATGCAGGACAGCCTCAATGTCGGTCTGCCGTCGGACCGCTTCCAGGTGGAGTGGTGGCTGCAGAGCGAGCACACGCTGACCTGGCTGGCGGGCGGGGGTGAGCCGCGCTCGCTGGACGAGGCGCTGGAGCACGGCGCGCGCCTGGTCAACGGGGTCAGACCTGGGACCAAGGGCCTCCTGGCACCCGATGGATGGACGGCGAACCTGGACGCCGACCTGCTGTTGGTGGAGATCCCGCCCAGCATCCAGGCCGTCAAGCAGGCCGACATGGCTCAGGCCCGGGCGTGGCGCATGGAGACCCGGGCCATCTTCGAGCACTACTTCGCTGCAGGCTACGTGGCCACCCAGTTCATCTTCCACAAGGCGCTGGGCGAGCAACGGTCCTTTTACGTCCTGCAACGGCAAGAGAACAACGATGTCTGACCCGTCTATGCGCCTTGAGCAGGTGGAGTTGCGCCACGTGCGCATGAGCCTGGTGGCGCCCTTCGAGACCAGCGGCTGGGTGGAGACCGACCGCGACTGCATCATCGTTACGGTCCACGGCGACGGGGTGACCGGCTGGGGTGAGTGCGTGGCCTCCGCCGAGCCCTGGTACGCCTACGAGACCACCACCACTGCCTGGCACATCCTGGCAGACTTCCTCATCCCGGCCGTGCTGGGCGAGAAGCTGACCGGCCCGGCCGACGCTGCCTCCCGCTGGCGGCGCGTGCGCGGCCACCCCATGGCCAAGGCCGGGCTGGAGATGGCCCTCTGGGACCTCTTCGCCAGGGCTCACGGTGTCCCCTTGGCGACCTTCCTGGGCGGGGTCCGCGACCGCGTGCAGGTGGGGGTGAGCGTGGGGGTGCAGCCGTCGCTGCACGCCCTGCTGGAGACCGTGGCTGGCTATCTGGCCGACGGCTACCGGCGGGTCAAGCTCAAGATCAAGCCCGTGTGGGACGTGGACGTGGTCCGGGCGGTGCGCCGGGCCCACCCCGACCTGCCCCTGCAGGTGGATGCCAACTCCGCCTACACCCTGGACGACCTCCCCGTCTTCCAGGCCCTGGACGACCTTGACCTGTTGCTCATTGAGCAACCCCTGGGCCACGACGACCTCTACGACCACGCCCAGTTACAGCGTCATCTGCGCACCCCCATCTGCCTGGACGAGAGCATCCTCTCGCCGGATCACGCCCGGTGGGCGTTGGCGCTGGGGAGCTGCCGGGTGATCAACATCAAGCCGGGCCGGGTGGGTGGGCTGGGGGCGTCGCGGGCCATCCACGACCTGTGCCAGGCCCGGGATGTGCCCGTGTGGTGTGGGGGGATGCTGGAGACGGGCATAGGCCGGGCGGCCAACCTGGCCCTGGCCAGCCTGCCCAACTTCCGGCTGCCCGGCGACATCTCCGCCAGTGCCCGCTACTATGCCCGGGACCTGGTGGAGCCGCCGTTTGTGCTTAACGACGACGGCACCATGACGGTGCCCCAGGGGCCGGGCATCGGGGTGGAGGTTAATCTACGGCGGTTGGAGGAGGTGACCATCAGGCGAGAGGTGCATTCAACTCGAGCTTCTCAGGGATGCTTTCGAGGCACACGGTGAAGTTCATTCGCATAGGCACCCATGCCTTGAAGAAGTATTCGCCTTTTCGCCTCATCAGAGGTAGGTCAAACATAACTTTACCCTGAAATGCCCGGGTTGCAAATTAGTGCCTATCCGGAAACCGCTCAGGAGGGGCGTCCGCGCCCCGTCCAACGGCGAGGACGCCGTCGGATAGCGGGGTTTCCGCATAGGTTCTTAGAGGTGCTGTCCTGGGCGGTCGGGATCACTGAAAGACCAATGGGGCTGAAGACACTGATGGGTTCAGTGTCTTCAGCCATTTCAGTGGCCTCAGTGATCCTCATCCCCACGAATTCTTAAAATTCGCCCCCGCTACCCGTATCCAGGGAACCCCCTTTGCGTTATATAGGGCGGGAATTGGGCTGGCATATCTTGCGCGCCTTTTGGGCGTGTGAGGGAAAGGAGGTGAGGCCTGGGGAAGCGTTGCTAAGAACCTATCCGGGAACCTCGCTATCCGATGGCGTCCTCGCCGTCGGACGGGGCGAGGATGCCCTCTTCTGAGCCGTTTCTGGATAGGCTCTAAAGACTAGTGGGTGTCCCCTGAGCCTTGTGGACCTGGCCGAGGCCAGGGAAGTGAGGGAAGGGGACGCAAGCCTGACACCAAATTTCTTGCAAGGAGGTTAGTCAGAGATGAGAACTCGATTTCTACTGGTTTTGGCCGTCGCCCTGGCCCTGGGGTTGGCGGCAGGGGCATTGCTGGGGGCGCAGACGGCGTCCGCTGACCCCACGCCTGACTGGTTCATCCAGCTCCCCATCATCAACTACATCGCCGACTCCAACGAGGGGGTGGAGACCATCATCGAGGTCCAGAACCTGGGCAATGACTACACCAAGGCGGAGCTGTGGCTGTGGGGTGAGTACAGCGGGTACTGTGAGCCCCAGGCGCCCGGCCCGCTGAAGTACGAGTGCACCGGTTTGCTCAAGCCGGGTTCGGCCTGGATCTGGACCAGCGCCCAGTTGCCGAGCTGGGCCAAGTCGGCCTGGGTGATCGCCGTGGATGAGTGTGGTGATTTCTGGTGGGAGGGGGAGGCCAACGGGATCCCCCTGGCCGTCGAGGTGGTCCGCAAGGGCCCGGACCCGGTGACGGGTGATGACGTGGCTGCGGCCTACTCGGCGGGTGCTGACTTGGCTACGTGGGACCCGGTCTTCGGCGGCTTCGCCTTCTACGCGCCCGTGGTCTTCGCCAGCTACAACGGCTACAACTCCTGGATCTACATCCAGAACTCCGGCGATCAGTGCACCTCGGTGGAGCTATGGTTCAAGGACACCGAGCAGTGCCTGAGGGCGCAGATCTGCGAGGTCCTGGCCCTGGCGCCGGGTGAGACCTATCAGTTCGATGCCTCCACCTGCGTCGGCCCCGGCTTCGTCGGCTCCGCCTGGATCCACGCCAGCCAGCCCCTGGGCATCGTGGTGGACCACACGGGCAACAACGTGCTCATGAGCTACGTCGGGAAGCCGGCTGACGTTTACTACGCAACGGTCGGTTCCCAGGTAGCCTATGGTCCGTTGATCTACCGCGAGGAGCACGGCTGGGAGACCTGGCTGGCAGTCCAGAACCTGTCCAGCATCGTGAACGCCAAGGTCAAGGTGTACTTCCTGGACAACAGCGGCGACGTCATCAAGCCGCTGGTGGACTGGGTCTGCCCGCGCGGCACGCAGTTGTTCGTGCTGCCGTACGTCAACGACCTGCCCGGCAACTACGTGGGCACGGTGCGCGTGGAGTCCCAGGAGTGGTGGACGCCCGGTGACCCGAAGGTCTTGCCGCCCAACATCCTGGGTGTGGCTCACCTGATCAAGTACTCCGGCCCCAGCTTCGAGGACCCCATGGAGGCCATCGCCTACAACCTGTTCCCCGAGTGGCAGGCCTATGACTGGCAGCTCGGTGAGGAGGAGGAGTATGGTGTCAGCGTGATTGGCATTCCGTCCCTCATGAAGCGGGGTGCGGGTGTGACCACGGAGCTGGCCATCCAGAACGTGGTGCCCAAGCCCGGGTTCACCGACTTCGCCATCTTCATCTACGACCAGAACGGGTTGCTGGACTACGTCTGCGAGAAGCTGAACGAGAAGCAGTCGGAGTACATCAACCTGGACTCCTGGGGGTACATCAACCCCGGGTTCAAGGGGTCGGCGGTGATCTCGGCGACGTTCTGGGAGCATAACGTGTGGAGCGCGACGGGCAGGTTCGTGCGGAACGTGGTTGGGCTGACCGCGGTGAAGGTGGAGCGCCTGAACACGGTGCTGGGCGTGGACGTGCCTGGCGACGAGAGCGCCGGCTCTGAGGGCTTCCCGGTGCCGCGGTTCTTCAGGTTCCAGGGTCCGCAGGAGGGTGCGGCGCCTTGCCCGGGCGTGCCGTAGAGCCCCTGGCTAGCTCGCTAGCTGCCAAACCGCTGAACCACTAAACCACAGGGCCACCGGAGTGTCTCCGGTGGCCCTGTTCTGGTCTCTGGCTCCTCTGCATCAGCGCAGCCTCCAGTCGGTAGCTCCAGCTAGAGCACTTGAAAAGCCCCGGGCATGAGCGCAGTGATTTGACATGGGCTCCATCGGCGCTAAAATAGCACCTAGTGGCTCTGTTTCACGTGGGTTTTGAGGAGGGGGAGATGCCTTTGCCCAAAATCCCGCCAAGTGTGGAACGCTCCCTGGGTCCGGAGGCGGCGGCGGACCCGAGCCAGTGGATCGAGATCATCATGGTTGAACACGCCGTGCGTCGCGACGAATACCGCCAGGTTCTCTCGCGGCTGGACATCCTGGAGCGCGACGTGGCTGAGCTGAAGGACGAGGTCGCCGAGCTGCGCCGCACCATGGATGAGCGCTTCGATCGCATGAGCGCTGAGATGAACGCACGCTTCGATCGCATTAACGAGCGCTTCGACCAGATGTACGAGCGCATCACCACTATGACTCGCTGGACGGTGGGCACGCTGGCTCTGTTGGGCACTATCATGACCATCTTGCTGGCCATTGCCCAGTTCACCTGAGCAGCCCACTCGTGGCATAACTATTGTCCTCAGCCGTTCGTTATACCTGGCAGGGATGCCTCTGTGGGCACCCTGCCGTTTTTGCTTTGGGCCAGCCCGTTGGCTTAGAGGGCTGCCACGTCAAGGGTGCCCCAAGCTGAGCAAGGGCCAACCGAAAGGAGGAGCCGAGCATGCAAGATCGTCCTGTTAGCCAAAGGGGATGGGCTGTCCTGTTGGCTTTGCTGGCTGTGTTGGTGTCTGCCTCGTTGGGCCTGACTTACGGCCAGGCACCCAGCCCGGTGGTGAGCCGGCCGGCTCCAGAGGAGCAGAATGCCCCGTATGCCCCGGGTGAAGTGTTGGTCAAGTTCAAGGGGGGAGTGGATAAGAACGTGGTGCCGGCCCTGGCCGCCACTCTGGGCTACAAGGTCAAGAGCCGCATCTCCGGCATCGGCGTCTACGTCCTGGAGGTGCCACAGGGGCAGGAGTGGGAGGCGGTCAAGACCCTCTCGGCCAACGCCACCGTGGAGTTTGCCGAACCCAACTACCTGCTCTTCGGCACCGAGATGGACAGCAAAGTCGAGGTCCTGGGCGATGCCAGCAAGTCCCTCGATGAGCTGGGCCAGGCACCTGACGACCCGTACTACGCCGGCTATCAGTGGAACCTGAACAACACCGGCCAGCAGGTGTGGACCGGCTCCCAGTGGGTGCAGGCCAAGCCTGGCGCAGACATCCGCGCCGAATCTGCCTGGGACATCAACACCGGCGGCCCGGTGGTCATCGCCATGCTGGGCTCAGGCATCGAGGGCTCTCACTCGGACCTGGCCGGCAAGCTGGTCCCTGGTTACGACTTCGTGAACGATGACGAGGACGCCACTGACGACCACGGCCGGGGTACCTTCCAGGCCGGCATTGCCGCGGCCGCGAGCAACAATGGCCTGGGGGTGGCCGGCGTGTCCTGGGGGGCGCGCATGATGCCCCTCAAGATCATCGCGGCCACCGGCGCCGGCACCTGGGGGGACGTGGCCGCGGCCATCGCTTACGCCACAGATCATGGGGTGCGGGTGATCCATGTGGGCGAGGCCGGCCAGACCCTGTCCTATGCCGCCCGCGACGCGGTCAGCTACGCCTACGAGCACGGTGCGCTGGTAGTGGCGCCGGCCCACCTGCCCTATCCGGCCTCCTTTGACCACGTCCTGGGCGTGGCTTCTACCGACTACTTCGACCAACACCCGCGCTGGACCGGCTCCGGACCGCACGTGGACGTGTCGGCGCCGGGAGCCTCCCTGGTCAGCACGTACATCCATGACGCCATCGTGCGCTGGACGCCGGGCATGACGCCGGGTGCATCGGCTCATGTGGCCGGCCTGGCCGCCCTGGTCCTGTCGGTGCAACCGGATCTGTCGCCCGATGAGGTGGCCCAGATTATCGTCAGCAGCGCCGATGACCTGGGGAGCGCCGGCTGGGACGCCGACTTCGGCTACGGGCGCATCAATGCCGGGCAGGCGCTGGCCCTGGCAGCCCGGTGGGTCAGCCAGCCGACGCCTGAGCCACCCCCGCCAACTGAGACGCCGGGGACGCCGGAACCCACACCTACCCTGTGCACCGGCACCATCCTCAATGGGTGCATCGGCAACAACGGCAAGATCATGGGTTGGGTGTGGAACGACGCCAATGGCAATCGCCGCCGTGAGGCTTATGAGAAGGGCCTCCCAGGGGCCATCCTCACCCTGCGCCGCCTGGATGGCACGGTGATAGCGACCACCACCTCGGACAACGTGGGGTTCTTCTACTTTGGAAACCTGGACTCGTCTCAGTACTACATCCTGACGGAGACCAACCCACCCGGCTACCCCATCTCCACCACCCCTGATGTGTGGACCGTTCAGCCCGGCGACTTCGCTTATTGCTGCGCCGTGACCATCTACTTCGGTGACATGCGTGGGCCTGAGACCGTCACGCCGGGTCCAACGTTTACGCCCACCTTGACCCCTATCCCCACTGGCTTGTTGCCGGCTACACCCACACCAGTTGCCACACCTACCGCGACGGCAACGGCCACGCCCACCCGGACCCCCAGCCCAACGGTGCCGCCGCCGGTGCAGCCAGGCCCGGGTCAGCGCATCCAGTTGCCCGCCATTGACAACGGGGGTGGCGCGGAGACATGGATCCAGGTGCAGAACGTGGGTGGCGCCCCGGCCAAGGCCATCCTCTTCCTGTGGGGCGACTACTCTGGCTACTGCGAGCCGCAGGATCCGGGTCCCTTCAAGGTCGAGTGCTCTGGCCTCATCCAGCCAGGCACTGTTTGGACGTGGCGTGGTGCTCAACTGCCCTCGGCGGCCAAAGGAGGCATCGTCTACTCCGTGCCCGCCGACCAGGCCGATCTGGCCTGCGAAGCTACCCAGGTTCTCAACTGGCGCTTGTGGGAGGAGAGCTGGTGGAGCCAGGTGTGGGGTGTGGGCTCACCGCTGGTGGTGTTGGTCAACCGCAGCCTGCCGGTGATGGATGGGGTGCTGAAGGCCAGCGCCTACACCGGCATCTCCGAGAACATGGAAGGGGTGTACGACCCACAGTTCGGCGGCTACATGTACTACGCGCCTCTGAACTATAACGAGTATCAGGGCTGCACGTCCACCCTGATCATCCAGAACTCTGGGACCCAGTGCACCTCGGTGGAGATCTGGTACAAGGAGCAGGACAACTGCCTGCGGGCGGTGATTGACGATGTGCCTGCGCTGGCACCCGGCGAATCAGTGCGCATCACCCCGCCCAGGGTGCCGCTGGGGAGCCAGGGTGCGGCCTGGATTCGCGCTTCGCAGCCGCTGGGTATTGTGGTGGACCTGGACTGTGGCGACATGCTGCTCACCCACAGGGGCGTTCCGGCCGACTCCTTGGGTGCGGGCTTCACAGCCGGCTCTGACAGGAACTACGGCCCGCTGATCTACCGCGAGTTCAACGGCTGGGACACGGTCATCCAGGTCCAGAACCTGAGCGCCACGGTCAACGCCAAGGTCAAGACCTACTTCCTGGACAACGGCGGCGACATCATCAAGACGGTCGTGGACTGGATCTGCCCGCGTGGCTCCCAGACCTTCTACCTGCCGGCCATCAATGACCTGCCGGGGCTGTACGTGGGTGCGGTGCGCGTGGAGTCCCAGGATTGGTGGTCGTCGGGCGACCCGCCGGTGGACGCCCCCAGGGTCCTGGCTGTGGTCAACCTCATCAACGCCCAGACAGGACAGGCGTTCTCGTACAACGCCTTCACCCAGGGGGCTGCTGCTCTGAGCTTCCCGCTGCTCCTGAAGCACAAGACCGATTCCAGCGGCACCGTGTGGAACACCCAGATGGCCATCCAGAACATGAACCTCAACCCGGGTAGCACCACCTTCCGCATTGACATCTACGACCAGAACGGGTGGGTCAGCAGCTTCTGCCAGACCCTCAACGAGAAGCAGGTGGAGTACATCAACCTGGAGGACCTGGGCCTGCTGGTGACGGGCTTCACCGGCTCGGCCATCGTGGAGGCCGAGTGCAGCAGCCAGGCAGGCGGCCCACAGCTGGTGGGTGTGGGGGTAGAGCAGGGGGTTGGCGCCGGCGACCTGACCAAGGGCTACGAAGCCATGCCCGTTGACCCCGCGTTGTACGAGCCGCCGGCGGTCCCAGGATGCGCCGGGTGTGACCAGGTGCTGCCATCTGGCCCGTCTATCTCCGAACCGTAGGGTGGGAACGGCGCCTTCCAGAGCCCCGCCAGATGGCCGTCTAGAAGGGGCGCTCTCGACAGCGGAGAGCGCCTCTTCAATTGCCAATCCCGATGCGGCGGCCCCCTTCGCTCGCCAAGAAAGACCCCCGAGGTCTACGAGACCTCGGGGGTTTGCAAACTTGCTGCCGGATCAATCTTCGCTGCCAACGACTGTGTCCTCCCCTGGCCATACTCCTGTCTCATCCCACACCAGGTCGTTGATGGGCTCCGGCGCGCTTGTGCCACCCGTCCGCTTTCTTCGGCGCATGGCGGTCAGCCCCGCCACCCACGCGATGGCCAGCGTCACCAGCCCGACTCCTAGGGTGACCACGGTGCGTTGCCGGCGGATCTGGGCGCGAGCGGCTTCCTCGGCCAGTTCTCTAGCCAGCGCCAGGCGGTCTTCGTCACCCAGTTCCTTGAAAGCGGCCCGGGCTTCCGTGAGCGCTTCCCAAGCGGCGGTGTAGTCGCCGGCGTCGAACAACTGGGCTCCCCGCATCAGAGCCTCTGAAGCCGCCTTTCGACGGTCAGCTATGGCCGGATCTTCTGACACAGGTGCGTCCTGGGGCAGGGAGGGCTCTAGCGCCTTGAGTTCGATGGGTGGGGGCGGCAACCCTGGAATCTGCGGTAGGAAGGTGTACCCGGCGGCCACGGTGTCCGGCAGCACCATCACCAGGGCGAACTCCTTGCGCGCCCTCAGGCTGTTGTCCGCCGGCAGTATCAGGCGGAGCGGTTGCCCCTGGGCTGCCGCCAGCCGGGGCGCCACCACCGTGTTCCGCCATTCAGCCTCGAGTTCCACCAGCGACTTGCCGTAGGCTTGCTCGTAGCCCGCGCCGGCGTAGGCGGCCTTGAAAGGCGCCGGCCCGTAGCTCTCGATGAGATACTTGACGAACGACCCGGCCTGGATGAACGCCTGCCAACGGCTGGTCTTGCGCACCGTGGGCCGCTCCGTTGGACCGAAGGCGTAGGGCTCCTCCAGCCGGTCCAGGGGCAGCAGCATGCCGAGACCCAGGAATCCCGCGCAGTACAGGTCCAGCGGTCGCCCGTAGGCCGGATAGAACCTGCCCTCTCTGAAGCGTTCCTGCATGTAGACGGCCACCCCTTCCTGAAGCAATAGGCTGGAGGTCTGGGCTACTTGGCGCATCAGGGCCCGGGTGACCAGGTGCGCCACAGGGCCATAGGTCTGGCTGAAATGCTCACGACGCAGGACGATGACACCGTCCTCGGTCACGCCGCTGGTACCCTCCGAGCCTATGAGGTACACAGGAATGAAGCCCGGCTGGGGTGACAGCTCCAGAGCGGCCACCACCCCTTCGCGGACCTGGGCGAAGTGGCTGAGCAGCGGTTCCAGCTCTTGCGGGGATAGGTCTGAGGGCTGGTAGTGGATGATGAAGCCCTCAACCTGGGCTTGCTCCCAGTTGTGGCCCTCGGCTGCTGCCTGCGAAGCCACGCCCGCCAGCAACACCCAGGTCATGAGAACTGCTAGGCCAAACCACCGCTTGTCCAATCTCATACTGATACAGGAATGGCGCAGGTGCGCGCCGCTCACCGGTGCCGGCAGGTTTATGTATTCATGCTTCATTCGTGGACGGCTGCGACCGTGCCACTGCCATCGCTTGCACACCGATGACCTTCTGCCCGGAAAATGCCATTGCCCTAGCCCAGGGCATGCTTCCGTCGCTTTTCATCCTGCTGAACGGCTAAAGCCCTCACTACAAACTAAAGCACCAATGGTAGGCCCCGGGACCCCTCGCGACCCCGGGGCCTACCTGGCGAAAGTTACGACAGCGCGGCGATGAAGTCGTCAACGGGAATGGCGGCCAGGGTTTGAATCTTCACACTCCCGCGTGATGCCAGCTCGGCCGACACTTTGGCGACGGTGATGTTGTCAGGTGCCTCTACGATGTTCACGAAGTCGTAGGCTCCCAGCACGGCGTACTGGGATAGGACCTTGACCCCCATGGCTTCCAGTTCCTGATTCACCTCCTTGATACGATCCGGCCTCTCTTTGATGGTCTTGGCTCCCTCGTCGGTCAACGTGCTCAACATGATGTACGTAGCCATGATCTGGTCCTCCTTTCACGGTGCGCCGCCAGTCGAAACCTTCGCCTCAAGGCCACTATAGGTCAGAAATTCTTCTCCCCAGGTGGCGTCCCCTCGCAAGCATCGTGTCCGGCAACTGTTTCAATTCGTGGAACGGTACTTGGCAGGACTCGAGGGAGCAGGTGCGTCAGGGCTACGAGCGCTTGCGACCGCCATCCGGACGGGCGAGCCCATGCGTCGCCAGACGCGGACGCCCCTCTTGAGCGACTTTTCCCGAGCATTCATTATAGCTGACCTGCTGACGAGTGTCAACTGGCCGGCTGCCGAGGGAGAGCTTTCCGATGTTCTAGCCTTCAGATCTGGTTTGCACCACTACAGCCTGGAAAGCTGCCGCTTGGAGGCCTTGATCAAGCTCAGCGGATCACGATGGCACGCTACCCGGCGGGGTCCCGTCACAAGGGGCAGCATGAGCTAGGGTGATTGGTGACGCATCTGCTCGCAAGCATCGTGTCTGACAACTGCTTCAATTCGTAGAACGGTACTTGGCAAGACCCGAGCGAGCAGATGCGTCAGGGCTGCGAGGGCTTGCCACCGCCGTGCGAAGGGGGCGAGCCTGTGCGCCAGTCCCCCTGTGCCAGGGACTGGCGTGGCACAGGGGTGGCGCAGCCGCGGACGCCCCTTGAGAGCGGTGATTGTGATCCGCTGAAGCTACACCGTTCACGGTGTAGTAGTGCTTTCCAGGGCGACGTGGTTCGTCACAGGCAGCATGACCCAACGGTCTCCCCCTCAGAAAATCGAAAAGCCCTGCTCGCCGGGAAACGCGGTTGACAATTAGCAAGGTTTGTGGTAACATTTGAGTAGTCCGGGGAGGAGCAGGGCATGAATTGGCGAAATCCACTTCGTGAACACGCGCTGACCGACGTGCGCAGTTCGTTGCGCCGGCTTGCCCTGCCTTGCGCCTGGCGTGGCTATTACTTTTACGCCTACTATTTTGCGGCGTTGTCGCCCTGCTCCACGCCGAGGCGTTCCCCCTGAGCACCTGAAACCCTATCAACCAAATGCAACCAGAGCGTGGAGCACATACCTCCGCGCTCTGTTCGTTTTTTCAGCACTTTCTCTCGCAGGAGGGTAGCATGGGTTTGGTTTGCCGGGGTGTGCGCGGAGCCATCACCGTTGACGAGAACACTAGGGAGGCCATCCTGGCCGGCACTGCAGAGCTCTTGGGCTGCATGGTCTCTGAGAACGGCATCCGGCCCGAGGATGTGGCCAGTGTGCTCTTCACGGTGACGCCGGACCTGGATGCGGCCTTCCCCGCCGAGGCCGCCCGCCGGCTGGGCTGGAACGATGTGGCCCTGATGTGTGCCGGGGAGATCCCCGTACCGGGCGCTCTCCCGCGCTGCATCCGGGTGCTGATTCACTGGAACACGCACAAGTCGCCGGAAGAAATCCGGCACGTGTATCTGGGGGAAGCCAGCAGGCTGAGACCGGACCGATAGAGGAGGTTGCCATGATTATCGTGCATCACAAGGGCACAACGCGGGAGCGTAAGGGGAGATCGCCTTCACACTTCCTTTGGCGGCGCGATGCCGCACCCGAGGGGGCGAGAGGAGGTTAAGCCCATGATTATCATCATGCGCATGGGCGCTGCAGAGCGCGAGATTGACGGTGTGGTGAAGCGCATCGAGGAGATGGGCTTCCGCGCTCACCTGTCCAAGGGGGTTGAGCGCACGGTCATCGGCGTCATCGGCGACGAGCGTCCCCTGGTGCCCGAGCAGTGGGAGCTGCTGCCGGGCGTGGAGCGGGTGGTGCGGGTGCTGCGCCCCTTCAAGCTGGCCAGCCGCGAGTTTCACCCGGAGGACAGCGTCATACAGGTCGGGGATGTGACCATCGGCGGACGCCAGGTGGTGGTGATGGCCGGGCCGTGCGCCGTCGAAAGCCGGGAGCAGATCATGGAGGTGGCCTGGGCGGTGAAGGAGGCCGGCGCCAAGGTGCTGCGAGGTGGGGCCTACAAGCCGCGCACCTCGCCCTACAGCTTCCAGGGCTTGGGGGAGGCCGGCCTGGAACTTCTGGCCGAGGCTGGGGAAGCCACGGGCCTGCGCATCGTCACCGAGGTGATGTCGCCCAACGACGTCCCCCTGGTCTGCCAGTATGCCGACATCCTCCAGGTGGGCACGCGCAACATGCAGAACTACGCCCTTCTCCACGCCATCGGCGAATCCGGCCACCCGGTGTTGCTCAAACGCGGCATGTCGTCTACAATTCAGGAGCTCCTGATGAGCGCTGAGTACATCCTGTCCCACGGCAACTACCAGGTGATGCTATGCGAGCGTGGAATCCGCACCTTCGAGGACTACACCCGGAACACCCTGGACATCAACGCGGTCCCGGCCCTGAAGCAACTCTCCCACCTGCCGGTCATCGTGGACCCCAGTCACGCCACGGGCAAGTGGGAGTTGGTGGAGCCGGCCGCCAGGGCCGGCATCGCTGCCGGCGCCGATGGGCTCCTGGTCGAGGTGCACCCCCGGCCGGAGGAGGCTCTCTCGGACGGCGTCCAGTCCCTGCGTCCCGAGAACTTCGCCAAGATGATGGAGGGCCTGCGCCGCATCGCGGCAGCCGTGGACCGCACCCTTTGAGGGCCCTCCCATGAACTTGGCCGATTGCCAGGTGACCATCGTCGGTCTGGGCCTGATGGGGGGCTCCCTGGGACTGGCGCTGAGGGAGCGTGCCATCGTTGGCCGGGTGGTGGGGGTGGCCCGGCGCCGGGAGACCATCACCCAGGCACTGGAGCTGGGCGCGGTGGACACTGGAACCCTGAACGTGGCCGAGGGTGTCAAGGGGAGCGAGGTTGTGGTGTTGGCCACGCCGGTGCGGACCATCGTCCAGCAGGTGGGTCTCGTGGCGCCCCACATGAGAGCCGGGGCTGTGCTGACTGACCTGGGCAGCACCAAGGTGGCCATCACCCGGGCCATGGCCGGGCTGCCGGCGGGCATCCAGCCCGTGGGCGGGCACCCCATGTGCGGCAAGGAGATGACCGGCCTCGAGGCGGCCGAAGCCGGACTGTATCGCGGTGCCACCTGGGTGCTGACGCCCCTGGAACGCACGGCGCCGGAAGCGCTCGAACTGGTGCACCGCCTGGTTGAGGCCGTGGGAGCGCGCCCGTTGGTGATGGAGCCTGACCGCCACGACCGGCTAGTTGCAGCCATCAGCCACCTGCCGTACCTGCTGGCGGTGAGCCTGGTTCAGGTGGCAGCCGAGACAGGGTCGGCGGACGCGAGAGTGTGGGAGCTGGCAGCCAGCGGTTTTCGCGACACCACCCGGCTGGCGGCCAGCGATGTGCGGATGATGCTGGACATCCTCTTGACCAACCGCGACGCCGTGATCGAGATGACCCAGCGGGCAGCCGGATGGCTGCGGGAGCTGGCGGAGCTGATCAGGGCTGAAGACCAGGACGGGCTGTGGGAGCAGCTTGAGTGGGCTGCGGAGGTCCGTCGGGCCTGGGGCCGACGGGATCGTGGGCCGCAGACCCTGGCGGGGGGTGCCGGATGCGAGTGACCGTCAGCCGATGCGGTCCCCTGCGTGGGGAGGTGCGGGTCCCCGGCGACAAGTCCATCTCCATCCGCGCGGTCCTCCTGGGTGCCATCGGCGGCGGGACCACCCGGGTGACCGGCTGGCTGCCGGCTGACGACCCGCTGGCGGCCGTGGAGTGCGTGCGCCGGCTGGGCGCCGCGAGCTTCGCCATGCGCGGGCAGATCCAGGCGGCCGGCTGCCGCATCCGCGCCATCGATACCATGCGCGAGCATCTGACCTTCATTCTGGGCGACGGGTTGGATGTT
>FWWM01005424.1_pt1 | contig 27964 bp, 17 predicted proteins | sample 2228351 | NCBI WGS metagenome assembly FWWM01 (sample SAMEA103939774, study PRJEB20133) | metagenome | reverse complement strand
GGTTAGAGACAGCGGGCTTGGTGAGCGCAAAGCCCTCCAAGACATACATGTACAAAAGCATTCCGAGGTCTTCGGCGACGGGTTAGTTTAGGAAATCTCGCTTACTTTCGCTTGGCACAGAGGCAGAGCTTGAGAAGTAAGATTTTTTGTTTACAAACTTCTCTTATGCCTCTTTTTCTCCTTCGGAAGCTGCTATTAGTATCTCCGCTCTCACGTTTATTAAGGCCCAAAAGCGGGACGAGGACGCGCCTGTGGCCAAGCAGGAGACGACAACATTTGGCTGGGCGCGGAAGCGGGGGCAGAGCTGGGCAGCCGTTTTTCCCCAAAAAAATGGCGGAAGAAAAGGCCAATGTTTGGAGAGGGCGACCCTGCTGCTTTTTACCCCCCTCAGGCTCCTGCCGTCGGCTGGGCTGAAAAGCTGTAGTTTTGCGCCAACCCGAGCGCTACCATTGCTCACCAGCAGCGCTTTGGGCATTGTCTCTGTTTTCATTCCCAATCAAAATATGGTCAAGTCAAAATCCGACGCTTTAGCACCCGCTCCAGTCATTACGGAAGCGTATCGCCAGGAAGTGCTGCGTGATTACCGCATTTGCTGCATCAGTCGCGAGGCCAGCATCCTCGCCCGAAAGGAAGTGCTCACGGGTAAAGCCAACTTCGGCATTATTGGCGATGGCAAAGAGGTAGCCCAGGTGGCTATGGCCAAAGCTTGGCGCAAGGGCGACTTCCGCGCAGGTTACTACCGCGACCAGACCCTCATGCTCGCCTTAGACCTGATGACTCTTGAGGAGTTTTTTGGCCAACTTTACGGCGACCCGGAGAATGACCCTTTTTCTGGCGGGCGCCAGATGAATTGCCACTTTGCTACGCCGTTTGTAGATGAGCAGGGGCAATGGTTGGATCTCAAGAACCGGTTCAACATTTCCTCCGACGTTTCGCCTACTGGTGGTCAGATGGCTCGCGCTTTGGGTCTCGCTTTTGCTTCCAGGAAATTCCGAGAGAAGCCCGAGCTGTGTGGCGCTCTCTCTGAAAGTGGCAACGAGGTTGTCTTCTGTACCATCGGTGATGCCTCCACTTCAGAAGGTGTTTTTTGGGAAACCCTCAACGCTGCCGGGGTTTTGCAGGTGCCTTTGGCCGTTTCCGTCTGGGACGACGGCTACGGCATCTCAGTGCCTAAAAAATACCAAACCACCAAGGAGAGCATCTCTCAGGCTCTGTCGGGCTTTGCCGGCGCTGTGGACATATACACCGCCAAAGGCTGGGACTATCTGGGGCTATGTCAACTCTATACTCAGGCAATAGCCCAGATGCGCCAAACTCATCGGCCAGCTCTTTTTCATATCGAAGAAGTTACTCAGCAGCTTGGGCACTCCACCTCTGGCGACCACCGGCGTTACAAGTCGCCCGAGCGCTTGGCTTTTGAAGAAGAGTACGACTGCAACCGCCGCATGGCCCAGTGGATGGTGGCCAACGGCATTGCTACTGAAGAGGAAATCGCCGCCATTCAGGCTGAAGCCAAAAATGAGGTCATGGCCGCTGCCCATCGGGCTTATCGCCACTATCACGATGCTGTTGAAGGTCAGCGTAAGGTCTTGCGCGCTGCCCTGCAAGCCGCTGCCGAGCGGCACTCCAGTGCACGAGTGTTACCTTCCTTGGTTGCAGAACTCGACCGCTTGCGCGAACCGCTGCGCTACGAGCTGCTTCGCATCGCTCGGCGCGCCCTTTTTGCCTTGGCCGGCCAAGCCAGCCCTGCGCGCGACCAACTGGTCGCCTTCGTTGAGCAAGAAACCCAAAAGGGCCGTCATTGGTATGGCACCCACCTGTACAGTTACACGCCGCGCTCTGCCCTGCGGGTGCCTGCGGAGCCGCCCACGTACTCCGAGGGATCGCCGCTCAAAGACGGCTACGAGATTCTCAATGCTTGTTTCGACGCCAACTTCAGCCGCTACCCGGAGCTCTTTGCTTTCGGCGAAGATGTGGGCCATATCGGCGACGTCAACCAGGGCATGCGCGGCATGCAACAGAAGTACGGCGTTGAACGCGTCTTTGATACCGGTATTCGGGAGTGGACTATCATGGGCCAAGCCATCGGCATGGCTATGCGTGGCCTGCGCCCTATCGCCGAAATTCAGTATCTGGATTACCTTCTGTATGGTCTGCCCGCCCTCTCTGATGACTTGGCTACCCTGCGCTGGCGCTGTGTAGGCCAGCAGGCTGCTCCGGCCATCATTCGCACGCGCGGGCACCGGCTTGTGGGCGTTTGGCACTCTGGCTCGCCCATGGGCATGATCCTCGGCTCTCTGCGCGGCATGCACGTGTGTGTGCCGCGCAACATGACTCAGGCTGCCGGCATGTACAACACCCTCCTGCGCAGCGACGACCCCGCTATTGTCATCGAGTGCCTCAACGGCTACCGCCTCAAAGAGCGTCTGCCCGACAACATCGGCACTTTTACGGTACCGCTCGGCGTGCCCGAAATCTTGCGCCCAGGCACCGACATCACCCTCATCACCTACGGCTCATGCGTGCGCATCGCTGAGGATGCTTGCGAACTGCTCGCCCAACACGGCATCTCCGTAGAGCTCATTGATGTCCAAACGCTCCTGCCCTTCGACCTCCCGCACCTGTGCTTGCAATCCGTCCAAAAAACTAATCGCGTCGCTTTCCTCGACGAAGACTTCCAGGGCGGTGCCTCCGCTTACATGCTCCAGCAAGTTCTCGAGGCCCAAGGCGCCTACCGATTCCTTGACTCCGCACCTATCACCATCACCGCACCCGACCACCGACCTGCCTACGGCCAAGATGGCGACTATTTCAGCAAACCTCAGGCAGAAGACATCTTCGAGGCTATTTATGCTCTCATGCAAGAGGCCGAACCTGCGCGCTTCCCGTCCTACCGGTAAGCTGCCTTTTCGGCTTTTTGTTTTTTGGGGAAAATGCAGTGCTTCCCTGCCTTGCTCTGAGGCGGCTCCTGAGTAGGGCGACCTAATGGCTTCATAACCTCGGTCGCTGATGCTAGTAACCGTTAAACTTGTTTGTGATTGGAAGCGATTGGCAGCCCATATGGATATGCTTGCGCGATGGCAAGGCTGAAAGGGCGAATGATATGCTGCCTCGATCACGAGCGCAGCGCTTGCGTATTTGATGAACTTATGGCTCTGCCAATAGTTTTGTAGCACCACCGAACAGCCACATCTTCCGTGTCATCAAAACAAGACCCTATCGCATCAACGCTACCCTCTCAACATGGTAAAAATGGTTACGGGCTTCTCCAAATGGAGCAAAGCGGAGAAAATCGAGTGGTTAAGCCAGCACTACTTCACTGACCCAGCGCAGGCTAAAGCAACCCTGACCTCGTGGCATAGACCCGAGGAAGAACAGAAGGTCATTGATGGCTTTACCGAAAACGCCGTCAGCAACTTCGTCTTGCCGTTCAGCGTGGCGCCTAACTTCCTCATCAACGGCAAGATGTACGCTGTGCCCATGGTCATCGAAGAAAGCAGCGTAGTGGCGGCGGCTTCCAGTGCGGCGCGCTTTTGGGCCGAGCGCGGTGGCTTTCACGCCCAGGTGTTGGGCACCGTCAAACTCGGTCAGGTGCACTTTCGCTGGATGGGCTGCCCTGAGCGTTTGCGCGCGCTCTTCTCGCAGCTGGAGGCCCATCTCAGACAGTCTTGCGATGATCTCACCGCCAACATGCGCCAACGCGGCGGCGGCATCCTGGGCATCGAATTGCTCGACTTCACCGCCGAAGAACCTCACTATTACCAGTTGCGTGTCTCCTTTGAGACCTGCAACAGCATGGGAGCTAACTTCATCAATTCCGTACTCGAGCGCATGGGCGACGCCTTGGAGTGCTTCTTGGAAACTGCTCCAGGTCTAAGCGACACCGAACGCGACGTGGAAGTGGTCATGTGCATCTTGTCCAACTTCACTCCCAATTGCTTGGTGCGCGCCTGGGTAGAGTGCCCCGTGAGTGAGCTGGAAGGCTTGGCCCAGAACGCGGGTTTGCCCGGCCATGCCGCCGTGGATCGCTTCTGTACGGCCGTGCGTATTGCCGAGATAGATCCCTATCGGGCTGTTACACACAACAAGGGCATTTTTAACGGCATTGATGCCGTCGTGTTAGCCACCGGTAACGACTTCCGGGCGATTGAAGCTTGTGGCCATGCCTATGCTTGCCGCAACGGCCAGTACCGCAGCCTTAGCCGCGCGCGTGTGGAGGATGGCCTTTTCCGCTTCGAGTTGGAGGTGCCGCTGGCCTTGGGTACCGTTGGCGGCCTTACGGCCTTGCATCCTATGGCTAAGCAAGCCCTCGAAATGTTGGGCAATCCCTCGGCCTCAGAGCTCATGACTATCATCGCTTCTGTAGGTTTGGCGCAGAACTTTGCCGCCGTGCGTTCCCTTGTAACTACGGGCATCCAGAGTGGCCACATGCGCATGCACCTGAACAACATCTTGCGGCACTTGGGTGCTACCGAAGCCGAAAGCGAGGCTGCGCGTGCTCACTTCGAGGGCCAGACCGTCAGCTTCAGCGGCGTGCGCGCTTTTCTGGAGCATCTGCGCGTCGTGCCCGTTCAGTCGAGCTTGTAGGTGGCTCCTATGCGCAGCAGGCGACGCGGTTGGGGGTTGTAGAGCAAGTCGTCAGCCGTCTGCGTGGCATCAATGCCCGCATAGCGCTGGTTAAACACGTTGCGCAGTTCCACATAGGCCGAAAAATAGTCGCTCAGATATAGGCGAATGGTGGCGTCGAAGGTAGCAAAATTAGGCAGCGAGAGAGAGGTTGCTTGGCGTTGGTAAAGTGGCGGATAGGCCACAGCACCGCTGCTAATAGTAGCTCCGCGTAAGTAAAAGAGGTTGACCTCCCATTTACGCCCGTACACCAGTGCGCGCAGTTGAGTTAGGCGTCGAGGAGCGTTGCGCACATCATGGAGTGCGGGGCGGTCGTCGCCGAGCCACTCTTGCCCTCGGCTATATTGGAAGGCATACTCTGCGTAGAGGCCTATTTGATTTTTGCCCAGCATCTCCCGTTGAGCAGGGGTGCTGAACATTTGACGCCCTGTTACTACTTGCACTCCCCACAGGCGCATGGCTATGCCCGGCGTTTGCCAGAAGCCGTAGCGTTCGCCTTCGGGGGTCTGTTGCCAATAGCCGTCCCGCGCCAGTCGGTGTGCTTCCTGATAGAAGGCCAACACCTCCGTCGTCAGGCCCAGCGGTTTGAAGCCAAGGCCCACCTCCGCGGTGCGCACCCGCTCGGGTTGCCCCAGCAGCGCGCCGTCGGCAATGAGCGGCCTCACGCTCAGCGCATCCTTGCCGCCCAGCCGATAGGTGTGCGCTGCGCGGAAGGCCAATGGGCGCTGGAAGCCCTCCGCATATGTAAGGCGCACCCACCGGTTGCTGTCCAGCGCATGGCGCAGGCCCAAGCGCGGAGCTATAAGCGTTGGTGCTTCCAGAGCCAGCTGTGCAGCCATGCCACCCAACACAAGGGTGCGCTGGGTGCGCCAGATGCCCTGCACAAAGAAATTCGCATCCACAGTCGTCTGACTGCCCGCAGGGAAAGGCAAGCCCACTGGAGGATCCGTAGTGCCACGGACAGATACCGTTACTGGCGTGCGGAAATAGCCCATAGGTGGCACCCCGCTGGCCACATTAGCCTGAAGGCCGGCGTCGAGTTGCCAATGAGCATTCAGCAGCGCCTGCAGGCGCGACTCTAAGCGCGCGTCCACGCCGTTAGCGGCCATGTAGCGCTCTTCGTCGCCGTAGCGCTGCGCTATGGCTTGTATCCACTGTCGGGCTTCCTCCGAGCTGGTGGGACTTTGCGCAGCATACAAGGCAGTACTCAGGCCGTCGAAAACGGGCGCGAAAGACGAGGAGCCTTGCACCGAATAGCGCACTACCGAGAGCAAGTGCGACGTCGTCAGCCGCCCTTGAGTGCGCTGAATGCCCGCCCCAAACGCCTCTATTTGCTCGGCTACCCGGTTCGATGGGTTGGCATACGAGACGGCCAATGGGCTTAGACCCAGACTACTGTGCTCAAAGCGGCTCATGCGGTGGTACTGAAAGCGGATGCCCCTCCACGTAAAATGTACTCCCAGCAGGCGGCTTTCGTGCGGAAGGGCGGCCAAGCGCGCCGTCGAGTCTCCCGGAGCATTAGCTCGGTAGTTGGGCAGCAGCCGCAGCATGGACGTATCTAAGCCAAAAGGCAGGTAGCGCTCTGGCACAAACAGCGAAGGATCATAGTAGTAGTCGGTGGCTTCGCGCACCGTGCTGCTGCCGTAGAGGCTGAAGCGGAAGCTGTTTTTGCCCTGGAAGAGCTTCCCTCCCAATGACAGGTCGAGCCGATTGAAGCCATAATTGCCCAACGACAGGTCGGCTTGCGTGTACACAGGCCGCTCGCTCTCCTTCAAAATCAGGTTGATAACTACTGCACATGCCCCATCGCCGTAAATAGCTGAAGCCGGCCCCACGAGCACCTCTACGCGCTCGCATTGGCTCAGGGGCAGCTGCGCTCCAATCGGCATGCCAGGAGCCGCAGAGGGTCTTATGGGCACGTCGTTGATCATTACCTTGGCGTAAGCATTGCCTCGTAGCCCGCGCACTAAGAAGGTCTCGCCTTCTAGGGCATTGCCTGGTTGTGAGACGCGCACCCCCGGAACGGCGCGTAGTACGTCGGCCAGCGTAACAAAACCGTAGCGCGCTATCTCTTGCGCCGTAAAGACCCACATCGTCTGGGGCAGGTCGCCCACCCGCTCCACAGAGCGGGTCGCCGACACGGCCAGGCGTTCTACCGCATCATCACGACGCGGCTTGATGTTGGTATCTGCCAGCATCTCAGGGAGGAGGGTAAAGGCCGTGTCGCGTTGCCCCTGCAAGGGGGAGTGTATCATCAGCAACAGGCAACAAAAGGCAATGGCTCGTGTCATGCTACAGATCAGTTTGGGGCCAAAAAAACGGCGCCGCACTGGCTCGTATCACCCAAGCCAGTGCGGCGCGCCATTTTTTACTTCCCAAAACCGCGAACACTGCGCCTTGGGAGTCAGCCCGAAATCTTGACGTTGGGCGGACACGTCGGGCAATAGCACGGCGGGTTGAGGACTACGGTAGTGCTCTCCGTCGGTATGGTAAACTCGCACAGGTCAAACAGCCCTAAGCGTCCCGTGTCGTCGGGCAGGGCTAATTTGAGCTCGACGTTCTGCGTGCGTCCGGTCTTGCGCACGGAGAACACCAACGGCTGGCCCGCAGGTGGAATGGGTAAGTTTGTCAGTTGGCCGTCTATGTAGATCTGTATCTTGCTGCGGTAGCGGTCGAGGCCCTTATCCAAGTTGACGTACACCAGCACATCGCGGCATTCGCAGGCTGCCGTCATTTCCAACACGGGCCTGTCGGCACGGCCGCTGGCTGTGCACTCACAGTTCGTGTCGCCCACGCGCACCGAAATGGGTTGCCCGTTCTGTTTCGTCCAGAAAACGATTTGCGTGCCGTTGCCCTCTAAATTGTAATCCCTCTGGCGCTTGTCGTTCACATACACCCACGGGTTATCTAGAAGGCGTGGCAGGGTAACCACTACTTTGGTGGACTTGCTCGAGCCCCCTGCCGCGCTTGCTCTGGGCTGCGGCGAGCCAGTGGCCGAATAGGTCTGAGGTGCTGTCCCACTGCCCAAGCCTTCTGGGCCAAGGCTTGCCGGAGCCATCACACTGCGCCGGCCGGCGCCCTCGGGCTGGGTGTACACCGTGGCGCCTTTGCCCACGCGACCCGTGTAGCCGTACACGGCAGGCCCCGCGCCATTGAGGCCCAGCACTCGGAATGTATGCTCGCGCGTCGTCTCGCAGAAGGGGATGACATAGCGGTGATACCCCACGCGGGCGCCTTTGAGCAGGTATTTCTCATCTACAATTACCTGAATGGAGTCCACATCCAAGGGCACCTCCAAGTAGGTGCGGCAGTTCGTTACCGGGGCCGTACGCGGCTCACCTGTGCGGTCGTTGTGGATTTGGTAAAGCTCCAGTGGGACGAACATCTCTCCTCGGCGTACCGTGCCGATGAAGTCCAGCTCTCCATCCTCAACGATGAGGGTCTTGGGGTTTTCCAGCTCGCTGCCGAGCACTTTCATCTTGATCATGCGCCGGTCTGTCGGAACCACTTCGTACTCCATCTGGCCAGCGAAAAAGAGCACTGGCGAGACAAACTCGTGGCTGGCCGCAAAGGCAAATTTCACCTCTGCTTCCTCCTGAAAGGACTGATAGAGCCAATAGCCAGCAGCCCCTACAGCCAACAAAAAGAGCAGCAACAGGAGCAGGTTTCTATCGCGGCGAGTGCGGTCTTGCGGTTGTGGTGCGGTGGGTATTGGGCTGACGTTTTCCATAAGCTAATTAGCAGAAAAGCGGTTGAAGATCTGGTTTTTTCTCCCGGTAAAGGTAAGGGCATGCCGCTTAGATGCAAAAGCGTTGAGCTGTAAAACATCGTCAACCTAAGCGCCTCTGGACGAAGAATTTAGAAAGGTATCACCACATCCACTCCAAAAAATCGTGCTAAAAGGGGAACTTTCTCACCCCCGCTGCCCGCGCTTTTCTGGTCGGGCTGATGGTTCGGCCTGCGATTTTGACAAGGCCATGTCCGCGTTGCCCACCATTTTCTGCCGCCTTTTCTTCTCCTTTTGTTTTTTGGGAAAAACGGCTCCAGCGCTTCGGCTTGGCTTTTTCGCGCACCTGCACCTGCGGAGCTCTGGCTTGGGCCTGAGCATGTGCCCGTCTCGCCCTGGGGTCTTAATAACGGCGTAACGGCACCGCAGGGTCGCCGTGCTTGCAGGCGCGGAGACGGGAGGCCGCCTATTAAAGCCCGAGAGCGGGACGAAAACACGCCCAGGGCCAAACAGGAGCCACCCCCCGCCACTACGCCCACAGCAGCCGCCCCGAAGCCGGCAGCCGTTTTTTCACCCCAAAAAAATAGAGGTGAGAAAGGCAAGGAGGGTAGAGAAGGTGGCCGGTTCTACTCTTTACTTATCACTTATCACTTTTCACTTCAAAATGCCAGGCTCTGCGGACGCTTTGGAAAATGTACCCTTTGCAATCTCCTCAAAAAAGCAGTCGTCGTGGCGAGCCATGAGTGCAAGTCATGCTGGCCATCTTGGCTTCGACCTTTTTTGCCTCTTGTTTCTGGAGAACATCGGCATGTTACAAGGCGCACAGGTCTCCTTGGGCTTGCCCATTATTCAATAGAAAATCACCTCTGTGGCGCCGTATCCGTACTTGTGGTGGTACTCATTTTTGAACTTCCGCACGGCGGGGTTTCGGCGGAGTTCTTCGGCGATGGCGGTGCGCAGTTTGCCTTCCCCTACGCCGTGGATGATGAACACCCGCGGCACGCCCAAACGTATAGCTCGCTCCAAGAAGGCATGGAAGTGGGTCAGTTGCAGCTGCAGGATCTGCCCAGATGAGAGTTTTTGGTGGTCGTTGGGCAGTAGTTTTTCAGCGTGGAGGTCTATCTCATTGGGAAACTCGGCCAATTCTTTTACATTGTACAGTTCAACTGGGCGCACCATCGAGGAGGAGAAGGGCGGGTGCTCAGGGCGGGTGCGTTGGCGGATGTATTCGCGCAGGTCTTCTTTGGGTGGGGGTGCTTCCAAGCGCTTGAAAAGCGCAAAGCGGTAGCCTTCTACGCCGAGGATGGGTACTCCTTGGCGCGCGTTGAAGAATGTCTTGGGCCGCAGGCGCAAGCGTTGTTCGAGTGGCGGCTCTATTCCCTGGGTACTGATGGGGCGGCAGGTGAGGGTGATATCGGGCAGGTCGCTTAGGTCATCGGTGAGCATTACCCCCAGTTCTACGGCGGTGAACGCGTCGAGTTTGCCTTCTTCCTCGAGCACCAAGCGGGCTGCCGTGTCTATGCTGATTTCGAAGAGGCATTCCTGTTCGGTGTCGTTGAGCAGCCATGCGGTGTAGCGCGATACGATGCCGTCGCGCCCGGGCATGGGTTCGAACACCACCGAGATGCCCTGCGGCTGACTGACGGGCTGGCTGGCGCTCACCTTGCGCCGCGAAGGTGTCGTCGGGGCTGTGGGCGATGCGGAGCGCTCCGCCTTCGGAGCAGTGCCGGGCACCGCGGGGCTGTAGGGCATCAGGTCTTCTTCGAATGCCGGTATTTCGAGGTCTGGCGCCCGTTCCAATTGCACTAAGAGCGTGTCTTCATCTATGCGCCGAAGGACTACGGCGTGCTCGCCCGTGTAGCGCAATATCACCCGCATTCCTGGTGTGTACAGTATGGCCATCTCGTCTGACAGGAGTTGGTTAGGAGTCAAAGGTAGGGTGGGGTGGGCGCTGTTGCTGCTTTAGGGCGAGGGTTTGGCCTTGCCCGCTTTTTGGCGGCGGCAGCGTTCGCTGCAGTAGCGCACTGCTTCCCAACAGCGCTCCCATTTCTTACGCCACACAAAAGGCCGCCCACATACGGGGCAGACCTTTTGCGGCAGAGTTGACTTGTCTGATTTTTTCATTGCTTGCCTGTGATGAAGCTGGCTTGGTTGGGCCGGCAGCCTTGGCAAACAAGCACAGGCGCTACTCAGTTCTTGCGCTTTTTCAGCGGGTTCCACTCCTCCAGTTTTTTCTTGGCGTCATCGGTGGGCAGGATTTCCTCGGCTTTCTTGCCGGCCTCTTCCCCGACGGTTCTGGTAACTTCCTGCACGGCTTTTTCCTTGGCCTCTTCTAGTTTTTGCGTAGCTACCTGTTTGGCGGAGTCAATGGCTTTTTCAGCCGCCGCCTCGGCCTGCTTTTTGGCCTCTTCGACCTTCTGGGTAACAACGCCTTGGAGGGTGTCCCGTGCCTTGTCGGCTATGTTTTGTGCCATTTCGCTGGTCTCTTCGCGGATGGTGCGCTCCCCGTCGCTGGGTAATACCTTGACGGCTACCTTCGGATTGGCGAGCGTGCCTGTAATGTCGAAGCGGATGTTGATGTATTCCCCTTGAGCTACATTGACGCCGAATTTGGCGGCCTCCCCAGAGATCCAGCGCAGGCCTGAGTTGGCGGCGCTGCCGGCTGCCGTTTTTTCCAGCGCCTTGCGCGGCGTTTTGGTCAGGATTTGGTAGCTCATTTCGGTGTTGAGGCCGTGGGAGCCGCCAATTTGGAGCGTAACGTCGCGCATTTGGGTGGTGAAGGGTTTGAGCGTGATGCGCCCATCCTTGATTTCAAACCAGTTGCGGGTGTTTTGCAGCTCCAAGCGGCTGAGGTAGGCCAAGTTGAGGCGTTGGCTGATTTCCGCCAGCGGCTTGAAGTTATTGACGGCGGCATTGAGGGTTTCGATGAAGCCCGCGGCATTGAGGGTGGCTAAGTCGGGCATCATGTCCTTGCCTAAGATGCCGCTCATGGCCAAGGTGGTGTTGAACTTGCCCTCCATGTACTGGGCGATGGGGGCCAGGCTTTTGAAGGTTACGAAGGTTTGGTAACACTCTCGGAATCCCATGTTTTGGAGGGCCAAGTTGACATCGAAGGTGGGCTTGGCGGGCTGTTGGGTGCTGTAGGCGCCGGCTAAGGCAATTTGGCCGCCGAGGATGTCGGCGGTTACATCGCGCAGGGCGGCGGTGCTGTTTTTGACTACCACTTGCCCATTGAGGTTGCGCAGTTCGAGATCGGTGTAGCGGATGCGCTTAAAATTGGCATTCAGGGTCATGTCCACGTTTTCGGGCACCAAGAAGACCGACTCGGCTGGGTCGGTCTCTGTGGTGGGCGCTTCGTCGGTCATGAAAGGGTTGAGGTCGAAATAGTCAGAGCGCAGGTTGAGGGTTCCGTAAACGGTCTGGTTGTCGAACAGGTAGTTCCACACGTTGAGCATGCGCCCGCTGCCGCGCAGGTCGCTGTCGCCGATTTTAAGGCCAAAGTTGTCGAAGGTCATGTTGTTGGGGGTGAAGTGGCCTTTTAGCACCATATCGGTCAGCGTGTATTCGTCATAGAGGAGTTTGCCGATGGCGCCATCTACGGTGAAGTCCCAGCGGTCGAAGACCATTTCGGAGGTTTCTGGGCTGGCAGATGGGGAGGGCGTGGCAGCGCTTTCGTCTTCGGTGAGCCACTCGTTAGCATCGAAGTAGGCAGAGCGGAGGTTGAAGGCGCCGGTCATGGTTTTTTTAGGAGCGAAGTAGGCCAGGATGTTGTCAATGCGTCCGGAGGCGCGCAGGTCGCTTTTGCCGAGGCGGGCGTCGAAGAGCGGTACGTCTACGCGCTGGGGTGAGAGGCTGGCGGTCAGGGTGTTGATGCGCACTGGGGGCGTTTCGGCTGCGCGATAGGTGAGGTTCTGGACGCGGAAATGGCCGTCCATGTTCACTTCGTCGTATTTGCCGGCGTCTATTTGCTGCATGGAGGCCTTGGCCATAATATCTGCCTCGATAAGCCCGGCCAGTTCCTGCACGCCCTCCATGGGGAAGGCCTTGGAGAGTTCGGCTAAGTTGAGCCGCCCGGAGATTTTGGTATCCACGGTGGGGTTGGTCTCTGGCGTTTTGAGGAAGAAGCGCCCCTCGATGGGGTTGGTGCCCACGCGTAGGGCGAAGCGGGGGATGTTGACCGTCATGGCGTTGAGGTGGGTGGAGGGGCTGTTGATGCTCATGTCTACGAAGATGCTGCTCACGCCCAAGGGCAGCGAGGGATACTTGAAGCTCCCATTGTCCACCTTGAGGTCAATTTTGAAAGCTGGGTAGGTGGTTTCGTTGTAGCGCCCACGCACAAAACCGCCGAACTGTACCATGCCGCTGGCCTGTACGCCGTCGAAATCGGCCGTATAGGCGCCGGGAATGATGGAGAGGAAGTGCTTGAATTCGTTCTGCGGCGTGCTAAAGCGCAGATCCATCAGGTAATCGGTGTCGTTGGGCATTTGGAACCACCCGTCGAGCGCCACTTTGAGGGCGTTGAGTTGCAGGTCGCTTTCCTTGAGGGTAAACTTCATCTCGGGCATGTTGGCGTTGAGGGTGGCCGTCCACGAGGCCTTGGCCTTGCTCAGGTACTGCACGCCGTCGTACCGCACCGACAGTTTTTCAATCTCTGTCTCAGTAATGAGGTCGTAGATGTCGGCAGTGAGCTGGCCGGAGCCTTCGTGGTTGAGGCCCCACAGGTCGGCGCGCATGAGCAGGGAGCGGTCGTCGTAGTGGATCTCTCCGTTTCGGATGGCGTATTTCTCCAGCCTTATGGGCGTGCTGGCGGAGGTAGTTGCTTCGGGCTGTTCATCAGAAGGCTTGGTGATGTCGTAGTTGGCTGTGCCGTCGGGCAGCACATAGACTTGAATCTTGGGGCTGTTGAGATAGAAGCCCTTCACCACAATTTCATCGCCGAAGATGGCCGACCACAGGTCAACAGCCACGTCCAAACGCTCACACTCGATGAGTCGGATGCCCTCGAACGGACCTGTACCCGTGATTTCCAGCCCATCTAAGCCGATGGCTAGTTTGGGAAAATGCCTAAAGAAGGAGAGGCTGATGTCTTGAAAGTCTAATTTGGCCGTTAAGTTCTCATTGGCTGCGGCCTTTACCTTGGCTATGATTTGATCTTTGAGGAGAAAGGGCAAGGCAAACAAGGCGCCGACAAAAAACACTAACACGACGGCGATGCCGAGAAATACTTTTTTCATGATTGCAGCTGTAGTTTTTTAGAAACAGGGAAAGATGTCTGGGTGTAAGCGCACGCAAAGATGCGGAGGGCCTATCCGAATACATAAACGGTGCGGAGCGCTATTTGACACACACCACCCCAAAGTCGTTCTTCAGACAAAGGGTGCGCTTTGCTCAAATGGTCAGCGTCGGACGTTATGCGGCAGGTGGCCGCAAGATGTGCCAAAACCGAATATTCTTCTCGGTGTTGTGGACATGTAACTGTAAACGAAATGCCTTCATCCACATGAATGTACGCACCTTCCTAATAATAGTAGCGCTCTTCCATGGGTTCGCTTGGCCAGTATCCGGCCAGGCCGTAACGGATGCACCGGAAACGTTGCGCTGGGTAAAGAAACAAGGGCAACAGATTGAGGCAGCCCTCAACGACGCCATACGCTCCAACGAGCAGTCCTACATGCTGCTGCAGATGCACCGCGCCTGGCACGAGTTCGATGCCGTGGCGCAGGCAGGGCTGTATTGCCACGCCGCGCGCGCTGCCGCGGAGCGCGGACGCGCCGCATGCGACCTGCTCAGCCTCGACCGCAAGAAAGACCTGAGCAACTTGGTGGTGCGCGCCGTCGAAGGGCGAGAGGAAGCCTTCCGAATGGCCGCTGCCGCCGAGGCCTGTGCGGCGGAGTTCGGAAGCCCGTCGGCGGCCTCTGAGCGCCGCTACCTGCCCTCTGACTTGTTGCTGCGCGACGCCATCATTGCTGAGCTGGACCTGAGCGATGCCAAGGCATCTGGCGATTTTCATATCATGGCTCAAAAGGTAGAGCACGCCATTCGCATGCTGCGCGATGCCCAATATTTGGCCAACACGTTGGATAACTGTGCAGAGGTGCAGCGCGCCAGTCAGCTGGCTATTCAATCTTGCCGCAACGCACTGGCAGTCAATCAGTGGGACGCCGTGCTGGGCCACCTGCGACAGGCCATGGAGCACATCTAGGTCATCCGTCGTGTGGCCGAGGCCTGCGAGTAAGGCGCGGGCAGCGTACCTTGGGCCGTGCTCTTGACACTGACCCACCTATGCGCCTGACTTTAGTACAAACAGACCTCGTTTGGGAGGCTCCCGCCGCAAATCGCTCTCGTCTGGAGCAGGTGCTGGCTCCTTGGGCCGGGCAAACGGACCTGGTAGCCCTGCCCGAAATGTTCACCACGGGCTTTTCTATGAATGCAGCGGCTTTGGCTGAGCCGATGGATGGCCCCACCGTAGAGTGGCTGCGCCAACAGGCCGCCCGCTTGGATGCTGCCGTGGCGGGCAGCTTTATCTGCGAAGAAAGGGGGCTGTTCTTCAATCGTCTCGCAGTGGCCCTGCCTGATGGAGCGGTACACCATTACGACAAGCGTCATCTCTTTGGCCTGGGCAAGGAAGACCAGACTTATCGCCCCGGTCGCCAGCGCCTCATTTTTGAGTGGAGAGGATGGCGTATCTGCCCGCTCATCTGCTACGACCTGCGCTTCCCGGTGTGGAGCCGTCAGCCGCTGAACATGCCCTATGACCTGTTGCTGTATGTGGCCAATTGGCCAGCTCGCCGCGCGCATCACTGGCGCGCCCTGTTGCCCGCCCGAGCTATTGAGAACCAGTGCTATGTGGCGGCAGTCAATATCACAGGCACGGATGGCAATGGCCTCGAATACCAGGGCGACTCTGGCGCATGGGACTTTTCCGGTCAGTGCCTATATCTGCTGACGCAGCAGAAGGGCGCCTTTACTGTAGTGCTCTCTTTGGAGGCTATGCGCGCCTTTCGCCAACAATTGCCCTTCTTGGGCGATGCTGACGCTTTTACTCTGCTGGACAATTGAGGCTGTGGCCAGCGAGGGTTGTGTTGTAAGAAGTTAGAGGCCGCTGCTACGACTGTTTTTTGGGAGAGGGAGAAAATAGCCTCGGAAGCTCCTGTTTGGCTTTCTGGCGCGGGGGCAACTCGGTGCCTTGGCTTGGGTTTCTTGTGTGTTCGTCTCGCTTTTGGCTTCGGCTAATGACGTAGCTGCGCGATAGCGTCTTTGTTGCCATGGCAGGTGCGGAGCTATGAGGCTGTATTCGCGCCATTATTAAGGCCCAAAAGCGGGACGAGGGCGCGCCCAGGGCCAAGCAGGAGCTACACCCATCAGCCATACCCGCAGCAGTCGCGCTGAAGCCGGAGGCCGTTTTCCCCCCAAAAAATGGAGGTGAGAAAGGCAGTGCTTGCAGAAGCTGGATGTTCGGCCCTCTGCCGTAGGGAGGTACAGAGCGAGATGACTTTTACCGGTTTTGACGCCAAATAGCCAAAACTTCGGCAAAGGTCGGAGGCAATAGAGTGTAGTTTTGGGCATTGAATGAAAGTACATCTCTTACAAAAGTTTCTGGCCTCCCATGAAAAATGCACTAACTACTGTTTGCTTATTCACCCTGTGGATGAGCGCCTTGCGCAGCCAGCCCGGTACTCCTTACACTGGGCCTTGCCCTTTTAACCCGGATGTTACGGTTTCGCAACTGTCTGGCTGGGTGGTCTATCAGACTACGGACGGCCACTGGAATGGGCCTATAGACTCCAGTCGGTGTATCAACATCACCAGGTCATCTCCAACGGCTCCTGCTGTCATCAAGTTGAGCGAGATAGACCCCGACCTGCCGCTTTTCCTCCGCGCTCGCTTGGACTCTTTCCCCTTTTCCTATGTTCTGCAGCCTAATTATGCGTATATGGTTGAGGGCGATTTTTCCCTTTTCCCACCGAGCATGTGTATTAAGCGAGGGTCAGACTGCCCTGATGAGGTCTGTACGGCTATAATTGTCGGCATTGCCATCCCCGATGAAAATGGAACGCCCGGCGCTGCTACGCGATACCAGATGGGTTTACCAGCGCCATTATGTGAGAATGGCCATTTTGAGGATTGTTTCCCTACAGAGCGCTTCGACGGGCAGTACGTGCGGGAACTTGTGCTGAAAATCACCCTTGAGACAAAGCCATTTCCTTCCGGAGCCGAAGTCAGGATACATTTACTGCCGAGGGTAAAGGATTTAAACTTTCCCGAGGCGCTAGGCCTCTTCAGTGCGGTGCCGGCCGTTTCCAATCCCATGCCCCTGTGGAAGTTGTTCAGTAGTTACAAATCTATTTTTCTGGGGCTTTACACTGCGGCTACCTACCCAAGCCCTCAGCATCTTTCGTACATAGATGTCTTCCCAGTGCCTAATGTGTCGGTGCCGCGAAACATCACTGTGGTCGTAGAGGAAAGCCAACAGCTTGAGATGCAGCCTTTTGCTCAGTTTCGGGGTGGTCTGGTGGAGGGGAGCGACACGCTACGGCATCAGTACGTTTTGCTTAACAACGGTGGGACACTTTGCGTCGGCTTTTTGGATCTCATTTTCAACCACGGGAATGCCCTGCATCACGCGGGCGGTACCATTGAGGTACATCACCCTTATGCGTGTATGCAGTTCAAGAAAGGTGGCGAGTTTCGCATCAAGGAGGGGGCGCATTTGCACTATGGCGATGCGGGTGTGGGTATGCTGGTTATCTGTGCGGATGGTTCGATGGTATTGGAGCGCGATGCCACCTTGGTGTTGGATGCCCTTCTCCAGATCAGTGAGTGCGACGATGCTCTGCCGCCCTCGCATGTTGATGTGGAGCTTCCTCCCGGGGCGCGGTTGGTGTTTACCAAGCACGCACGCATAACCAACCGCTTCTCCAAGGGCCAGCAGATGCGCCTGCGCGTGCACATGCGCGGTGGCACTTTGGACGACTCTGCCCTGCCGCCAGATAGTCGCGCCCTCATTGAGCGCATCTACCCCGAACCGGCGCCTCAGTGGAGCGACAACATTCGACTGTCGCCCAATCCCTTCAGCCAGCGGCTTACCCTTGCCTACACCACCGGGCAGGCAGAAGAGCGCCTGAGTGTGCGGTGGTTCGACCTGTCTGGGCGCTTCCTGAGCACAGAGCAACTGCGCGCAGTACGTGGGTATAATGAGCTGGCGCTGCAAAATCTGCCTGGTGAGGATGGCCTCTACTTGCTCGAGATACAATCGGAGCAGGGGCATCGGGTAGTGCAAAGGGTGTTTCGCGGCCACTGACGGCCAGCACTACTCCCTGGCAGATGGAGAGGCGCGCTCGCCGTGATCCCATTCCTCGGGCTTGTCGCGATAGAGAACGGAGCCAATCATCATGAGGACATTCGTGGCCAGCACGACGAAAAAGAGCACACCCTCGCTGAATTGGGGCAAGTGCACGGTAGCGGGGATTTTGTAGAAAAGCAAAACGTTTACCAGCCCGCGCGGGAAATAGAGTAGCTCGGGGAACAACTCATAGCGGTGCAAAATGCGCAAATAGACGAAGCGCAGCACCAACAAGGCGCCCGTAATGGCGCCGCCCAACCACCATACGCCGGGGTCTTTCATTTGGCTTAGTTCGATGCTGAAGCCAAAAACGATAAAGAAGAAGGTGCGCACCAAGAAGGCTGTCTCTGCAGTGATGGAATTGAGAAAAGAGGCCATCCCACTGACGCTGTCATCGGAAAAATAGCGCTTCAGCGGTGGCCATTTCAGCCAGTGCCAATTGTTCACCACCAGCCCAAAGAGCAGGATGGTCAGCAGGGAGGGCAAATGGAGGCTTTTTCCGCCGACGTAGATGATGACCAACACCGAAAAGACGAGAAAGAAGCGCACGCCAATGCGGCTATTGACCAAAAGCCACATTAGCCCAAAACAGACGAACACCGAAAGCACTAAGGCCAGCGGAACACTGCCGAGAAACACCAGTACATCGCCGAGATTGAAGACAAGGTGGGTGGCCAGAAAATTGAAGACCATAATGCCCAGCACATCCGAAAAGGAGGCCTCGTACACCAGAAACTCGCGTTTATCGTCGCTGAGGTGATGCACACTGGACAGCACAATGGCACTGCTGACCACGCACAGCGGAAGGGCGTACAGGACGACCTGTATCCAACTGGCCTCTGGTATCCACCACTTCAGCACGGCGCCTACGCCTACTGTAGAAAGCACCAATAGCAGCAATGCTGAGCGCAAGGCATTGATGATGATAGGAAGGTTAGAGCGCCGCACCTCTAAGTCCAGACCTGCCTCCAGGACTATCATGATCAGGCCCAACGTGCCTAAAATCTCGGTGAATGCGGAGGGAATATGCATCCTGATGCCCGTGGTATCGGCAGCATAGCGCATCAGGATGCCAGCACCCAAGAGCAACAGCACCGAGGGTATGCGCGAGATCTTATGGAGGATGGAGAACAAGTAGGAGAGAACGACCAGCCCGCAAATGGCTAAGAGGATCTCTTGTGCAGAAAAATGATCCATGCGGCAAAAATAAGTCTCTATGCTTCGGAGCGCTGTACCTGAACCTTTGGTAATCTGGGTGGTTTTGCAGGCGCAATACGCCTGAAGCCTCATCTGTTCTGTTCTTCTATCTGTATTTCAGTGTGTCATGCACTTGTACCGAAACACCTTGCTGGGGCTTTACATCGTGGCTACTGCCCTGAGTCTGTTCCTCCTCACGCGCCTGAAGTTTTCTTTTGATTTTGAGCAGTTCTTTCCCAAAGGAGACCCAGACTGGGAGTTTTTCAAGGAGTATATCCGCGACTTTGAGAGCGACGACAACTTCTTGCTCGTGGCCTTTGAGCGTCCGGGGGGCGTCTTCGAACAGGCATTCTTGCAGCAGGTGCACGACTTTACTCTCCGAGCCAAGGAACTGCCTCACGTAACCTCAGCGCTTTCGCTGACGACACTGCGCTATCCGCTGCGCACGCCTTTTGGCATCACGGCGGTGCCGGCTATACACATTGACGACACGACCTACTATGCCACAGATCGGGCGCGGGTACTGCAAGACAAGCGCTTCGTCCACAACCTCATCTCTGAGGATGCCACTGCGCTTACAGTGCTCATCAAGACGGTCAACCAGAGCACCTACGAGCAGTCGGTAGCCCTTATGAATGCGCTCGATGACCTCTTGGCCCAGTACGCTTTCGAGCGCGTTTACAAGGCGGGGCGGGCCTATTTCCATCGCGACATGGTGGCCATGCAAAAGCGCGAAATAGCGGTCTCTACTTTCATCGCGGTGCTGTTGGCCTCGGGCATTCTGTTTTTCATTTTTCGCCGTTGGCGCACGGTGCTGCTGGCTACGACAGGTATTGGCCTGGCTCTGTTGTTTTTTCTGGCAGTGCTCAGCTTGCTTGGGCGCGAGCTGAACGCCTTGGCGGCGCTGTATCCCATTCTGATGTGCATTGTGGGGGTGGCCGATACCATCCACCTGACGACGAAATACTTAGACGAGCTCGAGAAAGGGCGCGCCCCCTCCCAGGCTATTCGCATCACGGTGCGCGAGATTGGGCTGGCCACTTTCATTACGTGCGTAACCACGGCTATCGGCTTTCTATCGCTGCTGACCAACCGCACCGAGCCGATACGCGATTTTGGGGCCAATGCAGCCTTGGGTGTTTTGTTGGCGTTCATCGTCATCTACGGCTGGCTCTGGATGTGGCTGCCGCGCTTTGGCCGTGAGCAGCTCATTCGCCACACGCCGGAATGGGCCTTCTGGGAGCGCCTTATGCACCATATCTATCACTTTACGCGCACTCGCCAACGCCAGATAGTCTTGGCCTTTGCTGTCGCATTAGGCCTCTCTCTGGTGGGTATCGCGCGCATCCATACGGATTACCGCATCAAGCAAAACCTGCCTCGCGGCGCCCAGATTACGCGCGACTTTCTGTTCTTTGAGGAAAAATTCGCTGGCTTTCGCCCCGTGGAAATCGCCGTGTTCCCCCAAGGAGGCCTTGAGGCCGATGACCCCGCTGTCTTGCGCCAAATGGACAAGGTGGAGCAACGCCTCGAGCAATATCCGCCCATTCGGGCGCACACTTCCATCAATGACGTGTATCGAAGCCTAAATGCCATGCATTATGGCAATCAGGCGGTTGCTTATCGCCTGCCTGAAGAGGACGAAGAACTGCTCCGCTACCAGCGTTTGGCCGAGCGCTTGCCCAATCCTGCGGCTGAGGTCTTGCTCAGTAAAAATCGCGACAAGGCCCGCATTGCTGCTCGCATCCAGGACATTGGGCGCGACTCTATCGCAGCTATTCAGGCAGATCTAGAGCGATGGGTAGCCCTACACACAGACTCTACAGTAGCTCGCTTTCGCATTACGGGTACCGGAGTGGTGGTGGACAAGAACTCCGCCTATATCCGCGACAATATGCTCGAAGGGCTTATCCCTTCAGTGCTCACGGTGGCCTTCCTCATGGCGTTGCTTTTCCGAGACGCGCGCTTGGTGCTCATCTTCACCATTCCCAATGTGTTGCCGCTGTTTTTTGCTGGTGCGCTCATCGGTTTTGCCGACATTCCCTTAGAGGCCGGCGTGGCCACGGTGTTCAGCATTGTCTTTGGCATTGCTACCGATGATACCGTACATTTCCTGAGCACCTTCCGCCTGTGTCGGAGCCGAGGCCTGAGTGTGGAGCAATCGCTGCAGACCACCCTGCTCGAAACGGGCAAGGCCATGACTTTAGGCAGCATCATCCTGTTCTTCAGTTTTTTGGTCATGCTCTTCTCCGTTCACCCACCTTCTGTTATCGTGGGCGTGCTCGTCAGTACTACCTTGGTCGGCGCTTTGCTGTGCGATCTGTACCTCTCGCCCGTATTGGTGCGATGGTTGATACGAGACAAGAAGCCAACAGCTCCTCACGGCGCTAACGGCGTCGAGGAGAGGCCGTATCTTGAAGAGATGAAGAAGGCCGCGCGCGCCGAATAGGGCACCCGATAGATTGCGTTATTTCCGGGCTAGGGCGCTCACCGCGCATGAGTGCCTGAATGGCATTCTCCAAATGATGATTTCTGACAGCGCGCGGATTTTCGGCATTGTCGTCTACCGTCCCGATATAACGCACTACCCAGTTCTTGTCCATCAAATACACTTGAGGTGTTCGGCTGGCGCCGAAATTGGCCAATACTACTTGTGCGGAGTCCTGCAAATAAGGAAACGGGTAGCGCTTCTCCTTTGCGCGTTTGCGCATGTTTTCGAAGGTGTCTTCAGGAAAGAGCCGCGGAGAAGTAGGATTGATGGCTAGCACTGGGTAGCCTTGAGGGGCGTATTTGCGATGCAGATGAATAATCCGGTCTTCGTACAATTCCGCGTAGGGGCAGTGCAGGCAAGTGAAGACAATAACTACGCCTTGCTGCTGGGCAGCATACTCAGAGAGTGAGAGCCAGCGCCCGTCCACGTTGCGCAGGGTGAAGTCTTCCACCTTGTCTCCTATGGTATAGTTCGTATGGTCATCTTCAAGAGACAACGGGAGGGCTATGCCAATCAAGAACGGAAGTAAATGCAAATGCATTTTCATAGCCGAGCGGGGGGTGTTTGTGTGTGTATGTGGATTAAAATTACAAGGGAATAAAAAAGGTTACTGTATGCTATCGGTAGCCTCCTCTTGCCTTAAGAGCGATTAACGGGCGAAGGCAGACCCAGACGTTCGAAGAAACGGGTAATAAAGTCCTCGAGGTCTTTCAAGTGCTCAAAATCGCCGTGGTGAAACTCGCGCTCATTGCCTCTGACCAGCAGGGTTACCGGAATGGTACCGTCCCAATCGGGGCTTAACTTGGGTATCCAGTCCTCTGGGTACTGGTCGCCTAACAGGATAAGCTCGGGTTTGAGTCGCTGCTTATGCAGGAAAGGGATGAGGGTCTTCTCTATTCTACTCTTGAGGTCGAGGCTGACTAAGATAACCTCGAAATCTGGACCGGCGTATTTTTCATGCAGCTGTTCAAAATAGGCCAGTTCCTTAACGCATGGCGGGCAGTAGGTTGCCCAAAAATTGATGACCAGCAAGGTGTTGCCTTTGGCCTGAGCAATGCGCTCTTCCAGCTCAGAGAAGTTGTCATAAATTTTGAATGGTTGCTGTGCCTCGAGGGTGCGCGGCAAAAGCCAAAGCAGGAGGAGGGTAAGGGTGTAGAAAATCCGCATGGCAGGAAACACTTTAGTGAGAGCCCGATATTAAAAAAAGCCACGCAAGAAACGAGTATTTCTGGAAATGGCCAACACATTAAGGTTGGTTTTTCCAAAAATTTTTGGCACGCAGAGCGCTTTTTAAAACACGAAGCCCTCGAATTTTCGTTCGAGGGCTTCATATCCAAAACCAGTGCCAGATTTGTTTTACGCGTCAACGGTAGCCTCCGGATAGGCAATGGAGCGATCCACGAGGATGCGGCCGCAGTGTTCGCAAGCGATGATTTTCTTGTGCAGGCCAACTTCTAATTGCACTTGAGGAGGAATGGTATTAAAGCAACCGCCGCAAGCGTCGCGCTCGATGGGCACGACGGCAAGGCCATTGCGATAGGTGGCGCGCATCTTGTCGTAGGCGCGCAGCAGGCGCTCCTCGATGCCCTCCCGCGCTTTAGCAATTTTCTGGCGCAGCGCCTTTTCCTCCGCCTCTGTGCGTGCAATGATGGCATCCAAGCTGCTCTTCTTGGCCTCCAGCTCTTTTTTGAGGCTGCTGAGGCGCTCTTCCGTTCTGGCGAGCATGTCCTTTTGAGCATCCGCTTTGACACGCGCCTGCTTGATTTGCTTGCCCAGCAACTGGGACTCTATCTCGCAGGTCTCGATTTCTTTGACTAAGGCCTCGTACTCACGGCTGTTTTTCACCGCGTCGAGCTGCTTGCGATACTTTTTCTCGAGGCTTTCGTGCTCTTTAATCTTGGCTTGCTTCTCGAGGATGTCGTTCTCGATTTCCTTGATGACACCCTTTGCTTTTCGACAGCGCGTTTCTAACTGGGCAATTTCATCCTCCAAATCGGCCACTTCCATAGGTAGTTCGCCTTTGAGGGCGATGACCTCGTCCAGCTGGCTATCAATTTGTTGTAAATCCCATAGCTGGAGCAATTTTTCGGTAATGGCAGTTTCGATGTTGGTTGTCATAGTGCTGTATATGTGATAAGATAAAATGTTCTGAATGGGTGTCGAACCAAAGGCGACAGAGCATTTTTTAAAAATAAAAAATCGGATTGGTTCGCACGCCTGTCAAATGGAGCGCAAAAGTAGGAAATTTCTCTTTCACTATATCACGCAAGAGCTCAATGGTAAACTGTTCGCTTTCGTAGTGGCCCACGTCTGCGATGAGGATGCGCCCGTCGGCATCGAAAAACTCGTGGTATTTGAAGTCTGCTGTTACAAAGGCCTGAGCGCCTTGAGCAATGGCCTGGGGCAGTAGGAAGCTGCCGGCTCCGCCGCAAACAGCCACGCGGTGTATGGGCGTGCCAAGGAGGGTTGTGTGTCGTATGACACCGACATGCAAAGTGGTTTTCAGGTGTTGGAGGAAGGTCGTCTCGTCCATAGGAGAGGGTAGTAGGCCAGTCATGCCGGCCCCTATGTCGGGGCTGCCGGGGCGCGGTGCCAATATCTGCAGGTCCTTCAGGCCGAGGCGCTCTGCGAGTTTGGCATTTACGCCTTGCTGCAAGACGTTGTCCAAATTGGTGTGTATAGCGTAAATGGCCACCTGGTGCCGTATGGCCTGCATGACGGTGCGCTCCACATAGGTGAAGCCATTGAGGCGCTTCAGCCCTCGGAACACGATGGGGTGGTGGGCCACCACTAGATTGCAGCCCTTCTCTACGGCTTCGGCTACAACGGCCTCTGTGGAGTCTAAGCAGAAGAGCACTCCGCTCACTTCTTGGTCAGGGTGCCCAACGATAAGGCCTGCGTTATCGTAAGACTCCTGTAGGTGCAAGGGAGCGATCGTCTCCAGTGCGGCAGTGATGTCTTTTATGCGCATGTGAAAGGTGATAGTTGGGTTGTTAAGGCAGGCAAGATTATGCCGCTTGCGCCGTTTTTGCTCCAGGTTATTGGCGTAACTTTGCACAAAATTTTCGGTCAAAGAATCGTCTTCCTTCTCTGAACATCTTTACACGAAAGGAGCGACATTCAAGTAAAACTAAACTCAAGCTTATGGCATTTCAAGCACTTTTTATTGGCAACATCGGCGCCACAGAACTTATCCTCATTTTCTTAGTGGTGCTTCTGCTCTTTGGTGGCAGCAAAATCCCTGAACTGATGCGCGGCTTAGGGCGCGGCATTCGCGAATTCAACAACGCCCGCAACGCTGTGGAGGATGAGATCCGCCAGGGCATGCGCGAAGCAGAAAAGAAGCCATTAGAAAAATAACCAGGCAGGATAATGAGATAATGACAAGGCTGCTCTTCTAAAGATGTAGGGCGGCCTTTTTGCATTGTGGTTTCGTCGGTTGCGAGGGATACTGTTTTTGAGAGGAGGAGCATCCTGGTACTCATCTTCCGCCGCGATTGAGTTCGATGAAGCCCGTGAGAGGCTCTGGTCGCAAGACAACGCCCTTAACACGCCGCTCATAGATCTTGCACACGTAGAAGTAGGTGCCCTCGGGTACTTCACTGCCGGCCATGTTGCGCCCATTCCACAGGATGGCTGGGTCTTCAGTCTCGAAAATGAGGTTGCCCCAGCGGTTGAAGACCTGCATCTCTACGCGCTCGATAAAACGCCATCCTGGGAAGGGACGAAATACGTCGTTGAAGCCATCTTCGTTAGGTGAAAAGGCGTTGGGCAACTCATACGCTGGGCAGTTGTCCGTACATACAGGCGTGCTGATGGCGCTTTGGTTGCCTACAGAGTCTTCAGCGGAGATGGCGTAGCAACCAGCCAAACTCGCCTCCAGCGTATGGGTCCAGGTAGTATTGCTGGCGCCCTCTATGGTAGTGAGCAATGCCAGCGGCTCGCCCTCGAAAGGCTTGAACCAAATGTAGTAGCGCACCACATCGCCAGCATCCGCACACGTTAGGGCAGGGTTGTTCCACTGCAGGTAGTTTTCGTATGGCGGGTCAGGAGGAGAAGAGATGCCTTCGTTGCACAAATTCCTGACGGTTAGGTCGGGCACACAAGGCGGCACTGTATCAAGAGGTATGCCGCAGGCCACTTGTGAGCGGTTGAATAGTGGCTCTCGCACGCCCGCGATACTGTAGGTGCCAGCGCTGCGTACGTAGTAGCAGTATTCCACCTCATTGTCCAGCCCGCGGTCGGTGTAGGCTGGGGAGGTAGTGGTGGCGATGGAGTCGAATTGCCCTGTAGCGTTGTTACGGCGGTAAACGGTGTACTCATAGTTTGTCCACGGCACGTCTTCTTGCCATGTCAGGATGTTGACCCGGTCTGATGATTTAATGTTAAGAAATACAGAGGAACCTTCGTCAGTAGAACCAAAGGGCTTGTCGAAGTCGCCCTTGGTGAAAAAGTCCACCCGATAATGATAAGGCTGCCCTGCTGTGTTGAGACCGCTATCGGTGAAACAAGTGTCATTAGCTTGCCAGAAGTTGTCTGCCGTAAAGACGGCTCCGGGCACCGGTTGCATCGGCCCGCCGCCGAAGTTAGGGCCGCGCAACAGTACGTAGCGGTACGGCCCGGGGTTTGCAATGGTGTCCAAGTCTTCGGCTACGGGTTTGGCCCAGCACACTTCGATTTGGCCCTGTTGGGCATCCGTTTGCACCACAGATACCTGTACCAACAGCGGTAGGTCGCGCGGCAGCTGCGCACAGGCCTCGTTGGAGGGCAGGCTCTCCACAATGTTGTACGGGTAGCCACCGGCCGAGCGCCGCGCAAACAGCGCCACAATGCGATAGCAATACGTGCGCCCGCGCTCCACCTGGGTGTCCCTGAAAAAGTAGCGCCCGTTGCTCTCCTGGCGCGTAACGAACACAATGCGCGTGTACCCTCGGCCTGCGAGCCCAGGCGTACAGGAGTCGGGAACAAAAGGGTTAGAACCCTCTCGCCGCCAAACAGAAAAGCCCAGGAAGTAGTCCTCCGCTGCATTCTCGCACGTGTACGGCTTCGCCCACGTTACCTCGATGGCGCCCGCCTGGGCAGTGGCCTGCACGTCTTCTGGCGGCGGCCCCACTATGCGTATGTTTACTGTCCTTAAAAAGGCCAACTGCGGGGTGCTCAGGTTGATAGAGTCCACGGCCTTGAACACCATGGTGTAGGGAAAGTTGGAAATGTGCTCGCAAGAGGTCTGCCATCGGAACGTGCCGGTTACAGGCGGCAATAGAAAGCCCGTTGGGGCAGTGAACGCCGCCGGGCTATATGCCTGCACCATAGGCCCCCCTGAGGCCGTCAATGAGACTAACTGGCCCGAGTCCGGGTCGGTCGCCGTTACCGGAAACTGGATGAGTGTACCCGCCTCTACGCACAGATTATTCAGTTCTTGGATGAATGGCGGGCTGTTCTGGCAGGTTGACACGAAAATCTGCATGTCTCGCACCGTGGTGTCAATAGGCTCGCCGTTGCGCCAGGAGATAATCAGAATCGTCAGGTTGTATTCTCCAGGCAGTTGGGGCGACATCCAAAGGATATCGCCCGTTCGCTCATTCAATTGCAGGACGTTGTTCGGCCCCGGAGCAATCTCGTTCGGAAAGCTGTAGTTCGGCACATTAAAACCGATGGCTTGTTTGGGAATGCCTAAGCGATAAGAGAGGCTGTCCAAGTCTGGGTCGTAGGCGTTGGGGTTGTGTCGGAAAGGCCGGCCTACACAGGCGTTATCAATAGGCGACTGCAGCAGGTAAGGCGTGGTGTTGTTGCCGCCAAATTGCGGGTCGAGGAAAGTGTAGATAGTCTCGATATGAAAGGGCACATTCTCCGACTGCGGAGGGTTCACGTTCACGATGCCCGCGTTGCGGTTGGGGTCAGTCATCGAAATGCGGTAGCCGGCCGGCCCGGCGTAGGTATGCGTAGCGATGTAAATGTTGTACTTGACTTCATTGCTTAGCGCTACCCCTTTGCCACCGCCATTCACGCGGCCTACCTGTTCGCAGGTGCCGTCGCCCCAGCACAGGGTCAGCGTGTCGCGGTCTGCGCTCACACTCAGGGTGCGCGTCCAGGTGATGATAGTGGCCCGCACCGTCAGCGGCCCTATCTGCTCGATGTGTATCTCACCGCCGCGGTTGTGGGTCGAGTAAGCCATTAGTGGCGCTAGCACTAAAAGGAAGGCCGCAAAAAGGCGTGTATGTGCGCTCATGTTTCTCTGTGTGTTTATGAATGCCAAAAATAAGAAGCTAAGCTGCCTTGCTGCGCAGGAGATTAACCACATAACCTTAAACGCAGACTGCTGCCCCGGCGTTTGGCCAAACCAAAACGGCAAGGCGAAGATGAGGTTTAAAACGCCTGCCACACCGTTAGCTTGACTCGCCGACACCGCTCCTACGCCGCCACGGCAGTCAGTTTTTTGGGATAAAAACGGCTCTTGTGCCTTGGCTTGGCCCTTTCGCGCGCAGGGCAGCCATAGAGCCCTGGCCCCAGCCCCGGCGTGTGCCCATCCCGCTTTTAGCCTCGGCTAATAACGTAGCTGCGCGTTGGTGCCTCCGTTACT
>FWWM01005423.1_pt1 | contig 27966 bp, 37 predicted proteins | sample 2228351 | NCBI WGS metagenome assembly FWWM01 (sample SAMEA103939774, study PRJEB20133) | metagenome | reverse complement strand
AGGGAAGTTGTCAACGAGATGAACGCGATTGCTAATAGGCTAGAGAGGGCTGGTTACAGCGGTATTGCCGAAAGGCTGAAAGCGGCTACGGAGAATGTAATGAGGCTGACAGAAGCAACGCATGATGACCTATCCGCTATGGGCGCCACTAGAGGAGAGAGGGCAGTGGCCGCGTTGCTATCGCTTGTAACTGGCAACCTCTTTGGCGTCTCCGTGGAGAGGGCTCTGGCGGAAAAAGGTAAACACACAGTAGGAGCCCTCAGCATTGCGTCAGCTGTCAGGAGCGCGCCAAAGGGCTTCTACGACGCGTTTAGTTCAGCATATGACAAAAAGGAAGAGTTGGAAGATAGAAGGCTGGTACTCCGCATTACCTCTCTGCTGGCGGATCCCCTAGTGAGGGTAACGCTAACCGGCAGGCATGACGTAGAGGTGAGGATAGAGGAAAAGGTGGAAAACGGCAAGAAGCGTATATACATCACATTTGCAGAAGAGGGCGACCACGAGCTCCTCAAAACCGCTTGGGAGGCTGGCAAAAAGCTAGTACCGCTATGGGCTGAGGGGAAGGCTGTAAAGCTGATAAAGGAAGTTAACAATTTAGCAGAGGTCGCCTCCTCCGGCTCTAAACCGCTGGAGGGGCTGGGCGGAGAGGAGTGGGAGAGGGTAGTAAAAGCGGTGGAAAAGACGAGAAAAACAGTGAAGAAAACTGCCAAGGTCGTTGCAATCAGTGCTCTGCCCACAGACGCCGTCCTGTTACCTGGAGATAAGCGCGTCTACGGTGGTTCTTCATATCTTTCACAAGCCTTTACTTACTGGGCGCTGGCCAAGGGCAAGATAAATCTCGATAAGGTGTACCCCTCCGAGGAGGGGTTAAAGCCGATGTGGCACGTTGGGGGCAAGTACACAGAGACCGTAAACGAGATTTTGAACAAGGGCCGTATTGTGCTTAACGAGCTATTGAAGAGCGGCGTAGATTTGAAGACGGCCCTAGCAGACGTCAATATGAACAACGAATTGAAAACCGCATTAGAGGGGGCGGCTGGCGAGTTCTGGAGGCGCGTTGAGGAGCTGTTTTCGCTGTGGGAAAATGCCGAGAAGAGAGGAGATGTCAATACGCTTAACAGCCTCGGCAAATACCTCCGCGTCCTCTTGCCACTGGCATACGCCGTGGAGGCTTACAGAGGAGGTGAGCTGTCTAAAGAAGAGGCAGCCCTGGCGGTGATATGCGCCGTTTTGTACGATGGAACTGTACTCAGAGGCGAAATTTGGCTTACCGTTGGCGGCCCCGAAAAAGAGGAAAGCCCGATTATGACCCGCGACCACTTCACCGTCTTTTGGCTCTGGGCTCTGAGGGAGCTCGGCTTTAAGCCCAGCGCAGTGTATAGGGGCAGAGGCGCACACATCATTGTCTTCAGAGGCGATGAGCTGAACGAACTGGTAAAGGCGCTTGTCCCAGCGCTATCCACGTTGCACAAGCTGAGGGATGCCCTTGCAGAATTCGCCGATGCGTTTAGAGATGTTACACACGAGGTGATTAAAAGGAAATTCGGCATTGAGTGGGCATATGACGTGAAAAACGAAAGGTTTTTCAAAAAGCTAGAGGAAGTTGTTACAATGGCAGAGGACTACGTCTATAAGAACGTTGTTGTTGAGAGGGGGCCGCTGGATGCAAGTGGAAATTACCCAAAGACTGTCGTCCGCTTTAAGCTGGGCGGGAAGGAAGTAGCACACATAACCGTGTACTGGACTAGCAATAAGTTATATGCCACGTTCAGCGGCTCCCGCAAAAACGCCGAGCGTCTGGCCTCTGTTATCAGAGCGCTTGGAGGTGAAGCTGAAATCAAACGCGTAAGTGAGGGATGGACGATCTGGCTCACTACTGACGGCATCACGGCAATTCGTCACGACGGGTGGCTAAAAGCTGTGAGGGGCTTTGTAGACGAGCTTAAAGACAAGAGGCTGATTAGCAAGGAGAGGTATGAAAGGATAATTAAAGACATAGAGGCCGGCCCCAACACAGTCAAATTCGCCGGAGTGGAGTTCTCGGCTTATTATGAAAGCAATGGAATAAGAGTAGAATATCATCCGGGTAATGAAGCCTCTAAAAATGCCGTCGTAAACGCCTTAATGGCGAGGGGACTGAAGGAAGGCGTACACTTTACAGTAACAGAGCGCGGCGGCTACGAAATCCGCATGGCGAATGAATCGTATACAAAGGCCGTTGAGGCTTTGGCGCAGAGCGGGCTGAAGGAAGGAGAACACTACGCTGTCGACGGCAGAAGACGCGTAATTCGCGTCAAAAAAGATCACAAAGACGCAGTTGCAAATGCGCTGAAAACCATAGGGCTGGAGGAGGACAAGGACTTTACCGTGAAGAGCAAAGGACAATACACAATCTTCATTACTTATGACGGCCTCCGCGAAATTCAGCGCATGGCGCTGAAAGGCGACGCTGAGGCCGAGCACTTTATTAGGGAGCTTGAAGATGTGTTGAAACGCCGGTATGGCGATAACGCTGTGAATAAGCTGATAGAGGTGTTGACGCCAGTGAGGGAGGAAGAAAGAGTAGAACTACCGTTACCGGTTTACGACGATAAGGGTAATCTGGTAGCCCGTATCGTTGACTTGAAATATGAGTTCGTTAAGGGCGACCAGCTTGTAAGCCAATGCGCTGGTGAGGACTGTCGCTTGCGCGTTGCCGTAGAATATGAAATTCCCAGCGGCGAAAGGAAACAATTGAAAATGGAGTGGTACTGGGGCAGGGTACAGAAAAAGAAAGGCAAAACAACAGTGACGTATTATCTCGAAAAAGCATGGATATCTGTCAAAGACGACGTTGAGATCGCCGTGTTGAAGGCGCTGACGAGTAAGGGGGCAAAAAGGGGCATAGTATGGCTCTACGCCGACCGGTTAGACGCCTTGTGCCAGTTCAAGGCCCTAAAAGACGCTATAGACAAGTGGAGAGAGGGAAGGCCACAGAAACAGGAACAAAACTAGAGTCATGAACAACTGGTTGATAAGCGAATGCATTGCGCAGTGTTAAAAAATTTACTGGGTAGCAGGTGGAGGAGTGGTGAAGAGGTAATAAGGGTCTTCTCCTATTATTTCTCTTAAAATTCTGTCACTGATGAGTTCTGCTATATCGATTCCAACTCTTTGTTTGACATCCTCATATGAAGTAAAAGGTCTCTTTTTTCTTTCATCAAGGATCTCTTGAACTTTTTTCTTGCCAACGCCTCTTAATAGTTCTAGGCTGTGCAATTTTAACGTTATGGGCCCGGCGTCGTTGAGCCACTTTACAAAACGCCCCTCTTGTTGTTCTACTATTTTCCTCACAACAGCCCTTAAATTCTCTCTTCCTTGCGGCTGTAAATCCTCGTATCTTATCCTCCTGACAATTTTATCGACTTTATCCCTGGGCCCTTGGCCTACATATACCCTTTCGCCTATCTCTACCTCTACGCCTTTTTTGAGAGTCACTTCTAGTAATGTGAAGTGATCTTCGCCGACGAGGTGGGCATAAGTCACGTCGTGGGGGAACTCTCTTCTGATTTTAGGCGGTAATTTGTACACTGCTACTTCTGGGGGTATGACATCAATTACATACGCGTAATCTTCTTTCCTGCCTTTCATTGTCCAGTCAAAATTTTCAATATTTCCTTCAGCTCCCCCTCTGAGAATTCCCTCCTCTCTAAATGCGACAATATAGTTTTCAACTCCTCTGTGCTGTCAATAGAGAGATTAACTAATTGAATAGCGGTAATTCTCGTAAAGCCGAACTTCTCCACTAATTGTCTCATAATCCTTTCCGACTCCTCCCGGGTTCTCTTCGTAACTTTTTCAAGATAGTCAAGAGTCTTTCTCTGGTCTTCTGATAGTTGTGTTGTTGTCGCCAGTTCGCGCAGTATGGCTAATGCCGCAGCGTTTGATATTTCCTCAGATTTGCGAATTTTCTTAACGCTCACTTCTTCACAATGTATGCGGTGTTTATATCTTATACGCCCCTGACTCTGTGTTAAAAAAATTTAATAACGGGGAGTTATTGCGAAGGCATGGTGAAAAGGACTCATGGCTATCGTTATAAAACTAGAAAATTACTTAGAAAGAAGCCGAGAGAGAAAGGGCTGAGCGGGCTTTCGAGATTGTTGTATGAGTATAAAGTTGGCGATAAGGTCATAATAGATATCGACTCTACGTTCATCTCAACCGCCCCTCACAGGCGCTACCAGGGGAAGGTGGGAACTGTAGTGGGAATTCGAGGAAGAGCCTACGTCATAGAGACTTTTCTCGGGGATAAGAAGAAGATTATAATTACTACGCCGGAGCATTTAAAGCCGTATCAGGGGGGTAGCTGAGCGTCTTCTCCCCCTGTGTAATGCACTTGCAACTGGTAGTACAATTTGTCGAGTCCCTCTCCCGTTTTTGCAGAGACAAATAAAGGCGTAATGAAGCCGCCCATGTTTGCCACAGATCTCAATATCTCCTTTTCATAATTTGGCAGGTCTATTGATTCTAGTAAAGTCTCTGGATCCTCAGCCCAGTTTATTATGTTGGAAATGGCGTCTTCCGTTAATAGATCCGCCTTATTGACCACGAGTATTTGCGGTTTTTTAAACCGTATTCTACTGGAAAGGGCTAGTAACATGGTTGTGGCAAATCCGTCAATTGTTTGTATATATACGGCGTCTGCGACGTAAACGACTAGGGAGTGTACGTCTGATAGCTTTTGTACTAAATAGGCGCCGCTCTGCCTAAATGCGAATAGTTCCATTTGGCCGGGCGTATCTATTAGGTATATAGGCGCGCCCACTACTTCCATTTCTTCTTTTATCCTTTCCGCCTCCGTTACGACCATGTCTACGGCGGCTATAATAGAGGCGTTGGGCCCCAGCTTGTATTGTTTCATAATTTTTCTCGCGCTTATCCTATCTCTGATATCTATATCGGGGACATAGGGGAGGTACTCGGCCGCAGGGTCTAGGTTTACAATACCTATATCATATCCTTGATCTTCCATCCAAGTGGAGAGAGAGGCGACGAGGGAGGATTTGCCAGACCCGGCGGTGCCTATGAAAAATACGGTGTACATTACCTGCGCATTTCTCTGATCTTTCCCGCTACTTTACTCGCGATCTCCCGTATTTTCTCATTAGTCTCAACTACTACATAGCCCCATTTTTCTTCAAACCAAAGAGGGGGGTATTTCTTGTCGGGAAAGACTTGGAATTTGTAGCCAAGCTCTTCAAGAGCTTGCACGACCTCTTTGAGACTTGGCTTCTCAACCGCCAATCCCCTGGGAAGTACTCTGCCCCTAGAACGGGGGACTGAGGCGTCTATATATACGAGCCAGAGAATTCGACCGCCTTTTTTCTTCATTCTATAAGTACTGCGTTAATAACGCCGTCTTGTCCCGGCCGCGACGTAACTAAGGCCTTTCCGACTTCTGTTTGTATAACAGAGCCTTTGACGATAAAGTTGCGGCGGGCAAAATCGGGGTTTGCAGGCGTGGAAATTATGGAGATAATCTTGGCCTTCACGCTTTTTCTTTCCTTTGGAATATACACGTTGGCGAATTTGGCCTCTCTCAGCCTCACCTTAAGATTGCCGCCTCTGACCCTCTCAACTATTCTTGTATCGTTTTCTCCTAGCTTAGGAATTTGCGGGGGGCCGCCGCCAAGCGCCTTTTTCTTCGTTTTCCTCACCTTCCTCTTTTTCCCACCAGAGGGCTTTTTCAAATCCCCCCCTTTGTAATATGCGCCTAATTTCACAGCTTGAGATATTGTGGGGGTATTTAAATTCTCATATAGCAACGGCGTCGAGTTATAATACCCAAGTAAGAGGGGGGAACTCTTATTAAATGGGTCCGGTATTTCCTCCATGAAACGTATTGGTCTTGCTCTTCACTACTCCCATATGGGGAACCTCGTGGTGAGGCTCTTCGAGGTTCCCCCTCTGTATGTAAATACATACACATACACAATGAAAAAAGTCGGCATCTTATACGACGTAATTGGAAATATAAAAAACCCATATGGACTTGTAAAGGCGACGTCTCGCGACGATTCTATAATAGGACAAGCTATATACGTCAAGCCGCAAGAACTCGAGAGGAAAAGGAGAAAATGACGCGTAAGCTTATCTTTGAGCTAGAGGAATACGCATGTCCTGCCTGTGGGGCTGTTAATGATGTAATTGTTGATTACGAGCGGGGGCAAGTGATTTGTAAAAGTTGCGGCGTTGTGTTAAAAGACGGGATCGCAGATCTGGGCCCAGAGTGGAGAAAGCCCGAATCGTCAAGGGCGTACTCGGGGCCTATAGGCTCTTCTATTGGAGATATAGAATTCGGCAATGTTAAAGTGGCGGATAAATTAAAGGCTATTAGTCTGAAGAAATTCTCGCGTCCAATTTCAACGCCTCTTGAAAGGGTTGAGTCAGACGTCAGGGAGTTTTTAGAATCCGCGAAGGAAAAACTCAGTATTCCTAAAAACGTCATTGAAGAAACAGTGATGTTGTATAAGAAGCTCTACGACGCTGGGTATAAAGCTCCTAGGCTTGAGAGCTACGCTGCAGTCCTCTACTTCGTGTTGAAAAAACACGGCATAGCGGCCGTCACGTTGAAAAAAATCATTGAGGAGCTTGGAATAGATCGCTCTAATTTCATATCAGCGTATATGGAGTTAATGAGCACAGCGAATAAGCTAGGCATTAAACCCCCGCGGGTAGATCCCAGAGTCTACATTCCCAAAATTGTATCGGCATTGGGTATTGGCGATGAGAAGTCGGCGGAGGTACAGCGCATAGCAGTGGATATTTTGCGTTATATCATATCCGTGCCACGTATAAGAAACGGGAGAAAGCCGCAGGTCCTCGCCGCTGCAGCGGTGTTTTACGCATGTTATATAGCCGGCGTAGAAGTAACTCAAAAAGAGGTGGCCAAAGCGGCGGATTCAACAGAGGGGCCTGTTCGGGAGTTATTAAAAGATCTTTCAGACGTCATATACGTGGAGGTCACCGTGTAGTAATTTATATACTCCGCTTGTAATCTATTGACGTGACGGCTCAAGATTATAACGAGGAGTCTGAAGTCCTAACAGAGGTGGAGATACAAATCCTCCAAGGTCTTGAAAGGCTGGGGGGCAGTTATCAACAGCGGAATTTATGGAAGTATATCGGAATCGATAGTAAAACTGGCTTGCCAATTTTGGCGAGATTAGAAAAGAGAGGGTTAATAGTCAGAGAGAGAGTGGGGGGTAATAAAAGGGGGATGTATGTAATAAGGCTTACTGAAAGAGCCTATAAGCTTCTCACCAAAATGCATGAAGAGGCAGTTGAGGCTTTTACAATAAATATTGACGCCCTCCCTGAGGAGTACAGGCTACTTCTCTCTTTGCCCTGTACTTACTGCCCCTATTCGGATAAATGCGGCGTTGGCTTTATCACACCGCTTAACTGCGAGCTAATGGCTAAGTGGTCTCACAAGAAGATATGAGCCTGGTCAGGTCTTTTATAGCAGTTGACATAGAATCCCCCGATGTTATTAAAAAAATTGAGGAGGTCCAGAGAGAGGTATTGCGGCTTGGCCTAGATATTAAACTAGTAGAAAGAGAGAACTTACACATAACTCTTCGCTTTCTCGGAGAAATACCCCAGAGCAGAGTGGACAGCATAATAAAGGCACTAACCTCTGTTAAATTCAATAAGTTTATGATAAAACTTGCCGAATTAGGCGTTTTTCCAGATCTCTCAAGGCCGCGTGTTTTGTGGATAGGCGTTTCACAAGGCGCTGAGGAGCTGACAAAATTAGCAAATATTGTTAGAGAGACAGTCGATAAATATGCAGAGCACAAAGAGGACAGAGAGTTCACGCCCCATTTGACAATTGGCCGTATAAAGAGCGGGCAGAATGCGCATAAATTGCGGGAATTTGTACAGCGTTATAAAGGCGTTGAATTTGGCGTCGTGGCAGTGGAGAAAGTCAAGTTGAAGAGGTCAGTCCTAACGCCGAGAGGTCCTATATATAGTGATTTGTTCGTACTACATCTCACGTGAGCACATTAGAAGAGGTATTAAGCGAAGCGTATAAGCTAGTAATTCCCAGCGAGGAGGAGGAAAAAAGAATTAGAGAAGTCACACAGAAAGTTAAACGCCTTGTTTCCCAAATAATAGAGGAGGGGGGTATTGACGCCTTAGTTGACGTATACGGCTCGGGCGCCCGCGGGACTTGGCTCCCTGGACAACGTGACATAGATATTTTCGTAGTTTTAAATGATAGGAGGATCAAGCCTGAGGACGTCGTGAAAATCCTCACGAGTCGCTTCACAACGCTAGGCCTAAACTGGGCGTTGCGATACGCACAACATCCCTATGTGTCGTTACAAGTAGACGATTACGAAGTTGATATAGTCCCGTGTTATAAAATTCAGCCAGGGGAAAGGCCTATTACCGCCGCCGATAGATCTCCACTCCATCATAAATTTCTCTCTGAGAGACTGAAAAAAGATCAAATTTTAGATGTCAGACTCCTCAAGCTTTTTTTAAAAACTATAGGGGTTTACGGCGCTGAGATAAAAACTGAGGGGTTCTCGGGTTATTTGACGGAGTTGTTAGTAGTGTATTACGGCTCATTTATTGAGGTGTTGAGGGCGGCGTCCCGTTGGAGGCCTTACAAAACTTACATAACGTTCGTGGAGACCAGTGCCAAGTTCAAATCGCCGCTTGTCGTCGTCGATCCAGTAGACCCGAATAGAAACGCCGCTGCGGCTGTTTCTCTCACATCAATGTCTACCCTGATACTAGCCGCGAGACGTTTTTTAAAAAAGCCTTCGTTAAGTTATTTCCAACCGTCACGCGGCTACGCTATAAGACAAGTAGAGACAGTGGAAGTGGTGTATCCATACCCCGGCGAGCCGCCTGATATCGTATGGGGAAAGTACAAAAGAATCGGGCGCAACCTCTTCAAGTGGCTGAGGGAATGTGGGTTTAAGGTATTTAGATGGGGGGTTGAAAGCGATGAAAAGACATACGTAAAACTGGTTTACGTAGTTGAGCAGACTAAACTCGCCCCTTATACACTACATAAAGGGCCTCCTGTTTACGACGATGCAGTAGATGCCTTTATTGAAAAATATGTAAATGAAGAAGTCATTGGCCCGTTTGTCGTGGGCGCGAGGGCTTACGTAATTAAAAAGAGAAAGTGGACTGATATATCTCACTGTATAAACGCAAAATTGGGAAAGGGGAATTACGACATCCGCGTCAATCTTTATGACGGCGATTTGGTGAGGAAAACTCCCTGGCTTACGTGAAGGAAAGTGGCTATTGGAGAACTTAAGCGATGTACTTATAAACCGCGAGCATTAGAACTGATATGGATATATTGACTGTAAAGACTTATGAAGATGCGCAGCAGTTCCTCTCCGAGCTTGACAGACAGATTAACGATCTAGAGGCCCTAGTTAAGGCCGTGGGAGATGAGTTGGAGAAGTTAAAGCCGTCATTAGAGCGGTATAAAAGACTACAAGACTTGCTTAAAAAATTCAGCGGAGAGGCTGGGGAGAAAAGCGCCCCTATTGAAATAACCGGGTTGCAACTGTATATAGATCCCAACCCCATGGTCAGACATGAGATTTTAGAAGAGTCATATAAACATATGGTTGACCTTCTCAGCGTCTTAAAAAAAGTAAGAGAAGTGGCCCAATCGGTGATAAAAGAGGGGGGTCTTGAATCCCTTAGAATAGTAGTCCAGTTTAAAAACGGCGTCCCTGTGAAACTTATAGTGCTAGGCCAATAGCTTTAGCCTTATCCCCACTTATAATAATCGGCGCATTTCTAGGCACGGAGAAAACTTTCGCCAGTACGTCGCACTTGGCCCTGAAAAGAAGTAAGGCCGGCGCTTCTCCCCATTCCAAATATGCCTCAAAATTAGCAATACCTTTGGCTAGTATAAAGCCGTCTCTCAGCCACCTAATTGGAGATATGTTCCCAGGGGTGACGACGACCTTGTAGCTTGCTATGTCGTTTTCTAATACGTCTATTTCATAGGGCTGGGAGCGCACCACAAACGTCGGCTTTATCCCGTTTCTATCTAACGCCTCAGCGACTACTAAATCTATCTGCGCCTCGCCTGCATTATCAAGGACGTAGTAAACGCTGTTTGGCAAATTTACATACTCTTCTATTGCAGGGAGGTCCCAGACAGCTTCTTCTAATTTCTTGGGCCTATACCCCAAAACGCTCGTGTCTACTATATTTGCCGCCGCTGCTATTCTCAAAGCGGTGGTTAAATCCCATGAGGTCTGCTCTAACTTCGCCCTAACCGCCTCCGCCACTCTCTTGCCTATGGCGGTTAATTTGGCCTTGTACTCCTTGTAGGGATCATCTACGCCTACTAGCTTTGCGACTGACTGGAAGCTTAAGGAAAACGCCTCGCTTCTACTGGGCAGTCTTAACAACTGCGAAAGCTCGCTTAAAATATCGGGCATTTTGTCAGGTCTGCGCAACCGGATTAAATCCCCCGTCCTCGACGTAATTATACAGAGCTTACAATTAGCCTCGTCCAGCCACATTGTTAATGACTTCGGCTACCGTTTTCAAATCTTCTAAACTCACGTCGCCCATAACTCCTATTCTTATTGACTTTTCCCTATACTTATACATGCCCCCGGCAATTACATAACCAGCCTCTCTTAACTTAGCCATTACCTCCTTAGGCTTCTCGCATAAAAACGCAGTCACCGTCACGCTTCTCAAGCCCTCGGGAGGTATGGCGCGTAGTTTCACCAGAGAGTATAGGTAATTAACTCTCTCCTGATAAATTTCTGTATATTTAGAGCCAAGCCCTAAGATGTGATCCAACGAGACTTCGAGCGCGAATAATACCGATATAGGCGGCGTATAGGGAGTTTCTAAATGGTCCAGCATTTTGAGGAATTTTCTTAAATCCATTGAGGGAGGTACGCCAGTTGTGGCCTTAGGCTGAGACGTGATGTATAGTATAGAGGCGCCCGGCGGAGCCAATAAGGCCTTGTGAGACGCCGTGGCCACGACGTCAATTTCAGGCGGCAGAGGCTCGGCGGGAAATCCAGACACGCTGTCGACAAGCAACAACGCGCCGTATGCTTTAGCTATATCAACTAGCCTCTTTAATTTTTTATAGGCAATTCCGGTGCTAGTCTCATTATGTATAAGTAAAATGGCCTTTACCCCGCCAATTTTTCTAAGCGCGTCCTCTATTTCATCTGGCTCGGGCGGCGTATCGCGTTCTATCTCCACCACCTCGGCCCCTCTGATTCTCGCCGTCTCAACAGCCCTTTTGCCAAACTCGCCGTATACTAGAGCTAATACCCTGTCCCCAGGGTTTACATAATTATACACCATGGTGTCAACAGCGAGCGTGCCCGTGCCGGGCATTACAATGCTCTTAGCCGGGTATAAAGACTGCAACTTGTCCAACACGGACTTAAAGAGTTTTTTAAAATCGTCGCTTCTGTGAAAAGGCGGTTGCCTTGCCATAGCCTCAATTACAAATTTGGGCAACTGGACAGGCCCCGGGGTAAGGTATTTCATAGCTTAATCCTCTGTATCACCTCCTCGATGTTTGCCGCCAGCTCCTCAGCCAATCGCATCATGGCCTCTTTCGTCTCCGAGCCGACGTGAGGCGTCACTACCACTTTTTCGTGAGCGATTAACTGTCTCAAATAGTGGCTTTTCGGAGGCTCCTCCGGCAAAACGTCAAGGCCAACGCCCCAAAGCCTATCGAGATGTTTAAGCAACGCCTCGTGGTCAATAACCTCGCCCCTGCTTGTGTTTATAATAATAGCGCCGTCTTTTAATAGCGAGAGCCTCTCCGCGTTAAGGAGGTGGTAAGTCTCAGGCGTCAGAGGCACGTGTATCGTCACAACGTCGCTCTGCCTGAGCAACTCCTCCAACGGGACTTGTCTGCCTCCGATTTTAGCCACTTCCTTAGAGACGTCAATAACATCGCTTGCTAATATATTCATGCCGAGGCTCTTAGCCATCTGGGCCACAAACCTCCCTATTCTGCCAAATCCCACAATTCCCATCGTCTTTCCCGCAATTTCAATCCCTATGTACTTCCCCTTAGGCCACTCACCGGCCTTAACCTTGGCATTTAATAAGGGTATACGCCGGGCTACTGAAAATAACAAGCCAATTGTCAACTCGGCAACGCTTTGAGAGGGGGCATTCGGAGCGCTTACTACGGCAATGCCTTTTTTTACGGCATATTCCACATCAACATTATCAAGACCTACCCCGTATCTCGCAAGTATTTTTAAATTCTGCCCGGCGTCCATAATGTCTTTGTCAATTTTAAGACGACCTCTAAAAATAAGAATATTATAGTTTTTTATTATTTTAATAAGATCGTCCTTTGAAATACCTGGTGCTAAATCAACTTTTATACCAATCCTTTCTAGCCTTTCTTTGAGAGTCTCATCTACTTTATCAACGATAAGGGCTGACATTAAAAGCGTTATTTAATTGCTTTTTAAATTTTATACGTTCTTTTTCCATTTGTGATGAGAAAACGGTCTGGCGATATATGACCGAGAGACCGATCGCTGAGTGCAACCAAAAGAAATAAAGTTTATAACTTATCTACATAATTTTAATAATGTCAAGTCTCTCTGACTCAGTATATAACGTGCTTAAGGCGCTCGTCGAACTGTACAATAAGGAAGGAGCGCCTGTGAAGTCCAGAGATATTGCCAACGTCTTGAAAATACATGAGGGGTACGTACGTAATATGTTGTCAATTCTCAAGTCTATGGGGTTGGTGATTAGTAAAGCGGGACCCCACGGCGGTTATATTCCAACGTCTAAAGCCACAGATATACTATCCCGCCAGACTTTCTCCGTCCCCATAGTGTCAATGGGTAACGTGGTCGGGTATGCACTTGACATTACATTAATCGGTCTTCTATCTGAGAGGCCGTATGCCTCCATGAGAGTAGTTGGCGATCTCAGTAATTATGTAGAGAAAGAGGTCAGAGTTGGACCTCTTCCCAGCGGCGTTGTGCTCATAGGCAAGATTATCAAAGCCGATGCAGAGGCATTGATAGAGGTCTCTTCCATTGTTTCTATCCCGAGGACCTCAATTAAGAACATCATGACGCCAAATCCAATAGTGGCAAGGACAGACGATCCGCTTGAAGCTTACATTAAATACTTCGTTGAAAAGAGATTTAGAGGAATACCCGTAATTGACGATGACAAGAGGCCTATTGGCCTCCTAATGGCGTCTAGAGTTATGGACGCATTGGCTAATTGCAATTTAAAAACAAAAGTTAGCAATTTAATGTTGCGCAACCCTCCAGTTATAAACGAAGATGAAGATATTCACGAGGCCATTAGGTTAATGGTATCCAGCGGAATAGGACGTCTGCTAGTTGTAAATTCCGAGGACAAGCTAGTTGGGATAATCACCAGAACTGATATACTCACGAGAATCGCCACACTTGAACAACTTGTTTAACACAAGGGAAGTCGTACTTTACGACTTTCCTAGTTGCCAAGAACCCTGCCACTATTTTACTCGCCTCACATGCGGCGTCTATTATGTCAAGACTCTTGACGTAATGGAAATATGTCAATGCCGCGAGAAAGACGTCGCCGCTCCCCGTGACGTCGACTATATTCAGCCTCGCGCTGTTTATATAGTACATTGCGCCGGCGTGAAAAATATAGGCCCCCTCCTCGCCTAAGGTGTATACAACCGTGGGCCATCTCTTCCCAAACCTCGCGATTTCCTCCAATGTGACTTGCATATCATCGTATGAGAAGTGTACAAGATCTGCGTCTGGAAGAGGCGATTTCGCGCGCAGATACCCCTGGAGGTCTGCGACGATTTTATTGCCGACTACCTTAGCGCCGGACAACTCGTCGTATACAGGTGCAAGGATTACTATATCCCCCGTAACCGCCTCTATTCCCCTCGAAGGCTTGGCAACTAGGCGCACAGATCTCGGCCTTGTCCTATAATCGAGTTCAAAAGTGGTAGTGACATCAGCTGGCTCAATAACTGGCTCTACGCCTATATCTCTCAGTGCTTTGGTAATATCGCTTATAACGTCAGGCGAGGCGACTCCGACGACTTTGACTTTAGCCCCCAAAGCGCTTAACACAAGCGATGCGTAGTAAATAGAGCCTCCGTACCGCTTGACAGCTCCCGTATTTGTAATAATAATGTCTATTGTCGGGTTTCCCGCTATTGTTATTTCCATGCCTCTATGAAGCGGTAAATATATATAGGATTATTTAGAGAGGTGCATGCCTCCTTTATTGGAGTTGCGTAATGTGAAGATGTATTACAGCACGTCTAAAGGCACTGTTAAGGCAGTAGACGGCATTTCCTTTAGGCTTGAAAAGGGCGAGGCCTTGGCTTTAGTTGGGGAAAGCGGAAGCGGGAAGAGCTCTTTAGCCTTCACGATCATTAGGCTCTTGCCGCGAAACGTCGCGGAGGTAGGCGGCGAGATTTTGTTTTATGATGAGGAGCTGGGCGTAGTCGATTTAATGAAAATGTCCGACGAAGAGATTAGGCGGAAAATTCGCTGGAAGAAAATTTCCATGGTGTTTCAAGCATCTATGAACGCTCTAAATCCTATTCTGAGAGTACAGGACCAGATGATTGAGCCATTGGTGTTACACCTAGGGCTTTCTAAAAGCGAAGCTGTAAAAATAGCCGAGGAGGCCCTTAGATCTGTTGGCCTGTCAAAAGACGTCTTGGCGAGATATCCCTTTGAGCTGTCTGGCGGCATGAAGCAAAGAGTGGTTATTGCAATGGCGATTATGATGAGGCCTAGACTTGTCATATTGGACGAGCCGACCTCAGCCTTAGACGTCATCACCCAAGCGAATATTATGAACTTGTTGAAAGAGTTGAAATCTAAATTCAACTTATCATATATCTTAATTACCCACGACATAGCACTAGCTTCTGAAATAGCCGATAAAGTTGGCGTCATGTACGCAGGGAAGCTGGTAGAAGTGGCGCCAGCTGATATATTTTTCCGCAAGCCGAAACACCCGTACTCGCAGAAACTGCTGGCCGCAATGCCTACATTACGCGAGGAGAAGAAAATTGAGTATATACCAGGCGATGTGCCCAGCCTTATTAATCCGCCAAGCGGTTGCCGCTTCCACCCAAGATGCCCCTACATAATAAAAGGAAAATGCGAAAAAGAAGAGCCGAAAACAAAAGAGGTGGAAAGTAGCTTAGTGGCTTGCTGGCTCTATTAAATATGCCACTGCTAGAGGTCAAAGATTTAAGGACGTGGTTTCCCGTCAAGAGAGGAATCTTCAGCCCTGTTAGATACGTTAAGGCAGTAGATGGAGTGAGTTTTACTCTAGAGAAGGGAGAAGTGCTAGCAGTAATAGGAGAGTCTGGTTCTGGAAAAACCACTCTTGGCCGCACTGTTCTCAGGCTTATAGAGCCGACTGGTGGGAAGATAATATTTGAGGGAAGGGATATCACGCACGTCCCAGAGGGCATGCTGAGGTGGTATAGGTTTTCCACGGCAATGATTTTTCAAGACCCCTTCAGCTCGTTAAATCCATATCACACAGTTCAGTACATTTTAGAGGAGCCATTAATACTCAGAGGTGTACCCCCAAAGGAGAGGTATGAACAAGTGGTGAGGGCGTTGGAAGAGGTAAGGCTCACGCCCCCTGACGACTTCCTTAAGAAATATCCACATATGTTAAGCGGAGGCCAGAGGCAACGCGTAGGAATTGCCAGAGCCTTAATAACAAGGCCTAAGTTCGTTGTCGCCGACGAGCCCGTCTCTATGCTGGACGTGTCTATTAGAGCTGAGATTCTATCCCTAATGAGATCTCTACAATCGAAATACGGCATCACAATGATTTACATTACTCACGACATAGCCACAGCAAAATACCTGGCCGATAAAATTTTGGTAATGTACGCGGGAAAAATGGTAGAATACGGGCCTTTTAAAGACGTCATAAAAGAGCCGCTTCATCCATATACACAGGCTCTAATAGAGGCGTTGCCAGATCCAGATCCCGCTAATAGGTTTAAAATACGGAAAGTGCCCCCAGGAGAGCCGCCCAGCCTTATTAATCCGCCAAGCGGTTGCCGCTTCCACCCAAGATGCCCCTACATAATAAAAGGAAAATGCGAAAAAGAAGAGCCTAAGCTCGTTGAGATAAAGCCAGGACATCTAGTTGCTTGCTGGCTTTACTAAGACATTTAAAAGGAAGTAGTATTCAGTGGTTATGAGAATTGAGAGAACTGGAAACCCCGTCTCTAAACTTCTACAGTTATTAGAGGAAGACTTAAAACGCGACGATATCATACAAATAGAGAGAGTGCCGGCGCCGAAACCCAGCGTAAAATATAGAGAGGTCGTCTCCAAATTTCTAAAAGAGTTCGGCTTAGCCACAGTCTATATAAGAATAAGAAGTGCTGCCTTCGAAAGGCGGTATGTAATAAGCGCTAAGTACGACTGGACGATGGGCGGTGTTGTAGAGGGGTGGGTAGTGGAGGGCGACGTCGTGAGGATATTTGAGCCAATCGCCATCAGCTTAACCGATATGGAAAAGGCGCTGGACTACTACGGAGATGCGTTCTGGAAGGCAGAGGAGAAGTTGTTATCTAAGAAAATGACTGAGGCCTACCAAGAGGAGAAGCCCCCAGCTGATTAAGGGGAGATTTTTATCACTGGCCCTTCGCTACCCACGGCCATTACGTAATTTAATATTGTCCTCCTAACCTCATCGCCTTTCTTAAGGGCGACTACTGACTGCTTGCGCTTTAACGTCCAGACAATTTCATAGAGCGTGCCGGAGAAGCCAACGTTACTGCCGTGGATAACCACCGCGTTTACTCCTAATTTCAGCGGGATATGAGCCTTTATAGCCTTATTACGTAAATCGTAAAGCACTGAGTCAAATGTTTTTATCTGTTTCCCCGCCTCAAGCGTTGTGATTAAATTCCTACCGTCGTGGAAGTGTAGTTGTATCCTCCCGCCCTTGACCATAGTCTTACCTTCAATTCTAAGCAATTTGAGGGCGGCTTCCTCTGTGGAGATAGGCAATAGATTATAGTACTTATCTGCGTCTGGCACGACTCTGTACACCTCCCCTGTCGGCACGATTTCTATAACGTCCATAAGCCCCACCGGGAATTTGTAATCCCTTCTTACAACTCCATCTACTTTTACATAACCTCTTGATATTATGTACCTAGCCTCGCGCATTGTCTTTGCGTATTTTAATACATCCCTAATAATCAGGGCCAAGGGCAGTGAATAAGCTAGGCTGTGCGGCCCAGGTGACGGCCTAACAACCCATACGCCGCCTTTCTTTCTAGGGATTGGCCACCAAGCAGGCGCTAGCGTTCTTCTTAGGTGTACCATAGCTTTACTTCTTTTTTCTTCTTTCTATTATTTTTTGCCGAGCTTTATCTGATAGGTCTACATCTACTATCATTACTTTACTGGGGTGAATTGGATAATACACCGTCTGTCCTCTACTATTAGTTCTAGTGGCGCCTTCTACGTAGATGCGCACTCTTTTGAGGTCGACTTTGACGACTTTTCCCGTCACTCCCTTGAAGTCCCCTCTTAATATCAAGACTGTATCCCCTCGCCTCACGGGCAACCTTTTCACGCCGAGTTTTTTAGCGAGCTCTGGCGAAAGTTTTGCGTTGAATAATTTCCGCCGCAAGTGGAGCGGCGCCTTGTATAAACTACGCCTTTGCTTCCTCGGTTGCGCCGAAGTGGTAAATGACATGGAGCCCCTTAGGCGTGCAGTATATAAATTTTATCAGCGCCTAACCTCCGCTACGCCGGGTTTTCTCGGCAAGTACGCGGTTTATCTCATCTAAGTGGACCAGTATTCTTTTGTTTATCTCCAACAGCGCGTTTAGGCGTCTTTCAACTTCTTCCATAAGTTAATTGTCCGAAAAGGTTTTTATTTTATATCCCCGCCTTTGCGGAATATGAAGATCCGACTGCTGGGGGGCGCAGGCGAAGTCGGGAGGCTTGCGGTTTTAATTAAAACAGCCTCTAATGGCATATTGCTGGACTACGGCGTCTCGTTTGACGCCAATGACAAGCCTGTATTCCCTCTCCACGTCCGCCCGAGGGATCTCACTGCCACTTTTTTAAGCCATGCGCATTTAGATCACAGCGGCGGTCTCCCGTCGCTTTATGTCTCAACAAAAACGCCTTTATACTCCACGCCTTTAACCATGGAGTTAAGCGATTTGATGTATACAGATGCTATAAAATTATCGGGCTATTACCTCCCCTACACGCTTGAAGAAGTTAGAGAGACTATGTCCAGCGCCGTGCCTCTCACCTACGGCGAACCAGTGGAAATAGGCAGAGACGCCGTAATTACAGTATACAACGCTGGCCACATACCGGGTAGCGCCATATCGGTTATAGAAGTTGAGGGATATGTGGTGGTTTTTACTGGGGATTTCAACACTGTCGATTCAAATTTGTTAAGAGGCGCAGATTTGTACAACATACCGAAAAATCCCGATGTCGTCATTATGGAGGCTACATATGCATCGACAGACCACCCGCCGCGGGAGAGGCTGGAAAGGGAATTTGTACAGTCTGTCAAAGAGGTATTAGAGGGCGGGGGGTCTGTATTAATACCGTCGTTTGCGCTTGGGAGGGCCCAGGAGATTTTATTAACGCTTGTAAAATACGGAATTGACGCGTATCCAATATATGTAGATGGACTCGCCAGACAGATTAATCAAATTGTGGGCAGATACCCCCACTTATTAAAAGACCCCGATTTGTACAAAAAGGCCTTGGAGATTTCTATCGAGGTCCCAAATGCTTATGTCAGAAAAGGCGCCGTGGAGGAGCCCTCAGTGATTATAACGCCTGCCGGGATGCTAAAGGGAGGAGCTGCGCTTTTCTATTTTAAAAAAATGGCACAGAATAAGAAAAATGGGATTTTCCTGCCATCATTTCAAGCGCCAAATACGCCCGGTTTTCAGATATTAAGCAAGGGCTATGCCTTCCTTGACGGGACGACAATTAAAGTAGAGGCCAGACTGGAATGGTTTGACTTCAGCGCACACGCCGGCAGGAGGGAGTTGGAGGAATTTGTAAAGAGATTTACGCCAGAAACCAAGATAATTCTCGTACATACAGATCCGCTGACTGCCGCGCCTTTCATAAGGCGGTTAGCAAAGGAGGGGTACGATAATATATACCTCCCAACGGCCTCGGGAGAAGAGATCTTCCTCTCAAAGAAATTTTGGTAATGGTAAGTTGCCGACGCGTTAATTAGCGAATACGCCTTGAGGAGGACCTTCTGGCGGGACGGGCGGCGCGGTTACCAATACTGTGTTTTGTGACGGAGAAGAAGGTAGTTTATAAAGGGAGAGAAAATGAGCACTTTATACGTGTACGACACGCCTTACGGCGTCTGTCTAAGGCCCCAAATCTGTATACGACGGGATGAAAGTGGCCCACAGAGACGGCGACGGCCAAGGCGGTTAAGGTGACGTGTAAGTGAGCGCATACTTGATGCCTTTTTCCTGCCCCGGAAGTTCGACGCTTTGTGGGGCCGTCTTGTCCTTTTTACTGCCTTGACAAGTTGGCGGATAAGAACGGCGAAAGGGGTCTCCCTATAGCAGTTTTAAAAAATACAATACTATGTGCGAATTCTGTATAAGAAAACAGATGAAACTCTTATACCTGAATTTATAGAAGTGACGCCAAAGACTCTAAAGAAAAAGAAAATAAACTTAAATGAGATAATAATATTGCTTGACGATATATATGACTTAAAATATTTAGACAACTTATAAGCCATGTGCCAAAGGTATTGGGAAATCTATAATATGGGAATCCCAGTCCTCACGGGGCCCTCTCCTCTGGCCAAATTGCTCGGTTGCTCCACGCCATGTGACTGCGACGTTGTCGTATATGTTAACGACATAGACAAGATAGAAGAGAGGCAGTGCGTCTGGGCCATTACTGATCCAACTTTTATACACAGGCCCATATGGATCGGCGGATATCCACATGTCTCTCTTCACGACTTAGAAAAAATTGTATCGCCTGAAATTTCAGAGACTATAAAATGTATAATGGAGAAAACTAAAAGTGCACCTCGTGTACTTTAAGCCTTTTTCCGTCTTCTGCAGGGACTATCACTGTAATTTTATAGCTATCTCCAAAATATATACCACTAAGATCTTCGCCAAGGTGGAATTCCCCGTCCAGAGAGTGTAATAGACATTTTTCACAATTAAGCTTTACAAAATCTAAAACTTCCCTTAGGGCCTTTAATAAATCCTTTGGTGCTCCCTTTACTGCAAACATGACGCTTCCGTGGTTGGCGTGGACATGCGGGTGCACGTGAGCGTTATACGTATGCGCTATGTAATCAATTAGCTTTGCCACCTCTCTTGTAAAATCATTATCTATTTCGTGTACGTGATTGTGATGATGCTCCTCTTCTTCCTCCTCCTCTTCTCCCCCTGAGGCCACTAGCGTGAGGTTTATTATTAGCTCTAGAGGCGCCCCTGATGATATCCTCTCTAAATCAGCCTCAAGCTTCTTCCACTCTTCTATTCCAAGTTTAATCTTGCTAAACACCGGGCATGTATGTGGGAGGTATATTTAAAAAATTTGTTTGAATAGCCCTATGACTAAAAAGTGCATCGTTACCAGCGGCGTTTTAGTGGAAAACGGGAAGGTTCTAATGGTTAAGCACAAGCGGCTGGGCGTTTATATATATCCAGGGGGGCATGTGGAACATAACGAAACTCCTATAGAGGCTGTCAAGCGGGAATTTGAGGAGGAGACTGGAATTGTTGTAGAGCCTATAGGGTTTACCTACGGCATAATTGATGAAAACGCGGTGGAGAGGCCAATGCCTTTGGTAATTCTCGAAGAAGTGGTGAAATACCCTGAGGAGACTCATATACATTTCGATTTGATATACCTGGTGAAAAGAGTTGGAGGCGATTTAAAAAACGGCGAATGGATTGACGTGAGAGAAATAGACCGCATAGAGACTTTTCCCAATGTGCGGAAAGTGGTGAGTTTAGCGCTTAGCACCCTATATAGACTGGGAAAAATTTAAATAGTAACCTGTTCGTCTCTATCAATGTCGGGGGTATCGGGGCTTACTCGGGGGATTCAAAACGAGTTGTAGACAAGCTGGTTGAGACGTTTAAACAGTACAAGGTCAAACACGTCTTGGGAATCCCGGGCGGTCAGATAATGCCGTTATTTGACGCCTTGTACGGCCAAGACATCGAGACAATTCTATTCAGACATGAACAAGGCGCTATACACGCCGCGGAGGGATATGCAAGGGTGTCGGGGAGGCCGGCGGTAGTGGCAGTTACTAGCGGGCCCGGCGCCACGAACTTAGTGACTGGGATTACAGATGCCTATATGGACTCAACACCTGTGGTGGCTATAACGGGACAGGTCGTCACGAGCGTTTTTGGGCGCGATGGCTTTCAGGAAACTGATATCTTAGGCGTAGTTACCCCTGTCACGAAGTTTACCTATCAAGTCAAAAAACCTTCGGAGGCCACTTCGGCCTTTAAAACCGCCTATGAAATCTCCATAATTGGAAGGCCGGGGCCCACGTTAATCGACTTGCCCAGAGATATACAATTGGCGCCAGCGCCAGATTATGAAGAAAAGATAATTGTGAACAGAGAGAAATTTATTCCGCCGCCGCCTGACGAGGACAAGTTAAGGCTAGCCGCCAAGTATCTCATTGAGGCTAAAAGACCTGTGATATTAGTCGGCGGCGGCGTTTTATGGTCGGGGGCAACCCCAGAGGTTTTAGAAGTCTCTAGGCTGTTAAATGCGCCTATTGTATCAACTCTGCCGGGAAAGACGGCAGTGCCACACGACTACCCCCTCTATATGGGACCGGCGGGCATGCACGGACGCGTTGAGGCAGATGCCGCATTGGCAAATGCCGACGTAATTCTAGCCGTGGGCACAAGGTTTAGCGACAGAACCTGGGGGAGGTTTAAGGAATTAATTGAAAATGTAACAAGCGGTAAATTAAAACTAATACATATTGATATAGACAAAAGTGAAATAGGGAAAAATGTGAAGCCAACTGTCGGTATTGTAGGAGATGCTAAAATAGCCTTAAGAAAACTTATAGATTATATTCAATCTGGTGCAATTCAAAATAATAGGTTCATATCATGGCTATTAAATATACGTAAAATGTATGATGAGGCCATGTCCAAAATAGCTAATTCAACGCCTGGTTTTCACCCGTGGAAGGCTCTTAAAGTGATAAGAAATGCCGCTCCAAGAAACACAATCACAGTGACCGGCGTGGGGTCGCACCAAATGTGGGCTGAGATAGCATGGGATGTTTACGAGCCTGGTAGCTTCATCACGTCGGCCGGATTGGGCACCATGGGCTTTTGCGTCCCCGCAGCGCTGGGAGCAAAATTAGCAGACCGCTCTAGACCGGTATTGTGTATTGATGGAGACGGCTCCTTCCAAATGACAATGAACAACCTGGCGTTAGTCAGAGACTATAACTTACCCATAGTGGTAACGATTTTTGACAACAGAGCTCTGCAATTAGTAAAACAGTGGCAAGTATATTTGTATAAAAGGAGGATAATCGCAACGGAGTTTAGCCCAAGACCTGACTTCTTAAAAATCGCCGAGGCTTACGACATCGAAGGCGTTAGGCCCGAAAGCTACGAGGAACTTGAGCGCGTTGTGTCTAGAGCTTTAAAAAACGACGAGCCGCTTATCGTCGATTTAATTATAGACAGTGAATATGACATAGTGCTACCCTGGGTGAAGCCGGGGGACTGGCTCACCTCAGTCATAATGCCAGAAGGCATGCACGTGCAACTAACTTATGAGGATTAGCATAACAATTCCAAAGTCCCTAGACCCGCTTGGACGCGTAATAGCGATAACAAGACGCGCCAAGGTAAACGTCACCTCTATGCACGTAGTGGCAGACACTCACGTGTATAAAATAGATATGGAAGTAGTGGGCCCCTCTGACGAGGTTAATTGGTTAGTGGCCAAGCTGGATAAATTGCCGGAGGTGTTACATATAGAAATAATATTAAACCACTAAGTATCTATAGGCATGGCCAAGATCTATACTGATAGGGAGGCATCTCTAGAGCCGCTTAAAGGCAAGACAATCGCAGTAATAGGTTATGGCATACAAGGAAGGGCGCAAGCGCTAAACCTTAGAGACAGCGGCCTAGAGGTTATTATAGGTCTGAGGAGGGGAGGCAAATCGTGGGAACTGGCGACTTCCGAGGGGTTTAGGGTATATGAAATAGGCGAAGCTGTTAGAAAAGCTGATGTGATTTTGGTATTAATACCAGATATGGAACAACCAAAAGTGTGGCAAGAACAAATTGCACCAAATCTCAAAGAGGGGGTTGTTGTCGACTTCGCCCATGGGTTTAACGTTCACTTCGGGCTTATAAAACCCCCGAAAAATATCGACGTTATTATGGTTGCTCCCAAGGCGCCAGGTAAAGCTGTCAGAGAGGAGTACTTGGCAGGACGGGGGGTGCCGGCCCTTGTAGCTGTTTATCAAGACTACAGCGGCTCGGCTTTAAAATACGCCCTGGCGTTGGCAAAAGGCATTGGGGCCACGCGGGCTGGCGTAATAGAGACTACATTTGCCGAAGAGACAGAAACTGACTTAATAGGCGAACAAATTGTACTAGTTGGGGGACTTATGGAGTTGATAAAGAAGGGGTTTGAGGTGCTGGTGGAAATGGGCTACCAGCCTGAGGTGGCGTATTTCGAAGTGTTAAACGAGGCTAAGTTAATAATGGACTTAATATGGCAGAGGGGGATTTACGGCATGTTAAACGGCGTGTCTGATACCGCAAAATACGGCGGACTGACTGTGGGGCCTAGAGTAATTGATGAAAACGTGAAGAGGAAAATGAAAGAGGCCGCCATGCGCGTTAAAAGCGGCGAGTTTGCAAAAGAGTGGGTAGAGGAGTACAACAGAGGAGCCCCCACTTTGAGAAAGCTCATGGAAGAGGCGCGTACTCACCCAATTGAAAAAGTTGGCGAGGAAATGAGGAAGTTGCTCTTCGGCCCATGAAGCCGTACGCTAAATATATCTGGCTTGACGGCAGAATACTTAAGTGGGAAGACGCGAAAATACACGTGTTGACTCACGCGCTTCACTACGGAACCTCTATATTCGAGGGAATAAGAGGGTATTGGAACGGCGATAATTTGCTCGTCTTTAGGTTAGAAGAACACATCGACCGCATGTACAGATCGGCTAAGATACTAGGCATAAGTATTCCGTATACAAGAGAGGAAGTCCGCCAAGCTGTACTAGAGACCATAAAGGCTAATAACTTCCGAGAGGATGTCTACATAAGACCTGTGGCGTTTGTCGCCTCGCAGACGGTGACGCTTGATATAAGAAATTTGGAAGTCTCCCTCGCGGTTATTGTATTCCCATTTGGCAAATACCTCTCGCCCAACGGCATTAAGGCAACGATTGTGAGCTGGCGTAGAGTACATAATACAATGCTCCCTGTGATGGCAAAAATCGGCGGTATATATGTAAACTCTGTACTTGCGCTTGTAGAGGCTAGAAGCAGGGGATTTGACGAGGCTTTATTAATGGACGTTAACGGCTATGTTGTTGAGGGTTCTGGAGAGAATATTTTCATTGTCAGAGGTGGAAGGCTTTTCACGCCGCCAGTACACGAATCTATCCTCGAGGGAATTACGAGGGATACGGTAATAAAGCTCAGCGGGGATGTGGGACTTCGGGTGGAGGAAAAGCCTATTACGAGGGAGGAGGTGTATACAGCCGACGAGGTGTTTTTAGTAGGAACCGCCGCAGAGATAACGCCAGTGGTGGAGGTTGACGGCAGAACAATCGGCACAGGCAAGCCGGGCCCCATTACGACAAAAATAGCTGAGCTGTACTCAAACGTCGTGAGAGGCAAAGTAGAGAAATACTTAAATTGGATCACTCCTGTGTATTAGTCTATATACACAGTTGAGCCGTTGTATTTCGCCTCCCGCAAGGCCTTCTTTCTCCTCGCCATTTTTACAGCGGCCTCTACCGCACGCCTTGCGTACTCCTCTACTCTTTCTAGCGCCTGAATCCTGTTGGCCCCGTGGCCTATGATGCCTAGAGTTATAGGTTTTCCCGACTCAACTGCGATATCTAGTATTTTTCTCGCCGCTTGCGTGGCCACTAATTCGTCGTGTTTAGTAGCGCCTTGGATGACGGCTCCGAGTGTGGCCACTGCGTCTACCTCTTCCTTCGCGACTAACTCCTTTAATATCATGGGTATGTCGTAAACGCCAGGCGTTTTCACAATGTAAGTAATCTCGGCGCCGAGGAATTTTGCATGTTCAACCGCCTTTTGTAACATTAGCTGTGTTATATCGTAGTTGAATTCCGCCACTACTATTGCCAGTCGTACCATAGCCTTGTGATTTCCCCGAGTATAATAAGCTTACCGCTGTCCAGCAATTTAATTTTTAAATACTTGGACTTTTATTTACTTACATGCCATCTGGGGTAAAGAATAAGATATATGAATATCTATCCCAGAATAAAGGTAAAGAGCTAACCGCGGAGGAAATTGCAAAGGCGATAGGGGTAGAGAAAGTGGCAATTGTGAAGGCGCAATTAACACGCCTAGTTAGAGAGGGAAAGGTGGAAAAAACAGCAGAGGGACGTTACAGGGCGAAATAGGTTTTTAACAAAGATAAAAATATTGTACTTTTTTAACTACCGTGTCTCTGCTTCCACGGGACGTTTTGGTCGCGCTACAGCATGTGGTAGTTAACCTCCAAAAAGTAGGTGAAGATCTAGAGCCTGAGTCGTTACGTAAGGCGGTGCGCTATTATATAGAGACGCCTGGCAAATTGCTCAGGCCTATTCTACTCCTCACCTTTTCATATACTCTTGACAGAAGAGCCTTAATGGACCCACGGCTTATACAAGCAGCGACTATTATAGAACTGCTTCATGTAGTATCCCTACTTCAAGATGACGTAATGGATAAACATGAAGAGAGGAGGGGAATTAAAACGCCGCGTGTTTTATACGGCGATGACAGAGCCATATTAGCAAGCGATTGGCTTATTGCAGAGTCCATAAGACGTGCAGTTAAGCTGGGGCCAGAGGTAGTTGAATATTTAGCTGACGTGGCACAGAGGCTCTCAAGAGGGCAAGCACTTGACTTAGACGGAGAACGGGAGAGGGCCGCGGAGTTAAAGACTGCGCCTTTAATAGAAGCTACATTAGTACTGCCAGCCATTATACTGCGAAGGCGGGAGATCCTAGAGCTTGCGAAAAAACTGGGCAGATCTCTGGGCGTTTTATATCAATACTCAGATGATATAAGTGACGAGGGGGCCGAACGGCGTTCAATTTCAGAAGTGGCGTCGGAGACCAGGGCTGTTCTTTCAAAAATGCGAAGTTTAATTGGAGAGGCATTCTCGCCTTTTGAGAGATTAGTAGAACAGCTTATAAAAAAGGCGCTGGAAGGAGGTCTAACAGTGGCGAGAAGTTTTATATCCTAGCGCTGAGTTATTTACATGATGAGGCTAGACTAAGCCGAGTAAATGACGTGGCGTGAAAGGGCTGAGCTAAGAATTGGTATTTCTGGAATGCCAGGCGTAGGCAAAACAACCCTTGTCTTAAAAATAGCTGAGCTCGCCAGATCAAGAGTTAAAGTATGTGGTTTTGTCACTGTAGAAGTGCGTGAGGGCGGCACGCGTATTGGTTTTGACGTTGTGGACTTAGCCAACGGGCGCCGCATGGCGCTGGCCAGAGTGGGTAGGGGGGAGCCATCTGTGGGCAAGTACGTTGTAAATCTTGAAGCTTGTAACGTAATAAGCGAGGCGTTAAGACGGGAGTGCGACTTGAAAATTATTGACGAAATAGGCGCCATGGAGTTTAAATGTAAAAACTTCGGCGAAGATTTACAGACTGCGCTACACACGTCGCCGAGAGTCATCGCGACAGTACATAGGAACTATATAGACATCGCCAAGAAATTAGGACTTGAAATAATATGGCTAACGAGGGAGAATTGGGGATTAGTCTTCCGCCAACTTCTTATACAGTTAGGGCTTACCCAATAGGATTTTTACAAATACCTCAGGCGGATCTCTAATTGCCGATATATAATAAACCTCGGCGGCGCCAATTGCCGAAGCTATTTCCTCCGCCTCCACATAAACCCCTATCTCATCCGCCACGTCTCTCTTATTCCCCACAACTACTGTCTCTCTAGCGACTTGCGAACCTTTTTCCATGAAAATTGAATGTAATTCGGAAATGGCATGTAACGTCTCGTAATTCGTAAGGTCGTACATATATATCAACCTGTCGATTATCGGTATTTTAAATGAGGCGAATTTCATAGCCACTTCAAATACCCGCTGGCCAGGCACGTCTACGAGATCGATCTCAAGACTACCAATGTAAATTCTGTAGTAACTCGGTTTCAATGTCAATACGGGAGCGTCGGAAACGCCTAGAACTCTGTAGGCAAAAGTTGTCTTCCCGACCCCGCCTACGCCCAGCAGAGCAACTACTTTTCTCAGCGCCACATATTAGCCAGTTATTGACATAATAAATGCCTTAGGGACGCAGAATTTTTATCTTTACATCTCCAAAGGCTAGAACTAGAAAGAACTAGAGAAGAGCACAGAATATACAGAAGAGAGAAATTATATAAATAATAAAAAGTAGAATAAGCACAACTCAAATATATATTTTATCAAATTATTTCTTTAATTATATACAGTATTTAAATTAAACAAAAACTTTATATATCGGGGTGTATCCTACACCTATGTCCAAGAAGCAGAAACTAAAGTTCTACGACATAAAGGCGAAGCAGGCGTTTGAGACTGACCAGTACGAGGTTATTGAGAAGCAGACTGCCCGCGGTCCGATGATGTTCGCCGT
>FWWM01005422.1_pt1 | contig 27968 bp, 28 predicted proteins | sample 2228351 | NCBI WGS metagenome assembly FWWM01 (sample SAMEA103939774, study PRJEB20133) | metagenome | reverse complement strand
CTCTCTCTTTAGCCATACTCTCTGTAGTTTTAGCCATAGCTTACAGGTTCTTTGTGGAGGGTCAGAAGGATGTTGGTGCGTTTTAAGGACCCGCTTCTGAGGGTGCATTCAGCGTCAAAGGTGGACACACTCGGGACCGGGCTTTTCCTCCTGGGACTTGCCCTTATGGCTGAAACTATAAAGGATGCGCTCCTTTTGCTCATTACTTACCTGTTTGTTCTCGTAGGTTCTGCCACCAACGGCTTCTTGATAGGCTCCTACATATGACTGGGACTTTTGGATGTCCTCGTCTGGGTTGCAGGCTTTACCGCCTTGTATTCATCCTTCATAGCACTCTTCCAGAAGAAGATAAAGGGAAGGCTCGCCTACTCTACCATAGCCCACATAGCCTACATAGTTTTAGGCTTTGCTATCTTTGGTCATACCGCCACCGCAGGAGGTATAGCCCATATGATTTGCCAAGATTACCCTCTTTTTCTCTGCAGGTCTTCTGGCGGAAGCCATGGGCATACACAAGGTGGATGAGCTAAAGGGGGTGGCAAGGCACATGAGGTTCGCCTCGAAAGTAAAGTCCTTTTGAAGGAAGGTGCGAAGGAGCTTGGTCATCGCTTACTTTCTCCTTTTTATCATCTACCCTTGGATGAAAGGGAGTTCCGAAGGAAGTACCCTGCTGACGACCCTACTGCTCGGTCTGGTAACCCACATACCTCATACAGGCTCGTCCCTGACGTATCACCTTAGACAGTATTACACAATTGAATTTTTTATTACGCCATAAGCATTTCTTATGGTTCCCATAAGGAACTTTTATTTGACTTACGAATGAACTTTCATTAATATAATACCAAAACCCGTTGAGGAGGTTTGTCATGGAGACCTTTTGGGAGGCTATGAAAAGGCACGGCGTGAGCAGGAGGGACTTTATAAAGTTCTCCACCTACATAACGGGGCTCTTGGGGCTATCGCCCGCCATGATTCCGGAGGTGGTGAGAGCCTTAGAGAGTAAACCGCGTGTCCCCGTCCTATGGATTCATGGTCTTGAGTGCACATGCTGTAGCGAATCCTTCATAAGGTCCGCAACGCCTCTGGCTTCTGATGTGGTCCTCACCATGATATCCCTTGAGTATGACGACACACTGTCTGCAGCGGCGGGAGAAGCTTTGGAGGAGCACAGGAGAAAGATAATAAAGGAATACTGGGGCAATTACATTCTGGCTGTCGAGGGCAACCCGCCTCTGGGCGAGGACGGTATGTATTGCATAGTGAATGGAGAGCCTTTCCTTAAACATCTAAAGGAGTCCGCGGAGGGAGCTAAAGCTGTGATAGCCTGGGGTTCGTGTGCGTCTTGGGGATGTGTGCAGGCTGCCAAGCCCAACCCTACCACGGCGGTCCCCATAGACAAGGTCATCAAAAACAAACCCATCATAAAGGTCCCCGGGTGTCCACCCATAGCGGAGGTGATGACCGGTGTAATCATGCATCTGGTCCTCTTTGACCAAATCCCACCCCTTGACTCGCAAGGAAGACCCAAGCAGTTCTACGGCAACAGGATACACGACACGTGCTACAGAAGGGCATTTTTCAACGCTGGACAGTTTGTGGAGCGCTTTGACGACGAGGGAGCCAAAAAAGGCTGGTGTCTGTATAAGGTGGGCTGTAGGGGACCAACCACCTACAACTCTTGCGGTAACATACGCTGGTACAACGGTCTTTCTTACCCCATACAGGCTGGACACGGATGCATAGGCTGTTCGGAGGACAACTTCTGGGACAACGGACCCTTCTACCAAAGGCTCACCACCATACCTGTGCCCAACGTGGAAGCCAACGCGGACAAGGTGGGTATGGCGGTAGGCGCCGCAGCGGCTGCGGGCGCTATAGCCCACGGCATACTCTCTAAGATAAGGTCAAAACCCAATAAAGGAGGTGAACAGCAATGAAGAGGGTTGTGGTTGACCCAGTAACGAGGATTGAAGGGCACTTAAGGATTGAGGTCATAGCGGACGAGAAGACCGGCAAGGTTGTTGATGCGGTCTCTTCGGGCACCATGTGGAGGGGTATAGAGCTCATAGTGAGGAACAGAGACCCAAGGGATGTATGGGCTTTTACCCAAAGGATATGCGGAGTGTGCACCTCCATACATGCCTTGGCATCAGTCAGATGCATAGAGGACGCCCTTGAGATTCAAATACCCAAAAACGCCAATTACATAAGAAACATCATGTATGGTACCTTGCAAGCCCATGACCACGTGGTGCACTTTTACCACCTTCACGCCCTGGACTGGGTGTCTCCCTTGGAAGCTCTGAAGGCTGACCCTGTGCAGACCGCGGTCCTTCAGAACCAGCTCTTGGAAAAGTATGGAGCCATAGCGGAGCTCATGCCCGATCCATTAGGCAGGAGGGCATACCCGAGGAAGTTCCCCAAAGCTACCCCTGGCTACTTCAGAGCGTTCCAAGAGAAGATAAAGAAGATAGTAGAGAGCGGTCAGCTGGGTATATTCGCAGCCCACTGGTGGGACCACCCGGACTACAAACTTCTTCCTCCGGAGGTTCACCTTCTGGCTGTAGCCCACTACCTTAACATGTTGGACGTCCAGAGGGAGCTCTTCATACCCCAGGTGGTCTTCGGAGGTAAGAACCCGCACCCCCATTACATAGTGGGTGGTATGATGTGTAGCATATCCCTCAACGACATGAATGCACCCATAAACGCCGAAAGGCTTGCGGTCGTAGAGGATGCGGTATACACCCAAGCGGAGGCGGTAAACCTCTTCTACCTTGTAGACCTTCTGGCCATAGGGCATGTTTACGTCCAGAAGGGTCAGGTTTACGGCGGTGGGCTTGCCAAGAAGAGGGTCATCGGTTATGGAGAGTTTCCTGACGAGCCCTATAAGAGCATCAAAGGAGGAGATTACCACAACAAGGTCCTTTACCACTGCAACGGTGTGGTGGAAAACTTCGCAGAGGGTGTGGAAAAGGCTAAGTATTATCCCATGGTGGGTAAGGACTTTGCGGACCCAGAGGTAATCAAAGAGTTTGTCGCCCACTCTTGGTATAAGTATCCCGATGAGAAGAAGGGACTGCACCCGTGGGACGGCATAACGGAGCCTAACTACATAGGTCCCAAGGAAGGTTCTAAGACCAAGTGGGTATACTTGGATGAGCAAGGAAAGTACAGCTGGATAAAGTCTCCAAGATGGAGAGGAAAGCCCTGCGAGGTGGGTCCTCTGGCACGCTACATAGTGGTTTACACGGCGGTCAAGCAAGGACACATAAAGCCCTCTTGGATGGACGAGATGATAGTAAGGCAGATAGACACCGTTTCCCAGGTTCTCGGTCTTCCTCCTAATGTATGGCTTCCCACAACGGTGGGTAGGACCGCAGCGAGGGGATTGGAAGCCCAAGTGGGCGTTGCCGCAAACCTCTACTTTTTGAAGAAGCTCTACGACAACATAAAAGCGGGGGACACCTCGGTCGCCAACATGGAAAAGTGGGACCCATCCACCTGGCCCAAAGAAGCCAAAGGAATAGGCTTAACGGAGGCACCCAGAGGCGCTCTGGGACACTGGTGCATCATCAAAGACGGAAAGATTGCCAACTACCAGTGCGTGGTTCCCACCACGTGGAACGGTGGACCTAGGGACCCCATGGGTGGTCAAGGAGCCTTTGAGGAATGCATGAAGGACACACCTCTAAAGGTGGTGGACAAACCCTTGGAGGTTCTCAGAGGCATACACTCCTTTGACCCATGCTTGGCTTGTTCTACGCACGTATACAATGCAAAGGGTGAGGAGATAGCGGTAGTAAAGGTGCAGGGTTCTACCCCTGTGGGAGGTTGCGAGCCATGAGGGAAGAGCTTATAAAGAGGATTTACATATTCAGCCCGTCCCTTCGCATATGGCACTGGGCGAACTTTTTGGCTATAACCCTTCTGTTCCTCACCGGTATTTACATCGGCAACCCCTTCTTCATAGGCTCAAGCGGTTTGGAAGCCACATATGCCTACGCTCACAACCTGACGATGGACTTTATCCGCATGCTCCACTTCATGGCGGGCTACGTCCTGCTTTTTTCCTTTCTCTTTAGAATTTTCATAGCCTTCTTCCACAAGGGCGACAGACTCTTTATCCCAAAGGTATGGAGAAAAGACTTCTGGGCGGGCGTTTGGGAGATGCTCCTTCACTACACCTTCACAAAACCTTGGCACAGGACCTACATAAGAAACCCACTGGCGCGCCTTGCCTACTTTTTACTATACCTTGCCTTACTCTTTACGATAATCACCGGCTTTGCCATGTATGGCATGTCAGACCCGAGCGGTTTTTGGGCTAAGCTCTTCGGTTGGGTAATCCCTCTGTTGGGCGGAGAATTTATGGTCCACATGTGGCATCACTGGTTTGCATGGCTCATAGTCTTCTTCGTGATAGTCCACGTTTACATGGTCATAAGGTTTGACGTGATAGAGAAGGAAGGAGAAGTTTCTTCCATGTTCAACGGCATGAAGAACTTCAAACAGACACCGGTGGATGCGGAGGATGTGGCTTGAAAACGGTGGTGCTGGGAGTGGGCAACACCCTGCTCTCCGACGAGGGGCTCGGCGTAAAGGCTGTTGAGCTCCTCCGCTCTTTTGACTTTTATCCCCAGGTAGAGCTCATGGATGGCGGGACTTTGGGTATAGACCTGCTTTACTTCCTTGATGGTTGTGAGCGCCTCATTATAATAGATGCCATCCTCGGCGGGCAAGAGCCGGGAAGCCTTTACAGGATAGAGGGAGAGGATGTTAAGGCTTACTTTAAGCAGAAGGTCTCCGCTCACGAGCTTGGCATCCAAGAAGTGCTGGCACTGATGGAGCTTACCGGCAAGTCCCCCAAAGAGGTTTGCATCATGGGAATAGAGCCTTACAGCTTTGATGTCTCGACGGAGCTCTCTCTGGTGGTGAAGGAGAAGATGCCCGAGCTTATAAGGATGGTCATTGAGAAGCTAAGGGAGTGGGGTATACACGCGGAGGTAAAGGATGAGACAGGCAAGCACTGAAGAAATAAAAAGGCTTATGCTTGAAGGTAAAAGCTTCGTGGTATATCTTAGGTCAGAGATGCGCTCCAAGACAGTAAAGGAGATGTTTGATGTGGATGTGGTCTACAAGGAGCTTGTCAAGAGCTTTCCGAGCTTGGAGTTCTTGGTCGTAGAAACGGACGAAGACAGAGATGCCCTTTCCTTACTCGGAACTAACTTTACTCCCTGCGTCGTGCTGGTAAAGGAAGGTAAGGTTCATAAAAGGCTTGACGGGATAAAGGCTTGGAATGAGTATTTATCTTTTCTGTCCGAGTTGGAAGGAGAGAAAAATGCTTGAAGGTGTTATGAACGCACCCGCCATACTCAAAGAGCTCCTGCAAGCTTTGAAGGACCTCTACGAAAAGGGCGAGACGCACATCATCTACATAAACAAGCTCCCCATGACGGAGCAAGACAGAGAGCTCCTTCTGGACACCTTAGGTAAAGGCAACGTGAGGATACACATAGACTCTCATACACAACCCGTAGAATACTGGGAGACGGGCGTATACGGCATATGGGTGGGTGTGATATACGACAGGGAGAGAAAGCCAACCCTTGAGACGGTGGAGGTTACCTTCTTCCCCGAGCTCGCCAAATCCCAAAGGGAGGACATAGAGGAAAGCATAAGGGTTTTGGAAGAGAGGGTAAATTACATTTTTGAGAAGTTAAGTGAGAAGGCTGAGGATTGAGCTAAAGGGTGTGGTTCAGGGTGTGGGTTTTAGACCTTTTGTTTTTAGGCTCGCCAAGGAGTGCAACCTAAGGGGCTATGTGATAAACGACAGCGCCGGAGTGCTTATAGAGGTTGAGGGAGACAAGACGGAGGAGTTTTTAAGAAGGCTACACCAAGAAAAGCCACCCCTTGCGAGGATTCTCTTCCAGAGCGTAGAGTTTCTACCGCCTGTAGGTTATCAGGACTTTGAGATAAGGGAGTCTCAAGAGGAGGGAAAGAAGGAGGTTCTAATCCTTCCGGACATAGCGGTCTGCGAGGACTGTCTTAAAGAGATGCAAGACCCCGAAGACAGAAGGTATAGGTATCCCTTCATAAACTGCACCAACTGCGGACCACGCTTTACCATCATAGAAACGCTTCCTTACGACAGACCCAACACGGTGATGAAGGTCTTTAGGATGTGTCCCGAGTGTGAGAGAGAGTATGAAGACCCAAGCGACAGACGCTTCCACGCTCAGCCCATAGCCTGTCCGATGTGCGGTCCAAAGGTGTTTTTACATCCAACGGGAGAGGAGGGAGAAGAGGCTCTCAGGAAAACCATACAGGCGCTCAAGAATGGAAGGATAGTGGCGGTCAAAGGCATAGGCGGTTTTCACCTTATGTGTGATGCGTTGAATGAAGAGACTGTGGCGGAGCTAAGAAGAAGAAAGAGAAGGCAGGAAAAGCCCTTTGCGGTCATGTTTAAAAGCTTGGAGCAGGTAGAGCAGTATGCGGAGCTCACGGAGTTAGAGAAAGCCCTCATCATCTCCCCTGAAAGACCCATAGTGTTGGTAAAGGGTAAAGGTGGACTTGCCCCCTCCGTGGCTCCCGGACTGAAGAGAATAGGAGTTTTCTTACCTTACTCTCCCCTGCACTACCTTATCCTATCTTCCTTGGACTTTCCCGTGGTGGCAACCTCGGGCAACCTCTCGGATGAGCCCATAGTCAAGGATAACGATGAGGCGGTGGAAAAACTTTCCGAGTTTTCCGACCTTATCCTACTCCACAACAGGGATATAAAGAGAAGGTGCGACGACTCGGTGGTTAAGGTAGTGGGGGATGTGGCACTGCCCATAAGGCGCTCAAGGGGAATAGCACCACTGCCCATAGTCCTTCCCTTCAAGCTCAAAAGGAAAGTTTTGGCCGTTGGCGGTATGCTCAAAAACACCTTCGCCATAGCCTTTGATGACAAGGTAATCCTTAGCCAGCATATAGGGGATGTGGAGAACCTGTCAACCCTTGAGGTTTTTGAAGAATCGGTGAAGGACTTCATGGAGCTCTACGAGTTTGAGCCTGACGTTGTAGTTTATGACCTTCACCCACGCTATGAGACTACACGCTGGGCTCTCTCTTTGGATTATCCTAAGGTAGGCATCCAGCACCACTTTTCCCATATCCTTTCTTGCATGGCGGAAAACGCCTTAGGAGGTCAGGTTTTGGGTATAGCCTGGGATGGGACGGGCTACGGAACGGATGGGACTCTCTGGGGTGGTGAGTTTTTGAGCTGTGATTACACGAGCTTTGAAAGGCTCTTTCACTTTAAACCCTTTAAGCTCTTAGGCGGTGAGAAGGCGGTCAAAGAACCCGCAAGGGTAGCCCTTTCCCTACTTTTGGAGCTCTACGGAGAGTCCGCTTTGAGCTTGGACCTTCCCTCGGTAAAACACTTTAGCCAAAAAGAGTTAGAGCTTCTCCTGAGAGCCTACTCTTCAAACTTGAACGCTCCGCTGTCTTCCTCGGTAGGCAGGCTCTTTGATGGAGTGGCTTCCCTCCTCGGCGTGAAACAGAAGATAAACTACGAAGGACAGTCCGCCATGATGCTGGAGGACATGTATGACTACTCGGTAAAGGATACCTATCCCTTTGAGGTTAAAGGCTCCTTTATAGACTGGGCTCCGACGGTGGAGGGTATTCTCAGGGACAGAGAAAATCCGTCTCTGGCACTTAGCAGGTTTATAAACACGCTGGCTAAGGTATGCAGGTATGTGGCAAAGGAGGTAGACATTCCCAAGGTCTGCCTCTCCGGGGGTGTGATGCAGAACGACCCTCTGGTATGCAAGATAAAGGAAGAGCTCAAAAGCTTTGAGGTTTACACCCACCAAAAGGTGCCAGCCAACGACGGCGGGTTGAGCCTTGGACAGGCTGTCTATGGAGGCGTAGATGTTAAGCTGTAAAGCCCAAAAGCTCCCGCAGTTTCTTTGCGGGTTCTGGGCTTTTCATTAGGCTCGTCCCCACCAAAAAGGCATCCACGCCCGAGTTTTCCAGTTCAAGGATTTGCTCCCTACTCTCTATACCGCTCTCCGCTATGACGAAACTCGCTCCCATCCGCTTAATCTCGGGAGCCAGCCTCTTGGACCTACCTATGTCCACCTCAAAGCTCTCCAAATCCCTGTTGTTTACACCTATTATGTAAGCCCCAGCTTTGAGAGCCTTCTCCGTCTCCTTAAGGTCAAAGACCTCCGCTATATGGCTCAGTCCCATCTCCCTTGAGTAATCAAGCAAGTCCTTTAAAAGTACATCGTCCAAAATCCTGACAATCAGGAGGATTATGTCCGCTCCGAAGGCTTTGGCTTCTTCCACCTGAACCGGGTCTATGATAAAGTCCTTCCTGAGGAGGGGAAGCGCCACCGCACGCCTTACCTCCCTCAGGTCCTCCAAAGAGCCTTTGAAGAACTCCCTATCGGTCAGGACGGATATGGCTATGGCGCCCGCGCTCTGGTATGCTTTTGCTTGCTCCACCGCAGACACATCCCTTATATCACCGGCGGAGGGAGACGCCCTCTTTACCTCCGCTATTATCCTTGTCCTACAAGACTTGAGAGATTTTTCAAAGTCAAAGAGTTTGTTCCCCCTTTCCCTTATCATCTCACGCAATAGCTCCCTGTATGCACAGTCCCTTACTATCTCCCTTTTCTTATGTTCTACTATCCTTTCCAAGATGCCCATCAGGGATACACTCTCCTGTAGCTTTTACCCTCCTTTTTGTATATAGCTTCCACGCCGAATCCTTCCCTGTAGAGCTCGTCATACATGCCTTTGGCTTCCTCATAACCTCTTACAGCCAAAACCACACCACACCTTGGGTCTATTTCATCCGGTATTGGTATGAGCTTCGCCCTGCCTTTCAGATACTTCTCCGCACGCGTGCCCTCCGATATGGCTGAAAAAGTTATAAAGTGGTCTGGCTTTTTAACAAAGGGGTTTAACTCCATGAGTAAGTGTCTTATGTGCAGTTTTACACCCAGGGAGTGGAACTTAATCCAATACAATATGGAGGGCTCTACCGCGGATGACCTCTTGCGCACCAGGGCTATCACCTTGTCCTTTTCCTTCTCCAGGCTCAGGAGCTCATTACCCGTCTGACTACACCAGTTGTGTATGTCTCGCTCAAAGCCCGGGTCCGTAGATATAACCTTGAGCGTTTCACCCTCGGAGAGCTTCTTTACCTTTTCGGAAGTTATCACTATGGGCAAGGGACACATGAGACCCGTAAGGTCCAAAACCTTTTTCTCCTGCTCTTCCTTAAGAGCCTCCATGTTAAACACCTCACACAGCAAGCTTTACCGCATCCTTCTTAGAGCCTTCATCAAAACCTTCTACGTATAAATTTATGAGCTTTGCGGACTTTTCAAGGGTGCTTAAAAGCACCCTATCGTTGAGCATAAATGGATTGGGAAAATAAAAGACCACATACCCCCAACCGTTATGGAAGGCTATGGGAACATAAAGGGACGTCTCTTCCCTGTTTATGAGGGACTCCTTCTGCGGAGGTCCGGACTTTTGAACTATGGCTATCTTGCTAACCTCAAACTTTTCCTTTATCTTCGTCAAGTATCCTTCCAAGGTTTGCTCCTGTATGGCTTCAAAGAGGAAGTCCATGTTGGATTTTTCAACCGCATTTACCTCAAGCCTTGCCAAATCCTTAGAAAGGCTTGAGTAGGAGCTCCTGAGCTTTTTCACATAGTAGCGCTCTTTTCTGAGCGTGTAGTTTATGTCAGGGATTACGGAGGCAAGGAAGACACCGAAGAAGACCGGTAGCATAAGCAGTCCATGTGAGCCGGTATGGTATGTATGTATGGCTATAGAAGACCATAGGAAAATAAAGCAGAGCAGTAGGTCCCTGTTGGCGTAGTAGACCACAAGGGGTAGTAAGACAAAAGCCATGCCTGAACTCTGGGAGAGGACGACCGAAGGTATGAGCGTTAAATCCACGAACCTACCCAACCTACCCAGCTTACCCGGGCTCATGTAATTGAGTATGGAAAGGCTCAGATAAAGGGTTGTAAAGAGTATGACCAAAGCCCTCTGGTAAGAAGGTAGGGAAAAGGAGTAAAAGGCAACATAAAGTGCAAGGAAGAGCCTTATAAGAAGGTTCAGCGCAAGCCTGTTGTTCAGCACCCCATCACTCCACCTCTATCTTCTTGACCCTCTCCTTCCTTTCCTTCCTACCTTCAGCCCTCTTCTCAAGCTCGGAAATTTTATAGTCTATCAGGGTCTTGACCGCTTTGAGGAGGGAAATCTCAGCCATGTATATGTTCTTCTTGACCTCATCCCTAACATCCCTTGGGGGTAAAAGCATATCAAGGATGCTAAAAAGGCTCTTCCTTATATTTTGGACCTGCTCTTCCAAACTCTCGGGTTTGAGCTCCTGTTTAGCCTCGCCCATGATTAATAATTTTAGCCCCAAGGAGTATAAATTGGAAGCTAAAGTAAAGCCATACAAGAAAGAGCAGGAAGGAGCCGAGCATACCTTGAAGGGGGTTTATGCTAACAAGCTTGATAAGTAGGGAGGCAAAGGCTTTGTTAAAGAGGGAAAGCATAAAGGAAACCAGGAGGGAAGAGTAAAGGACCCTTTTAAAATCCGCTTCCAAAAACACTCGGTAAAGCACCAGGAGGGCAATCAGGAGGAAAAAGAGGTTGAAAACAAAACCCAAAGGCATCTTTAAGGGCAGGAACTTCAAAAGGGCGAACAACGAGAGCATAAGGACGGATAGGAGGGAAAAGCTCATGATAAAGATGGGAACAAAGACCCAGAAGAAGGCTTCACCCCTCCTCTTTACCCCATGGGACACATAGGCGAAGGACTTATAAAGGTTTTTGGCAAAGCTTACGGAAAAAAGGTAAGCCAGGGCAACCGATAGGGAGGAAAAAACCGCTTTGCTCTCGTAAACCCTGGCGAGCCTTGTGATGACCTCACCCGCATACTGGGGAAGTAGCTGGACTATCAAAGACACGAGCCTTTCATAGCTCAAAAGGGGCGTGTATAAGGCAAACAGGCTCAAGAGGGTCAGGAGAGAACCAAGGACCATTAAGGAGTTATAAGTCAGGGCTCCCGCGTGGTAGGAAAACTCACCCGTCAGGAAAGAGTAAAAGGTGCGAAAGATTAAACTTGCTTCTCTTCTCAGCTTATCCCATGTCATAGAGCACCTCTCCACCCAGAGGGCTTCTAAAAAGGTATCTTCCACCCTCCGCGCTCAGAAGATACTCAGGATACAGGGGCACCTTTCCCTTACCTCCAGGTAGGTCCACCGCGTATGTGGGTATACCCATGCCCGATATTCTACCCCTGAGATACTCCATTATCTCAAGCCCCTTTTCTACACTTGTCCTAAAGTGAATTGCCCCTTTTACCGGGTCGCAATGAAACAGGTAAACGGGTCTTACCTTTATCCTCAGAAGCCCCCTTAAAAGCTCCAACATCACACGCGGGTCATCGTTTACACCCTTTAATAGCACCGTTTGGTTGTTTACGGGAATACCTTTTCTTAGAAGCCTCTCCACCGCTTCCGCAGACTCGGGAGTTATCTCCCTCGGATGGTTAAAATGGGTGTTTATCCATATGGGAGAGTATTTCTCAAGGATGTCCAAGAGCCTGTCGTCAAAGAACCTCTGGGGTGCAAGGACCGGAAGGCGTGTGCCGAAGCGGATGATTTCTACATGCTTTATCTTTCTCAGCTCCGAAAGTAGGTATTCAAGCTTTTCATAACCGAGCGAGAGGGGCTCACCGCCGGATATGAGCACATCCCTTATCTCCTCATGTCTCCTTATGTAGTCCAGCATGAGGTCTATCTCTTCCTTGCTCCTTGAACGCTCACCCTGTGAGAATATCCTCTTCCTCATACAGTGTCTGCAATAGACAGCACAAAATGTGGTGATATTTAGCAAGACCCTATCGGGATACCTGTGGGTAAGACCGGGAATCTCCATCTCCTCGTTGAAGGGGTTTTCTTCACCCTTACTCTGAAGCTCTTCGTCAACCTCAATGGCCCTGGGGATAGCTTGAAGCCTTATAGGGTCGTTGGGGTCTTCTCGGTCTATGAGAGAAAGGTAGTAAGGAGTTATGGCAAGGGGATAGAGCCCTTGCGTCCTTTTTATACCCTCTATCTCTTCGGGTAGGAGCTTTATGTAATAAGATAGCTCCTCAAGGGTCCTTATCCTGTTCCTTATCTGCCAATGGTAGTCCCTCCAAAGGTGTTCCGGCACCTTTTCAAAGAAGCGTCTCATCGTGTTATAATTTAACACGTGAAAGTGCTCGTCGTAGGCAACGGTGGAAGAGAGCATGCTCTGGTCTGGAAGATAGCCCAAAGCCCCCTTGTAAAGAAGCTTTACGTAGCCAAGGGAAACGCCGGCTCTTGGAAGATAGCCCAAAGCCCCCTTGTAAAGAAGCTTTACGTAGCCAAGGGAAACGCCGGCTCTTGGAAGATAGCCCAGAGGGTTGACGTAGAGCCTACGGATGTGTTGGGGCTTGCGGACTTTGCGGAAAAGGAAGGCATAGACTTTACTGTTGTAGGTCCAGAGGCGCCCTTGGTTGAAGGTATGGTGGACGAGTTTGAAAGGAGGGGTCTTGCCATCTTCGGACCAAGAAGGGAAGGCGCCAGGCTTGAAGGGAGCAAGGTCTTTGCCAAAGACTTTATGCTCAGACATGGCATACCCACCGCCGTTTACGAGACCTTTGATGATGCAGAAAAGGCAAAGAGGTTCATAAGGGACTTCGGAGCTCCGTTGGTGGTCAAGGCAGATGGGCTGGCAAGCGGTAAGGGTGTCTTTGTATGCAAAAGCGAGGATGAAGCCATACGGGCGGTGGAGCGCCTGATGAAATCAAGGGTTCTAGGAGATGCAGGAAGCAGAGTGGTGATAGAGGAATACTTGGAGGGAGAGGAGGCATCTTACATAGTCATGGTCAACGGGGAAAGGTTCATACCTTTGCCCACATCACAAGACCACAAGAGACTCCTTGACTCGGATAGGGGACCAAACACCGGCGGTATGGGAGCATACTCACCCACACCCTTTATAGACCCTGCGACGGAAGAAAGGATTCAAAAGGAGATAATACAAAGGGCCCTGGAAGGTCTCAAAAGGGAGGGCATACATTACAGGGGTTTTTTGTATGCGGGTCTCATGCTCACAAAGGAAGGTCCCAAGGTGCTTGAGTTTAACGTCAGGCTCGGAGACCCTGAAGCCCAGCCCATCCTCATGAGGATAAGAGGGGACTTCCTCCAAGCCCTGCTTAACTTTTACGATGGGAAGGATGTAAGCTTGGACGTGGACACAAGACACGCCCTCTGTGTGGTCCTGGCGAGCAGGGGATATCCGGACAATCCGGAAAAAGGGAAATCAGGAGGCTTGATGAGGTGGATGACCCGAATGTCATCGTATTTCATGCGGGAACGGACATAAGGAATGGAAAGATTATAACCAACGGTGGAAGGGTGCTGAACGTGTGCGCCTGGGGAGAGAACCTTAAAGAAGCCAAGGAGAGGGCTTACAGGGCTTTGGAAAAGATACACTTTGAAGGCATGCAATACAGAAAGGACATAGGAGACAGAGCTTTAAGACTTCTTGTTTAAGATACGCTTTTCGTAAAGGGAGAGGAGGGTTATGGTGGTAGTGAAGAGGATGGGTCCGAAGAATATACCCACAAAACCGAAGCTCAGCAGACCGCCGACTATGGAGAAAAACAGGACTATGTAGGGCAATTCTATGCCCCTTTTCATGACAAGAGGTCTTACGAAGTTGTCTATTGTAGATATTATAAGCATACCGTAGAGCGTCATGAGCGCACCCTTGTAAACACCCATTTCCAGAAAGGTGTAAACAGCCACCGGAACCCATACAAAGGCTGCACCAAAGGGGGGTATAAAGGAAGCTAAGAAGGTTGCAAAGGCAAAGAGAAGTGCGTATCTATGTCCAACTATCGTATAGCCTATGAATCCCGCTATACCTTGGACTATGGCTACCGCTATGGAGCCGTAAACTACCGCTATGACCGTCTTATAAACCGTCTTGGCTACCTCCAGAGTGTCCTCCACGTCCATGGGCATCACCCTTTTGACAAACTCAAAGAACTTATGTCCATCCCTGAGGATAAAGAAAAAGGTAAGCAAAAACACGAAAGTCTTGAAGAAGAGGTTTCCTACACCGAGGACCATGGCGGTGGTCATCTGCCCCAGCCTGCTTATGAGGTTGCTCAGCAAGGCAAACACGTTGGCTTTAAACTCCTCCGAACCGATGTATTCAAGCAGAGCCTTTACTTCTTCTTCTTTTACATAGCTTTTCACAAAAGGATGTCCCAAGATGGTCTGAACCAGCTCGGTGTAGTCATGAGTTTGAAAGTAGCTAATCACCGCTTTGGATAGGCTCAAGGCTTGTTGCATCAAGAGAAAACCTACCGCAAAGGCGGGCAAAACTATAAGAACCAAAACCGACAGGGTTATGAGAAGGGCGGAGAGGGTCCTGCTTTTTATCCTCCCCGATAGGAGCTCATGGACAGGGTAAGCCACCAGGGAGAAGATAAAAGCCCAGAGGATGGAGATTAAAAAGGGTTTTAGCATGTAAAGGAGTATGAGGACAAAAAGAGCTGTTATTCCCAGCAGAAAGTAGGCAAAAAACTTTTCCCTTATCATCCTTATTATTCTCTTTTACTTAGTATTAAGTATATAGAGAATAATAATAGGACCCCCAAAATTTCACATCCCTTTCTGTAAGTCCTTGATTTTCCGAGAACTTTTGGAAAAAAATTTCACACCCCATAGCTCAAATCCTTGTGGGAGTAAGCTCGGATGAAAGGAAAAATGTTTCGTGGTTTCAAGGAGTTAGAGAACATCTTCACAATTTCACATCTCTAAAAGTAAGTCTCTGAAAATCCGTTAAAATTTTTCTGCGATTTTTCAAGGATTTACATAACAAAATGTGAAATTCTTTCAAAAACCTTGATACACAAGGCTTTTCTGTGTATGTTCTGAAATATATTGATTTTTCAGGGACTTACTGGACTTTTATTCACAGGGGGGTGTGAAATTCTTTTTTTACCTGTGAAATTTGTGGTTTGTAAGTTCCTGATAAACCTTAGAAATTTTATGGGGTGTGAAATTCGCATCCCGATGTTGTGGTTGTAGGCTCAGAAATACTGCACATTATATTAACACACAGATTTAAGCATAATCCTTGTAAACCAAGCTTTTCATGAACATAGTCCTTTATTTTTATGACTTATATCATAATTTTTCGAGTATTCAAATCAAGGATTTGCAATGTATGTGTAATTTTCAATGACATTATATTAACATCAACCGGGCGGGTTGTGTGGGATAATGAAAGGCATGAAGGTCCTCACGTCGGATGAGATGTATACGGCGGACAGAAGGGCTGTGGAGGAGTTTGGCATACCCTCCGTAGTCCTTATGGAAAATGCCGCACTGGCTCTCTTCAAAGTCATAAGGAAGGAATACCCAGACGCCAAGAAGATTCTTGTCCTCGTAGGAAAAGGAAACAACGGAGGAGACGGGCTAGCCCTTACAAGACACCTTTTACTGAACCGCTACGACGTAGATTATGTGCTCTGTCTTGGAGATGACCTGAGGGGTGATGCCAAGGTCCAGTTGGACATACTTAAAAACCTCGGGAAAAGACCTCTGTGGGATGTGGAGTTCCAAAGGTATGACCTCTTGGTGGATGCCTTGCTCGGTATTGGTTTTAAACCTCCACTGAGCGCCACCGCGTCTAAATGGATAAAGGGGATGAACACAAGCGGTCTACCTGTGGTGGCAGTGGATGTGCCGTCTGGGCTTTTGGCAGACTCTCCACAAACTACGGAGGACCATGTAAGGGCTCATACAACGGTGACCTTTATGGCTCCCAAAATCTGTCATGTCTTCTATCCATCTGCCCAGTCCTGTGGAAAGGTTTACATAGCCAACATATCCATACCAGAGTTTACCTTTTCTCATGTATACAGGGAGATAATAACCCGTGTGGGGCTCCCACAGAGAGCTCCGGATGTGCATAAGGGTTTGATGGGGCATGTGCTCTTGGTGGGTTCCAGCGTAGGTAAGACAGGAGCTCTCATCATGTCCGCCAAGGCAAGCACGCGGACCGGCTCTGGCCTTGTCACCGTTGGCGTTCCCAGGGGGCTAAACAGCATATTTGAGACGGTTCTCACGGAGGAGATGAGTATGCCCCTGGACGGGGATGAGAGGCTCTCTTATGCCTGCGTGGAGAAGATACTCTCTTTGCAGGAGAGGTTTTCCGCACTGGGCGTGGGTATGGGCATGGACAGGTATGAGGAGGGTCGGAGGATAGTCTTGGACTTGATTGGATACTGGGAAAAGCCCCTGCTTTTGGATGCGGACGCCCTCAACAATCTGGCGGACGCCAAGGCTATGGAGCTCCTAAGGAGCAGGAAGATACCCGCGGTTCTTACACCCCATGCGGGCGAGTTCGGTAGGCTCACAGGTCTTAGCAAAGATGACATACTCTCAAGACCTACCGAGGTTGCCCGTGAGTTCTCTCAAAGGTATAACGCCTACTTGGTGCTTAAGTTCTCAAGGACCGTCATAGCAACGCCGGATGGAAAGGTTCTCATATCCACCTACGGGACGCCCGCTATGGCTAAAGGCGGTGTTGGAGATGTGCTCTCGGGCATCTTAACATCCCTACTCGGTAGAGATATGGACATACTGTCTGCGCTCAAGCTGGGTGTGGTCCTACACGGGCTCTCGGGTCAGGTGGCGGAGAAAAGCTCTCACACGGAGAGCCTCAGAGCCCTTGACTTGGTTGAGTCCATACCCACCGCTTATAATCTCATTCAACATGGTGCTTATAGCCCTCCTTTCTTTCCTGTTGATTAGCTCATGCGGTGTTGTCCAGATAAGGGACAGGGAAACATCGGTCAAGCCTCCACAGAGTGATAAAAGACAGACGGTAGATGTAAGATACACCCGTGAAGGGAACAGGGTTTTCATAGATGTTAGCTCGGACAGAAAAGCGGATTACAGGGTCTTTAGCCTAAAAGACCCGGATAGGGTGGTCTTGGACTTCTTCGGGAATGTGGATGTGGTGGTCCATGTGCCAGAGGATGTAAAGCACAGGCTCGGAAAACAGCCCTGGGGCTTGCGTCTTGTGTTTGAACTGCAACATGAGAGTTTGAACACCTCTCCAACGCAGTCAGGTTTTAGGGTAAGCGTGAGACTCTCCTACCCAAAAGAGCAGGCACCGGTGGAAGAAAAAAGGACAGAGAAACCGCAAGAAGTCCCAAAGGTAAACCCTCCGGTCAGGGGAAGCTATGAGCGTAGGGAGAGGGGTTATTACATAAAAACGCCTTGTGATGCCTTTTTCAGGTCAGTTGAGGATGGGACGGTCCTCTACTCGGGAGATGACCTTAAGCAATACGCATGGGTCATCATGGTGGAGCAGGTTGATGGCTACATATCCGTTTATGCCAGAGCGGGGAGCTCCTTTGTCAGGAAGGGGGAAAAGGTGAAGAAAGGTCAAGTCTTGGGTAAGGTGGGTAGGGAGGAAAATGCCTGCGGAATACTTTACGAGCTCAGAGCCAAGGATGGCTCTTCCTTGAGCTTTGAGATGGAAAGGTAGTATAATTTTTAGTGGATGCGCCTGCTCATTCTGGCTTCTGAGTCCAAAAGGAGGGTGGAGATACTCAGGATGATGGGTTTTAGGTTCTTGGTAATCCCCTCCAGAATTGAGGAAGACCACGGGGGCGACGCGGTGCTTACCGCACGCAGGCTTTCTTATCGGAAGGCTCTCAAAGTTTGGAAGGAATACAAGTATGCGGTGGTTCTTGGGGCGGATACGGTGGTGGTAGTAGGCGACAGGCTTTTGGGAAAGCCGGAGGATGAAAAATCCGCCTTTGATATGCTTAAGACCCTCTCGGGAAGATGGCATAAAGTCATAACCGCGGTTAGCGTCATATCAAGCGGTTTTAGGAAGACCTTTCACGATGTTGCGTGGGTAAAGTTCAGGAATTTGACAGACACAGAGATATGGGATTACATTAAAACGGAAGAGCCTATGGATAAGGCGGGTGCTTACGCGGTTCAGGGCTTGGGTGCGGTCTTTATTGAAAGGATAAGAGGAGACTTTTACACGGTTATGGGCTTGCCCGCGAGCAGGACATACAGGGTGCTTAGGGATGTTCTGGATTAGCTTGATTTTTACCCTTTTAATTTCGGGCTGTTCTGCGACGCTTGACCAAAAGCCGCAGGTGGATGTGGGCGGTGGCATTCAGATACAGATACAGCACAGAAGATGAGCTGTGAAAGTCTTGTCAGGATAGAAGAGCACATCGGAAGAGCTTGTGAAAGGGCGGGAAGGAAGAGGGAAGAAGTCTTGCTCTTGGGAGCTTCCAAGACGGTAAAGCCGGAAGTGTTAAGGGAGTTTTTTGAATGCGGGCTGAGAAGTTTTGGAGAGAGCAGGGTGCAGGAGTTTCTCAAAAAGTATGAAGAGCTCAAGGACCTTGATATTAACTGGCATTTCATCGGCGCGCTTCAATCCAACAAGGTAAAGTATGTGTGGGACAAGGTGTCTCTGATACACTCCCTGGACAGAGAATCTACAGCCCTTGAGATACAAAAGAGGGCTGACAGACCGGTGAGGGTTCTCGTGGAGGTAAACATAGGAGAGGAGGAGACAAAGGGCGGTGTAAAGCCACAGCTCCTTAAACCTTTCGTTGAAAAAATCCTTTCCCTGGACAAGCTAAAGCTTGAAGGTCTCATGTGCATACCCCCTTACAGGGAAGACCCTGAGGAGGTCAGACCCTACTTTGCACGCCTTAGGGAGCTCCGTAAAGAGCTTGAGAGGGAGTTTGACTTGGCGCTACCCCACCTTTCCATGGGCATGTCCCACGACTTTGAGGTAGCCATTGAGGAAGGCGCAACCATCGTCAGGATAGGCACAGCCCTGTTTGGGGAGAGAGGATGAGGGTAAGGTGTAAGGTGTGGATAGAGACGGATGACGGCAAGCCCATAATGAGCGAGGGTAAATACAGGCTTTTGAAGGAGATAGGAAATCTTAACTCCATAAAGCTTGCTTCTGAAAAGCTCGGTCTTACCTACAAGAGGGCTCACTCTCAGATAAAGACCTTGGAAAAACGCTTGGGTAAGAAGGTAATAAAGGCTCAAAGGGGGAAGGGAGCTTTCCTTACAGAGGAGGGCAAGAAACTTATAAGCATATACGAGGAGCTTCTTAAAAAGTTTCAGGAATTTTGCAACGTGGATTTAAACAACATGTAGCCCTTCATAAAGGCTGTGTCTACGTCTTGCTCCTTTTCAAGCACTACGTTTTCCACCCAGGGATGCTTGTGGGGAGCGGATATGCTGTAGTTTCTCACGAACAAACCGAGTGTAGGAACCCTCAAAGCCACAGACATGTGATACGGCCCACTGTCCGTAGATATGAAAAGCCTACAGCTCCTTATGAGTCCCGGGAGCTCCAAAATATCCGTCTTGCCCGCCAGGTCTACAGCCGGCATTGTGTAATGTTGGAGGAATGCTTGATTTATGTCCTTTTCAAACTCGGCACCCGTGAGGATTAAAAAGGAGCTTGTGGCTCTCTGGAGCGGATCCATGAGCTTCCTTATAAGCTCAAGCTTGGGTCTCCTCCAGAGGGCATCTGGTGTCCCACAGCCTATGTTCAAACCCAAGAGTGGCTTGTCCTCCGGTATGTCAAACATCTTTCTAAAACTCTTTTTAAAGCTCAGCGCTATCTCTGTCTCTTCCAGCTCAATGGGTATGTTGTTCCTTTCTATGCCTAAAGCCTTAAGGACGGTGAAGAACCTGTCCGTGTAGTCGTAGGACCTCATCACTTTGCGAGAAGGAGGGGATGAGATGGTGTAAAAAAGCCCACGGAGGGGAAACTCGTTAACTCCAACGGTCTTTATCCCGTGCCTTATCCTCAAGTAAAGACTGATTACAGGACCCGTGAGCTCGTGAGGCTCTAAATCTATCATCATATCGGGCTTTACCTTCTCTATAACCTCGTCCAGTTTTTTGAAAAACTTCCTAAAACCCCTTAAAGAGAGCTCCCTTTTGTCCAGCACGTGGGAGGAGGAAAGAAGGTGATGTTTGCTTATGAGACGCTCGGACACGTATCCTAAATCCTTACTCAAAAACAGAAGGTGAAGCTCCGCACTTTTAAACCTGTCTTTTATAGCCCTCCAGCTGGCTGATGCCCTGAGCATGTCACCAACACCGGCGGAGTGGTACATCAAAAGCAGGATTTTCATGTGTTAGAATTATAAGAGTGAAGGTCTTCACATACCACAACGTAGGAACCCCGCCCAAGCAGGCAAGATTAAAGACGCTTTACGTAAGACAAAGTCAGTTGGAAAGACAGATAAGGCTTTCCCTGTTTTTAGGGTACAGGTTCATAAACCTTAAAGAGCTCTTGCAGGGAAATTATGACAAAAGAAGCATACTCCTTACCTTTGACGATGCTTACAAAGACTTTATTGAGCTTGCTTACCCTGTGCTTAAAAAGTACGGAGTGCCTGCGGTGGTCTTCGCGCCGGCAAGTCTGGTGGGAGAGTTCAACAGGTGGGACTATGAGAACCTGAGGGTTAAAAAGCCCATAATGGGCTGGGAAGAGCTCCGCTTTTTGGTCAAGGAAGGCTTTGAGATAGGCTCTCACTCTCTGAACCATCCCTTTCTTAGCAAGATAGACCCAAGCCGAGCAAGAAGGGAAATAGAAGACTCAAAAAAACTTCTCGAGGACAAATTAGGAATACCGATAGATGCCTTTTGTTATCCATACGGGGACTACGACGAAAGGGTAAGGGACATGGTAGCTCAGGCGGGATACCGGATAGCCTTTACCACAAGGCATGGCAAGTATGAGGAAAGTCCCAACCCCTTTGAGATAAGAAGGATTACCATATTCGGAAACGACATACTCTTTCCCAAATACCTCTTAAAGCTCTTAACATGAAAATCTGCTGGCTTAATGCAAACCCCAACCCCAACTTCGGAGGCACTGAGCTACACAGCGTAGTCTTTGTAAAGGAGTTGAAAAATCTCGGTTTTGACGTCTTTCTTTGCACAGCGGAGGGCTCTTACGTAGACAAACACACGCAAGGTTTAAGAAAGTATTACCTATCCATCAACAACTCCTTAGCTCTTTGGGACACATATAAACTTTACAGGATTTTGAGGAAGGAGAAACCGGACATACTGATAGCCAACAACGGAAAAGAGTATCCCAACGCTTTGCTGGTGGGAAGGCTCGCCGGCGTAAAGGTAGCCCTTTTCAGGCATATGGAGAGGATGAAAAATCCTCTGGTAAGGTGGACCATCTTCAAAAATGTGGATTTTATCTTTGCGGTGAGTGAACATGTCAGAAAAAACCTCATAAGGGAGGGAGTTCCTCCGGATAAGGTATGTGTGGTTTACAACTTTGTAGACGAAGAGCTCTTTAAGCCATACCAAAAGCCCGAGGGAGTGGTGAATGTGATGTTTGTGGGGAAGGTAGAGGAGGGTAAGGGTGTGTTTGACCTTCTGCATGCGGTTGAAGGGATTGAAGGTGTAAAGCTCTACTTTGTAGGGGACGGGAAGGACTTAGGGGAGCTCAAAAGAAGGGCTAAACCCATGGGCAACCGTATGGTGTTTACCGGTTACGTAAAGGACACATACAAGTACTATGCTCTGTCTCACGTGGTAGTGATACCTTCCAAATACACCGAAGCCTTTCCAAGAGTTGCCATAGAAGCCCTTGCATGCGGGTGTGCCTTGGTGGTCTCAGATGTAGGAGGCATAAAAGAAGCGGTGGTGGAAGGCTTTAACGGGTACGTCTTCAGGGCGGGAGATGTGCAGGACTTGAGGGAAAAGCTTAGACTTGCGGTAAAGAATTGGAAGTTTTTTTCTAAAAACTCCGTGGAGCTCTACGGTGAGAGGTTCTCAAAGGAGAAAATCCTGAGGAAATTTGTTGGGTGTATGGGGTATGTTGTTGAGAGTGTTTGTGATGTGTCCAACAAAAAAGTGTAAATGCTCTGTAGCCAACTCATGCATAATACTATGCCATGAAGGGTGGCCAGAAAACCTATTGACCCAACGCCGAAATGGGGTGGGGATGTTAGTCAATGGACTGCTGGAGAAAGCACCTTGTCCTTTCACCCTTTTGAAATAGTTTAAAATATTATCCCATTTTTTCTGTTGAGAGGTGAAGGCATGGAAGTGAGAGAGTATGACTCCTGTGGTGTGGGTTTCGTGTGTGATATCAAAGGCGTTCCGAGCCATGACATAGTTAGGTGGGGCATAACTGCGGTGAAGAACCTCACCCACAGAGGAGCGGTTGGAGGGGACGGAAAGACCGGAGACGGCGCAGGGGTGCTTATACAGATTCCCAGAAGGTTCTTTGAGGATTACATAGAAGAGGAGCTTCTTGACATATCCCACATAGACAACCTGGCGGTGGGTGTCTTTTTCCTTTATGAGGATGTAAGGCATCAGATACAGGAGCATGTAAACAGGTCTCCCTTTAAGTTGGTAGCTTGGAGGGAAGTGCCAGTAGACAGGTCTGCGGTGGGCGAATCTGCCCTGAGGGTAATGCCTAAGATATTCCACCTCTTGCTGGATGCAGAGGGCGTGGAGGAAGAAAGGAGGGAGTTGGAGCTTTACTTCCTCAGGCGCTCCATAGAGACGGACAAAAAGCTCTCCGGCAAGGTCTACATCGCTTCCCTCTCTTCAAGGACCATGGTCTACAAAGGTATGCTGGTTGCCCCTCAGCTGGATGTGTTCTACCCGGAGCTCCTTGATGAGCGTATAGAGTCTGCCCTTTGTCTTTTCCATCAGAGGTATTCTACCAACACCTTCCCCAACTGGAAACTTGCCCAACCCTTTAGGTATCTGGCTCACAACGGAGAGATAAACACCATCCTGGGCAACAGGAACTGGATGATGGCTATCTCAAAAGAGTTGGAGCATGAGCTTTTGGGAGAGAGGATAAAGCTCATACATCCTCTGGTAAGCTATGACGAGAGCGACTCCGCTTCTTTGGACAGGGTGTTTGAGCTTTTGTGTCTTGTGGGCTACTCTCCGGCGCATGCCATAAACATGCTCATACCCCCCGCATGGGAGAGCGTCCCGGATATGCCCAAGGAGTTTAGGGACTTTTTTGAGTATCAGTCATTGTTGATGAAACCCTGGGACGGTCCCGCATCCATAGCTTTTACCGACGGCAAAGTCATAGGAGCTCACCTTGACAGGAACGGGCTAAGACCTGCCCGTTATGTTCTAACCGAGGACGGCATACTTGTGCTTGGCTCCGAAGTGGGTATGGTGGACCTCAGGGGTAAGAAGATAAAGAAAAAAGGAAGGCTCGGACCCGGAGATACGCTCCTTGTTGACCTTTCAACGGGAAAGGTGAAAGAGACCCAGCAGATTCTCAAAGAGCTATCTTCCCAAAAGCCCTATTCCGAGTGGCTCTCCCAACACCTGGTGAGACTTATCAACATCATAAAGGACTGGACCATAGAAGAACTAAAGGAGGACTCGGATAGGATAAGAAAACAGATAGCCTTCGGATACACACAGGAGGAGATAAAGAACGTCCTTTCATACATGGCAAAGGAGGGTAAGGAGCTTACCTTCTCCATGGGTGATGACACGCCCATACCTCCCCTCTCGGAAAAGCCTGTTTTACTCTTTAGATACTTCAAACAGCGCTTTGCCCAAGTAACCAACCCGCCCATAGACCCCATCAGGGAAAGGGCGGTCATGTCCTTGCGTATGAACCTCGGACACAAAAGGAGCTTTCTCAAAGAAACTCCTGAGCATGCCAAGCGTCTGCAGATAGACAGCCCCATACTCCTTCCCTACCACATGAAAGCCATAGAGAGCCAAGAACACTTTAAGGTGGTCCGCATACCCATGACCTCCCCCAAAGAGAGAAGCTACTGCGTGGTGGAGCTCCAAGACCTTGCTGGCGAGAGAAGGATTACGGACATACTCTACGATGCCATGTATGAGGGCATCACCATATGCGACCTCAGACTTGGTGTGGAGATAGTGTGTAGGAGGGTGGAAGAGGCGGTAAGGGAAGGTGCGGAGATTATCATCCTCTCGGACAGGAACATAAGCAAATACAGATTGGCTGTGCCGAGCCTATTGGCTGTGTCAGCGGTCTTTAAGTGGCTCTCCGAGAGAGGACTTTCCAGCAAAGTGTCCATCATAGTGGAGACGGGAGAAGCCAGGGATACCCACCACATGGCATGCCTCATAGGCTACGGTGCATCCGCCGTATACCCTTACCTTGCCTACGAGACCATTTATGAACTATGCCAAAAGGGTGAGATAGACATACCTTATGATAGGGCTCTCTTTAACTACAAGAAGGCTCTGGAGGATGGACTTTTAAAGATTATGTCCAAGATGGGCATATCCACCCTCAACTCCTACCAAGGCGCCAAAATCTTTGACACGGTATGCCTCAACAGGGACTTTGTGGAAGAGTTTTTCCCCGGAACTCCTGTGACCCTTGAGTCCGATGGGATATTTGAGGTCCAAGACAGCCTCTTGGCAAGGCACGATGCGGGCTTTGAGACGGACAATCCTACACTGGACTACGGCGGTGATATGAAGTTCAGGAAGGGGGGAGAGTGGCATGCCTGGTCTCCCTTTGTGGTAAGAGCTCTCCACAGATTTTTGGAGACCAAGAACTACGAAGATTACAAGTCCTTTTCGGAGGTAGCCAACACGGAACACCCTACCTTCATAAGGCATCTTCTGGACTACAAGAGGGCGGAAAAGCCCATACCCGTAGAGGAGGTAGAGCCTGTAGAGAGCATACTAAAGCGTTTCGTCACCGGCGGTATGTCCTTGGGAGCTCTCTCACCCGAAGCTCACGAGGTTATAGCGGAAGCCTGCAACAGGCTGGGTATGAAGAGCAACTCCGGAGAAGGAGGAGAGGACCCGTTAAGGTATTTCACCATCAAAAACTCCGCCATAAAGCAGGTGGCGTCGGGTAGGTTTGGAGTCACTCCCACCTACTTGGCGTCCGCTCAGGATATTGAGATAAAGATGGCTCAAGGAGCAAAGCCCGGAGAAGGAGGACAGCTCCCGGGACATAAGGTAAACGAATACATAGCCAAGTTGAGACACGCCCAGCCTGGTGTAACCCTTATATCTCCTCCACCCCACCACGACATATACTCCATAGAGGACCTGGCACAGCTCATAAACGACTTGAAGGAAGCCAACCCTAAAGCCAGGGTATGCGTAAAACTGGTGGCGGAGACGGGTGTGGGAACGGTAGCGGCGGGTGTTGCCAAGGCTTACGCTGACATAGTGCAGATAAGCGGTGCGGAAGGAGGTACTGGAGCAAGCCCATACTCGTCCATAAAGAACGCTGGCAACTACTGGGAGATAGGGCTTTCCGAAACCCAGAGGGTGCTTATGGAGAACGGTCTGAGGGACAAGGTAAGGCTAAGGGTTGACGGGGGCATGCGCACGGGTAAGGATGTGATAATCGCCGCCCTTTTGGGTGCGGAGGAGTTTGGCTTTGGAACAGCAGCCATGATAGCGGAAGGGTGTGTGATGGCAAGGCTCTGCCACACGAACCAGTGTCCCACAGGTGTGGCAACACAAGACCCAGCCTACAGGGCAAAGTTCAAGGGTAAGGTAGAAAATGTGATGGCTTACTTTAGGGCGGTTGCCCAAGAGGTCAGGGAGATACTGGCAGAAATGGGCTTTAGGTCTTTGGATGAGATAGTAGGAAGGAGGGACCTCCTACAGATAAAGACCTACGACCAGTTTCCGGGTTCCAAGAGGGTAAAGCTTGAGGAGTTTCTCAAAGAGGGTTATCCTAAGGACAATCCCTTTAGGTGTTTGGTGGAGAGAAACGACAACCCAAGAAGGTCGGAGTTGGCAAAGAGGATAGAGGAAGAGATAGTTCCTTACATAGAAAGGGGTGAGAGGGTCTACAAAGAGTATGAGATACGCAACGTGGACAGGAGTATACCCACAAGGCTTGCCTACTACATAGGAATAAAATACGGGGATGAGGGGCTTCCGGAGGATACCATAAACTTGGTTTTCAAGGGAACGGCGGGTCAGAGCTTTGGAGCCTTCAACCACAGGGGCATGTCCTTAACCCTTTTGGGAGATGCAAACGATTACGTGGGCAAGGGCATGTATGGTGGTAGGATAGTCATAAGACCTACCGACGTGGAGGATACCCAAAACCACTCCATAGTGGGCAACACGGTCCTTTACGGTGCCACCGGAGGAGAGCTATACGTTGCCGGAAGGGCGGGTGAGCGCTTTGCGGTAAGAAACAGCGGAGCTATGGCGGTGGTGGAAGGTGCAGGTCTTCACTGCTGTGAATACATGACCGGCGGTGTGGTGGTGGTTCTCGGTAGCGTGGGCTTTAACGTAGGAGCGGGCATGACGGGAGGTTATGCCTACATTTTGGACGAGGAGCTGGAGAAGAAGATAAACACCTCTTACGTGATGGTGAGGAAGCTCAAAGATAGGGAACTTCAAGAGCTAAAGTCTTTGATTGAAAGGCACGTAAAGTATACCCAAAGCCCTTGGGGAAGGCATATACTTGAAAACTTCTCACACTTTGCGGAAAAGTTCTACAAGGTCATACCCTTAGAGCAGTGTAAGAGAGACCCTTACGGAGAAAGCGACGAGTGTGAGGTAGCACCCACTGAGGGAAAGACTTAAGACCCTAAGCTTTGCCCTCTTTGACTCCGGGGAGACCATCCTCGGAGCTTTAGTCTTTTCTACCTTCTTTCCTTTATACATAACACGCCATGTGGATACCAAGCTTTTCTCCCTTTTTTACGGTCTTTCCTTCTTGCTTTCTTTCCTGCTTGCCCTCTGGCTTGGAAGAGTGGCTGACAGGAGAGCCTTAAGAAAGCCCTTTTTCCTTCTTTTTTCTGTTCTCACCTCCTCTTTTGGGCTTTTCTTGTATGCGCTTTACGCATTGCCTGCGCTGGCTCTGATGGCCTTCTACACCATGGCGGTTTTTCACCAGCAGTCCATTGTCTTTTACAACTCCATGCTATCAAGCTTTGAGAAGAGGGGTTTTACCTCGGGGGTGGGTGTAGCCTTCGGTTATCTGGGTTCTGCCCTTGCCCTCCTCTTTCTGGTAAACTTTTTGAGCTTACCCAACGTGTTCTTGGTGGTCCCTCTTATCTTCCTGCTTTTTTCCCTTCCCTCCTTTATGTTCCTTGAAAACCCTAAGGAGAGGATGGAGGTAAGCCTTAAAGGCATGTTTTCCGACAAGGCTTTCTTGAGCTTTATGGTAGCCCTTCTTTCTCTGACGGAGCTGGCGCAGACGCTCATAGCCATGATGGGCGTATACCTGAGAAAGGTTTACGGTCTTGAGGACGCACAGGTATACAGGGTTATAGGCGTATCCGCGCTGGGGGGAGTTGTGGGAGGGTTTTTCTGGGGTAGGCTCACCGATAGGCTGGGAAGCTCTAAGGTCTTTCCCTGGGGCTTTTCCCTCTGGGTTTGCTTTGTCCTCTTGCTCTATTTCTCTCCCAAAAGCCTCTTGCTCTTTGTGGGTATGCTCGCTGGCTTTAGCCTCTCCCACCTTTGGACCACCTCAAGGGTTTACCTGATAGAGCATTTTTCCCGAAAGGGTGTAGCCTTGAGCATGTCCTTTCTTTCCCTGACAGAGAGGATAGCCTCAAGCTTTGGGCTCTTTCTGTGGAGTCTTCTCCTTTACATGACGGGGGATAACTATCCACTTTCCGCCCTTGCTATGGGTGTGCTACCCATTTTGGGTTTGGCCCTTTTTGTGTGGGGTAGAAGGTAGGTGAATATGCTATAAAATTTATTACTATGACCAAGGAAGGAAAATTCTACAATGCTTTAAAGGACATCTTCATAGGAGCAACGGTAGAGGGAGAGTCTGGGTATATCAATTTGATGAAGATAAAGTCAAGGTATTACGAAAAGGGTGTC
>FWWM01005421.1_pt1 | contig 27968 bp, 25 predicted proteins | sample 2228351 | NCBI WGS metagenome assembly FWWM01 (sample SAMEA103939774, study PRJEB20133) | metagenome | reverse complement strand
GGCGAGTCTGTCCAGCAATGGCGGCACTGCGGCAGAGGAGGTCTCTGTCGCAGTCGGGAAAGTCACGCCTGTCAGAAACGATTCCATACTGGGATCGGGGCAGGAAGAAGAACATGCGCATGTTTGCGCACGTTTGGAATAGCAGCCGGTGACCGTTCGAAAATGTCTCGTCCGACAGCACGACAATTCTCGCCGCGCCCACCCCAGCGCGAAGTACCCAAAACCGCGGCACGAGCATTCACCCCCCCCCGCGATTACCGCAACCCGTAATACCACCCCAGCGCCAGCAGCAACACCACCACCGTTGCCCAGCCCAAGCGATCGACAACACGAAATAGCCGCGCCTCCAGGCCGCGCTGCCCGCCCCAGCGCATCAGCCACGCCACCAGGAAAAAGCGGCTGCCACGACCGGCAAACGAGGCGAGTACGAAAGGCAGCAACGGCATACCCATCACCCCTGCGGCAATGGTAAACGCTTTGTACGGGATCGGCGAAAACCCCGCGACCAGCACCGCCCATACCCCCCACGTTTCGAACCCGGCGCGCGCCGTCTCAAACGCCGCCCAGTAGCGCGACGCCGCGAGCCACGGCTCGATCAGCGCGAAAAAGCCGTAGCCGATGAGATACCCCGCCACCCCGCCCAACACCGAAGCCAAGGTCGTGATCCACGCCAGCCGCCACGCCGCTTCCGGGCGGGCCAACACCATCGGCGCGAGCATCACGTCCGGGGGAATGGGAAAAAAACTCGACTCTGCAAATGACAAACTGGCCAAATACCAGGGCGCTTTGGGATGGCGTGACCAGGCAAGCGTTTTACCCAGCAGCCGCGCGAAAATACCTTGTCGCACAGAAAATCCTTAGCGGCGCCACCACCACAGCAGCAGCGTCAGAACGAGCGACAGCACCAGGCTGGTGGTAATAGGAAAATAAAAGCTGAAGTTTTCGCGTTCGATGACGAGGTCACCAGGCAGACGCCCGAAAGGAAGCTTGCCCAGCCAAGGCCAGAGAAGCGACAGCACGATGAGGGTTAGACCGGCAAAGAAAAGCCACGTTTGCATCGTTGGACTCTGCGGCACGCGCCCGCTACCCACAGAGCAAGTCTCAGATCGCAGCCCTTGGGAGGAAAGTTTGGCGGAGGGGGCGGGATTCGAACCCGCGTGCCGGTTTTACCCGACCATCCGATTTCGAGTCGGCGCCGTTATGACCACTTCGGTACCCCTCCAGGCAAGCGCTATTGTAGCACGCTCGCCAAAAGATAAGCAACGGTGTGTACTCGCCCAGTACTTATGGCGCTCGAGACGGTAGCAAACGCTCAGTGGTGCCCGGCATGGCCGTTGGGCTTACGCACCTGCCATTCGCTTTCCACGGCGTTCGACGACGTCCCACGTCCTTTGTCTGACGAGGCAGCGGGGGCGCGCCGCGCCTCTGGGGCTTCTTGGACCGAGACTTCGTGCGCTACGGTCCCTGGGGGATGACGGTACCATCCCGGATCGGAATAATCGCCCGGTTTTTGATCCCGCCGCACCTTGAGCACCGTGAACATGCCGCCCATTTCCAGCGGGCCAAAAGGACCCGGCCCCGTCATCATCGGCAAAGTGTTTTCTGGTAATGCCATCGCCATTTCGGCCATATCGGCCATGCCGCGCTCGCCCATGGGCATATAGCCCGGAATCAACCGCGCGATCCGCTCGGCAAGTCCCGAGGAATCGACGCCGATCAGGTTGGCCAGCCGATGACCCATCGCGTTCATGGTATGGTGGCTTTTGTGGCAGTGCAGCGCCCAGTCGCCTTCTTCGCTGGCCATGAACTCGATCTGCCGCAACTGCCCGACCGCAATGTCTACCGTCACTTCTGGCCAGCGCGCCGATTTGGGCACGGGGCCTCCATCCGTACCTGTTATCTCGAACTCATGCCCGTGCAGATGAATGGGATGATTGGTCATCGTCAGGTTACCGATGCGAATGCGCACGCGGTCACCCTGACGCACGTTCAGGCTGTCGATCCCTGGGAAAACCCGGCTGTTGAACGTCCAGAGGTTAAACTCCAGCATCGTGCTCACCCGCGGCGTCATACTGCCGGGTTGGATGTCGTAAGCCGCCAAGAGGAAACAAAAATCCCGGTCCACCGCGGCGATGTCCTCGTTCGGGCCAGCCGGATGGGTCACCCACATTCCCATCAGACCCATAGCCATCTGCACCATCTCGTCGGCGTGGGGATGGTACATGAACGTGCCGGCGCGGCGAGCCACGAATTCATAGACGAACGTTTTCCCCGGTGGGATCTGCGGCTGCGTCAACCCACCCACACCGTCCATGCCATTGGGCAGACGCTGACCATGCCAATGCACCGTCGTGTGTTCTGGCAACCGATTGGTCACATAAATGCGCACCCGGTCCCCTTCGACCACCTCGATGGTCGGGCCGGGGCTTTGACCGTTGTAACCCCACAAATGCGCTTTCATTCCGGGCGCGAACTCCCGCACCACCGGCTCGGCGACAAGGTGAAACTCCTTGACGCCGTTGCGCATGCGCCAGGGCAACGACCAACCGTTCAACGTCACCACCGGCTGATAGGGTCGACCGGTTTTGGGCCATAAAGGCGGTTGCGTGCTGGCTGAATCTTGGCTGATGATCTCCGGCAGGCGCGCCAGCGCCACAGAGCTGACGCTTGCCACGCTCACCGCTCCCGCCCAACGAAAAAAATCTCTACGCGTTGTCATCGCTCTCATCCTTTCCCCGCAAGGTTCTGTGCCACCGGTTCTGACCAGCCAACAGCTTGCTGGATCCACGCCATTTCATGCTTTCCCATCCAATTCAATGCGACGCTTCCCCCGTTGGGGTGTTCATCGCGCGCTCGCTACCAGAAACGGTAACCATCACCTTGACCGGTCCCAATAGCGCCAATTGCATTTGCGTTTCCGCGATCCAAAAATCGCGCAGCGCCCACTGGGCAGCAATCTGTGCTTGCACGTGCGCCTGAGCTTGGCGCAACAACGCCAAGACATCGATCAGCATGCCGTTGTATCGAAGCAGCGTCTCATCGAGCAACCGTTGATGCAGCGGCAAGAGTTCCTCGTGCCAATGGCGAACCGCCGCGTATTGGGCATTGCGTCGCGCGTAGGCTTGACGCACTTCGCTCAACGCTTGCACGGCAGCATCGCGCGCTTGCTCGAGCGCCTGACGGTAGCGCGCTTGACCCTGCGCCACGCGCGCCTGACCGAAGTCGAACAACGGCAGTTCGAAGCGGATCTCGTAACCGCGCTGCGTCGGCGCTTCGTTGGACTCACCGCGCATCACCTCCAGTTCCAGCACGTTGACGAGCCGAGTCGTGGTGCTCAAGTCCAAGCGCTTGGCCAGCGTTTCGACGCGCTGCCGCCACTGCTGCAGATCAAGCCGCGTCTGCATCGCCGTCTGCTCGAGCTTGGCGAGTGGTATCGGCGCCTCGGCCAGCGGCAAGGCCGGCAAGCGCTCGGGCAGGCGCAACGACTGCGCCTGCGTCAGCCCCATCAGACGCGCCAGCCGCTCGCGGGCCTGCAACCATTGCTCTTGTGCTCTTGCGGCCGCAAGGGTCGCCTCGGCATAGACGAGCTGCTGCGCCATCTGTTCCTGCGCTGACCAGTTGCCGACAGCGCGCAACCGCTGCCCCAATTCGGCGCTGACCTCAGCCATTTCGAGCAAGCGCTCCTGTAACTGCAGCGTCGCGTACGCCGCTACGGCATCGAACCATGCCCGTCTGACTTCCGCGGCCAGTTGCAGCACCTCCAGGATCAGCGCATCGCGCGTTCGCTCCCACTCGCGCTGCTCGATTTCGGCGCGCAGCGGCAAGGTCAAAAGTTGCAGTAAGCCGAAATGCAAACGGCTTTCCCACTCGACTTCCTCGCCGCGCTTGAAGCGCCCCAGGCTGAACCCGGGGTTGGGCAGCCGGCTCGCCGCCACCCAGTTGGCGTGTGCCAATCCCAGCGTCTCGAAAGCGGCGCGCAACGCGGGATTGTTCAACAACGCGATCTGCACCGCGGTATCTTCGCTAAGCGGTTGCGCCAACAAGGCTTCTACGCGCGCCGCGATCTCGGCAGCGGCCACTTCGTCGCGCGGCCATGCCACCGTTTTGCCCAACTGCTTTTCCACCGTCTGCGCCAGCGCTTCGAAACCGGGTTCCTTGGGCACAGAAGCGCATCCTGTTAGGGTCAGCACCGCCGCAAGCGTTGCCGACCACCGTCGGGTTCGTTTCATCGCCAGCTCCTCAGTGATGATGATGCGCGTGTGAATGCGGTGCGGGCGTTTGCGCCGCTGGCGTAGCGTCCGTGGCAGAGGGCGAACGCCTCGGCGAGCGCTGCGCCGCTGGTTTCGTGGTGATTCCGCCCTGCTTGGGCGCTGGGTGGTGCCCGTCATGGGGCGCGCTGTGCTGTCCCGCATGGGGCGCGCTGTGCTGCCCGACATGGTCGTGGAACATGTTTTGCGCCTTTGCCTTTTGCGCCACCTGGGCGTTGGCCATCCGCCAGTCCAGAAGCTCCGGCTCGCGCTGGGCGCGATAGCGCCCCCACGCCGTGCCCCCGTAATACAGCGCTTCGTCTCTGGAAAGCGCAGACGGCGTAGCGAATCCCTCTGGCTCGGCCGCTGAAGCGATGCCGGCGCACACGAGGAGCCAAAAGCTTGACTTTTTCATCTCGTACCCCCGAAAAAAATTGACAACGAACGATCGCACCGGCAGTCAATTACGCCGGTGACTTCAAAGAGCGGGTTTAGAACCCTTCGGGGGACGATCCAATGGCAGAAGCGTCGAATCGTAATAAAAAATGGACTTGGACTGTGGCTGCGGTGACGTCTGCCAAGGCAGAATCGTCATCGCTTCCGGCAGAATCATCGCGATGCCACAACAAGGAAAGAAACCCTGTGCAGACAAGGCGTTGGGTACCGAGGAGCTGGGATCCTCGGGCGCAGTGCGTAAAGCCGCCAGACAGTGAGCCTTGGCATGGTGGGTAGCAGTAGCGGAAGATAGCGACGGGTCAAGCGCCGAACTGACCTGCCCGCCGATGATCCCGGGCTTGAGGGCGACAGCAGCAAGGGGCTGCGCTGCTGGCGTGCTCAAAACGCGCATCGTGGCCGCATGAACGACGACACTACTGCTGCTCATCGTCCAAAGGAGCAGCATTACCGCAACTTGCCACGCACACCAGCGTTTCGAGCTCATTTTCACAGCATAGCGCAGAGGCACATAGGCCGTCAAGGGGATGCGCGACGTCGTTCCTTCTGGCCGCGCCGTCCCCTTAAGAAAACTTGGCCGCCCGTTTTTGCAGAAACGCCATCACCCCTTCGGCAAACTCCGGCCCAGCCGCACATTGAGAGAATGAATCGGCTTCGTCGAGCAGCTGCGCTTCCATCCCCTGTTCGAGTGACATAGCCAGCAGCCGCTTCATGCGCGCGATGGCCTGGCGCGGGCCGTTGGTCCATTGTCGCGCGATGCTCAATACCCGTTCCTCGAGCCGATCTTCGGGTTCGATGAACGTCACCACACCGGCCGCGCGGGCTTCCTCGGCGCTAAACCGTTCGGCCAAAAGCAGCCAACGTGCCGCTTGGCGCTGTCCGATCAGGCGCGGCAACAGGTACGACATGCCGCCATCGGCCGTCAGACCGATGTTCAAATAGGCCGTCGTGAAATAGGCCGTCGGCGCCGCTACCACCACGTCGGCGCACAACGCCAGCGACAAACCGAAACCCGCACAAGCTCCGCGCACTTCCGCAATCACCGGAAACGGAGCACGCACCAGCCGTTCCACCATGGGATTGGCCCAGCGCTCGATCGCCGCTCGGTATTCGAGTCGGCGCGTCTCGGGGCTCAAGCGCAACGATTCGGCAAATGCTCGGATATCGCCGCCAGCCATGAAGTGCTCGCCCGCACCGCGCACGATCAGCGCGCGTACCGCCTCACCCGCGTCGTGAAGCCACTCGGTGGCTTCGGCCAGTTCGCGCAACATCTCGGACGACATGGCGTTGAGGCATTCGGGCCGGTTCAGCCGCAAAATCCAGATCCCAGGTTCGAGGGATTGCAGTTCAAGATACGCAAAATCTGGAATCTTCATAGACACTTCCTTTGTGCCCCTCGATGGCGCATGTATTCAGACGTAGCGACGAAGACGGTTTTTTCCACTTCGCAGTGAACTTCCCCCGCGGCATCATGCCAGGTCACCAAGAACTTGGGCTCACTGCGACCATGTTCCTCGAGCTGTTGAGTCACTTGGTGCAATGCCTCGAGAGACAGCACGAACTCGGCGAAAAGATCGCTTCGTCCCGGTCGACGGTAGCGAATGCGCGCGGCTTTGTCCCACACGACCATGCCTTTGGGCAGATTCAACGCCAAGAGCATCGCGTACATCGGATCGGCCGCGGCATAAAGTGCCCCCCCGAAAATCGCCCCCGCGGGGTTCAAGGTGCGGCGGCGGTACGGCAGTTGCACCACGATGCGACGCAAATCATCGCTGACTTCGATGACGCGCGCCCCAATGGCACGGTAAGAGGGATACCAGTTGAAACCCCACCGCAGCGCCAGTGGCCACCAGCGCCGCGGCAGGCGATCCAAAAGGGATGAGCGCATCAGACGCGTTCGAAAATACCCGCCGCCCCCATGCCGGTGCCGATGCACATCGTCACCATCGCATGACGCAGTTTCGGGTCGCGCCGCATCGCCGCGAGCACCGTCGCGGTGCGAATCGCGCCCGTGGCCCCAAGCGGGTGCCCCAGGGCAATTGCGCCGCCCAACGGGTTGACCTTCGCGGGGTCCAGGTCAAGCTCACGCATCACCGCCAGCGACTGCGCGGCAAACGCCTCGTTGAGCTCAATCCAGCCAATATCGCCGACCGACACACCAGCGCGTTGCGCCGCTTTGGGGATCGCCGCGACCGGCCCAATGCCCATGATTTCCGGCGGCACCCCGGCCACGGCGTAGGAAGCAAAGCGCGCAATGGGGGTGACCCCGTAGCGCTTCACCGCGGCATCGGACATCAACAACACCGCCGCCGCACCATCGGACATCTGCGAGCTGTTGCCCGCGGTTACCGTGCCTCGCGCGGCAAACACGGGGCGGAGTTTGGCCAGCGACTCCGCCGAAGTGTCACGGCGCGGTCCTTCATCGGTGTCGGCGACACGCTCCTTGACCACCACTTGGCCGTTGCTTCCCGGCAGGTGCGTCTTGACGGGATACGGGACGATCTCATCACGGAACAAACCGTTGTCGATCGCCGCCAGCGCTTTTTGATGAGAGGCAAGCGCAAAGGCATCCTGCTCTTCGCGCGAGATCTTCCACTGTTGCGCCACTTTTTCGGCGGTCAGACCCATCCCATAGGCGATACCCCAGTTTTCACGCTCGGCAGTGATGCGCGGGTTGATGCTGACCTTGTTGCCCATGATCTGCGGCATCACCGACATCGATTCGGTCCCAGCGGCAATCATCACATCCGCTTCCCCCAAACGGATACGCGCCGCCGCATCGGCCACCGCCTGCAAACCGGACGAACAGAAACGGTTGATGGTGATCCCTGGCACCGTATTGGGGAAACCCGCAAGCAACAGCCCGATCCGCGCCACGTTCATCCCCTGCTCGGCTTCGGGCATCGCACAACCGACGATCACATCGCCGATTTCGTTCAGATCCAATCCCGGAACTTGCGCCACGACCGCTTTGAGCACATGCGCCAGCAGGTCATCGGGGCGAACATGGCGGAACATCCCCCCTTTTTTTCCCACCGGCGTTCTTGCCGCCGCCACCAGATAGGCATCTTGATAGCTCATTTCGCTTCCTCCATTTAGCAATCTCGGTCAAACGCCTGCACTGCGCCAATTGCACTGACCTTTTCGTCCTGCTCCCTCTGCTCCGCACCATCTGGGCGCCAGCGCAGAGGCCACGTGTTGCCTCAGTTACGCAACGGCTTACCGGTTTCCAGCATGTGGCGGATGCGCTGCTGCGTTTTCTCTTGTTGCAACAGCCGCACGAACTCCGCCCGTTCTAAGTCGAGTAGCCACTGCGTGCTGACGCGGGCGCCGCTTTGCACTTCGCCACCGCACAACGCGCGCGCCACCGCCGAGGCGACCTCATAGTCGTACTCGCTGATGAAACCGCCTTCGAGCATGTTGATGAGCATCATCTGGCAGGTGGCGATGCCGTTGCGCCCCGCCACTACGATCTCGCGCTCGGGTAACGGCGCCTGGTACCCGACCTCAGCCAGCCCCCGCGCCTGGCGAATCGCCGCGTACAGGATCTCGCGCGGATGCATTACCACCACGTCGCCGCTGCGGCCAAAGCCCATCGCAATCGCTTCGCGGGCACTCTTGGCGACTTGCGCTTGCGCAACGGTCTGGAACGCCGTCTGGAGGTACGGGAACACATCGCCACCCGCGGCGCGTTGCGCCATGGAATGAGCTTGCAGTGCGAACTCTTTGCAGCCGCCACCTGCGGGAATGAGGCCCACACCCACCTCGACGAGCCCGACGTAGGATTCCAGGGCGAAGACTCGCTGAGTCGCGTGCATCACGAACTCGCAACCGCCGCCCAGCGCCATCCCTTCCACCGCTGCGACGACCGGAACGGCCGCGTGCTTGATGCGCATGCTGGTGTGCTGGAACTTGGCGACCGTTTTTTCCAGAAGATCGAACCGCCCTGCGGCGATTGCCTCCATCACCTGCTTGAGGTTGGCACCGACCGCAAATGGAGCTTCCTGCCAGATCACCAGCGCATCGAGCTCCCGTTCGGCGCGGGCGATGGCTTCCAGCAGCCCATCCAGCACCTCATCACCGATCGCATGCATCTTGCTGGTGATCGAAACGATACCCACCCCCGCGTCGAGGTCGGCGCGACGCCACAGGCGCACGCCATCGTTTTGCCACAGCGTCTCGCCTTGCGGGTCCGCAGCCTCGCCGATCACCCGCACCGGATAGAGCTGACGCTGATACACCGGCAAGTCACGCCGCGGCTTGTACGTGTCCTCGGCCGCACTGTAAGAGCCTTGCGGGGCATGGACCCCGGCACGAGCTTTGACCCACGCAGGCAAAGGCGCTGCGCTCATCGTTTTGCCCGCAGCGATCTCCGCGTCGATCGCGTCGGCAAGCGCCTGCCACCCCGCGGCCTGCCAGGTTTCGAACGGACCGAACGCCCAGCCAAAACCCCAGCGCATCGCCAAATCGACATCGCGCGCGGTATCGGCGATTCCGGCAAGATGATAGGCGCAGTAATGGAACACGTCCCGGAAAATGGCCCAGAGGAACTGCGCTTGTGGATGCTCGCACGCGCGCAACGCCGCGAATCGTTTCGCTGGATCGCGCTCGGCAAGAATCGCCTCGACTTCCGGCGCCACCGTGCCGCCGGCCGGGCGGTAGCCCCCCAGCTTGACGTCGAGCACGTAAATGTCTTTGCCCTGTTTGCGATAGATCCCCGCCTGGGTCTTCTGCCCCAGCGTGCCTTGGGCAATGAGCGCCTCCAGCCACTGCGGGCGTTGGAAATAAGCGTGCCAGGGATCGTTGGGCAGCCCCTTGGCCATGGTGTCGATCACATGCGCCAGCGTATCCAACCCCACCACGTCAGCGGTGCGGTAAGTGGCGCTCTTGGGCCGCCCGATACGCGGACCCGTGAGCGCATCCACCTCGTCAAACCCCAGCCCCAAGCGCGCAGTGTGGTGCATCACCGCCAGAATCGAAAAGACCCCGATGCGGTTGGCGATGAAGTTGGGGGTATCCTTGGCGCGCACCACGGACTTCCCCAAGCGCACGGTCAACCAGGACTCCAGCGCATCCATCATCCCGGCGTCCGTGTCGGGTGCCGGAATGAGCTCCACCAGCGGCATATAGCGCGGCGGGTTGAAGAAATGAATGCCGCAGAAACGGGCGCGATGGCTTTGCGGCACGTGCTTGGCCAACGCGGCAATGGACAAGCCGGAGGTATTGGAGGCAACGATCGCCTCCGGCGCCAGGTGCGGCGCGATACGCTCGTAAAGCGCCTCTTTGATGTCCATGCGTTCGGCGACCGCTTCGATCACCAGATCGCACTCGGCCAGCAGCGGCAGATGCTCTTCATAGTTCGCCGGGGTGATGTATTGCAGGCGATCTTTGCCGGCAAACGGCGCTGGATCGAGTTTGGCGAAAGTAGCGATTGCTTTGCTGACGATGCCGTTCTGGTCTCCTTGCGGCGCCGGCAGGTCGAAAAGCACCACCGGCACGTTGGCATTGGTGCAATGCGCGGCGATCTGGGTGCCCATCACCCCCGCCCCGAGCACGGCAACCTTGCGGATGTTCAGTCGTTCCACGGTCAACTCCTCTGGATGTCAAACGAACGTTTGAAATGTAACACAAAAAAAAGCCCCCGGCAAGGGGGCTTTGCGCACACGCGTGGTGGGCGCCGCGTGCCTCAGAAGTGATGATTCAACTGCAGGGATAGGATATGTACGTGGGTGTCGAACGAACCGTCCAGCACTTGCGGCGTTGGGGTCGTCCCCAGCACCGTGCGGCGATGGATCTTCGCATCGGCAAAATGCAGGTAGGCATAGCCGAAATCCAGCGACGTATCTTTAGACAAGGCATAATTGCCCCCGACCGCAAACCAGGTACGGCTGGAATCCGGCAAACGCACGGTGCGCGTCTCGGCCGAACGCACCGGCGACTGGTCCCAGGCGATCCCAGCGCGCAGCTTCAATTGCGGCGTGTATTGATATTGGACGCCTACGCCGAAGCGACTGCTGTTTTTGAACGCGAGTTTTTCATTGGTCAAAATCGCGTTGCTCACCCGATGTTTGACCACCAGCGCGGGAATCGAGCTCCAACCCGTCCACGTGTAATCGGCCTGCACCTGCCAGTGGTCATTGAGACGATGTACCAACGCCAACGAAGCCATATCGGGCAGTTCGATGTCCACCTTCGCGGGGTTGCTGAGCGGTCCGGTGCTGGCGCTGCCGGTCACGGTCAAATCGATCTTCGAGCGGTAGGTCAAGCCTACACGCGTCGCGGGGGAAGCCTGCCACAACGCCCCGACGTTCCAGCCCCAGCCGGTGTCATCGCCTTTGAGTCGGGAGGTGTAATCGATGGGCGCCGTCAGCGGCGCGGGCAACAACACGCCAGGAACCATGCCGCGCAAGTCCGCTTCCAGCTTGGCAAAGTTGATCCCCACACCCAGGCTCAATTGCTCACTGGCTTTCCATGACAGGCTCGGGTTGACGTTGATCGTCTTGATTTCCGAATAATAGCCTTGGTAGCGACCGATGAAGGTGTTGTCGTACTCGGTCTTGTTGCCAAAAGTGGGCGACACCCCCAACCCCAGGCTCAGTTGCGGCGTCAGCGAGCGCGTGAGGTAAAACGCCGGAATCAAAGCGGTGCCACCGGCATCCCCGCCGTTATCGGCGGGCGAGCCGGGAATGAATACCGGCGGGGCAGTCCCAGCATCCGAATACTTCAGCGAACGGATCAACACCGTGCCCGCCAGCGAGACGTTCGTTCCCTCAGGCAACAGGCTCATCCCCGCCGGGTTGAAAAACACCGTCGAGGCATCTTCGGCCACCGCCGCCGAACCGGCATAGGCATAGCCGGTGCCAGCACCATTTTGGTTTTGCAACGCAAAACCGGCCGCATGAACAGACGGTATTGCCAACGCGGCAAGGGCCAAACCCACCGCGACATTTACGGCTTTGACTTGCATGGACACTCCTCCTTACGGGTGACGACAAAAAACCATTTCACTCACCAAACGCGAAAACGCCATTTCGCCAGCAAAGGGGGCTTGTGCGCGCAACTTCACAATCCTGCGTGGCAGGGACACGCGCTGAATGCTATTTCGGTGGCAACGGCCGTTTCTGCCCCCGCTCATCCAGCGCAACGTAGGTCAAACGCGCTTCCGTCACCTTGACGAACACTGGCGACTCCGGGTGACGCTCGGCATAGACTTCCACGTCCACCGTCACCGACGTGCGCCCCTCGGCAACGATCGTGGCGTAAAAGCTCACCACATCCCCTACCGCAATCGGCTGTTTGAATACGAAGCTATTGACCGCCACTGTTGCCACCCGTCCGCGAGCGCGCCGCCGCGCCGGCAGCGACCCGGCGATATCTACCATCGCCATCACCCAGCCGCCGAACACGTCACCGGCTGGGTTGAGGTCCGCAGGCATCGGCATCACCCTAAGTTCGGGTTCGCGCGGCGGCAGGCAAGGCACGGTATCACGCTCCGCGGCGCCGAGCACCGACGACGAAGCGCCAAGCTTCTTTTCCGCCGAGGGCGCAACCGTCCCCCCACCGCCTCCCGCGACGGTGTGCGCTGATTCCAATGCCGCTGCTTCTGGCGCCGTCATGCCTACTTTCTTCCTACCCGATCCTCACCGCTGCCAGTATAGCGCGAGCCGATTCAATTCGGCAGCGCAGCAAACGAACGATTGTTTGCTTTTTCCCCCAAGCACTGGCGTTCCGGCCACGGACGGCTGGCCGGCGGGATCGCCGCGGTCGCGGCTATGCGCGCGTCATCGAGCTGCGCCGCTGCTGCTTTCAGACCAAAGTCATAGGGGAAATCATCGACGCGAATCACCAGATCGCGCAGGCGATTGCGCTCAGTGATTTGCGCCAGCTCCTCATCGGTGATGACCCCCGCGGCGTGTGCTTCATACCAGACCGCATCGACACTGGCGCTGGCGCGCGCTTCGAGCGACGGCGTAAAGCGTCCCTGTGCCTGCGCCACGCGCACTTTGGCTTCGATCGCCTCGCAGCGCACCGTGGCCGACAAAGCCGCCTCGAGCGCCGCCACCGGTTCTTCGAGGGCTTGCGGCAAGAAAACGCAAGCGGTGAGTCGATCGCGCGCCGGCCCTGGGGTGATCAGCGTTTTGGCCACCTCATGCCCCAGTCTGTCGTCGGGCAGCCGATAGGGACGACCGAGTGGAAATACCGCAAAGCGCGCGAGCGCCCGCGCCAGCGGCAGCGGGAAATTGTCGATCACGCCGATGAACGCGTTTTGCGCGCGATAGATGGCGTCCCATACCGCCCACTGCAAGAGCGGCAAATCGTCCGCTGGCCGCCCGTCGGCTTCGAAACGTCGCAACGCGGCGCTGGCCAGGTAAAGCTGCGCAAGGATATCCCCCAGTCGCGCCGACAACCGTTCCTTGCGCTTGAGTGCCCCGCCGAGCACGCCCATCGACACGTCGGCAAGAAACGCAAACGCTGCGCTAAAGCGCGTCAGCTGCTGATAATAGCGCCGCGTTTGCGGTGCCACCCCTTGCGGCCCGCGCACAAAGCGCGCCCCGGTCAAACCCATCACGATCGCCCGCGCACCGTTGGACAGCGTATGCACCACGTGCGCCCAGAACGCGCGGTCGAACGACGCGAGGTCCCCGGCGTGCGCCGCGCGCATCTCTTCGAGCACATAGGGATGGCAGCGCACCGCTCCCTGCCCGAAGAGGATCAGACTGCGCGTCAAAATGTTGGCGCCTTCGACGGTGATCCCCACCGGGATCTGTTCGTAAGCGCGCCCGAGAAAGTTCTGCGGCCCCAGGCAAATGCCCTTGCCGCCGATCACGTCCATGCCATCATTGACCGTCTGGCGCGCCCGTTCGGTGACGTGATATTTGACGATCGCCGAAACCACCGACGGCTTTTGCCCCTGATCCACCGCGGCGGCGGTGAGCACCCGCGCGGCATCGCACACATAGGTATTGCCACCGATGCGCGCCAGCGCTTCTTCCACCCCTTCGAAGCGACCGATCTGGGTTTTGAACTGGTAGCGCACGCGCGCGTAGGCACCCACCGTGCGTGCGGTCAGCTGCTGCATGCCGGTGTTCGAACCGGGCAACGAGATCGAACGCCCGGCCGCCAAGCACTCCATGAGCATGCGCCAGCCCTGTCCGACCATCGCTTCGCCGCCAATCACGAAGTCCAGCGGAATGAACACGTCCTCGCCACGGATCGGGCCGTTCATCCACGCCGCATCGAGCGGCAAATGCCGGCGACCGATCTCCACGCCTGGGTGATTGGCCGGAATCAGCGCTAAGGTAATGCCGATTTCCTGCCCACGGCCGAGCAGATTGTCCGGATCAAACAGCTGGAACGCTAGCCCGAACACCGTGCATACCGGCGCCAGCGTGATGTAGCGCTTGTTGAAACTGACGCGGATACCGATCACATCTTTGCCCTGCCACTGGCCGCGGCAGACCACGCCAGCATCGGGGAGGGACGCAGCATCCGATCCCGCCCAGGGGCTGGTGAGCGCAAAGGCCGGGATCTCCTCACCGCGCGCCAGCCGGGGCAGGTAATGCGCTTTCTGCTCCGGCGTGCCGTAGTGCAGCAACAGTTCTGCCGGACCGAGCGAGTTCGGTACCATGACCGTCACCGCCGGGGCGCTGGAGCGTGTGGATAGCTTGGTGATCACCTGCGAGTGCGCGTAGGCCGAAAACCCCTTGCCGCCGTACTCCTTGGGAATGATCATCCCCAAAAAGCCTTTTTCCTTGATGTACCGCCAAACGGCATCCGGCATGTCCTTGGTCAAGCCACACGCCCAGTCATCGACCAGACGGCACAGCTCTTCGGTTTCGTTGTCGAGAAACGCTTGTTCTTCAGCGGTGAGCTTTGGCCAGGGCGTGGCAAGCAGCTTGCTCCAGTCCGGATTGCCGCGAAAGAGCTCCGCTTCCCACCACACCGTGCCGGCTTCCAGCGCCTCGCGCTCGGTCTGCGACATCAGCGGCAACGCCTTGGCAAAAGCGCGAAACAGCGGCGCGGTGAGCAACCGCTGGCGCGTGGGGACATGCCCGACGAGCACCAACAATCCCGTCCAGACGAACACCCCCAACACGGTCAGCCACAGCGGCAACCCGACGCTGACACCCAAGGCGATCCACCAGGCGTAGCCGGCGCCACCCCACAGAAAAAGCGGCGCTCGCGCGTACGCGAGCGCCAACGCCAAGGGAGGGAGAGCTAAAACGAGTATCCAGGTCATCCGTCACTCCTAACATTCGAACGTTTGTTTGAATGATGACATAAAAAACCGAATCGTGCAAGATGGGCAGACGCGGTCGTTCCCATCCCTTGCGTCAGTGAAGGAGAACCGGCGGCCCTACCCATCTTTGAACCGACCGGGATTGAACGAAGACCAAAGGTTTCGCTATACTTACTTGATCAGCGGGCCTGAGCGGCGCATGGTGCCGGGGTGGCAAACTCGGAAAGGAGGAAAGTCATGCTTTATGACCTCGAGCTGTCCGCATTCAGACGCAACGGCACCGCTTGGGTTGGAGCCAAACGAAGGATCGGTCACATTGGTGGGTGTCGCTGAAAGTGGCAGCTGAGCCTTTAGGGGAACCTGGCCCTATGACTCGTCAAAGCAAACCCCATCATTCGGGTACGCTTCGAAAGGCTTGGTCAGAAGGTTTTGGCAGGAAGCGGCTAAAAACGATTCTCTCGACTCACTTCTGATGGCCCGCGGTGCCATCTGACCGCTCGCTGATGTTCACCCCCCGCTTGGCCAATTCGGCGCGCAAGTCGGCCATCGCTTGCGCCACCAGCGCACGAGGGCCTTTGAACCCCAACTCCAGCCGGAAGCGTCCGTCGTTGTCTTCCGGCAACGTCGGCAGGGAAAACAGAGTGGCTTCCGGGTAGCGCGCGGTGAGCGCCCGCATGAGGTCCAGAAGGTCGCCTTCGCGCACGTCCCAAGCGAACAGACTCTCCTCCTGCCAGTCTTCGCGCTGGAAATGCTCGGCATAGTACGTCTCGAGCACCCATTCGACCATCGGCCAAGCCATGCGCGGAAAACCGGGTACGAAATGGTGGTGCTGGACAGAAAATCCCGGGATCTGGTTGTAGGGGTTGGGAATGAGGCGCGCGCCTTCCGGAAACACCCCCATTTCCAGACGCTGTGGGGTCGTCTCGTCGCCAAAGCGCGCACGGATCAATCGCTCCGCTTCCGGGTGCAGCACCAGCCGTCTGCCCAGTGCCGCCGCCGCGCACTGGCGGGTGTGATCGTCCGGTGTGGCGCCGATGCCGCCGAAACTGAACACCACGTCGCTGCTGGCAAAGCTTCGGCGCAGCGCTTCGGTGATGCGCAGCGGATCGTCCCCAAGATACATCGCCCAGGAAAGGCGCAACCCACGCGCATTGAGGATATCGATGAGCGCCTTGAAGTGCTTATCCTCGCGCCGGCCAGAGAGGAGCTCATCGCCGATGATATAGGCGCCGAAATGGATCATGGCAGCAACTCCCAGGTTTGATTGCAAAGGCCCCGCTCGCGGCGCAGCAGCTCCAGCGTGGCATGGGCAAAGAGCACCCCGACGAGCACTGGCGCAGCCAAATTGAGCAAGGGCACGAAAAACAGCGCCGCCCCGATCGCACCCACGGCCAACAGCCATCCCCCATAGCGGGACTGGATCGCCGCGATTTCTTCGCCACTGGCAACCTCGGCCAGACAATCGAGTACGAAAGTGCGTCGGTGCAGCCATGCCGTGAGCAGAAAAGGCAGCACCACCAAAGCGCCCGGCAACCACCAAAGCAGCACTGTCGCCGCAAGACCGAGCAAATACCATAGCGAGGCGAGCAAGGTATTACTGAGGCTGGCGGCAACACTGACCCCATGCCGGAACTCCAGCATCGGATAGTCCCGTTGGGCGATGCGGCGGATGAGCCCGGGCAGCGTCCACACGGACACCAACACCAGCGCGGTGACGTAGACAAGCGGCAACATCCCGAGGAGCAGCAACAGTTTGACCGCAAAAAGCAGCACGCCAAGCCACCAAGAGCCCGCCGTCCCCTCGGCGGTGACAGCGTTTTGCGCCTCGAGCCACGCCAGCAACCCTTCCTGGAGCGGCCACCAGGCCAACAGACCGATGACGAGCCACAGCACCGCCGCTACCAGAATCGGCCAAATCAACGCGCCGATCACCTCACCCCGCCCGAGCGTGCGCAACGACCGCCACAGTACCAGGCGCAAAAGCTCGGTGAAATTCATGGGAGCGTTCGCGTTCATCGCCGCGGCAACATCCCGCCGAGACTTCCCAACCCGCGCATCATGCGCGACAAGCCTCCTTTGCCGAGCTGCTTCATCATGCGCTGTGTCTGGTCGAACTGTTTGAGCAAGCGATTGACCTCCTGCACGCTCACCCCCGCACCCGCGGCGATGCGCCGTTTGCGGCTGGCTTTGATGATGTCAGGGTTGGCGCGCTCCTGCGGGGTCATCGCATCGATGATCCCCTGAATGCGTCGCACCATCTTGTCGTCGCTTCCTGCCGGCAGCTGCTGCGCGAGCTGGGCAAATTGCGCCGGCAGCTTGTCCAGCAGTGCGCTCATTCCTCCCATCTGGCGCAGTTGCGCGATCTGGTCACGAAAATCGTTGAGATCGAACCCCTTGCCGCTTTGGATCTTCTTGGCGAGTTCCTTGGCCTTGGTGTCATCGACCTGCTGGCGCGCCGCTTCCACCAACCCGATGATGTCTCCCATCCCCAGGATGCGGCTGGCCATGCGGGCCGGATCGAACGGCTCCAGGCCGTCGAGCTTTTCGGCCACGCCAGCAAATTTGATCGGCGCCCCAGTGACATAGCGCACCGACAGCGCCGCCCCACCGCGCGCGTCCCCATCGAGCTTGGTGAGCACTACGCCAGTCAGTGGCAACGCGTCGCGAAACGCTTTGGCGGTATTGACCGCGTCCTGCCCCAGCATCGCATCGACGACAAAAAGCGTCTCGTGCGGCTGCAGCAAGGCATGCAACCGCTGGATCTCGTCCATCATCGCCGCATCGATCGCCAAGCGACCCGCGGTATCGACGATGAGCACGTCGTAGGCGCGTTTTTTGGCTTCCTCCAGCGCCGCCTGCGCGATCGCCTCGGGGGCTTGATCCGGACGCGAGGCAAAGACATCTACCCCAATGGCTTTGCCCAATGTCGCGAGCTGCTCGATCGCCGCCGGTCGATAGACGTCGGCGGAGACCATAAGCACCTTTTTGCGCTGTTTTTCCTTGAGCCACTTGGCGAGCTTACCGGCAGTGGTGGTTTTCCCCGCCCCTTGCAGACCCGCGAGCAACACCACCCCGGGCGGCGGCACCAGTTTGAGCTCCGCCACCGCCCCGCCCATCAGCGCTTTGAGTTCGTCATATACCACGCCGATGAGCGCCTGCCCCGGGGTGAGCGACCCGATGACTTCCTGCCCCAGCGCTTTGCTGCGCACCCGCTCGATGAACGCCTTGACCACCGGCAGCGCAACGTCGGCCTCAAGCAGTGCCAGTCGCACTTCCCGCAGTGCCTCCTGGATGTTGTCTTCGGTCAAGCGCGCCTGACCGCGTAGCGTCTTGACGACACGGCTCAAACGCTGGGTGAGTTGCTGTAGCATAAGGGGGACTCTCGAAACTTTCGGTTACACTAATTGGTATGATGGCAATTGTACTGCATCTCTTGGCCGCGCTGGCCTACGGGATAACCGCCCGGTTGGGCTGGAAGTTGTGTCGCGCCGCGATGCCGGCGTCCACCCCTTACGACCGCCTGTTTTTACGCGCTTCGTGGCTGGCGTTGCTCGCGCACGCCGCGGCGATGGTGCTTTTGCTGGTCGGCCCCGCCGGGGGAATCCGGCTGGGCGCAGCGCCGGCGTTGTCGCTGACGCTATGGCTGGCGGGGATGGTTTTCGCGCTCGAGCAACATCGACCGGGCAGCATCGGCATGCGGCTCATCCACGCCACAATCGCCAGCCCCTTGTTGCTCCTCGTCGCTGGGTTGCCCATCACCGCGGCTCCCGTGGTCGGGGTAGGCAACCCTGCCCTGGCGCTGCATCTGGTGGTGGCGCTGATGAGCTACGCGCTTTTTGCCGTGGCAGCGTTTCAAGCCATCGCCGTGGGCCTCACCGAGCGGCTGTTGCACCGCCACCGCCCGCTCGAATGGCTAGAACGCCTGCCGTCGCTGATGGTGCTGGAGCGGCAATTGTTCCATTTCATCGCTCTGGGCTTTCTGGCCTTGACGCTTACCAACGCCAGCGGCATCCTGTTTGCCGAACAGATCTGGCACCAACCGCTGCGCTGGGATCACAAAACCGTCTTTTCCCTCGCGGCATGGCTAGTATTCGGCGTTTTGCTCTTCGGGCGCTGGCGTTTCGGATGGCGCGGCAGCACGGCGTTACGTTTGCTGTGGGCCGGCTTTGCCTTTCTCATCCTCGCCTATGTCGGCACACACTTCGTGCTCGACGTCATCCTTCGCCGCCCTCCTGCGTCATGAGCGAAGAACTCCCTTCTCCCGACACACTGTGGTGGCACTGGCTGGGTTTGGGGCTGCTGCTGGTACTTTCGGCACTGGCGTCGATGAGCGAAACCGTGATGATGGCCGCCAACCGCTACCGCTTGCGCGCGCTGGCCGAGCAAGGACATCGCGGCGCACGTCTGGCGGTAGCGCTCATCGAGGACACGGCGCGGCTGCTCGGGGTGATCCTGCTACTTAATAACGTCATCAACGTCGGCGCTGCGACACTGGCCTCAGTGATCACCTTGGCGCTATTCGGTTCGCACGAATCGGCGCTTCTGGTGGGCAGCCTGACGCTGACCTTTTTGATCGTCGTGTTTTCCGAGCTCACCCCCAAAGTGATCGGCGCCCACCATGCCGACGCGCTTGCCCCCTGGTTTGCCTACCCACTCACCCTCTTGTTGCGGTTGCTGCGACCGGTGGTGGATGCCGTCAATGTCTTGGTGCGCGCGCTGCTGCACCTCATGCGCCTGCACGAGCGTGCCAACGGCCAAAGCGGCCTTGCCGCCGCGGAAGAGGTGCGCGCGGTCGTGCAACAACACGCTGCCTGGCGCAGTCCGCAGCACCGCGCGCTGGTGCTGAATCTGCTCGACCTGGAACGGCTGACCGTGGCCGACGTTATGACCCCGCGGCGGCACATCGAGTGTCTGGACATCTGCTCGCCAATTTCGACCCTACGCGAACAGATCGCCACAGCGTTTCACACGCGCCTGCCGCTACTTGACGGCAAAAGCGAAGAGGTGATCGGCATCGTGCATGCACGCCACCTGCTGGCACAGTTACTGGCCGGAGAGACGCTGACCCATGAGTTACTGCGCCAAGTCGCCGATTCTGCCTATTTCATTCCCGAAGAAACCCCGGTGCTGACGCAATTACAGGCGTTTCAGGAACAGGAAGAAAAATTGGCACTGGTGATCGATGAGTACGGCGAACTGCGCGGTTTAGTCAGTGTCGAGGACATCGCCGAAGAGATCGTTGGCAATTTCACGCGCAAACGCCCCCACGAGCAAGAGCACTGGCAATGGGACAAAGACGGAACCGTCACCGTGGAAGGGAATGCGCCGCTGCGGGCGTTGAATCGGGCCTTAGGGATCGATCTACCGCTAGAGCACGGCAATACGCTCAACGGGCTGCTTTTGGCACAATTACAGACCATGCCAGAGGGAGAAGTGGCCTTGCGCTTTGGCGACGTGGTGATCGACGTGCTGCAACGCGACGAACGTAAGATACGCGTTGCCCGCCTCATCCGCCTTGGCGTTGACCGGCGCGAAAGTACGGAAAGGGGAACCCGTGAATAAACCAGTCGCTACCCCATTGCTGCGCTTGCTGGTGCAGCATCAGCTGATCACCGAAGAAGCTTTGCAACGAGCGCTGGCCCAACCCGAAGAAGGGCCGCACGGCACGTTGCTGGCGCTGCTGCCGGCGCTTGCTCTGGATGAGCTGCGACTCGCGCAACGCATCAGCGGCTGGTTTGGCGCGCCGGTGCTCGATTTGCGCGCTTTTAATCGCGACCTGATCCCCAAAGATTTACTGCCGCGGGACATCGCGCTCAAGCACGGTGTGCTGCCGCTATCACAACGCAAGGGCGCGCTCGAAATCGCGGTGGCCGATCCGTCCCAGGTGACCGTATTCGATACCATCCGCTTTCAAACCAGTAATGCCGTCGAACCGATCGTCGTACCGGTGCGACAGCTCAGCGAACTGGTCGCCAAGGTGTATGACGAAGCGACCTCGGCACTGGCGGGACTCGAAGACGAACTGATCGATCTGGACGTTGGCCAAGAAACCGCGGCCGCTCCTGCCAGCAGCGATGCGATCGACGAAGCGCCGGTGGTCAAATTCGTCAACAAGATGCTCATGGACGCCATCAACCAAGGGGCTTCGGACATTCATTTCGAACCGTACGAGAAACTCTACCGCGTGCGCTTTCGCGTCGACGGCATCTTGCGCGAAATCACCCGTCCCCCTGTGGCCCTGAAAGAAAAGATCGCGGCGCGTCTCAAGATCATGTCCGGGCTGGATATCTCGGAACGTCGGGTTCCCCAGGACGGCCGCATCAAACTCAAATTGACCGAGCGCAAATCCATCGACTTTCGCGTCTCGACGCTGCCCACCTTGTGGGGCGAAAAGATCGTCATGCGCATCCTCGATCCCAGCTCGGCAATGATGGGTATCGACGCGCTGGGCTACGAACCCGAGCAAAAAGCGGCGTTGCTCGACGCCATCCAGCGCCCTTACGGTATGGTACTGGTCACCGGACCCACCGGCTCAGGCAAGACGGTGTCGCTTTATACCTGCCTCAACCTTCTCAACCAGCCGGATGTCAACATCTCTACCGCTGAGGATCCAGTAGAAATCAACCTCCCTGGCATCAACCAGGTCAATGTGAACGAAAAAACCGGTCTGACCTTTGCGGCGGCGCTGCGCGCGTTCCTGCGCCAGGACCCGGACATCATCATGGTCGGTGAGATCCGCGACATCGAAACCGCCGACATCGCGATCAAGGCGGCGCAGACGGGGCACCTGGTGCTCTCGACGCTGCACACCAACGACGCGCCCTCGACGCTCGATCGGCTGCGCCTGATGGGCATTGCCCCGTTCAACATCGCCAGCTCGGTGATCCTGATCACCGCGCAGCGGCTGGCAAGGCGGCTGTGCACTTGCAAGATCCCGCAACCGCTGCCCCCCGAAGCGTTGCTTCAGGCAGGGTTTTCGCAAGCCGATCTCGATGGCAGTTGGGTCCCCTTTGGCCCCAACCCCAACGGCTGTGAGCGCTGTCGCGGCAGCGGTTACAAAGGGCGGGTAGGCATTTACGAAGTGATGCCGATTTCGGAAGCGATGCGCCACCTCATCATCACCAATGCCAATACCCTGGAACTGGAAAAACAGGCGCGGCGGGAAGGCATCAAGAGCCTGCGTCAATCGGGGTTGCTTAAAGTCAAGCAAGGGGTGACGTCGCTGGCCGAAGTCATGGCGGTCACCAATGAATGAATCGTGAGGGAAAATCATGGTCGCTGCGCCGCAAGAAGGAAAGCTGTTCGTCTGGGAAGGCAAAAACGCGCAGGGCAAGGAGGCGCGCGGCGAGATCCGCGCGGTCAGTGAAGCGGCGGCGAAAACGGCGCTGCGTCGGCAAGGCGTGCAGGTGCGCCGCCTCAAGCCGGTCAAGATGCGGCGCGGGCGGGTGAGCGAAAAGGACGTCGCGCTCTTTACCCGCCAGTTGGCGACGATGATGAAGGCCGGGGTACCGCTACTGCAAGCATTCGACATCGCGATCAAAGGGGCGAGCAACCCAGCGCTCGCCAGGCTGCTCGACACCATCCGCAGCGACATCGCCCAGGGCAACCCACTGGCCACCGCCTTTGCCAAGCACCCACTGTATTTCGATCGCCTGTTCGTGTCGCTGGTCGCGGCAGGGGAAAAGGCCGGGATCCTCGACACCCTTTTGGATCGCATCGCCACCTACCAGGAAAAAATCATCGCGATCAAAGGTAAGATCAAATCGGCGCTCTTTTACCCCGCGGCGGTGGTCGTGGTCGCGTTCCTCGTCATCGCGGTGATGATGGTGTTCGTGATCCCACAGTTCAAGGAGATTTTCCACAGCTTCGGCGCCGATCTGCCCGTTCCCACGCAAATCGTGATCGCGATGTCCGAATGGTTCGTCGCCCACTGGTGGCTGCTGTTTGGCCTCATTGCCATCGGCATCGGTGTCTTTATTTACCTACTGCGCCAATCGCAGACGTTTCGCGATCGCTTCGATCGCTTGCTGTTGAGGATCCCGGTGGTCGGGGTCATTTTGCAAAAGGCCGCGATCGCCCGTTGGTCGCGTACGCTGGCCACCATGTTCGCCGCTGGCGTGCCGCTCAACGAAGCTTTGCTGTCGGTCGCGGGTGCAGCCGGTAACGCCGTCTATCGCGATGCCACCGGCCACATTCAACAAGAAGTCAGCCAGGGGGTGTCGCTGACCGTGGCGATGATGCAAACCAACGTGTTTCCGGCGATGGTGCCGCAGATGGTGTCGATCGGCGAAGAAAGCGGCCAGTTGGACACGATGTTGGAAAAAGTCGCCGAATACTACGAGCGCGAGGTCGATGAGGCAGTGGCCTCGTTGTCGCAACTGCTGGAACCCATGATCATGGTGTTCCTGGGGGTGGTGATCGGTGGCATCGTCGTGGCGATGTACCTGCCGATCTTCAAGATGGGCGCCGTGGTGGGATGAAATCATGAATAGCACAATCACCGGATTGCCTCCTGGTCTGCTCGGTGCCGTTGCCTTCGTGCTGGGCGCGGTGGTCGGCAGCTTTCTGAATGTGGTCGTCGCGCGGCTACCCAAGATGCTTGAGGCACGCTGGCGCGCCGAAGCGCGGGCTTATCTGGAACTGCCCGAGGAACCCACTTCTGCCCCGTTCAACCTGGCCGTTCCCGCGTCCCATTGCCCCCACTGCCAACACCGTCTGGCGTGGTACGACAACATCCCGCTGCTGTCCTGGTTGTGGCTGCGCGGTCGCTGCCGCTATTGCGGTGCGGCAATCGGTTGGCGTTACTTCCTCGTCGAGCTTGTCACCGCGCTCCTGACGGTGGCGGTGGTCCTGCGGTTTGGCATGGGGTGGCATACTTTAGCGGCGCTGGGTTTGGTCTGGACGTTGGTGGCGCTCGCGGCGATCGACGCGCGCACGCAGTTGCTGCCCGACGATCTGACGCTGCCACTGCTTTGGGCGGGGTTGCTGTTCAATCTTTCCCGCGGCTGGGTGCCGTTGCCGGACGCGGTCATCGGGGCGGTAGCAGGTTATCTCATTCTTTGGTCGGTGTATTGGGCGTTCAAGCTCGCCACCGGCAAGGAAGGCATGGGCTATGGCGACTTCAAGCTCGCCGCGGCACTGGGCGCCTGGCTGGGCTGGGCCGCTTTGCCGGCAATCCTGCTGCTGGCTGCCGGAGTCGGTGCCCTGTGGGGAATCGCGGCGCGCCTGAGCGGCGCGTTGGCATCGGGGCAACCGATGCCGTTCGGCCCTTTTCTGGCATTGGCGGGGATCGTCCTGCTGCTGTGGCCGTCGCTGGGAAGGTGGCTGGGTTTGCCTATGATGCAGTGGTAAAATCGCCGCCTTGCATTCCGTCGACAGAGGAGGACGCGTATGCCGATCTATGTCTATCGCTGCCCAGATTGTGGTCACACCCAGGAACACCTGCAAAAAATGAACGAGGCCCCGATCGCCTCGTGCCCCGCGTGCCAGAGCAGCCGCTATGCCAAGCAATTGACCGCGGCAGGCTTTGCGCTCAAGGGCGACGGCTGGTACGCCACCGACTACAAGCCCAAACCCGCTCCCGCCTGCGGCGAAGGGGCGTGCGAAGCATGCCAGACCAGCAACACCTCCGCCTGAACCGAGCAATACCCCGCGCTGCCTGGTTTTAGGCCATTACCTGCATTCAAGGAATCCTTTCATGCGAACCCACTATTGCGGCCATCTCAACCTCTCGCACGTGGACCAGACCGTCACGCTGTGCGGCTGGGTGCTGCGCCGACGCGACCACGGCGGCGTCATCTTTTTCGATCTGCGCGACCGCGAAGGCCTGGTACAGGTCGTGTTCGACCCCGGTAATGCCGCTGCCTTCGCCACGGCTGAAACGGTACGCAACGAGTTTGTGCTGCGCATCACCGGCCGCGTGCGCCGGCGTCCCGAAGGTACGGCGAACCCGAATCTGGCCACCGGCGAAATCGAAGTCCTGGCGCAAGACATCGAGATCCTCAACCCCAGCGCGCCGCTGCCCTTTGCGCTCGACGAACCGCATTTGTCGGAAACGGTTCGCCTGACCCACCGCGTGCTCGATTTGCGCCGCCCGGTGATGCAGCACAACCTAATGTTGCGCTACAAAGTCACACGGGCATTTCGCCGTTTTCTCGACGAGCACGGCTTCATTGACATCGAAACCCCGATGCTCACCCGCAGCACCCCGGAAGGTGCGCGCGACTACCTCGTGCCCTCCCGGGTACATCCGGGGCACTTCTACGCGTTGCCGCAATCACCGCAGTTGTTCAAACAACTGCTGATGGTCGCGGGGTTCGATCGCTACTACCAGATCACCAAATGTTTCCGCGACGAAGACCTGCGCGCCGACCGGCAGCCGGAATTCACCCAGGTCGATATCGAAACCTCATTCCTGACCCAGGATCAAATCATCGCGCTCGCCGAAGCGATGATCCGCGCGGTGTTTGCCGAAGCGCTCGGTGTGTCGCTTCCCGACCCGTTTCCGCGGCTGACTTATGACGAAGCGATGGCACGCTTTGGTTCCGACAAACCGGACCTGCGCGTGACTTTGGAGCTCGTCGATGTCACCGACGCGGTGCGCGACGTCGCGTTCAAGGTCTTTGCCGGACCCGCCAACAGCGGCGGTAAAGTGATGGCGATGCGCGTGCCTGGCGGCGCGGCGCTCACCCGCAGCGAGATCGACGCTTACACCCAATTCGTCGGCATTTACGGCGCCAAGGGCCTGGCGTACATCAAAGTCAATGACGCCAGCCAACCCAACGAACAGGGGCTGCAATCGCCGATCGTCAAGAACCTGCACGAGACGGCATTGCGCACGATCCTCGCGCGCACCGGCGCGCAAAACGGCGACGTGATCTTCTTCGGTGCCGACAAGCCCAAGATCGTGTACGATTCGCTGGGCGCGTTGCGCGTCAAGCTCGGACACGAAAAGGGTTACCTCACCGGCGCGGAATGGGCACCGGTATGGGTGGTGGATTTTCCGATGTTCGAGTACGACGAAGAGGAAAAACGCTGGGTGGCGTGCCATCATCCCTTTACCAGCCCACGTGAAGAAGATCTGCCTTATCTCAGCACCGATCCAGCGCGGGTGCGCGCCAAAGCGTATGACCTGGCGCTCAACGGCTGGGAAATCGGCGGCGGTTCCATCCGCATTCACCGTGAAGAGGTCCAGCGGCAGGTATTTGCGGCGCTTGGCATCGGCGAGGAAGAAGCGCGCGAAAAGTTCGGCTTTTTGCTCGATGCGCTCAAATACGGCGCGCCGCCGCACGGCGGGTTGGCGTTTGGGCTCGATCGCATCGTCGCGATGATGGCCAAAGCCGACTCAATCCGCGACGTGATCGCGTTCCCGAAGACCCAGCGCGCGCAGTGCCTGCTCACGCACGCCCCCACACCGGTGAGCGAAGCGCAGCTCAAGGAGCTACACATCCGCGTGCGCGTACCGGAAAAAGGCCCAACCTCCTAACCTCCCAATACCGATCGTTCATGCGGCGTTTTCGGTGGTCCGCCACAGGGGGTGAGTTTGACGGAATAGCCATGGCGAACGTGACTTGTCTTGTGCTTCTAAGAGGTTGCAGAAAAATTGCATCGACTGCATAATACCTGCTTCGGCACACATGCCTGCATTGGCACATAGAAGCACCGATCGTGGCCAGTATCAGCGTTCGTCACCTTCCGATGGAGCTGCACCGCGCGCTGCGCTTGCGGGCGACCGAGCACGGGCCTGCAAGGACGTACGATGACCGATTTCGTGGTGTCCGTGGTCAAGGAGGCGGCGCAACGCGCGATCCAAGAGCACCAGTTGATGCGGCTATCGTTGGCCGATCAGATGTGCTTTGCGCAAGCGCCGATCGCTCCTGCCGAACCGTCCCAGGCTCTGAAACGGGCTTTTGCCCGTCGCCACGATTTGCTGGGCGCCGAATTGAACGCAGCACGGTTTCGGTTCGTGCCGCTCAATGCCGCGCATGACCGTTCCCTTTCCACGAGAATGTCCTTAAAAACTGGGGATAATAATGCACGTCAGTGATCTCAGCCATGGCTCGTCACTCTTTCTTGCCGCGTCAATGTGCTCGAGCACCTCTACCATCCCTGGGCGGCGCTGGAGCGCTTGCGCACGTTGCTCGCTCCCGGCGGGGCGCTGTATGTGAGCCTACCGAACATCCGCAACCTGCGCGTGCTGGAAGCGCTCGCCGCAGGCGGTGAATGGCGCCACGAAGGCGCTGGGATTCTGGACATCACGCACATCCGCTTCTTTACGCGCCGCAGTGCCTTGCGCATGTTCGAGGAAACCGGCTGGCAGGTGCTCGAGACCCGCGCCAACCTCGATCCGGCCCTACAGCCGCTTGTCGCCGGGCGCGACTTGGGCGCGATTCAACACATCGAGCTTGCCCACCTGGCGCTGCGCCAACTGCCGCCCGGCGAGGCAGTGGAGTTATTTACCCTGCAGTGGTTTTTCCGCTGCGAGCTCAGGGAGCCACGCTAGACATGCCCCTCCGCATCGCCCACACTGCGTGTCCTGAAGCCAAGACCTACGTCGACAAGTCGGCTGACGGCACAAGTCACCCTTTGGTACGAATCGACACCCACAGCTGCAGGCATGAGTTTTTCGTGCATTGGGAAGAGGAACCATGCCACATCAAGATAGGACGGTTCACATCGATTGCCCAAGGCGTCCATTTCTTTGCAGGAGCGAACACATAGCGGTAAAATGCCATCTATGAACCTCCCCATCGAAATCTACGCTTTCCTCGAACGTCGCCTAGGACAAGACGATGCGATGGTGGTTGCCAAAAGCATCGAGGCGTCGTTATCCCACATCGAGGAGCGCAGCCGGGAAATTGCGCTTCAGCGTAAGCTGGAAGCAAAGGAAGAACTTCGCATCGAGCTGCGCAATGAGCTCACAACGAAAGAGGATCTGGCCAGGCTCGAGGGCACCATGAAAGAAGACATGGCCAGGCTCGAGGGCACCATGAAAGAAGACATGGCCAGGCTCGAGAGCGCCGTGAAAG
>FWWM01005413.1_pt1 | contig 27981 bp, 20 predicted proteins | sample 2228351 | NCBI WGS metagenome assembly FWWM01 (sample SAMEA103939774, study PRJEB20133) | metagenome | reverse complement strand
TAAATTGATAAATTATTAAATTACTTAATTATTGAGTTATTATTTTATTTAATTTTTAATTGTTGATTTTTAATTGTAATTTTTTCCTATGATTTCGGTGGATATAGTTTTAAATTTTAAATTTTTAATTATTCCAACGCGTAAATTGCAACGCGTAACTTTTTAACTTTTTCAAAATATTATTTACTTATATATCAATTTTATATATTATTTTTTTTATGAAGAAAAACTTATTAATTATTATTTTTTTAACATTAACCATCTCTATCAATCTTCTTTTTCTTTATTTAAAATCAGATAATCAAATCAATGACGTTGCTGGATTAAAAACTGAAAAAGGCGAAGTATTTAACTCATTATTTATTGGCGAGTTTCAGTTTACTCTTTTTGGTTATACATCACCTAAGGCTTTGGTAAGCCTTAATGGTCAAGGAATTGCTGACCAAACAATTGCTAATAATCAAGGTTATTTCGAGTTTAGAAATCGTTATCTTCCTTTTTCTCCTAATGAAGCTTGTATAACTGTTCAAGATCAATTTGGCCGAATTTCTGCACCAACTTGCTTACCTCCATTTCCTAAAGATAAAAATCAAACAATCATTGGGCCAGTAATCCTTCCTCCAACTATTTCTTTAGATAAATCTCAATATTATATTGGCGATGAAGTAATTTTAACCGGTCAAACAAAACCAAATAGTCAAGTAATTTTATCTGTTTTCACTGAAGCAACTTTATTAGACAAGTTTTCGTTTATTCCCAAAACTTATGCTTTTTCCCTGCCTAAAATCGATACTATGTCTGATAATTTCGGCAATTTTTCAATCAGTCTTCCTTCTAATCAAGCACAAAAATTTCGTCTTTTTACTCAAACAAAATTCGAAGAAAAACCTTCTCCTCAATCAAACTTATTAACATTAAAAATCTATCCAATCTGGATGATAATTATTCAATTTTTTCTTTTCCTCTTTAATTTATTAAAGCCAAGAATTCTAGAGTTAACCATTATCTTAGAATTTATTTTTTTAATAATCTATCTTAAAAAAACCTTATTTCATCCTTATTATTTAAAAACTAAAGCAATCGTTTTAAGACAAACTTCCTTTTTAATAAAACATCAAACATTAGCCATTGTAAAAAGAGAAAAGAAAGAAATAGTTAAAACATAAAACATGAAACATAAGACGTAGAACGTAGAACATGGAACGTAAGGTTAGTTCGTGATTCGTAGTGCGTAGTGCGTAGTAGAGATAATTATTAGTAGTTAGAAGTTAAAAGTTAGTAGTTAGTTTTAAAATATTCAAAACATCAAACTTCAATCTTCATTATCAAACTTCAAACATCAAGCTTCAAACTTCAATTTTTTTTATTGCTAAATTGTTTATTTGTTGAATTTTTTAACGGGGGGCAACGAGCAACAACACGTAACAGATAATACGTAACAAATCGTATTTAATTTTTAATTGTTGATTTTAAATTTAATTTTTTCCTCCGATTCGGAGGATACAATTTTAAATTTTTAATTTTTATTAACTCTTAGCTCAATTAAAATTTGATATTTAATAAAAACTCAAATGCGCAGGTTGTTTCAGCTCTATATCATCAATCTTAACTTTAAGATAATATTCACCTTTTTCTGAAGATCTAATATCAAAATAAGCTTTCCCTAAATTATCAGTAACTGTCTGAATATAATCAATAAATAATGCTTGATTTGATTCTAAATAAACTTTTTTACCAGCAACTCCTAAACCTCGATCATCTAAAACAAAAACCGTTAATCTAATTTTTTCTTGTCCATTAGCTCTAGCTTTCAGCGGAGTAATAAAAATATAAGAATTATCAACTGAAAAAACAGTAGTTTTTATTGATGCTCTTCCTATTAAAAACTTCACCTCATAAAGCCCAAAAAAACCAATAAAAAAAATTAAAATTAAAAGAAAAAAAATTGAAAAAATAATAATTTTTTTCATATAAAAAATGATAAATTAAAAGAAAATTAAAATCAAATTTTAAAAATTGGATAAAAATTAAAAAATATTTTAAAACTATAAGATTTTAATAAAACTAAATATTAAAAAAATAAGTTTTATAACAATCTAAATTTTTAAAAAAATAAATTAGCAAAGAATATGATTAAATGATAAATTGATATCAATTTATTTACTTATAGATTCTTTATTCTTTACATTATAATCATTTAATTTTTTTTATATTTATTTTCATATTCTTCATTTCAATTAAAAAATTTTAATAAATATTAATTTTAAACAAAATAATAAAAAACAAAAGGTTAATAAATGTTTTTATTCCTAGTGAAAATAAAAAAAATTAAAATTATTTAATCTAAAAATTTAAAAAATAAATTATTTATACTATAAGATTATTAATATATTTTGATATATTAAAGTAATTAAATTTTTTATGCGGTAATTATATTAAATTTAATTAAATATTTTTATAGGATTATATTGAAATAAAATAAAAACTATATCAAAATACTATTAAAATACTTCTTGACATCTTTATTATAATTGTTTTATGATTATTTTAATATGAACAAACCGTATAATCTATCTAATCTTGAGCCTTATTTTAAAAAATATTTAATTGCGGAAAACTTTTCATTAGTTTCTTTAAAAAATTATCTTTCTGATTTTCGTCATTTTGCAGGATGGTTTGATTTTTATTTAAAATTTAAAAATAATCAATTTAATAATTTTATTGAGATAGTAAAACAAGTCAAAGATACTACTATATTTAAATACCGAAATTATTTAATAGAAAGCAAACTTCCCCATAAAACTATAAATCGACGCTTATCTACAATAAGAAAGTTCTGTTCTTTTTGTATTTCTCAAGGCTGGCTAAAGGAGAATCCAGCTAAAAAAATAACTAATATAAAAAACTCTCATATAAGCAAAAATATAAAAGAAATTCAAGATAAAAAGGCTTCATTAAGCCCTAAAAATAACAATATCACATCTAAAATTTTAGAAATATCCCAACTTTTTTTAAAAAAAATAAAAAATTTTAAAAAAAACAACGTTTTTTTTTCTGAAAATGTTGATAAAGAATTCCTTCATTTTTCAAATTTTAATAATAATAAAAATTTTTTTATTCAATATTATATAGCTTTATTAATTATTCTTATTTTTGCTGCATCTTTAGGAGCTAGTATTTACAAACAATTTTTTTCTAAAACCGAAAAACTTTTTGCTTATCCTTCCACTCCTACTCGTGGTGGCAGACTTTTATCTTTTCAAGGTCGGCTAACTGATTCTTTAGGTAATCCTATAACTACTGGAACCAATGTCACTTTTAAACTTTACAATGTTTCAACAGGTGGCTCTGCCTTATACACTGCTGGTCCATGTGTAATTACTCCTGATCAAGACGGAATTATTAATGTTTTAATTGGAGGCTCTGGATATACTCCTACCCCACCATCATCAACCTATAATGCTCTATGTGGTAGTGAAATTGACCCAAGTATTTTTACTGAAAATCCTAATATCTATTTAGGCATTACTGTTGGTAGTGATACCGAGATGACTCCTCGTCAACAAATTGCTAATGTTGGTTATGCGATTAATGCTGAAACTTTACAAGGGCTTCCTCCTGGGACAACTACCTCAACAATCCCTTTCATCAATCAGGATGGAAATTTGCTAATCGCTGTTGCCAATCCTGGAATTCGTTCTACTTATTCTTCAAGTTCTTTTACTATTTCAAGTGCTAACTCTACAGTTATCCAATCAGCAGGCCTTGGAGATGTGGTTTTACAAGCGACCGAATCAGGAAGTTTAAAGTTTAGAACTGGAGGAGATAATGATAGCTTTAACCGATTAGTAATTGATAATAATGGAAAAGTTGGAATTGGAACAAATACACCTTCTCAAGATCTAGAAGTTTTAGGAAATGTTTATGTTAATACCGGCCAATTAAGATTAGGTAATTTTACTTCTTCTCCAACAGCAATCGGCGCTGGTAGTCTTTATTTTAATACCACTGACTCAAAAATTTATTACTACACTGGTAGTTTATGGCAAGAAGTTGGTTCTGGAAGTGGTGGTGGAGAATCTTTGTGGCAGATTTTAAACGGAGCTATCTTTCCTAAAAATTCTACGGTCGACTTTTTATTAGGAGGAAGTGCTTCTTCATCAGCTAAATTTAAAGTTTTAAACATCAATTCTGGAATACCAACCGCTTCTATTTCTGGATCTTTAACAAACGTATCATTATTTTTCGATGGTAATGGTAATATCTCAACTACTAATAGAAAAGATTTAATTTTAGGAAACTCTTCTTCTTATGATTCAACTGGTAATATTCTTTTAAATCCTAATGGTACCGGCAACGTCGGCATCGGGACGACTAGTCCTTCTCAAAAACTTTCAGTTGTAGGAGATATTGGTTTAAGTGAAGGAAATAGATTTATTGGTACAACTGATAATTATGCTTTGAGTTTGAGAACTAATAATTTAGATAGAATTTATATTGCTAATGATGGAAAAATTGGTATCGGAACAACTTCCCCAGATTCAAATTATCTTTTAGATGTTAATGGTGCAATTGGAGGAAAAGTTTTTTATGATAATGATCCAGTTAATAAAACTGCTTATGGTTTAGATCCAGCAGGTACTACTAATTTTGGTGGCTATTCTTTAAAAATCACTGGTGGCGCCTTACTAGCGGCTGATTCAGGAAATGTGGGGATTGGGACAATATCTCCAAGTTCTAAATTAGATGTTGCCGGCACTGTTCAACTTAGAGGATCAACAGGAGGAACAGGATTATATGTAGATTCTAATGGCAACGTCGGTATTGGGACGACGGGACCAACTGCGCCTTTAGTTATTAAAGGATTAAGCAGTGCTGGAAATTATAGTCTAGATATAGTTTCTTTAGGTAACGAAGTGCAAGAATTAAGATTTGGAGTTGACTCCGAAACTAATGACAACGAATTTAGCTGGATACAAGCAGTAAAAACAGGAGTTACTTTTAATAAACCCTTAGTATTGCAACCCAATCAAGGTAGAGTTGGTATAGGAATCACTAATCCAATAACTTTTCTACATGTTTATGCTAATCAAAATACTGCAATTAGCGTAGATGCTCCTGAAAATAATCAATCAGGATTTTCTTGGCGAAAAGACGGAACACAAAAATGGTATGCCTATATTCCAGCCAATAGTAGCGATCTGATATTTTACAATACGGCTAACAGGGTTACTTTCAAGTCAGATGGCAACGTCGGCATCGGGACGACGAATCCAGGAGCATACAGATTGTACGTTTCCGGTACTGCTTACTCAACTGGGGGTTGGCAAACTTCTGATATTCGTCTTAAAAGCAAAATTAACGATATTAATAATGTTTTAGATAAAATTAATCAACTCGAAACCTTCAGTTTTATCTGGAAAAAAGACGAATATGCTAACAAAGGACTACCTGATGGTATTCATATTGGAATAAGCGCTCAACAAATTCAACAATTATTCCCCGAATTGATTAATTATGATAATGAAGGATATCTAGCAGTTGACTATAGTGGATTAACTGTTATCAATACTGCTGGTATAAAAGAATTAAATCAGAAAATTAACTTAATAAAAAATAATATCTCAATATTGTCTTCCCAATTAAAAGAAATTTCCCTCACCTCCACCGGTGATCTTCAGATAAAAGATTTAGGAAATTCGAAATTCGAAATTCGAAATTCGAAAAATGAATTAATTGAAAGAATCGGTGTTTTTGCTGAAGCAATAATTGCCAAATTAAAAACCGGTTTAATTGAAACTCAAGAACTAATTGTTAACAATATCCTAAATGCCAAAAATATTGTTGCTGAAAACCTAATCCTCACCACCAACAATATCAAAATTGCCGGCAAAACAATTGAGCAATTTATTGACGAACGAATAGAAAGCTTCATAAACTTACGTTTATTATCAAATAATCAACAAATACTATCACCAATAATAGAAACAAAAGACTTAATTGCCACTGATACTGCTCAATTAAATAAAATACAGACGAATAAAATTCAACCACAAAATAAAGATTTAGTTATTGATTTATCTAAAGATACTTCATCTTTAGAAGATTCTTCGACCGCTCAGGTGCTTGAATACTCTCAAATTAACAATGAGAACAATCAAAATAACAAAGGAGAACTAGCAAAATTAATTATTAAAGGATTAGAAGGAAAAACCGCTGTGATTATCGATGCTTCAGGTAACACCTCTTTTTCTGGTCAAATAGTTGCTCAATCATTATCAATTAATAACGATGCAACTATTTCAGGTAACTTAATTGCTGAAAATGCCCAAATAAATAATTTACAAACTAATCAAGCCAGCATCTCTGGTAATTTAACAGCAAGAACAATCATTGCGGAAAATATTGATTCACTATCTCAAGAATTAGAAACTACAAAAACTGATGTTAATGAGATTCAAAGATTAATTGCCGAAATAAAAAATCAAAACCCAACCAACCCAGAAAACTATCAAAACTTAACTAATGAAGATAATATTACTTTAGCAAACTTAAATGTCACTGGTCAAACTAATCTTTATACTCTCTCTGTCTCTAACTCTTTATTAGTTAACTCAATCTATATTGAAAATAACTCTATTATCTCTTTAGCATCAGAATTAAAAATAAGAGCTTTAGACAAAATTGACTTTTTTGAAGGGGGATTAACAATTGCCAAAGACGGCAAACTCACAGTCAAAGGCGAGATCATTGCTCAATCTGGTATTAAAACTAATCAAATCTCTCTATTAGATAATCAACTAACTATTAAAAATAATCAGGGAGAAACAATAGCTAATTTTGATTCATCAGGTTCAGCTTATTTTAAAAATCTATCTTTAGAAAAATTCACCCCTGCTACTCCTTCATCAGTTTTAATCGCTGCTGATCTTAATTTTCAAGAAAATGGCATATTTGCTCCGGCTTTAAAAACTGCCTCAGCCTCAGCTGGTGTTGGTTTAATCCCACAAAGCTCTCAAGAAATAATTATTTATAATGACAACATAAAAAAAGACTCATTAATTTATATTACTCCAGTTGATAACAATCTAAATAATAACTTTAACGTTAGTAAAAATTATTGCCAAGAAAATGATATTAATTGTCAACCATATTTTAAAGTTTTTATTAATCAACCAACAACTTTACCCTTAAAATTTAATTGGTTAATTGTCAATTAAATATATAAACTTTATAATAGCTATATACATAAATATGAAAAAAGGATTAACCTTGATAGAAAGTCTAATAATTATTACCTTAATAATTGTGTTATTAGCCTTAATTATTTTTCAACTTAATCCTAAAAACCAAATCAATAAAGTCAAAGACTCAAAAAGAAAAACAGAATTAACCATGTTAAAAAAAGTTTTAGAAGATTGGTATAACGATAAAAACTGCTATCCCAAGCCTGAAGAAATCTGTTATGACGCTCAATCCAATTCTCTAACCTGTCATATCTGCGGAGAAAAACCAACCTCTCCTAATTTTCAACCTTATTTAAATAAACTTCCCTGCGATCCTGAAAGTCAAAGCAATAAAAATTATCTTTACGAAGTAGATAATAATGATTGTCCAAGTCTATACCGAATCTACACCAGACTTGAATACACAGCTGATCCAGAAATTGCTAAATCTGGTTGCCCTGAAAATTCATTAAATTATGGAATATCAAGCCCAAATACTAACCTTCAATGTCAACAAACCCCAACATCTCAACCTACTTCTCCCTATCAATCTCCCACTCCTTCTCCAACTCAATCACCAAACAACATTTATTGTCGTGATTATAACCCAATTTATATAATCTCATTGGGAATATGTAATATTTGTGGTAGTTATAATGAATGCTTAAACCAATATCCTGAAAAGACTTTTTATATTGATTTTCAATGTCAACAATCTTGTATTAAAAATTAAAAAAATATTAAAAAGAAATATGACTAATCTATTTCAAACAATTAATAAAATTTTAATTTACTTATTATTAGCCATCTTTCCTTTTTTCTTTTTGCCAATTACCACAGAATTCTTTCTTACTAATAAATTTTATCTTTTTGTAATTTTTACTTTAATTATCTTTATATTTCAACTAATAAGTTTAATTTTTAGCAAAAAAATCTCTTTAAATGAAAAAACTTTTGATCTATCTATCTCGTTTTTTTTAATAACAATTCTAGTCTCTCTTTTTTTATCAACAACTAATAAAATACAATCTCTAACTGACGTTAATTTTGGAACTGGAATATTTATTATCGGAGCAATTTATTACTTTATTGTCTCAAGACAAAATAATCTTAAATTAGAAAACATTTTTTCTTTAAACAAAATCCTTTCATTAATTTTAAGTCTTATAACTATTATTTTTTACTTTAAACCTTTTGAAAAAATTAATTTACCAGAGTATTTAAGTTTTTTAAAATTTCCTTATTTTACCCCTCTAGGAAATTATTTAAGTCTAATCTTTATTTTAGGATTGTTTTTATTAATCAATATAGTTACTTTTGAAAAAAAAGATAAAAAAACCTTATTTTTTAATATATTTTTAACTTCACTAAATTTGATTGCTTTAGGATTAACATTATTTTTAACTATTAAAAATAATCTTTACGTTTTTGTTCCTTATTCTTTATCATGGTATGCAGTTTTGGAAACATTTAAAAACTTAAAAACTGCTTTTTTTGGTTTTGGCGTTGGTAATTTTATTAATGTTTTTCCGTTCGTAAAAGATATTTTTTATAATCAATCACCTTTTTGGACTATATTTTCTTTTAATTATGCTTCTTCAACTATCTTTCATATCATTGTTGAAACAGGATTATTTGGACTAATAACCTTTAGCTTTATAATTTATTTACTAATAAAAAGACTTGTTGAGATAAAAAATCTAAAAACAACAATAATCTTTATTTATTTATTAATTTTTATTATCTTTTTTTCACCTTCCTTAATAGTCTGGTTTTATTTTTTTACTTTAATAAGCTTAATTAACTCAGAAAAAAAACATCAATTAGAGTTTAATTTTGAAAATATTCCTTCATTCATTTTTATGGTTTTAGTAATTTTTACGTTAATATCTTCTTTCGTCATTTATATAATTATTAATAACTATCAAGGGGAAATTTATTTTAAAAAAGCTTTAGAAGAAGCTTCAAAAAATAATATTACTAATGCCTATCAATATTTAAAAAAAACAAGAACAATAAATCCTTATGAAGAGAAGTATATTGTTAACTTTAGTCAACTAAATCTTAACTATGCTCTTTCATACCTAAACTATCTAATAACTGAAAAAAAAGTTGAAAAAATTAGCGAAGATGATAAACAAAAAATTTTACAAGCAATCCAAGCAAGTATTGCTGAAGGAAAAGAATTAATCCGCCTTAATCCAAATCGAGCTGAATATTATCGGTTTTTAGCAAATATTTATAAAAATTTAATCAATGTTGCCAACGATGCTGATATATGGTCTATTTCTCTTTATCAAAGAGCAATTAATTTAGACCCAAAAAACCCTATTTATCGAGTTGAACTAGGCGGTCTATATTATTTATTAACAAGATATCAAGATGCTGTAAATATTTTTCAACAAGCCGTATTATTAAAACCAAATTGGCCTAATGCTTACTATAATCTTGCTTGGGGATATTTTCAAAAAAAAGAATATGACAAAGCTACTCAAACAATGGAAAATGTTTTGAAATTAATTGATAAAAAAACTCAACCTCAAGATTGGAAAAAAGCCAATAATGAACTAGAGCAATTTAGGAAAAAACTGGCTGAAGAAAACAAACAATCAACTGAATCTTCTAATTTTAATTTACCTGAAAAACCAAATCTTGAACTTAATCCAAAAATTAACTTACCAGAAAAACCATAATGAAAAACATAAAACATAAAGATAGTTTTAGTAGTTAGTAATTAGTAGTGAATAGTTAAAAAATATTGTTAAATTGTTTAATTGTTTAACAAGCTGTCATTCTGAATTTATTTAAGAATTCTTTATATCAAAACCTTTATATCAATGAATATCCTTATAAAAAATAATTTTTAAAAATGCTGAAACAAGTTTAGTATGACAATAACCCGGAACGCACAACCAGTAAATCTTAACTAATTTATTAACTTTTAATTGCTGATTTTAAATCGTAATTTTAAATCTTAAATTTTTAATTATTTTCAGAGCCTTTTGTCAACCCGTCTGACACCATGGAAGGTGTCAGGTGGGTGGCTAGGATAAGCTAAAAATTAATAAAAATTGAAGATTTTTTAATAATTTTTATTATATTATTTGGTTTTAATTTTCAAATTTAAGTTTTAAGTTTTTTATTGTGATTTTATTTATCTCAAAAAGTTTAACGGATTTAAAAGTTGACCTCCTGATCGAATCTCAAAATGAAGATGAAACCCTGTTGATCTTCCTGTTGACCCCATCAGTCCAATCTGAGATCCTTGACTAACACTATTACCTACATTAACATTATATCTTGACAAATGAGCATATAAAGTCTGATAACCATTACCATGATCAATAATCACATGGCAACCATAACCCCAAGTTAAACAACCAGCATAACTAACTATTCCTGAGTCAGCAGCAATTATTTGAGTGCCAAAACTATTTGCGATATCTAAAGCCATATGATAGCTTACTGCATATTGAGTAATCACACCGCTAGTTGGCCAAATAAAATTGGAGCTACCTCTTGAGCCAGCCAATACTTGTGGAACAACTTTTGAAGCTGCTGGTTGAGCAGGTGGTTTAATTACACCATCAGGCACAAACAATATTTGTCCCGGACGTAAAGCAAATGTTTCTTGATCTGCAAATTCATTCCAAATATAATTAACAATATTTTGAGCATTAACTCCATATTTTTTAGCAATTGAATAAACCGTATCTCCAGCAACCACTTTATGAACTACACCAGTTATGGGAGGAATTTTTAATATTTGACCAGGTTTAATCGTATCACTTTTCAAATCATTTGCCCACCTTATAGTATCAACAGAAACATCAAATTTTTTAGCAATTGATTCTAATGTATCCCCGCCTCGAACTGTATAATTTTCAATCTCATAACGTGTTTTAGCTGAAACAACTGTTGAAATATTGCCTTCGTATGGATTATAAGAAAGAACTGATTCTTGATAATTTTCCGTCTGTGAAATATTACTAAAAGGCGAATTTTCAGCAATTATTGGCCCTCCGATAAATACCGAAACAACAATTAAAAAAAAAGAGATATTTAAAAAAGAAGAAGAATATTTACCTCTTTTAACTATTAATAAAGCTACTAAATAATCTTTTAATTGTTCAAAGTTCTTACCAAAAATTAACAATCTTGATATAATATATTCTTTCAAAAAACTCAAAAACTGTTTTATATCTTCCATTAATTAAATTATACCATAGCCTTGACAATACGCTCCAAAGCCACTTCAAAAGCAGCTTCTTTTAGAGAAATTTTTCTTAATACAGCTTTTTCCCAAATTTTTTCAGTTGATCGCTCAATCATCTCTTTTAATCTTTCATTAACCTCTTTTTCACTCCACCAATAACCTTGTTTTCCTTGCACCCATTCTAAATAAGAAACTGTTACTCCTCCAGAATTAGCCAGAACATCAGGAATAATTACTATCTTATCTTTTAAATATTCAAAAGCTTCTTCAGTAATTGGACCATTAGCCAACTCTAAAATTATTTTTGCTTTAATTTCTTTTTTATTTTCATCATTAATAACGTTTTCCAAAGCTGCAGGAACTAAAATATCAACATTAAGTCTTAAAATTTCTTCATTATTAATATTTTTTCCAGAAAAATCTTTAACACTTCCAGTTTTTTTCTTATACTCCATCAATTTAATCGGATCAATCCCTTTTTCATCATAAATTCCTCCTTTTGAATCAGAAATAGCAACAATTTTAAAACCAGCCACATAAGCTAATTTAGCAAAATAATAACCAACATTACCAAATCCTTGGACAGCAATAGTTAAATTATTTTTTGATAAAATTAAATCTTGAGAATTTTTTTCATTTTTGGATTGAAAAATTCCCATTGCGTTAAAAAAATTCGTAGTCGAATCTTCTAATTTTTTAAGCAATGTCTGCAAAACAAAAAGCCCTCCTCTTCCAGTCGCCTCAGTTCTTCCCAAACTCCCACCCATCTCAACTGGTTTACCAGTAAATGTCGCTGGACTTTTATAACCAATAATTTTTTGATACTCATCAATCATCCAACTCATAATCTCAGAATTAGTATTAACATCTGGAGCTGGTACATCAATATCTTCTCCAATAAACTGATGAACTTTTTTCACAAATTCTCTAGATAATCTTTCTAATTCAGTTTTTGATATTTTTTTTGGATCAACTGCTACTCCTCCTTTACCACCTCCATAAGGCAAACCAGCGACCGCACACTTAATTGACATTAATGTTGCTAAAGCTTGAACCTCTTCTTTAACTGTATCAGGATGAAAACGAATTCCACCTTTATAAGGACCTAAAGCACTATTATGCTGAATACGCCAACCAGAAAACACCTTTTTTTCACCATTATCCATCGTTACCACTAAAGAAAATTCATGAACATACTCAGGAGTAATTAATCTTTTAATCGTTTCTTTATCTAAATCCATTCTTTCAGCAGTTTTTTTGATTAATACTTGTATCGAATCAAGCATTTTTTTTCCTTGAGATTTTTCCATAGGTATAAAATTTATAAAATTTATAAATTTATAATAGTTATAATTGCTCTAACCAACGCTCTAATTCTAATGCCGCTGCTACTCCTTGACCAGCAGCTGTCGCTGCTTGCCGATAAACATAATCAACACAATCTCCAGCAGCAAAAACTCCAGCAACCGATGTTGAACTTGGAAAATCTTTAATATTTACTGGCCACTTTTCTTTTAAATCTAAATAGTCAATATTTTTGATTTTTGATTTTTGATTTTTGAATATTTCTACCATCTCTATCGCTAATCTTTGACTAGTAATAATATAACCTTTTTCATCTAAGGCTATTTGATTTTTGAAAATATCAGTATCAGGCTTATGACCAATAGCAACAAAAACTCCGTCTAATTTGATTTCAAAAGAATTCGGAACAATTCGACTATTATCGAAAGAGTTCGGAGAACTGGATAGATCGAATATATCAGATTTATCTGATCTATCTGATTTCTGATGAGAGTTGATCTTAGCTGAACTTTTTTGATTTATTCTAATTCCCTCAACCTTCTTATCTCCAAGTATTTCCTCAACAATTGCATTCCAAATTATCTCAATTTTTGGATTATTTAACACTCTCTCTTGCATAATCTTTGAAGCTCGCAGTTGATCACGACGATGAATTAAATAAACTTTTTTAGCAAATTTTGTTAGCGTTAACGCCTCTTCACAAGCAGTATCTCCTCCACCTATAACAGCCACAATTTTATCTCTAAAGAAAAAACCATCACAAGTAGCACAAGCTGATACTCCTTTACCCCGAAGTCGTTGTTCTGAAGAAAAACCTAACCATAAAGCTTTAGCACCAGTTGCAATTAAAACTGTTTTTCCTAAAAACTCATTTTTACTTGTCTTGACAATAAAAGGCTTTTTTGAAAAATCAACATCTATAACATTTTCATCAAAAATTCTTGAGTTAAATCTTAAAGCTTGTTCTTTAACTTTTAAAACTAACTCTGGCCCTAAAATAGATGAATAACCGGGAAAATTTTCTACTTCTGTAGTTAAAGTCAATTGTCCACCAGAAGGAGAACCGGCAAAAACTAATGGTTTTAAATTAGCTCGACCCAAATAAACTGCTGCTGACAAACCTGCCATTCCTCCACCTATCACAATTACATTTTCTATATTTTCTGACATAATTTCACTTAAATTATAACTAAAAATTTAATAATTAAAAATCAAATAACAAAAATACATAGCAAAATCAAAAAATGTTAAACTTTAAACACCAAACTTCTAACTTCAAGTTTCAAGCGTCAATATTCTATTATTGTTAAATGGTTAAATTGTTAAAGTGTTTGATCTTTAATTGTTGATTTTAAATTGTAATTTTTTCCTCCGATTTGGAGGATGCAATTTTAAATTTTTAATTTTTAATTTATTTATCAATGAACACACAACGCCTAACTATAAATTTGTCATGTTAAGGCGCTCAAGTATTTGATCGCCCTCAGAATGACAAAAGAGAAAATACTGTCTCATTCATGCAAAAGCAAGAATCCATTTCACTTAATTTTTTCAACTCTTTTATCTTTTTTATCTCTTTTAACTTTTTAAACTTTATAAACTTTACAAACTTTTAACTTACTAATGGATCCCTGCCTGCGGGAGGGATAATAAATTATCCCACCAAAACTCCTGACACATAACACCCAACCTATATCTTCTGACTCCTACAAATTAATCGCTCTTTCTAGCATTTTTTGCACTTTATTTGTCTCTTCTTGAGGAATTAATCGACAAATATCATCTAAAACTATCTCTTTTGATAGACTATCAATAGCTTTTTTAATCGCTGTAACTTGTTGTAATATCTCATAACATTCTCTTTTTTCTTTAACCATTTTCTGCACTCCTTTTAACTGTCCAATTATTCGATTAATTCTATTATCAATATTATCCATAATTAATTTAATTGTTAATACTGTATACTAGTATACAGTATATATGAAAAAATGTCAAGAAGTTTTCTTTATTAAGAAAATTTTAGTAAGTAGTTTTTGTCAGATATTATAATTTATAGCAAAAATATATCCAATATCAAATATCAAAAATACATATTAAAATCTAAAAAAAAAAAATAAAATATAAAAGAGATATCTTAAAATGACAAAGAAAGAAAATTATTAAATTGTTAAATTATTATTAACTTTAAATTTCTTTAATACATAACGCGTAACGCACAACACGTAACGCGTAATTTTTTAACGTTCTAATTTTATAAACTTTCTATCTTTCTATCTTTCTATCTTTCTATAACTTTATAACTTTATAAACCTTATGAATTTTCTAACTTTATAGGCTATATCAAAATATATATTTAAACTATCAAAAAATATCAAAATTCGTTTAGTTTTTGTTTAATGAATCTAAAAATTCTTTATTGTTTTTTGTTTTCATTAATTTTTCAATTAATAAAGTAATCCTTTCTTCTCCTTGAAGCAAACTTAACATTCTTCTTAAAGTATTAACTTTATTTAATGTCTCCTTATCAAAAAGCAACTCTTCATGACGAGTTCCAGACTTTTCTATATCAATTGCCGGAAAAATTCTTTTATTAGCTAAATTTCTATCTAAATGAATTTCCATATTACCAGTTCCTTTTAATTCTTCATAAATTAAATCATCCATTCTTGATTCAGTGCCAACCAAAGCTGTACCAATAATTGTTAAACTTCCTCCTTCTTCGCAGTTTCTTGCTGCACCTAAAAACTTTTTTGCCGGATACAAAGCTGATGGATCAAAACCACCAGATAAACTTCTTCCTGTACCAGTTATTGATAAATTTAAAGCTCGCGCTAATCTTGTGATCGAGTCTAAAAGAATCACTACATCTTTACCTGTCTCAACTAATCTTTTTGCTCTTTCTAGAGCTAAATTAGCTACTTTAACTTGTTGTCGAGGTGATTCATCAAAGTTTGAAGCTGCTACCTCACCTTTTATAAATCTTTTCATCTCAGTTACTTCTTCAGGTCGCTCACCTATCAAAATCGCCATTAAGTGAACTTCAGGATAATTTTTAGTAATTGCTTGGGCTATTTCTTTTAAAAAAGTAGTTTTTCCCGCTTTCGGTTGAGAGACAATCAAAGCTCGTTGACCAAAACCAATTGGCGCTATTAAATCAATAATTCTTGTTGATAAAATATTTTTATCTGTCTCTAATTTCATTAATCTATTTGGATGAAGTGATGTTAATTGATCAAAAGACTTTCTTTTAGCACTTTGCTCTTCATTCATTTCGATTCCATTAATCTTTTTAATTAAGAGGAATGAATTAAATCTTTCTCCGGTTTTTGGCGGTCGAGCTAATCCTTCAATCTCATCACCTTTTCTTAACCAAAATCTCTTTATTTGAGAGGCAGAAACATAAATATCTACATTAGGATTAACTGTATAATCTTTTCTTAAAAAACCATAACCATTTAAAGTAATATCCAAAATTCCTGAAGTCGGATAACTAATTTTTAAATCTTCTTTTAATCTTTCTTCTAAAGGAATTTCTTCTTGATTTTCTAATTTTGTTTCAAAAGAATTTACCTTAGTCTGAGAAATAATCTCACTTGGTTTTTCTTCTAAAGGAATAATTGGTTTTTCCTCAACTTTCTCAATTAAAGAAGCCACATCCAATGGCTGATCATCTATGGATAGTTTTTGTTTTTTAGCTGTTTTTGCCATAAAAAAGTAATTATTAATTAATAATAAACGAACGAATCTTTAAATTCTCATAAATTTGATTTGTAAGTTATTTTTGAAGAAAATCTAAAGATCCTCTTTAATGGGGTTTTTAGCTTTTTCCCTATTTAGAAAAAGGGGTGGGCGCCCTTGTATTAACCGCAGTTAATTCAAGAGGTCGCCTGATAGTCCCGATTTAATCGGGAATTACCCTTATTTTTGATAGCGTAGAGAAAAAGTGCTTTTCCTTTGATTGCTCAAAGGAATCTTCCCCATTTAGAGGATCTTAAAAAGATTATAAATTAACTTTTAAAAAAAGTCAAGAGATTGTATAAGCTACATACATTCAAAACTCAACAGGTAAAATCTTTAATATCTTTAATAAATAATTAAAATTAGTAAAACATTACCTAAACTCTTATGAACTCTTTTGATATTGTATCATCTTAAATAGTCAATAAGATAAGAATTAAACTCTTTTATTCTTTCAAAAACATATTCTTTATAATCATTAATAAACTTTAAATTTTTCTTGTAATGTGTTATTAGTTTTTTTAATATAAACGTTAATCTTAGGTTCTTAGGATAAATAAATAAATAAATAAATGATTAAGGTGTTTTTAAGGTAGAGATCAAAATTATCTAAAAACTCTAAATTATTATCAGTTTGAATGATATAAATACTATTTTTTATTTGATAAACTAACTCTAGTTTTTTTATAAAATCTAAACTGTTTTGACTGTTTAATCTTGTATAACTATAAAAGAATTGGAATTTAAGGTTAACATCTATAGTGTCTATAGCGTTTAATACGTAAAGGTTAATACCATCGATAAACTTAACTATAGTATTAATTTCAATATAACTAAAGCCTACTAGTTTTGGTTATCTTTTCATTTTAGTTTTCTATGATAACTTCTTCTTACTATAGAAGCCTAATGGATTATGATATATTCGTCTTGTTTTAAAATAGAGATTATAATATTTGATAACTTCACCTATTGTTGAAACAGAAATTAGTGTAATATCTTTCTTCCTACAAAAATCATCAAGTAAAGATTTGATTTTTTTATCTAAGCGTTTGGTTTATCTTCTTATAACTGTTTGATAAATTTAATAATTTTAGGATGGATTAACATCTTTTTTTGGTTAAAAGTGCTTTTGATTTTGGTATATTAACTCTCAAGTTTCTCTTTGCTTTTTTTTAAATATTTTTTTTAAGCGATAAATAGTACTTTTGATATTTCAAAAACATCAATAGTTGTTTTTGATATTATAGTTATTATAAAACTCAATAATTTTTAATCTTTTTTTTACTTTTGAAGAATTTTCAAAGTTTAAAAGAAATTGAATTGTTTTTTTTCATTTTTTTTATTATACAATGTTGTCACATAAAACAAATTTTGTAATCTTGTTGAGACTTCAATTGATCCTTTTTATAGAAGATATATATATAAATATATAAATATATATAAATATCTATATAAATACCTTTTAGAGTTTTATATGTTTTGTAACTTTTACAGTTTTATAAAAAATCTCAAATTTCAAAACCATAGTTTAAAACTATAAAGTGTTAAAACGTTTACTATTTGATTGTTATTTGTTACGTGTTGTCCATTACGAGTTAATAATAATTAAAAATTTAAAATTAAAAATCTAAAATTACAATTTAAAATTAAAAAACTATTAAAAAATTTTCATTTTTGGCTTGTCCTAGCCACCCCCGCGACACCTCCAAGGTTCAGATGGATTGACACAAGGCTCTGAATATTAATAAAAATAATAAAAAATTTAAAATTTAAAATTATTATTCTAATACTTATTTAACTTTTCATGTTCCAAGTTCTACTTTTATTTTTTTATGTTTTAAATCATTTTTTTCTTTTTCAAAATCTTAATAATTTTTTGATGAATTGTTTTTGGAGTAAGAATATCATTATTGATAACACAATCAATTTTAATCCAATGACGATATTTTTTAGCAAATTCTAAATAAAGTTTTTCTGATTCTATTCGATTTCTGATATCTTTTTCTTCTATATCTTGTTTTCCATTTAAGTATTTTTGATAAGGAGATTTTTTTTCTGAAAGTTTCATGCCAATTTGCCATGGAACATAAAGATAAATAACTAAATTTTCCTTTGGCATTTTATGAATTTTATATTCTAAGTCAAAAAGCCATTTTAAAAATTCTTTTCTATCTTTTTGATTAAAAAATTTCGCTCCTTGATGAGCCATAGATGAAGTAACGTATCGATTAGAAATAATATAACCACCTTTATTTAAAAAATCTTCCATTTCATTTTTTACAGTTACTCTATCTAGAGCAAAGGCTAAAGATGAAAGATAAGGTGATACTTTATCGACTTCTCCGAAGTCCCCTTTTAAAAATTTAGCAACAGTTTTTCCGTGAAAAGAAGTATAATATTGAGGAAAATCATAGTATCGACAATTTTTTTTAGTTTTTATTAAATAATCAACCAATAATTTTGCTTGAGTGGTTTTACCAGAGCCGTTGCCTCCATCTATAACTATTAGTTTACCCCGGCGATTTTTTACTGAATCTACATAATCTAAAAAATTTCTAATTTTGTATTTTAAATTATTCAAATTATATCTTTCAAAAAAGAAATTTTCAGAAGGATTTCCTTTTATCATTGGAGAAATTAAATCATCATTTGCTTCAAAAACTAATCCTAAAACTGGTTTATCTTTTACTAAGCCATAAACAATTTGCCCTCCTACTCCATGAGAAGGTTTGGTAACTTCTGCGATGATACAATCAGATAATTCAATTTTTTGTTTTTCTTTTTGAAAAACTTCTTTTTCTGATAATAATTTATCTTTATTTAATAATTTTTCATTAATAATTTGATAACCAGAAATTAATCGGCAATTATAATTTTTTATTTCTTTAATAATTTTTTTATAATAATCTTTAAATTGACTATTAAAAGATATTGATGCCGTAAAATAAATTTTGAGCATATTTAAATAATTATAATTTGATTTTCTTTTAATTTATCAGTAAAAATTAGTTGAGCAATTTTATCTTCGATTTCATCTCTGATAACTCTTTCAAGATTTCTCGCTCCATACTCTTGACTGTAGCCTTTTTCAATTAATTCTTCGATAGTTTCTTCTTTAATTTTAATTTTAATTTTATAAAGTTGATAAATATCAAAGATAATTTGATCTAAAATTTTCTTAGCAATTGATTTTAAGGCATTTTTTGTTAAATGATTAAATTTAATTACTCCATCAAAACGATTGATAAATTCTGGAGAAAAATCTTTTTCTGATTTGGCATTTGAAGTAGCGATAATCACTAAATTTTTACAGTCAACTCGATGACCAAATCCATCAGTAAAATAACCTTCATCAAGCATTGTTAAAAAAATATTTAATAAATTTTTATCTGCTTTTTCTAATTCATCTAAAAGTAAAACACCATATGGTTTTTCTCTTATTATTGACGATAATAAACCAGGATTACCTGTATTAATATCACCAATAAGTTTTGGGATATCATATTTGGATTGATAGTTAGACATATCAAAACGAATTAAATAGGATATTTTATTTGTTGAATTATCGTTTGATTTATTTGATGAGAAGAAAACTTGAGCAATTGCTTTAGCTGTTTGAGTTTTTCCTACTCCGGTTGGTCCTAAAAACAAGAATGTTGCTAAAGGTTTTTTTCGTTTACTAATTAACAAAAAAGATCTTCTTAAAGCTGAAGATAATTTACTAATCGCTTCATCTTGGTCAAAAATTTCTGATCTTAAAAGAGTTTCTAAATTAAGAAGTTTTTCTTTTAATTGTTTATTAATAGTTGTGGGTATATGAGTTTTTTCTGTTAAAACATAATTTATAATGTCCGGTGTGACGGTTGGATATTTTATTAAAGTATTTTTTTTAGTAAAAACACAGGCAGTATCTAAAAGTTCGATTGATTTTTCAGGAAAAGGAATATAAGTAATATAAAATTGACTTTTTTCAACTGTTTCTAATAAAGTTTCGTAAGGAATATAAACTCGATGATGATTTTCAAAATCAGAAAATTTTTCAAATAAAATATCTAAAGCTTTATTTTTATTAATTTCAAAAACTTCTACTTTTTCAAATAATTTATTAGTAATTTCATTTGAATAAATATATTTTTGATAAAAAAATGGCGTAGTTTCTGCGATTATTTGTAATTGATTACTTTTAATAAATTTTTCAAAAGAATTAATTAAATCTAAATATTTTTCGAAATTGTCAATAAAAAGAATAATATTTTTTGCTTCATAAGCCTCTTTTAAAAGACTTTCAAAAAAATTTACATCATGATTAATTTTTTCCATATTAATTTTTAAAATTCTTTTATACATTAATTGATGAGTAGTTCTTCCTAAATATATTTTTTTAGCAAAAGCGTCTATAATTGTATGTTTTCCAACTCCTTCTTCACCAATAATAATAACATTAGCTTCGGCATTTTTTGATAAAATCAATTCTATTTCATTTATTTCTTTTTCTCGGTCAACGATTGCATTAAGATGAGATAAATAATTTGGAGAGGTTAATTCTTGACAATATTGGTCTAATATTGGAGTATAACCATAAGACCAGTCACGAGCTAAAGGCGGATAGGACATTAAATTATTTAACTTCCACCATTGACTTTTTTTTAGATGATTTTCAAAATATTTTTCAAACCATAATTCAACTTTTTCTTTATTTTCTTCTTTTAATAAATGATTTTTTATAAATTCTTCTTTTAATTTATTTTTAATTTCTTGAGGAGATTTTTTAATTAAGTAAAGTAAATAAAGTAAGGGTAGGATTAAGAAAAAAATTAAAGTGATAATGGGTAGTATAAACATAAATATTGATTGAAAGACAAAGTAAAATAAAATAATTGAGAAACGCATAACAAAACCAATTGTCCGAGAAGTTAGATTAAAAAATAAAATATCTAAATATTCTGAAAAAGAAAAACCTGGAGTAATTTTTTTAGTTTGAATATTTTTCCATGGATAAAATAAGGTTTTTATTAAATTAGAAATTGAAAAGAAATAAGGAAGAAAAATAAAAATATTAATAGTAAACTCTCCAAAGCTATTTAGATTATCAATAAAATAACGATAAAAATTTTTTTTCATTAATTTTAGTATAATAAAAAAATTAAAAGTTTAAAAGTTAAATAACTATTTAATGAAAAACATTCATATTTATAAAAAAATAATAAATAATGGTTTAGAATTTAAAGTAAATAATAAAACTTTTCAACTTATTTATTCAAGACCAATATGGGAAAAATTTCTAAAAACTTTACACAAAACCTTTACTGATGCAGCTATTTATGTTTTTACCTGATAATTACCTTTAATATTTAAAAAACCAGTTATTTATCATTCTTCTAGTTCGTTTTTAGAATCTTTATTTTTTAAAATACTAATTTATAGCTTACCAATGAATATATTTAATGATAATAATATGAAAACCACTTTTTTATTAAGAGATTTTTTAAACTTAAATTATTTATCTCAGTTTAGAGGAAATTCTTTTTTTCATTTATTTTGGAAAGAAAATTAAAAGTAAATTGAAAGAAAAAGCTATAGTTTTATTTTCTTTTGGTAAGGAAAGTTTATTGACTTATGCCATATTAAAGGAAATAGGAATAAATTCTGTTTTATTTTTTTTTAAAGAACCTTATTCTGATTATGAAAATTATCATAAAAAAAGATTAGCTAAAGAGTTTACGAGTGAATTTAAAGAAAAATATTTTTTTTCCAATTAATTTAGGTTTATTAAGACAAGATTTCGATATGTATTGGAGATGAGAGATTATTTTATCACAATATATATTTTTATTAATTCCTTATTTATTTTATTATCAAACTAAATATTTATTTTTAGGTAATGAACAAAGTTGCAATTTTTATTTACAAGATAATGAGGGTTTTTATGTTAATCCTGTTTTTGAGCAAAGTATTAAGGCGATGGAAATTTTACAGAATATATCAAAACAATTTTTTATTAAAAGTTTAATTTCCAGCTTAGTTTTTCCAATTCATGAAATTTTTATCACTTATATACTTTATTATCGCTATCCGAATATTGGAAAATATCAAATGTCGTGTTTTGCAGAAGAAACAACTGCTAAGAGAACTCGTTGGTGTGGGCTCTGTGAAAAGTGTGCTCGTGTGTATATTTTTTTAAAAGCATTAAATATTTCTTTTAAAAAAGTTAATTTTGTACATGAGGATATGTTATCTCTTAAAAAAGAAAAATATTATGTTTTGTTTAATAATACTTTAGGAGATAGTTCTTATGATGGTAGCGGTTTGGGTAGAGATGAACAATTATTGGCGTTCTATTTAGCATATAAAAATGGTGTAAAAGGAGAATTAATTAATAAACTTAAACAACTATATTTAAAAGAAGTGGAAAAAAAACAAAAAAAGTTGATTAATATTTATTTTAATTTACAAAATAATAACTACCTTTTACCTTATTATCTTAAGAAAAAAATTTTAAAAATATTTGATGAAGAAAAAAATAAGTTTTAAAATATATTAAAACTTTAAATTCATCTTGACAAAAAAAAATATTTTGTTTAATAATATAAATTTATAAAAATAAAATAAAATTAAATGAATACAGAAGATAAACCTCCGAATAGACGTTTTAAATTTACTGCAAAAAAAATAGCTATTATTTATAGTGATGTAAAAAGAAAATATTTTCCAACATATCAACAGTATTTAACAGAAAAAGATGCTTATAGAGATGCTTGGATAATATCAAATTACATTAAAAAATTTGGTATTAAATGTTATCTTTTTCCTGCTAATAAAAATCTTCCTTATAATTTAAGAAAACATAAAGTTGACTTAGTGTTAAATCTTACTGGTTCAGTAAGAGGTAATGAGTATTTAGCATCAACAATTCCTGCTTTATTGGAACTTTTAGAGATTCCTTATACAGGAGCAGGAATTTTGGGAGAATCGTTATCATACAATAAATTTATTATAAAAAAACTACTTCAACAAAATGGAATTCCTGTACCGTCTTATCAACTTTTTAATGATTATACCGACCCTCTTGATTCTTTATTAAGATTTCCTTTAATTTCTAAACTCAATGAAATTCACGGGGCTGTTGAGATTACTAAAGAAGCTGTTTCTGAAAATGAAAAACATTTAAGAGAAAGAATAAAATATTTAATTAAAACTTATAACCAACCAGTATTGGTGGAAGAATTTATTGTAGGTCGAGAAATAACAGCGATTTTACTAGAAGGATTGAATAAAAAAGTTTATATGGCAGAAAAAAAGTTCTTTAAACCAGAAGAAAAGTATATTTTTGCAACTTTTGAAGATCAGTGGTTAGAAAATAAAAAAGAAGCTTTTACTTATCAAAAGTTTAATGATCCGGTTTTAAAAGAGTATGTAAAAAAAGCATTTGAGGTAACAGAGATGTATGATTATGGTAAATTTGATATTAGATTAGATCAATCAGGAAGATATTTTTTTATTGATGCCAATAGTAATCCTGCTTTTGGACCTAAAGAATTAGATTGTGCAATTGCAAATATTTTAGATCTTTATGGTATAGATTTTAATGAAATTTTAAAAAGATTAATTGAAAATACAATTCGGGATGCTTTTGGTAAAAAGCTTTTACCAATTACTCAAAATGGCAATGAAACTTAAAATCATTTGTCATCTTTCTAATACAAGAAAAGTATATCCTGATCCTAATGATTATAAAAATCAAATTCAAATAGATTTTGATGATCCTCAAACTACTAAACTACAAATTAAATATTTAAAAAAATTAGATTATAAAGTAATTCATATAGAAGCTGACGAAAAAGCTTATTTTAAATTATATCGATTAAGAAAAAAAATTGATTTAGTATTCAATCTATCTGAAGGAATTTATGGATTAGATCGAGAATTACAATTACCAGCTATGATGGAAATGTTACAAATTCCCTATACTGGTTCAGGACCATTAACTCAAGGATTTGTTTTAAATAAAGCTAAAGCAAAAGAAGTTCTTTTATCTTATAAGATCCCAACAGCTAAATTTCAATTAATAAACGATGAAAATTTTATTTTAAATAAAAATTTAAAATTTCCGTTAATAGTGAAACCTGTAGCTCAAGGATCAAGTGCAGGAATAACGAATAGAAGTGTTGTTTTTAATGAAAAAGATTTAAAAAAACAAATAAAAAAAGTTATAAAAAATTTTAATCAACCAGCTTTAGTCGAGGAGTTTTTATACGGAAGAGAGTTTTCTGTAGCAATGATTGGCAATCCGCCAATTATTTTACCGATTATAGAACCGAATCACAAATTATTACCTAAAAATTACTTACCTTTCGATTCATATGAAGTGAAATGGTTTTTTGAGGAACAAGGTAATGAGAATTACTTACAATGTCCAGCAAAAATTAGTAAAAGATTAGAAAATAAGATTAAAGATATTTGTTTTCAAGTGTGGAAAATTTTAGAAGTAAGAGATTGGTGTCGGATTGATATTAAATGTGATAAAAACGAAAACCCTTATTTTTTAGAGATAAATAGTCCTCCAGGAATAATTCCGCCTGAGATATCTAAGACTTCATATTTTCCTTTAGCGGCACGTGCTTATGGTTGGGATTATTTAACTTTATTAAAAAAAATTATTCAAACAGCGGAAAAAAGAATAAATAATAGTAGAAGTTAAGTGGAAAAGTTTAAGAATTAGAAAGTTTATAAAGTTTACAATGATGAAAAGATAAAATAGTTTAATAAGTTAGAAAGTTAGAAGGTTCATAAAGTTAATAAAGTTTTTTATAGTTTATAATATTATTAAAAAATTCTTAAATTTTGTTGATTAGTCACCCGCTACCTCCTAAGATGTCAAACTGGTTGGCATAAAACGCTGAAAATTAATAAAAAACGTAAATATTTATTTTAATTTTAAATTTTTAAGATTTAAGTTGTACATTTGAAATTTGATATTTGAGTTTTGAGATTATTTAATGCAATTTCTTTTCTAATTGAAATTTTTTATTTTTGAATTTTAATATTAGATATTTGATTTTTAATTAAGTATCTCTATTTTCATTCCAGGTTTTGGATAATTAAATTCGTGAAATCCAGTAGTTGGATTTTTTTCTGTAAAATGTCTCCAAATTGAAATTTCTAAAAATCTATCGTCAAAATTACCAGATGATCCTGGATAGATCACTAATTCACCGGGGACACCTCCAAAAAGATTAGAAACATATTTAGCTATTTTTTTTATTCCGTTAATTTTTATTTTTACTAAATCTCCATATTCAAATTTTCCTTTAAAGTCAGAGTGTTTTATAGTTGTTTTAATATTGCCATAATTGTCAATATGACCGATAAAGAAACCTTTTAAACTTGGAATCTCATCGATATTAATTTCGTCAAGCTCGAGCTCATCTTCCATGTAATCCATTAGATGTGCTGTAATTCTTGAATATAAATCTCTTGAGTGAAATTGACCTTCTTCATTAAAACCAACATATTGATAAATTTTTTCAATTTTATTTTTAATTAAAGAAAAATCATATCCACAATTTGGACCAGTTAAATATATACCTGAGTTTAATTTTATTATTACAGGTTTAGCGCCTTCTGCTTTTTTTGTGCTTTTTGAAGTGTGAAGTCGCGGGTCCGTATTTTGAAAAATTACTGTTTCTAAAGGCTGACCGTATCTTTCAATATCTATTACTAATTGATTAATTAAAAAACTAGTATGGATAGTTGAGGGAGTTGATGAAACAAAAGTAATATTTCCTCCATTTTGATTTTTTAAATAACCATCTATAGCTATTTTAACTTCAGCGCAAGTAAAATTATCATCAGCCCAATCGGCTATTACATATAATTTTTTCATATTTTTTCGTATAAATTTAAATCATCCAATGTTATTATACCAATAATTTCTTTTTTTTCATTTACAACTGGTAATGAAAATATTTTATATTTTAACATTTTTTTTATAGTTATTTCAATAGGTGTATTCAAGTGTATGACAATAGGATTTTGTATCATAAATTTATAAATTGGTGTTTCAAAATCTTGTAATAATAATTCATGAAGATTACATACTCCAACTAATTTATTTTCTTTATTTACAACATAAATATAACTTAAAAATGAAAAATCTGAAGTTTGATTTTTAATTTTATTAATTATTTTTTTAACGCTGTCTTCAGGATTAACAACAATAAACTCATTTGTTATTAAATTACCTATGGAAGTATTAGAAAAATTTAATAATTGCATAATTTTATTGCGACTTTTTTCTGGAATTAACTGAATGATTTCTTCTCTTCTTTTTTTTGAAAAGTTTAATAAAATATCAACTGCCTCATCTGGATCTATATAAGATAAAAATTTAGCAGTTGTTTCTTTTTTAAATGATTTAAATAAAGATATTTGATAATTTAAATTTAAACTGTTAATAACTTCACTGGCTTTTTCTAAATCAAGAAGTTTTAATATTTTTTTAGTATTATTAATGTTAATTCTTTCTAAATAATCTGCTAAATCTTCGGGGTGAATTTTTTCTAATTTTTCCTCAATTTTTTTTAATTTTACTTGGCCTTTTGATAATTCTAAAGGTTGAATATCTCCCCATGATAAAAAATTAGAAGTTGATTTAAAATCAAAGAATTTTTTTAAAAATTTATATATTAAATCTCCTCCGAAAATTCTAACCCTTCTTAAAATACCCAATATTCCAATATCTACTCCGGCAATGGCTATTTTATTATTTGATAATTGATTAAAAGCCACATCGTTGACTCGAACTACTTTATTATTTTTAATATCAATAATTTGTTTATCTAAAAGGTTTTTTAAAATAAAAAGTTCATTTTCTTCTAAGGAAGAAGGTAAAAAATCACTTTCTATTTTAATAATTTTATTAATTTTAATTATATGTTCTGAAGAAATTATTAATTTATTATTATTTTTATCATTAATGACAATTTTAGTAACTAATGGATTATCTAATGCTAAAAAGATAATGTCATTTAATTTTCCAAGATATTGATTATTTTTGGTATAAACTTTTTTTTTAAAAATTTCAGAAAAGTAAAGCATTAAAATTATTATATACTATAAAATTTTTTTATGCTATAATTTTTATAGGGTCGCTGGTTCAGCGGTAGAACGCTTTCCTGATAAGAAAGAGGTGCTAGGTTCGACTCCTAGGCGACCCACAAAAATAATCGAGAGGAATTGGACTCGTAGCTCAGCGGTTTAGAGCGTCTGATTTACATTCAGAAGGCCAGAGGTTCAAATCCTCTCGAGTCCACAAGAATAGTTCATAATTAAGTGCTAATAGTTTATATTTAATTTTTTTTAGTACGTAATTTTAGATATTTTAACTTTAAACTTCTAACTTTAAACATCTAACTTCTAACTTTAACCTTTATAAACCTTTATAAAACTTTAAACTTTATAAACTCTTTTAAACTCTTTTAGACTCTTTTATCTTTT
>FWWM01005408.1_pt1 | contig 27989 bp, 25 predicted proteins | sample 2228351 | NCBI WGS metagenome assembly FWWM01 (sample SAMEA103939774, study PRJEB20133) | metagenome | reverse complement strand
AAAATTTTACTGTGGCATCATAAACAATCTCTGCCATCTGATAAGATACAAGTTTTCTATAACCACCGTGAGGGGGGATAAGGTTTTCTTTCATACACTCCTTGCTTTTTCTAATCTTGCTTTTACCAGTTCTGCTACTGCCCAGTAGACCTCTTTGCGTTCCTCTTCGGTTAAGCCAAGGGCGTCAAAGACAATATCATCGAGTGCTTTTCTATCTGGCAATGGATTTGGCTCCTGATCACGGATGGGTTTAGATGGATCAAAGCCAAGTTCGGTGAAGATAGAATAGATTGCTTTTGGGATCTCAAATTTTTGATGTATATATTCTGGCTTTAGAATAATAGAATTCTTAATATAAATTGGGTTCTGTTTAATAGCCCCTTCTCCCAGATTAGCAATTCCTAATAATTCCATGTTTAACATGTTGTAAGTACTATTTAGAGAAAATATAAGATTTTCAAACAACCCTTTGGGATAAATTCCTACGAGGTTTGCATCATTGAGTAAACCGTTATTTAATGCAAAAATTAATCTCTCATTATTTACCATTGGATAAGAACAATACGCAATTTCTTGTTTTCCCAAATCCCACCATCTCGGTCTTGCTTTACAGGTTGGTCTCTGATTAAATTTCTGCCTCTCACCCCACTCAATATATTTTAGAACCTTTTTGCCTTTTAGTTCTTTTTTATCTTTATGGCACATAAGCACAAGGTAGTTTAGGTCTTCTATGCGAACCATTATGGTTTTTAGTTCCCTTGGGCTTTTTATTACTGGCTTTAAAAACTCTGCCTCAATCTCTCCACGCCAGCCTGCTCCATTTTCTACTTCAATCAAGGCATCTGGATCTTTCTCTGCAATCTCTACAACCTCTTTTACAGTCCTACCAACTGGTTTAAGATAGAAAAACTCATTGGCACCTGTTTTAATGCCAAACCTTACCTCCGCAATATCTCCCAGTCTCACGAGTTTACCTTTCCCTTTTTCGAGAATCTTAAAATAGATCTCGGGTGCCCTTAAGTATTTCCCGCCCCATTTGTTGCCAATGTAGGGCAGGCTTTCTAGAGAATACTTCAATTTTAATTCGCTTTCTTCTGGATATTTCACACCCTCTTGAAGGAGTTCTCTTTTTGTTTTTGGATAGACTCTATAATTGGGGTTATCAAAGATTGGTTTATCTGCTTTTTCTATCTCCTTTAAAATATCTACTCTTATCACCTCTTCAAATGGTTTTTTAAAAGCAACAAATTTCAATATAAAGTTATCGGGCTTATGCTCAGGCTTTTGAATTAAGACAATTACAGTATTTACATCCGACTCTTTAAATGAGCGTTTGGCTATGTTATCAATGATATAAATTGGCTTCATATTCTTTAAAAGAAATTCCTGAAGTCCAGCACCGTAGCCTACATCAAGCCAGCTATTGGAGTTGATAAAGCAGAAAATGCCATTGTCGTTCAAAAGCGAAAGTCCCTGATAGTAAAAATAAACATAGAGGTCACTCTTTTTATCTATCTTTTTCACATCTTTCCATACACTTTGCACTGCTTTAAAAAGTTTTTCTTTGTATTCTTTTTTTAACTCACGCCATTTATCAGCAGAGTAATCTTTTTCGTTTTCAAGTGGCGGGGCAATGAGTTCCTGGCGAACATATGGAGGATTTCCAATAACGATATCAAAGCCACCGTTTAAAGCAAACACCTCCGCAAAATCAAGTTCCCAAAGAAAGTAATCCTTTTTGCCCTTTTTGTCTAAAGAATAAAGTGCATTCTGGTATTTATTGATTTCTTTTTGTAGCTCTTCTATTTCAATAGCAAGTTGATTTAACTTTCTTTTTGTCTCTAAAGACTTTTCACCAAAAAGATTTTTCTGATTTTTGATTAGTAAAAGTTCTTGCGTTTTTGAAGTAAGTTTTTTATTTAGTTCATTAAGTCTGTTCTGTAGAATCTCTTTAAAGATTTCTTCTTCAAGAGTCTTTATCTCCTTTTCTTCTTTCAAATCTGCACTTCTTCGCCCGCTGAAGAATTCTATTTTTCTGTCAATTAGTTCCTTGATCTTATTTTGAATCTCTTTAGGAATTTGTTTAAATGCCTCTCCACGAAGATTTATAAACACACCTCCTATATCTTCAACAAGAGAATCTCCCTGACGAATTTTGAATGAAAGGTTAGGCAAAAGCGGTTTTGTGTATATATCCATAAACTTCTCATCTGTTTCGATAATAAGTGAAAGCCAGAGTCTCAACTCACCAACCATAACTGCCCATTCTTTCACATCAACTCCATAGAGATTATCCCGAATGATTTTGTGTTTAAGGGCAAAGATGTTTTCATCTCTGCCTTCAATTTTCCTGGTTAACGAGGAATGCAGTTCTACAAGGATATTCATCATCCCAACGAGAAATGAAGCGGAGCCAACCGCTGGGTCAACAATCTTTACATTATCAAGATAATGTTTTATTGCCTTAAGGTTTTCTCTGTTTGGATAGTTAGAAATTGAATCAGGGTTAAAAACAATATCGATTAGTTCTTCCTTTCTGATATTAGTTTTTGTATGAAGATAATTTACTAAAGATAATCTGCACATAAAATCAATTTCCAAACGAGGGGTATAAAAAATTCCAGCAACCCCTCTTTCTTCTTCTGCAATTAATGATTCATAGACCTTCCCGAGCATTTCTGGGTCAACTGCAACTTCAACATCGATTGGGCTTGCTTCATCAACGGTGAAATTAAATATCTCAAGAAATCCCTTTCTTATTTCTCGTTCATATGGGTCTGGTTCAAAGAGCCATTCAAAGACTGAATCGGGCAAGTCAAAACCAATTTCATCAAGTTCATTCTTTGTAAATAGACCACCATTTAAGAATGGCATCAATGAGAAGGATTCTTTTATCTCAGCAGGTAGATCGGGATCTATAAATTGAGATTTTTTATTGAATGCGCCAAAGAAAAGACTCTTTAACCACTTAGAATAGAATCTATCTTTTTCTTTTGTTAGCGACTTATACTTGAGCCAGAGATTCCTGATATAGTTTCTATCTTGTTCATAATCTTTCCATTTAAGCCATCCTTTTCTTTGAAGGAAATAAATAAAAAGAATACGAGAGAGTAGTTGCTGGGCAAAGGCATGTTTTTGAGTGTATTCAGCCTCGTATCTCTTAAGTGATTTTATAATGATCTCGTTTAGTGCATACCGATATGCATTAAAGAACTGTTCTGTAACAGGTTCAACATTGAATGCCTCTTCTAAATCTTCAAGGGTTGGTCGCCAGTTATCATTTTCAAGTATTGGAACAAATCTACTTTGAGCACTATGGCTCTTTTCGTTTTTACCAACTAAAAATGACCATCTTTTTGCTGGTGTGAATTCCTCCTTGACTTTGATCTTGCCAGAGGTTGTTTCTTTAAATCGATAGTCCATCTTAACGAGTGAGAATCTCCAATCCTCACTATCAGGTGATACAAAGGCAACAAGGGCTGCATCTTTCAACTTTCCTCCTTCACTTCCCTTTAGATACCAAGCAATAAAGTTTCTCTGCATTGTCCTTGCTCGCTCAAGGGAGGTTTTTCTTTTTAAATTAACAATCAGTAAGTCGATCTCTTTATCCTTGTCAGTATACTTACCAATCCTTTCTAAGGAACTTATGTGTTGCTCAAAAGCAGTGGGAATGTCACTCCCTTGATAGAGAAATGTCTTCTCTTCATATGTCTTTAAGAGGTTTTTGAGAAAATAAACAAAATTACTTTTATTAAAAGGATTTTCAAATGTTTTGATTATAAGATTTTTTGCCTGTTCTTTATTCATGGCTTTTCTTGTTTAGGTATATCTTTTTCGATGGTTGCCCATAATATTCATGAGTAATTTTATTTCTCATTTCCACTATTCCTTTCCACTGAAAATAAGGACTGGCTTTAAATTAATTAACTCCCTCTTTATTTCCTCGAGTGTCTTCATCTTTCATCCTCCTTTAGATAAAGGGATAATATAACTTCCCTTTTTCCTTCTGTAATAGCAGGGGTTTCTGCAAGGTGGCTTTCAAGGAGTGTAGATGAAATTACTCTTTGTAAAACACCAATCACTTTTGATGGATTTTGTATCTTGCTTCCGAGTTTGTTTAGTTCTTTGAGAGCCTTTTTTACTGTTTGTTTTGGTAACGCCCCTTCTTCAAGCCTGCTTATGAGTTTTTTGAGATATTCTTCCTGTTCTTCAGTAAGCTGGCTAGAATTTCTCTGGATTGCCTTTAGGATCTTTAGAAGTTTGGTCTCACTATCTGCACCACCACGCCTATGATGACTGATAATTTCTTCAACAGTTGCATTAAAGAATGCAGTTTTATTTCTATCAAGTAGTTCATAGTAATCCTCAATTGGTAGTTTAGCCCTTTTTTCATCAGCTAAACATTCAAAGATCTTTGCTGCTCTTAAAAAATCAAGTTCTTTTGTAGATTTACTCTTTTTATCCGTTAAAAAGAATTTCATTAATTTGCCCTTTCTAAAGAAGGTGATTAAAGATTGAGGAGGTGCAATATGTTTTATATTTTCGGAAAATACTTTTGCAGAACGAGCCTTCTTTGGAAGACGCTTTATCCTTTCAAAAAGTTCAGGATCTTTATTGCGCACATCCTCAATAATTCTTAAATACTTAAGCTCGCTCTCTTCTTCCTCATCTCCTGTAATAGTTTTCTTTGAAAGCAACTTATCAAATAGTTCATGGGAGGAGACAGGTTCGCCTTCGGTAAGAATCGCAGCATCACCACCAAGTAATGTTAAAAATGCTTCTATTTTTGAACGTGCAATTTTTGTGAGTTCAATTTCAGAGTCAGCTTGTTTTGTTGGGAAAAAGTTAAATATATAGATTTTATCAAATGGCGTATCTACACGGTTTATTCTCCCTACTCTTTGCATTAATCTTGTTGGGTTCCATGGGATATCGTAGTTTATTATTATGTTTGAGCGATGGAGATTAACACCTTCAGAGAGGACCTCAGTCGAGACAAGTATTCTGTAGTCATCTTTTTTATTTCTTGCCCTTGCATCAAAATTTTCTATAACTTTATCTCTTATTCTTTCAGATGCCCCTCCATGAAATAAAAGGGCAATCTCAGAGCCAAAATGTTTATTTATATTTTCTGTCAGATATTCAGCTGTCTCTTTTGATTCGGTAAAGATAATTATTTTTTTATCTTTCAAAAGATTATTGGTCTTTAAATTCATCAACAATGTTTCAAGTTTTGGGTCCCTTTTTATGGATTGCCACATGAATTTTATCTGTCTTAAAATCTCAAGGTCGTTTTTTAGGTCAGTTGCAAAATCAGGTCTAAAGTCTTTGCTTTTATATTTTTCTGCTTTTCCTTCTTCAATGAATTTCTGGACTTCTTCATCATCTCCTTGTTCTAAAAGTTCAAAGATTTTATTTATGTATCCTTTGCTTACATACACATTCCCCTTCTCGTATTCCTTAATAAACATTTCATAGGAATGGATAAACCTATCAATGCTTTTTCTAAAGGCATAAAAACTACTTTCAAGCCGTTTTACAAGTAGGATCTTCATAAAACCACCTATGTTTCTCTGCGACTGTTCTTCAAGTTGCGAAATGGATTTTGTTAAATAAAGTAATGGCATATAACGAGCATAACTGAATTTTTTAGTTATCAGCTCTACTGTTTCCATAAAAACTCTGTCTTCTTCATCGTTCAACTGATAATAAAATGGCTTTGGGTCTTCTACTTCTGGAAATTTAACATTATTTTTCTTTAAATCTTCTGCAAAATATTTTTCTATTTCACTTCTTGTTCTTCTAACCATTAGATACTTTAAGACTTTATCACGAATTTCTTTTGCAATATCCCTTGAAACATCAAGAAACTTATTGTAATCTTTCTGACGATCTAACTTTTTCAACTTTTCTTCAAGCCTCTTAAAAAATCCTTCAAGATCTTGAACTCCAGGAATGGTGCTTTTTCTCGCATTCTGGAAGAGTTTAATCTGGGCAAGGATATCTTTTGGTGAGTTATTATAAGGGGTGGCAGAGACCAAAATTACTCTTTTCCCTCTACAAATTTCAGCAATCTTTTCATAACTAATAGTTGTTTCATTTCTAAAACGGTGTGCTTCATCTATGATAATATTCTTATATTCCCTTCGCTCTATCTCCCTTTTTGCATCTTCAAGTTTACCAGTTGATACAAAATCAGCTGGAATACGAAAATCGGAAAAGACATTGGGCCAAGAACCAGGGTTATTTTTATTAAGAAGCGCAGGCGGTGCTATAACGAGGGTTCTACCATCAAGTTGCCCTGCAAGCATAGCAGCAACATAGGTCTTACCAAGTCCCACCACATCAGAAATAAAAACTCCACCATACTCTTCTAATATCTTCTTTGCATTTAAAACTGCTTGTTCTTGATATTCGAATCTTTTGAAATCTTGTGGCAGATATCTTGTAAAGATTTCATCGGTTCTACTCAATTCCTCCTTGAAGTATTCGTATAAAAATTTAAGATAAAGTTCATAAGGGGTAATATTTGGATTAAGCCATGTTCTTTCATTTATTGTCTGGACATATTCTTCACTAACATCTACAGCATCTTTCCACAACTCTTCAAATTTCTCTTTTGCGAACTCGTAATCAGCACGATTCTTTAACTCAACATTAAATTCAAGGTTGTCCTCAAGACCTGATCTGGAAAAATTGCTTGAGCCTGTGATAACCCTACCTATATCCCGATCGCCTTCTCTAAAAGTCATAATATACAGTTTTGCATGAATATTTCGGGATGGATAAGCTCTTATCTGTAGTTTCCCCTTTTTTATCCATTCAATAAACTTTTGCACTCCTTCTTCAATATATTGTTTGTCCTCAGAATCAGCTAGCTCATTTATTACAATGTTCTCAATCTCTTTTTTTGTTTCTGAATGAGAGAGCCAATCGGCAGTCTTTATCAAATCGTATGTTTCTTTTGTCGTACCAATACCGATAAGAATTCTTATTTTTTCAGCGTTTTCCAATGATTTATATATGGAATGAAACCCACTCACATAAAAATAAGCAACGAGGCAATCAAAGAACTTACAGTCCTTTATTAGTTGCTCGAATCTATCTTTGAGTGTTTTGCCTGGTTCGTTTACTATAAATGTTAAATCTAAGTTACAAATTGTTTTTTTAGATTCTTTCCTTTCCATTGCCATAAGATATAACCTTACTTTTTTCCTTTATCTGCCTTTTTAAATCCTGCTGACTTGCCTAAATCTCCTAATATTGGCGATGTTTCAATCAGATAGTATCTATTTTTCTTTAAAACTCTATAACATTCTTCAAATGAAAGTTTCATCATCTTCAAATAATTTCGGACAATTTCAGCTTTGTAAGACCTGCGAGATTTTTGTAATAACTCTATTAGTTTTAGGCTTGTAACTGGTAAATTAATAGAAAATTTTATCTTTGACCTCTTTAATCTGTAATGTATTGTCCTGAAATTCGGAATTTCCTTAAATCCCAACGACTCTAATAACTTCATCGCTACATTTGTATAGCCTTCCCCTCTTGTTAACCCTATCATCCTTAGAGCGTTCCTCTCTTTCCAAGTCTTTCTTCATAACCTAAAATTTTATAGCTCAACCACCATTACCCTCCTCCAATCCCAAGATTTATTGGACAACTTTTGCTTTCTCTACACAAAACACACCCAAATGTAAATCAGTTTAAAAACTTTACCTATCTATTTCACCAAGTACAATATCAATTGTTCCAATAAGAGCTATAAAATCTGCGATTAAATGACCTGGTGCAATTTCTTCAAGGGCTTGTAAATTTATAAAGCTTGGAGGTCTTATTCTAAATCTATATGGTTTTGATGATCCATCTGATACAATATAAAATCCAATCTCACCCTTTGGACCTTCAACTGCTGCATATACTTCTCCTTCTGGAACTAAAAATCCTTCACTCATAATTTTAAAATGATGAATTAAATATTCAATTTGAGAATATACAATTTTCTTTGGAGGTGGCACAATTTTATAATCATCTATCAAAACATCTCCATCAGGTATTTTTTCTACTGCTTGCTTAATAATTCTTGCACTTTGTCTCATTTCTTCCATCCTTACTAAAAATCTATCATATGTATCACCATTTTTACCAATTGGAATTTCAAAATCAAGTTCTGGATAAACTGAATATGGTTCATCCTTTCTTAAATCCTTCTTTACACCACTTCCTCTCAATAGTGGTCCTGTTAATGATAAATTAATTGCAAGCTCCTTTGGTATTACTCCAATGCCAACAGTTCTCTCTTTAAATATAGGATTTTCTGCAATTAAATCCATTAACTCTGGCCAAAATTTCATTTCAAACTCATCTGCCCATTTATATACCTTCTCAAGCCATCCATCAGGAGCATCCGCAGCAACTCCACCAAACCTAAAATATGTATTATTCATCCTCTGACCTGATATTTCTTCTAATAAATCGTAAATTTTTTCCCTTTCTCTAAAAGCATGTAAAAAAAATGTCCATGCCCCAATATCCATTACATGTGTTCCAACACCTATTAAATGACTTGCAATCCTTGAAAGTTCAGCAAGTATTACCCTAAGATATTCAGCTCTCTTTGGAATTTTATTTTCAATACCTAATAATTTTTCAACTGCTCTAACATATGCAAAATTATTTGAAAGCGGTGCAAGATAATCTAATCTGTCTGTATAAATTAGCATTTGATAATAATTTTTATCTTCACCAAGCTTTTCAGTCCCCCTATGTAAATATCCAATTTTACACCTTGCTTTTACTATTCTTTCACCATCTAATGTTAAAATTACTCTTAAAACACCATGCGTTGCAGGATGCTGTGGACCTACATTTAGCTCAATATAATTTTCTTCCTTGCTAATAATCTCCATATTCGAAAGTTTAAAGGTCAAATATCAAGCTACTTTAAACTTTTAAAAGTGAAGAAATTTCTTTTATTACTACTATCAGGCTGTGTCTATTCGCTAATAGGATTTTTTCCAAAAGAATATAGGAATGTAGGATTGCTTGAAATTGATAATAAAACTGATTATTTACAACTTACAAGTATTTCAAAAGTTGGATTTGAAGAGTTTGTTCTAAATGAACCAAGACTTAATTTAAAAGATATTAATAGTGCAAATGTTCTTGTAAAGATATACATAAATAACTATTCAAGAGAACCTGAAAAATATGACCAAAATGGAAATATAATTTCATATAAGTATGGAGTATATGTAGATATTGAATTCTTAAAGCATGATTTAACGAATTTAATTGAAAAGAAAAGTTATAGTGGTTTTTATGTACAGCCATCTTTAAACAGTCCCGATGATGGATATAAATTTGCAATAAAAGATGCATTAAGTAAGGCATTTTCATATTATTTTAGTATTCTAAGTAAGGATTAACATGCTTATTAAAATAAAAAAGCTAAACTACAAAGGAGAAGGAATAGGTTATAGTTCAAAAGGTATTTTTAAATTTAGTAATGTTTTAGTTGGTGAAATTGTAAATGCTAAAACAGGTGAAATAATAAAGCATTCAAAATATAGAATTATGCCAACTTGTAAGTATTATTATACATGCAATGGTTGTAATTTCCAGATTGCAGATTATACTCATCAAATTGAAATGAAATTTAAATTTTTAAGGTCAGTTTTAAGCAAATTTGATTTCAATGCATTAGTTCATCAGTTTGAAACATCAACTGCTTTTAATTATTTGAACATCTACAAAAGGAATTTTTACAATATAACAATTGATAGTTGTCCATTATTATATGATGAGATAAATGAAATTCTAAAATTTTTGCCAAATAGCTTAATCATTAGGGGTTCAAAACGATTAAAGAGTTTTTTGGTTGTTGTTGATTATCAAAAGGGTTTAAATAAAGATTACTTTGTAGATATTTATAATTCATCAAGTTATATTTCAGGTATTATCTTTAAAAGGGATAAGAAATATAAGAGAATTTCAGGTGATTTTGAGTATAAGGAAAGGATTTTAAACAAAACAATTAGAATTAATGTGTTTTCCGACTTCGATGAGAATGTTGAGATTTTTGAGAAAAAAGTAAAGTTTTTGAAGGATTTTATAATACTTAATAAAATCAAAAAAGCACTTATTATAAAATCAGAATTTTATCCTATTTTCCTCTTTGAGCAACTAAATTATATCATTGCAATTGAAAGAAATGGCTATAATAAAAGAGATTTGGATGAATTAGCTAAAATTTATGATATTTTTAATTGTCAAGTTCTTTCAGTTAAACCTTCAACTGCAATTATAACAGTTTTAGAATCAGAAATAGAACTTATTATTTTCAATAAACCTTTTTTAAGACATATTAAAAATTTAAAAAATAAAAATTTTAAGTATGTAATTCTAATTTTAAATGAACTTGGTATATTAAAAAGAATTTTAGAGTATATGAAAGCATTTAATTATGAGCTTTTGGAAGTTAAACCCTTCGATAGCTATCCTCAGATGTTTAAGTTTGACATTATCTTAGTTTTCAGAAAGCTTTAAGATATGTTCACAATAACTCTTTCTATTTTCCCAAACTCTTACTTTAATATAATTCCAAATTTTAAGTTCTTCTTTAATCCTATTTGCTATCAATTTTGCTATATTCTCACAACTTGGAGGTTCATTCATAATAAAAAGTGATTGGTCTTTAAGCCTTTCAATTAAAGGATCATCTTTCTCTAAAATTGTTTTATGATCTAACTCGTTTATAATCTCTTTAATTTTTGCAAAATCCATAACAAATCCATTCTCATCTAGATTTTCGCTATCAATCTCCACAATTACAAAATAATTATGCCCATGTAAATTTTTGCAAAATCTATAACAAATCCATTCTCATCTAGATTTTCGCTATCAATCTCCACAATTACAAAATAATTATGCCCATGTAAATTTCTGCACTTTCCATTGTAATTTTTAATCCTATGAGCAGATGATATTTCTGTTTTATAAACGATCTTCATACTAAATCAACTTCAGATATAATGCATATACCACCATATTTTTTTAATAGTGGAGATATATCATTTGCAATTTTCATAGCAAGTTCATTGTCACATATAGTAAATACATAGCTATTTTTGAATACATCTGTCAGCTCATCTCCCCTCATTAAACCTCTACTACCCTTACCCATGACATCTTTTATTACTGTATATCCTGAAACACCTTGCTTTTCAAGAATAGATAAAATTTTATCCAAATGAAGTGAATCTACAACAATTTCAACTTTCTTCATAATCATCCCCCTAAAAAAAATCTAATTATACTATAGTAAAGTGGAAGACCAATTATTATATTAAATGGAAATGTAATAACAAGAGACATAGTAAGGTACAAACTTGGATTTGCTTCTGGAACAGATATTCGCATAGCAGCAGGAACTGCTATATATGATGAGCTTGCACAAAGCACACTAAATAAAAATGCATCCCCTTTGTTGAAATTAAATAATTTTGAAAGTAAAATTCCAATAGATGCATTAAACAATGGCAAAGCGATAGCAAAAACAATCAAGAAAGTTCCAACTTTCTTTAAATCAGAAAGCCTTCTTGCAGCAATAATACCCATATCAAGCAAAAATAGAGATAAAAACCCTACAAATAAGCTATCAAAAAACACCTTAACACTATTATATCCTTTTTCACCTGTTATAAATCCAATAAACAAAGAGCCAATTAGTAAAAATACTGAAGTATTCAAAAATGCTTCCCTTAATACTATACTTATACTCCTTTCACCATTATTTGAAGATCTAGCAAATATAGAAAGCAAAAGAAGACCTATTATTATTGCTGGTGATTCCATAAGTGCGAGTACTGCAACCATATAACCACCATAACTAACATTTAAATCATTTAGGAAATTTGTAGCTGTGATAAATGTAACTGCACTAACGGAGCCATATGTGGCAGCGATTGCAACTGCATTATAAACATCTAATTTAAACCTCAATATAAAGAAGGCATATATTGGTACTAAAACAGCCATAATCATCGCCAAAATAAAAATTTCAATAGCATCAGAACTTAATCCATATTGTGATAATTTATATCCACCTTGAATTCCGATTGATATAAGAAGATATATTGATAATAATTTTGCAATTGGTTGAGGAATGTCTAAATCTGATTTTAATATAACTGCAAGCAAACCAAGAAAGAAAAATAGTACTGGAGGACTTAAAACATTTTGCAAAATTACATCCAAACCCATTCTATAAGCTTGAAAATTTTAATGCAAATCATTTAAAATATTTTCTAAAAAACTACTGTCTATCAAAAAGCTAATTCTTAAATCTGAAATTGTTAGAAATGAAATAGGATATTTTATTATTTTTGAATGAATTTCAGGACTATTTAAAAGTCCATAACCTATGATAGAAACAAATTTTTTGTTATCTTCATACTCAAAATCACTAAATAAATTTGAAAATTGCTTAAATTCAGAAGATTTAATGATTAGAATTGATTTATTTGAAAGCTTATGAAATAGAATGATATGAATACCATTTTGGGAAAGCTTTTTTAGAAGTTCATCATCATAATTAGTAATTATAACCACAACATCTAACTGAGTAATTGCATTTATTTTTGGACTTTCAAGGAAATTTTCAACCATCGTTCCTTCTCCTTTTTCAAAAGAGCTATAAATATAAAATGGAAAGTTAAACTTTGCAGATAAACTTACAGCCCTTGAGTGCATAACCTTTGCTCCAAAGCTTGCCATTTCAATTAACATATCAAATGGAATTTTATCAAATTTTTTAGAATTTTTAATTCTTGGGTCAATTGCATAAACTCCATCAACATCAGTATATATTTCACATCTAACATTGCCAAATTTCTTATTTAATTCAATAGCAATAGCAATTGCTGTTAAGTCAGAACCACCCCTTCCAAGTGTTGTAATTTCCTTTTCAATACTAACACCTTGAAATCCTGCAACAATTGGAACCTCATTATTCTTCAAACAATCAATTACTCTGTTTAATTTAACTTCTATAATCCTTGCATTATTAAATCTATTTTCTGTAATAATACCAACTTGGGAACCTGTAAATGATCTTGAAGGAATACCAATTTTATTTAATGCAATTGATAATAATGCCATTGATATTCTCTCACCAACAGATATTAGCATATCAACTTCTCTTTTTGGTGGATTGTTTGAAATTTCATATGCCAAATTCAATAAACTATCAGTAGTCCTACCCATTGCAGAGACTACAACAATAGGCTTATAACCTTCTTCAATTTTGCTTTTAATTATATTTGCAACATTCATTATTCTTTTAGTATTTGCAACAGAAGAACCTCCAAATTTCATTACCAAAATCATAAATTTTGAAAATTTTACAGTTCTTTTCATAAATCCTCACATCCCATTCCTTTAAGAAGAACCCTATATAACAATTGAAGTGTCAACTGTTGCACCTCTAAAAACAATGTCCTTCATGACACTTCGCTAAATGCTCTTTAAAACTCTTTTAATTCATCATCCCTCCCTGCACTCCTAATTATGCTTTCAATACCCCTAATCACTTGGCGTATAATATGAACCATCTTTATATCTATTTATCTTTTCAAAAATTAGACCCAAAACAGCGCTGCATAGTTTTTCAAGTTCATGCTCCTTAAATAGTGTACTATTTTTGATAAAAAGCTTTATAATTTTCAAACCCTTGATTAAAAACGATATTTACATTCTTTTTACATACCTAATTTTAATTTCAATAAGCACAATTATGGTTTATACTTCAAGTTCATATCTTGCTTATGTTAGCAATAGACCAGATTTCTACTATATGCTTCTTCACTTTAGTAAGGTTTTAATTGGAATTTTTTTCTTTATACTTGGATATTTTATTGATCTAAATATCTTGAAAAGATACACAACTCACATCTTCATAACTTCAATAATACTTTTAATATTAGTTCTAATTTTACCATCACCCTTTGCTCCCGAAATTAGAGGTGCCAAGAGGTGGCTAAATTTATTCATTATAAATTTACAAGTTTCAGATTTATATAGAATGTCAGTAATTTTTTTAATTTCATTTTTTGCAAAGCACTTAATTGACTTTAAAAACTACTTCTTATTATTCCTTTTAGTTCTATTTGGTGTATTTTTAATTGCAATTGAACCAAATCTCTCAACATCTGCAATGATAAGCTTAATTTTTTTGATAACTGCATTTTATGTAGGTACGAATATTATTTCAATTTCAATTAGCTCATTAATTCTAGTTCTTCTTGGAATAATTGGTGTATTATCATTTCCACATGCTATGAAGCGATTCTCATCAACCGAAGCTTATCAAGTCCTACAATCAAAAGTAGGACTTGCACATGGGGGTCTTTTTGGTGTTGGAATTGGTGAAGGTAAAGCAAAATTTTTATATCTTCCGGACGCACATACTGATTTTATATTCTCCATAATTGGTGAGGAAATGGGATTTTTATTTGCATTATTTGTAAGTCTCCTTATTTTGTTTTTGGTTTATAGAGGACTTTTAGTAGCAATTAAACTTTATAAAAATAATTTTGAATTTTCTGTTTTGGCATTTGCTATTTCAATAAATATAGCGATTTATACACTTGCACATATTTCCGTTGTAGTTGGACTTTTCCCACCAACAGGCATTCCAATGCCATTTATAAGTTTTGGCGGTTCTTCATTTATAGTAAATTCATTTTTAATAGGTATTCTATATCAATTATCAAGAATTAGTAGATTTCAATGAAAAAAGTTTTAATTCTTGGAGATTTTAGTTCAAAGCATACAATTTTATGGTTCAATAGCTATTTAAAATTTTTTGATACATATGGTTTTTCCTTACAAGAGCCAATTATTAAAAGTGATAGAATTTTTTATATAAAGCCAAAAGTAAATTCTGAAAAATTAAAGTATTTTTTGGCAGTAAATGAGCTTAAAAAATTATATAATGAATTAAAGCCTGATATTATTCATGCACATTTTATCCAAAATTATGGACTTATGGCATACTTATTAAATGTTGATTACATTTTATCAATTTGGGGAAGAGACCTATTTAAAATTGCCTATAAAAAGTTTAGAAACTACATTTCAAAAAGAATTTTAAAAAGGGCAAGAATTATTCATGTAGATGCCTATTCGCTTAAATGGTTATTAGTTAATGATTTTGGTATAAATCCTTTTAATATAATAAACTTCCCATTTGGTCTTGAATATGAACTGTTAAATAAACCCTTAAAACCACTCAAATATGATTATTTTAGGATTGTTGAGTATCGAAAGCATATAAATGAAATTTACAATCAGGAGAAAATTTTGAAAGCTGTGAAAATGTTAAAAAATAGAGGTATCAGAAATTTTAAACTATTTCTACTTTCAAGAGGTAAAGATAGTGAATATTATAAAAAACTTTGCTCAGAACTTGATATAAAAGATATTGTAGAATTTTTACCTTCTCATTATAATGAAATTTTAGATTTCCTATCAGAAAGTCATATTTACATTAGTGCATCGCTTGTAGATTCAACATCTGTCTCCCTTCTTGAAGCTATGAACTTTGGTGCATTTCCAATTGTTTCAGACCTTTGGGCAAACTTTGAATGGATATTAGATGGATACAATGGCTATCTATTTAATCCCCTTATTGAAGAGGATATTGCTAATACCATAATAAAAGCAATGGATTTTGAAAAGATAAATAAAGTAAGGATTTTAAATAAGGAAATTGTAAAGGAAAAGGCAAATTGGGAGAATAATTTCAAAGAATTTTTAGCATTTATAGAAAATAAAAATGATAAAATTCAAGTGAATGTAAATAAGAGATTTCCCTGGAGCTATATTTAAACATTTTCAAACTGTAGAGTGTATAAATAATAGTAGAAACCCTTCTTTTCCATAAGCTCTTGATGCGTTCCTTCTTCAATTTTTTCTCCATAGTAAAGAACTACAATTTTATGAGCGGACTTGATAGTTGATAATCTGTGTGCTATTATAATAGCAGTTTTATTTTCTAGTAGCTTTTCAAGAGAATTTTGAATAATATGCTCAGTTTCTTGATCAACATTACTTGTTGCTTCATCAAGAAGTAGAATTTTTGGATTATTTGCTATTGCCCTTGCAAATGATATAATTTGCCTTTGACCAGATGATAAACTAATACCCCTTTCATTAACAACTCTATTTAAATCTAATAAACCACTTACACCTAAATACTCAAAATACTTCCCTAATTTACCATTTTTCCTATATAAAAACACGTTATCTTCAATACTACCTGAGAATAAAAATATATCTTGTAAAACAAGCGAAAATTGACTTCTTAAAAATTTTAAATCCAAATCTTTTATATTTACTCCATCCAATAGAATCTCTCCCTTTTGAACATCCCAAAATCTCAAAATCAAATTCATAATTGTAGTCTTACCACTTCCTGTTGGACCTACAATTGCAACCTTCTCTCCTGGCTCAACTATCAAATTGAAATTCTTTAATACCCAATCTTCATTTTCATATGCAAACCATACATTCTTAAATTCAATACGACCTTTTACTTCCTTTAAAACAATCCCTTTTCCTTTATCTTCTTCATTTTCTAAAAGCAATAGAAAAATTCTCTTGGATGCTATAAATGCAGATTGCATCGTATTATATTTTTCAGATAGATCTCTAATTGGACCAAATAACATTTCAATGTAGTTTATAAATGCTACAAGTGCTCCAAATGTAAATGCTTGATTTATAATATCTAATCCACCTTTGTATATCAAAAGTGCAATAGTTATTGAAGATGCAAGGCTCACAACAGGCATAAATATACCAAAAACATAAACAAGATTTAAAAATGCTTTAAATAAGTCATTGTTATTTTTTATAAACTTATTAAACATGTAATTTTGACTATTAAAAGCCTGAATTACATAAATGCCAACAATACTTTCGTTTAAAAATCCATTAAGCTCCCCAAGAATCCTTCTTACATTATCATAAGCATTTCTTGCAAAATGTCTAAATATCGCACTAGCTATTAAAATAAATGGGATCATTAAAAGTACGATAAGTGTAATTTGAACATTTATAATAAGCATTATAATAATTATTCCCAAAATCAAAACAAAATCCTTTACAAAACTAACTAAAACAGATGTATAAAATTCATTTATAGCTTCAATATCATTTGCAACTCTTGTAACAAGCCTACCTACCTTTTGTCTTTGAAAGAATATCATTGGTAATTTTAAAAGATGATTAAATAATTTTGTTCTAATTTCAAATATACTTCTTTGGCCCATCAAGGTCAAAATAATTATCTGTAAGTAGTTTAAAATAAAATCAAAAATAATTGCTAAGATATATAATCCTCCAAACATTAATATACCTTTTACATCATCTTTTCTTAAAAATAATCCATCTTTTAGTTTTTTATAATGTTCAACTGAAATGATATATTTATCTTTGAATTTAATTGCATTTTCAGCACTATCTGAAATTATGAAATATCTTTCATTTGATAAATATCCTGCTTTTTCAAGTTCCAAACGAAGATGATTTGGAATTTTATTAAGAACAACATAATCCTCATAAAATGCATCTTCATAGTCTTTATACCATTTAGGGACTTTATTCAATTTTGCTACTTGTGGTGTAATATGCTTGTCAATTGCAGTCTTTATAATATATGGCATTGAAAGTTCAATAAGTGCAGATATAAGAACAATAAACGATGATATAATAAGTAAATTTCTATATGGTAAAACGAATGATAGGAGTCTTCTAAACTCGCCCAATTTATTCTTCTATGAGCTCAACATTAGCTCTTGGAATAGACAAGATTTTACTATCTACCTTTACTTTAAGTATACGGGTTTTTGATTCAGTTTCAATAGTTACTGGTTCAACAGGAAGTTCTACAACCTCACCAATTAAACCAAAATATGGTTCTCTTATTATTCTTACAAGTCTTCCTATTCTTAATGTCCCATCTTCCTTAGACGCACTTTCTCTTCCTTCTTTTAGTGGTACAATTATCTCAGGACGCATAACACCTGCTCTTATTTGAGTAGCACCGTTTATAGATGATTTATATCCATCAAGTGATTTTAAAAGTTCAAATGTCCTTCTTGCCATAGCTATTCTACCAAAACCTTCCGTTATAATAATTGTAGCTTTTATATTTTCATTTCCTGTAATTGCAACACCTATATCATATCCAACTATTTCCTTAAGCACATAATCATCAATACCACCAACTACTATACCCAAAGCATTTCTCTTTATAGCTTCTTTTATAACATCTGCTTTTACATATGAACCTCCAATTATGATATTATTTGTTTCATCATCCTTCAAATGTTCAACTTTAAGTTCATCATCAGGATTACTTACAGCTACTCTAATTTTACCTATTCTTTCACTACCAATACCAAATATACCCTGAATAAAAGCTCCATATGTTTCAATCTCAACACCTTCATTCTCAATAATTTTTACAACCTTACCATCAACATAGGCATTAACTTGAATTGGAATAGGTAATTCTCTTATTATAACTTGTCCTGTTATCTCAGAAATACTTTCAATATACCCATCGACAGGTGATAATATAGGATTCTTGATTATTCCAAATAAAACCTTGTTTATAGCAATCTCTTCACCTTTTTTAACAAAATCTCCTTCACGCTTAACTAAATATTTTTTAATTTCATTAGGAGCAATACCCAAAAGTCCTGCTATATTAAGGATTGTAACATTCCCAGGAAGCTCCGTTTTTGCAACAATATCTTCTGCTTTTAAATTTTGATTCTCACTAACTAAAACCTTACCTTTAATTGGAAGTTTCCTTTCCTTTCTAATTACAGTCCATCTTGTAACTTTAAGCCCAGGAGTATAAGCATATCCCATAAAGATAGAAAATTTTAAAGCTAACAAATTTCTATACTTTAAAATTTTAGACTATGTTAATGTTAATTCTATTAAGTCAAACATCGAAGGCTGATTCTGCGAAAATGTGGTTTTCAGTTGCAAGAGATTACTTCCAAAAACAACAATTTGATAAGGCAATTGAAAATTACAAAAGAGCATTAAATTATGATCATAAATTCCTACCTGCTTATCTTGAAATGGCATTATCATATGTTGCTCTTAAGCAGTATGATTCAGCACTTTTAGTTTATCAAAATGTTGTGGAATTGTTCCCAGATAGATTGGAAGGTTATCAAGGGTTAGGTTATATTTATGGATATACTAAGAATGATTATGAAAAGTCCATTGAAAATTACAAAAAAGCTTTGCAATTGGATCCAAATAATGAAACGATAATTAAGTTATTGCTTGGTATTTATGAAAAAACAAAAAACTATCAAGATGCAGAAAGCTTATATCTTAACCTATTGAAAAATAAACCTGATGACATTAAACTGCTCAAAGCTTATACTCAAATCCTAATGAAACAAGAAAAGAACAAAGAAGCATCTGATTATATAGAAACCCTTTATAGTAAAGATAGCACCGATAAGGAAGTTTGGCAATGGGGATATTCTATAAATTCAAATTTAGTAAATATGGATATTAAAACTTATAAACCGAGATATTTGAAATATCTTGAAAAACTTTACAATGCAGAGCCAAACAATGTAGATTACTTAAATGCCATTGTTGATGAAGCTATAAACAATAAGAATTATAGCAAAGCAATAAACTATCTTGAAAACTATTTAAAAACTAATGAAAATTCAACTGTTTATTTAAAGTTAGCAAGCATTTACTTAGAATATCTGAAAAATTATTCAAGAGCAGAAGAATTATTTAATAGAGCAGTTACATTAGGACAAAAGGAAGGTTTAACAAGTGTTGTCTCATTTGCATATGCAAGTCTTGGTGATATATATCTAGATAGAGCTCAAGGTTTGTTCAATAATGAAAAATACAATGATGCAGTTAAACTTTATGATATAGCGATAAATTACTATAATAGAGCGCTAAGTGGCGCAAGTGGCACATTGAAGAATTATGTCTTAGAGCAATTGGATAGAGCTAAAAAGTATAGACAAACATCTTGGAGAAGAGCAAATAATATAGAATAGCTTGGGTCGAGTATTAGTTTTAAATCAAACTTACGAACCACTGAACATAGTAAATGTAAGAAGGGCTATAAAGCTAATAATATCATTAAAAGCAGAGATAGTATATACTAACGATGTTCTTATTAGAGGACAGAACCTAGCTATACCTGAACCAAGTGTAATAAGATTAAAATACTATGTAAAAGTTAAATTCAGAGAACCTGCTATTTCTAAGAAGAATATCATTTTGAGAGATAGAAGAACTTGTCAATATTGTGGAAGTCAAAAAGGACCATTTACAGTTGATCATGTAATTCCAAAATCAAGAGGTGGAAAAGATGTATGGGAAAATTTAGTTTGTGCATGTTTAAAGTGCAATTTAAGAAAAGGTGATTTAACACCAGAAGAAGCTGGGATGACACTTTTATCAAAGCCAAGAAAACCAACATATTTTGAGTTGAATATATTAAGGGATAATATTCCTGATGAAAGATGGAAGGAATTTTTATACTTAAAATAGTTGGAGATACAGCTGTTGAAAAAATTACAAAAACACCTTATTTAGAAATTCAATCAATTTTAAATTTATTTTCAAATAAAGGCTATCCATTTTCAAGCATCTTTCTATTGGAAGCTTATAGAATTTCAGATACATTCTATCTTATCTATAAGCTTGAAAAGAATAACTTTTATATAGTCAAGAAAATTCTTGTTGAAAATTATTATTCAAAATCATTTGTTTATAAAAAATTTTTGAAACCTTTTGAAAATAAAATGTATAGTGAAAGCCTTTTAAATTCTAAACTATATAGGCTTGACAAGTTTTACAATTTAAAAAGTTCAAAAATTTTATTTGAAAGCTATCTAAAAGTTGAAAATAAAAAAATCCCAATTGATGGATTTGGCTCATTAACACTTTCTGACAGTTCAATAAATGGAAATATAAACTTTTTATTTGACTTTATCAACTTAATTTACAATAAGAACTTTCTAGATGGAGGTATTGAGATAGCCTTGCCACTTAATTTCTTAAATAAAATGGGATTTAAGTATTCTAAATTCCTTCAATATAATAACTTTGAAGGATATTTTAATTTAAATAATTACATCATAGGCATTAGGAACTTGAATGAAAAAACAGGCATTTTTGCTGGTTATGAACTAGAAAATCTTAAAATAAGAATAGATGCTCTTAATTTCTTCTACAAATTCTATGTTAAATTTGCTTACAACATTTTGACTTTTGAAACATCAATAAATCAAATAGATAAGAACTTAATAGGTGGATATGGAAATATTCTTGGCTATCTTGATAATTCAATTGTTTGCAATAATTATGCAATTATTACTCTAAATTACAATTGGCTAATTTTTTATCCAATTTTTCAAATCTATTGGATTGATAAAAGTCAAACTTTATATTCCTATGGTATAGGTTTTGGTAATCAAAATGCAAAAATTTTTTTTATTATAAATGGTAGGGAAAGAAAACCCTACCTCCACTTCATTATTAGAAGTTAATCTCCCTATAAATCCAAAATCTTGCTAAAAAGCTTCCAGCATCAGCCTTAGCAGTATTAACTACTTGCCCACCATCCAAAATATCGCCTGTAAGCTTTCCAATTTTTGCAAGAGCAGCCAATGAAGTTGGTCTAATCCAACCATATTTCAATCTATTGCCAGGTATAAAGTATCCTACAATCACTCCAAGATCAGCAACCTCTGCATATCTAAATCTCAAAGATAAGTCAAATTCATATCCTAAATCAATTGCATACTTTTGTCCTGGTTGTATTGGATATTTAACAGGATCAACTGTTATGTATTCACTATCTGGCCCCCAATATTCCCAATATCCAAAGAAGTCAAATCTTGCTTTTAAAGCGTGGAAAATTGCATAGGGAACAGCTTCAAGATAAACATTTATAATTCTTAGATCCGACAAACTGCTAGCAAATAAATCTCTAAAAAGACCTGGTTTCATACCCCAAGTGAAAATTTCTCCAAGTCCACTCCACTTACTCCAATCACTATTTAAGGATAGTTCACCCCTTAAAGATGGTGGAAACCAACCTTCATAAACTTCAAAGGTCTTACCATTATCTCCTTGAAAACTTGTATAATCAATACCCATTCCAAATGTCTCACTTGCAATATATTTTGCATCTATTGTAAATGCTAATGAATTAAATCTATAACCTTTGCAATCTTGGTCTAAAGCAGGATCACATCCTCTTATGATCTCATATAACTTATCTGGAAGGTCATTATAAATAGGTTTTACAGCATCCCATCTACCAAACATATAACCAATCTCACCTCTTATTTGGAATTTCCTAAATGGGCCAACATCTAAATATAAACCTGTCCAAAATGGATTAAATCCAGGAGATATAGCTCTATCTTCCGCCAATGCTAGAAAGTATATGTTAAATGCATAAGGTTGATCTGTTCTTTTGAGCTTCCTTAGAACAAGTCCGTAATTCTCTAAATCGTATTTTGTATATATCCATATGTATGACTTTGTATTACTATCATTAATAGCAACAGGGAAATAGAACCAATCCTCTTGATTACCACCTCCTTCTGATATTTTAGTATATACAAAATCTAAATAAACCTCTTGCTCTCTATTGGGTCTTAGAACAAGTGCAAATGTATTATAACCTTGTCCATAAAAATCTGAAAGAAGAAGACCTAGTCCATAATTTCTCACCATTCTTCCACCAGCTATAACAGCATTTGTTCCAAAGGGCCAATTAAGTGTATCAGTCATAACAAAAGCTTCACTTATAAATGGAAAATTCTTCTTAGAGAATCCTGGCCATAAGCCCCACCAAGTAAGACCAAGACCTACTGTAAATATCTCATTTACCCTTATGCGTGCGTTCAACCTTGCATAACCAGCCTGGAACATCTCATTTTCAGAAGATATAGCAGAAGCAGTAAGATCAGGGATATGCGATGTTACATATACATTAGTAGCAAGAACCTCTCCATAGAATCTAGCATCTATGACATCACCTTCTCTAAAGAGCTCCACCTGTGCCCATCCCGTTGAAAAGAATGTTAAGATCAAAAAAGTTTTACGCATCATAGCAAGTTCCAAAATTATAAAGCATACATGATCAAGGCTATCAAAATGCCCCAAATTGCTCCAACTAAAACTTCAACTGGTGTATGTCCCAACAATTCCTTCAGTTTTTCATCTGCTCTTCTGCCAGCATACAAATCCTCGATAATTCTATTTAGTATTTCAGCTTGCTTACCAGCTGCTCTTCTAATACCTGCTGCATCATACATAACTATAAAGCTGAAAAATAGGCATACTGCAAATAGATTTGATCTAAAGCCTTCCTCAAACCCAACAGCCATGGAAAGCGACATTACAGATGCAGAATGGGAGCTTGGCATACCACCTGTTGAAAATAAAATTCTAAAATCTAACTTTTTTGTATTTAGGTAGTTTATAAATAATTTCAAAATTTGTGCAGATAAACTGCCTACAATAGCTGTTAAAAGAACCTTATTCATCCCTTTGAGCAAGGAAATCAACAAATTCACACAAAAGGCTTATATTTTTAAAGTTATTATTTATTAGCTCAATTGTTTCAAACCTTAATTCTTCAATTTTTTTAATCACTTCATCGTATTTTAAGAATTTTAGTATGTTAATATCTTCATCCTTATCTTTATCCAAAATATCATCAACTATTTGAAAGATAAAACCTACATTACTGCCTATCTTCTTCACAATATCTAATTTTTCTCCTTTTGATAGCAAATAACCACTAACTAAACTTGCTTCAATAAGTTTGCCTGTTTTGTAATAATAAAGCTTAAAAAGCTCATCTATATTCTTTACATTCTTTTGAATATCAATAACTTGACCACCTATCATACCCTTGCTTAAAAGTGCATTTAGTACAATATCCGCTACCTCCCTATCAATTCTATTTAGAAACCTAAATGCATATGCAAACAGTGCATCACCTGTTAAAATTGCAATAGCTTCTGAGAACTTCCTATGAACTGTCAATTTATTCCTTCTATAATCATCATTATCAAGTGCAGGAAGGTCATCATGAACTAATGAAAAGTTATGTATAAGCTCTAATGCTGATGCTAAATCATATAAACTTTCATCAATCTCCTCTTTATTTAACTTATATCCTAAAAATGCTAAAAATGGTCTTACTCGCTTACCATCTTCTAGGCTATACCACATAGCCTGGTGCAAAATTTCAGGCTCTTCGTCTATTCGTGGAAGATTTTTTTGCAAATAATTTTCTAATTCTCTATTAAATTGAGACCAAATAATTTTAAGTTCCATATTTTTGAAATTTTAAAGCTTAAATAATTTGCTTTTAATAATATCTATTAGGTGTTTTGTTCTCATTTCAAACATTTCAGGAACTAAGGGCGAATTGTGAGGTGAACCTATAAAATTCTCAAATTCAAAAAAATTATAATCTAATTTAAATCTCCCAGTTGTAGAAGGTTCATTCCACCAAACATCTAATCCAACTTTAAATTTAGGATTTCTTTTCATATGCTCATATAGTGCTTTTTGGTCAATTATTTGACCTCTTGCAACATTTATCAAAATAGCATCTTCTTTCATAATTTCAAGCTCCCTTTTTGAAATTAAATTTTTTGTTTTTTCAGTCAAAGGTATTGAAAGAATCAAAACATCAGAATTTTGAAGAACAAAATCTAAGTTTGCAAGTGTTCCAATATAATCTACAATTTCATCAGTCTTACCTGTTGAATTTATAGCATAAATTTTCATACCAAATGCTTTTGCAATTCTTCCAACAGCCTTTCCAATACCACCAAATCCAACAATTCCGCAAATTTTATTATATAGTAATGTATTTGATATTGATTGATCAAATATACCATTCTTTAATTTTTCATTATTTATATGTAATTTTTTGGCAAGTGTTAATATCATTCCAAATACGTGCTCTGCAATAGGTATAGAATAGCCTCCACTATTTGGTATAATTTTGACATCTTTCTTAAATAAATTTGGATTTATGTGATCAATACCTGCAAAAACACAAAAAACATATTTTAAATTATCTAAATTTTTGATTTCCTCATCTTTAAGCTCCTTTTGTGGAACTGCACATATTATAACATCTGCAATTTTTATAAAATTCATCCTATCGTTTAAACTCATATCTCCTAGATAATAGATATTAGAGATATTCCTTAATGATTCATAAAGTTTCCTCTCAACATCCTTAACTTTATAGGTTATTAAAATGTTCATCTTCTCCATATTCTAAAACCTCGCTTTAAAACACTTCCTATCCTTCTACTATTTAAAATAATTTTAGGATTCAATTTTATCGCATAAAATAACAAAAGCCAACCCTTTCTTAACTTTCCATATCTCATTAAAGTTTCAGAAATGTGAAATAAAAAATATGGTAAATAATTTTTTGGAATTTTATTTCGATAATCATTATAAATTTTTAACGTAGAGTATAGGAAAGCTTTACCTCTACTTGTTCTCATATTATGCTCTCTCATCATAACTTTATTATTATCAATCACATTTATCTTATAGCTTTTTAAAGCCAACCTTAAAAATAACTCCCAATCTTCTCTTTGAACATAAATTTCATTAAAATAAATGAATTTTTCTCTCTTAAAGCTAGTTGCAGATGGATATGCTATTTGAGCACTATAAATAAGTTCATTTACATCACTTGAATAATTCCTTTTTGAAATTCTCAAAACCTTACTATCTTTATCAATGAATGTTCTTGGAATTGAATATACAACATCAAAATTATTGAAATTATTCAAAACTGTTTCAATATAATCTTCTTTCCACTCATCATCATAATCCAAAAAGAATATATAATCTCCCCTACTCATATCATATCCAAAATTCCTACTATATGACCTTTCTTTGTTTTTCTCATTTCTAAATAATTTTAATTTTCCTTTTTCGATCTCATTTTTATATTTGTTTAAAATTAGCTCATATGTTCCATCACTTGATGCATCATCAACTACAATAATTTCAACATCCTTATATGTTTGATTTAGCACACTATCTATTGCATTTTTAATATAAAGTCTTCCATTATGAACAGGAATAATAACACTAACCTTCATCTCACAAATACTAAAATAACCCTAGTAATGTATAGCATTATCGTTTGAAATACCCAAAAAACTATAATAAAGGATACTGGTATTGAAGCTTTAACTAATAAAACTGCTCTTATTAAAGCTCCAAGACTAACGGAAAATATACTAAGCAAAAATAAATTCTTGAAGTTTGGCTCTACTAAAAGTGTTATAAAAAGCCAACTTATAGAGAATGCAATAAATGTTATTAAAAACTCTAATGAAATTAAATTACTCTTATGACTTAAAAATCCTAGTATTACTGTCATTAAAATTGCTAAAATTTCAAGACTTCTTTCTAACAACTTTCTTTTTTGTTTTCCTGTAAGATTTTGAAAGTTCATAAATTGTTCTTATCATTTCTTCATATTTGGGCGTTAGTGAAAAATCCCTTCTTATCATCATTCTTCGAGCTATTTCAATAGCTTTTTCCAAATCCATCTCTTCACCATCAATCCATGTAAATTCAGGAATAAAGCCAGATGTTATTCTACCCCCTACTGTAGAAGTAAATGCTCCCATTACAGTACCACAATTTATTATAGAGTTTATACCAAGTTTTGCATGAGGACCTATTAAAGCACCAAGGAATTGTCTATTTGTTTCAATCTCCTCCCTTTGAGGATAGTAATACATTTTTATAGTTCCATATGTATTTTTGAGATTGCTAATTTCTGTACCTGCTCCTATATTTACCCACTCTGCAACTATACTATCACCCAAAAATCCACTATGCTGCTTGTTTGAATAACCCCAAATGATACTATTTGTAATCTCGCCACCAGCTTTAACAACCGGACCTATTATAACATTCCCAGATAAAACTGTCAGTGGCATTATAACACTACTCTTTCCTATATAAACAGGTCCTTTAATATAGCTATTACCCATAATTTTTGCACCACTATCAATATAAACTGGTCCTTCGCTCGCATCAATAATAGTTCCTGATTCAACTTCAACACTCGTATCAATAAATATCTCAGTAGTTCCTATCATAACAACACCCTTGTATGGCTTAAATGAACGCTTATTTGAAAGTTTGTAATCCTTTTGAATTTGAAGTGGAATATAATCTAATAATTCCCAAGGTTTTTCAAGAAGAATTATACTATCTATTTTTTCAACAGCACCATCAAACCCTTTTGTAAAATCAAAAACTCTAAAATTTTTCAAGAATGCACCAAATGGTTTACCATTTTTATCCAAAAATAAAGTATCTTTGTCCCTTCTAAAATCAGGGTAATCTTCAAAGTAAATAGTAGGTATTAGAAGAAGTGTTTGACTTGTCCATTTGTCCTCTGGATATGAGGAAAACAATCCTTTTAGGTATTCCCTATGTGTATAACCATAAACGTTGCCATATAGTTTACCAATCCTTTCAAGGAAGGTGTAAATAGCCATTCTCAAATCCCAAAGAGGCCTTGTCCAAGAAAAAGGAAGAAAATTTTCCCACTTGTAATCAACGAGTAATGTAATCATCGTAATTTTGAAAATTTTAAAGCTAAGTTACATTATTTAATCCTCCTTCCTTTGGTCTAAAATATGCTTTTGAATGAAAAGAACTAAAATTTTACTAGAAAGCAAATTAAGAAAAAACTGAACTTATCCTTGTATAACCAAATCTAATAAATTTCTCGTAGCCCTATTCATTAGGATATACTTTACTCCAAATTAAAATGTTGCAGTCCTTATCAAGCTTCGTGAAAATTATATCATTTAGATAATCAG
>FWWM01005403.1_pt1 | contig 28023 bp, 23 predicted proteins | sample 2228351 | NCBI WGS metagenome assembly FWWM01 (sample SAMEA103939774, study PRJEB20133) | metagenome | reverse complement strand
CTGTTTTTTGCTGATATTTTCAGCGATTTTTGCTCTGGCCGCGGATGAATAAAAGTTAAAAAAATGAAAAATGTTAAAGTCTTTAATTTTTCACAGTTCTCCGTTACTATCGGGGGAATGGAAAAATAAAAACAAAATAAGGATGTTTTACTTTTTTCAAGAGTCATTCTAATGTTTAGGCAGTATCTTTTTGTATTTTCGACGCTTTTTTTAAGTATGAACACCAGAGCTGCAACCAGTGACTGGAATCAGGCTAAAAATGAACTGCGCACTGCGCTGCAATTTGTTCACAACTCTAATCTTTATTTTCAGCAATCCCCTGTTGTCAGCGACCAAAAAGTGGCGGCGTCTGTGCAATACCATTGGCTTGGCTTGTTTGAAGGTTATGCCTTAGCCGTGCCTGCCAGCATCAGCTCGGGCCGTTATGCTGAGGAGTCGGCACTCAACAGCACTGATCACCAGATAGCACCTGCACTCAAGCTGTTTTTATCTGAAGCCGCCGATTTTACGGTGCAAACCAGCTGGCAACGTGAGTTATTGCGTGCGGGTTTTGGCAAAGCCGAGTTTTTGGAGCCTGATGCACAAAGCCTGACTGATGAACACAAGTTATTGCAGTTTGCATTACAGCTCGGGCGCTCGCCGGACAAACAACAGCTGACGCTGAGCGCCGGTCGTGACTTACGCCAGCAAACAATTCAGCAACAGCAAAATCCACAGTTGCCGTTCACTGAACCTGGCGCAGAATTATTGACTGAGCAGCAAGGCAGCTTTGCAAGTGTCCATTACGGCCACAGGCTCAATGAAAATACCAGTCTGTTGCTACAGAGCGAAATGCGCCATGAACAGCAAGGGACTATCCCGTCAAAGTTGTATCAGTTGGGCGCCGGCTGGTCGAGCCATTATGCCGGCAGTCAGCAGTTTCAGCTTGTGGTGGGCCACTTCAGGCGTGACACTGCGCTTTTACAAAGCAACGGTTATTACTGGCAGGCCAATAATCTGTGGCAGATCTCCAGGCAATGGCAGCTGGTGTTGTCCAGCAGCCGCAATTCAGTATTGTCTTATGCCACCGGCAGTGTCAGTCAGCTCGAAACCCGTTCTGCGCTGACTTTGGGCTATCAGTGGAACGACGCTCATGTTACATCACTGACGGCCTCTCACGGCAAAGCGCGGCTGGATGAGCAGCAGTTACAAAAAACCAGACTGGAGCTGGCGTTGAACTGGCAATGGCAGCTTAGCAGCAACTGGCAACAGCAACTGCAGTTGCAACAGGCGCGGGTAGAGCAAAGCGGGCAGGATAAAACAGCCACCGAATTGTTCTGGCAAGTGAGCCGGTTATGGTAAAGCTGCTGGCTCTGCTGCTGTTATTTGCAATCTATAGCCCGGTGCTGCTGGCAGAGGCTGCGTTATCTCTGCAGGGTTATCAGTTTGGGCCTGGTGATACCATTAAAATTAGTGTGTATCAGGAACCGGACTTATCAGTCACAGCCCAAATCAGCCAGCAGGGTTTTATAGATATGCCGCTGCTCGGCAGCGTTAAAATGACCGGACTGACCCAGCAACAGGCCAAAGAGAAGCTTGAAGCACTGCTGCGGGACGGTTATCTGGTGTCGCCCAGTGTGTCTATTACCGTCGACAGTTACCGGCCATTTTTTATTTATGGTGAAGTCCGTAATCCAGGTTCTTATCCTTATCAGCCGGATATCACGCTGGAGCAGGCTATTGCTTTATCCGGTGGCTTACAGGACAGAGCCTCACGTAAAGCGTGGCATATTCAGCGTGGTGTCGACAAAACAACCTTTGTAGCCAGCTCAGACACCATCATTCTGCCGGGTGATGTGATCAAAATAGACAAGAGTTTCTTTTGATGGACCAACAGCTGCCACAACGACAAGGGCAAAACAATGACGTGATTGAACTCAGCGTCATTCTGGCTATTTTGTCGGCGCGGCGCTGGTTGATAATGCTCATCACTGCATTGGTATTTGGTGTTGTAACAGCGCTGGTGGCGCAGTTGCCTTCGATGTTCCGGGCCTCCACCACGCTGATGGTCAAAGGTGTACTTGCGTCCAATCCACTGCAATCGTTATTACCCGGAGTGGGCAGCGACAATGACGGGCTGGACACCCAGATCAAACTCCTGACTTCTGCCCAGTTTGCCCGGGATGTGGTCAGTCAGTTGCCGGATGATTTGCAGCTGGGTTTGCCTGATGATTTACGCCGTGATGACGCCCAGGCGCTGCTGGCAGGTTTAACGGTAATTTCGGTGCCTAAAACCACCTTGCTGGAAATTTCCTTTGTGCATTACAACCCTTATATTGCCAGCGAAGTGGTGAATCTGGTGGCCAGCCGTTTTATGGCGTATCAGACAGGGTTGATGCAACAACACAGCCATCAGGCCAGCGATTTGCTGCGCCAGCAGCTGGAGCAGGCCAAAATACAGCTGGCTCAGGCCGAAGAGCGACTGGCTAAGTTTCGGCAGCAACATCATATTATTGATATTAATAGTGATGTGGAGCTGGCCAGACAGGAAATAGTGCAGCTGGCATTGGAAAAACGTGAACTGAACCGTCAGTTGCGTGAGCTTGATGTACTGTTACAAAAAGTCAGTCAGGCGCAGGATTATCTGCAGCTGAGCAGTGTGCCGGAGCTGCGCTCTGTGCCTTCAATTGCCGCATTACAGCAGCAGTTATCAATGTTACAGGCCGAGTTTGCCCAGCTGAAACTCAGTTATCTGGCCAAACATCCAAGATATATTGCCGCCGAGAAAAAAATTGAAGTGGCCACCGGCCAGTTAAAAGCCGAAGTGGATAAACTGACCGGTAACTTCAGCACCCGTCATAGTGAATTGCAGCAGTTACTTCAACAAACCGAACAGCGTGCTATTGTCGCCAACCAGAAACTCGAATCCCTGGTGGGTGTGGCACAACATCATAAAAAGCATGAAGCCGATATTCAGGCCAATCTGGCGCTGTTAACTACCCTGAGTGATAAACTCAAAGAAAGTCAGTTGCTTAAAGATATTAATAAAAGCTCCAGTATTATTGTGGTGGATCCGGCCAACGTACCCAGTCAGCCGATAGGCCCAAAGCGGCTGTTGTTGTCGGTGGCGGCATTTTTAATCGGATTTATCGGGGCGGTTTTTCTGGTGTTGTGTCTGCATTTTTTTGCCGATGTCACCGCTAAATACCGCCAGATTGCTGCCCGTTTTGGTTTTAAGCTGATTGGCGTGGTGCCGCAAATCCGGGTCAAGGGTATTGATAAAAACCTGCCGGTGGTGCAGCAGTCGGGTAAACAATATACGTTGTATCAGGAATATATCCGCTCTATCCGCACCAATATTTTGCTGGATAAAAAGTTGTGTCAGCAAAAACTGCTGGCTTTTACCTCAATAGCGCCGAATGAGGGAAAATCCAGTATCTGCCTGCAGCTGGCCAAATCTTTTTCTGAGCTGGAGCGGGTGATTGTGATTGATGCCGATTTGCGTTTTCCGGCGCTGGCCGAAGCGCTTGGCGAAAACCCCCACAGGCCTGGGCTTACCAACTTACTGGCAAAAACCCATAGTTTTGAGCAATGTGTGTTTTACAGCAAAGAGCTCAATGCCGACGTCTTGCCCTCAGGGATCCGGCCGATGAATCCGCTGTTGTTTTTATCTATGCCCAGATTTGACGCCATTCTCAAAGTGCTGGCGAAAAAATACGACAGGGTCATTATTGAATGTCCGCCCATTTTATCAGTCAGCGACGCTATGGTCGTGGCCAAATCAGTCGGACAGCTGGAGCTGGTGGTGGATGTGAAAAAAACACCGCTGGTAGATTTTGCCCGCAAGCTTGAGCTGCTGGAACAATCCGGTGTGGCGCTTGGGGGTATTATTTTAAACCGGGTGAAAAACGACACGTCCAATTATTACGCCACCGCAGCCACCCGCGCCAAACAACCCTCGGCGCTGCAACTGATGCTGCAAAATAATCTAAAAAGAGCCTAACCGGCAAAGCTGCACAGCTTTTTACCACAGTAGTACCGTCAGTAAATAAACGGCCTCTTATGAAGGTAGGCAATAAAAAAGCCCATCTGTTGATGGGCTTTGGTCTGAGTACTGAATATTCGACACTGGCGAATTTTATGCCGGTATTAATGACCTTGTTTTAATAAATCAGCAGACAAGGTTAATTCTTCGTTTTTATTAACACCCACACCACGGTCAATGACGTTTTTGGCAATTTGTTTGGCTTCATCCAGCGAATGCATCTGGTAAGTACCACACTGGTACACATTTAATTCCGGAATTTCAGACTGCTGCTGCACTTTTAAAACATCAGCCATCGCTGCTTTCCAGCTGTCGGCGACCCGTTGTTCGTCCGGCGTGCCAATCAGGCTCATATAAAAACCGGTGCGACAACCCATAGGGGAAATATCGATAATTTCCACACCATTGCCGTTTAAGTGATCACGCATAAAACCGGCAAATAAATGCTCCAGGGTATGAATACCTTTTTCTGACAAAATTTCCTGGTTAGGCACACAAAAACGCAAATCAAATACAGTAATGGCATCACCTTTTGGTGTGGTCATGGTTTTGGCAACCCGCACGGCAGGCGCTTTCATAATGGTATGGTCAACGGTAAAACTATCGAGTAATGGCATCTTGGTCGTCCGGAAAAATAAAAAAACAGATAACAGGATTATACCCAGCTACGTGATGGCAAGCGAACTGGATTTGCTGATTTTCCATCGAAGCGCGCCTGGTTGAGTCCTCACAGCGGCTAAAATCCGCTTTTATGCCAATTTCTGAAAAAATTTAGCTAAATAACCTTGAATCGATCAGGGATTAACCCCATTAACCGGTCAACACAATTTTAATTGTTCGAATTTAAGAGCGGAGTACATCATGGGTAGAATTATTGGTATTGACTTAGGTACAACAAACAGCTGTGTGGCCATTTTAGACGGTGACCAACCTCGCGTGATCGAGAACGCTGAGGGTACCAGAACTACACCTTCTATCATTGCTTATGCAGAAGACGGTGAAGTGTTAGTGGGCCAGCCTGCTAAACGTCAGGCGGTGACCAACCCAAAAAATACTTTATTTGCGATTAAACGTTTAATCGGTCGTCGTTTTGAAGACGCTGAAGTACAACGTGACATCAAAATCATGCCATACCAGATTGTCAAAGCAGACAATGGGGACGCCTGGGTTGAAGTCAAAGGCAAAAAATTAGCAGCACCACAAATTTCTGCTGAAGTGCTGAAAAAAATGAAAAAAACCGCTGAAGATTATCTGGGTGAACCAGTAACTGAAGCTGTTATCACAGTACCAGCCTACTTTAACGATGCACAGCGTCAGGCCACTAAAGACGCCGGTCGTATTGCTGGTTTAGAAGTAAAACGTATTATCAACGAACCAACTGCTGCAGCATTAGCCTACGGCATGGACAAGAAAAAAGGCGACACCAAAGTTGCGGTTTATGACTTGGGTGGCGGTACTTTTGATATCTCGATCATCGAAATTGACGACGTTGACGGCGAACAAACTTTTGAAGTGTTATCGACCAACGGTGACACCCACTTAGGTGGTGAAGACTTCGACTCACGTGTTATTAACTACTTAGTAGACGAGTTCAAAAAAGAGCAGGGTATTGACCTGCGTAACGACCCACTGGCGATGCAACGTTTAAAAGAAGCCGGTGAAAAAGCCAAAATTGAACTGTCTTCAGCGTCACAAACTGAAGTGAACCTGCCGTACATCACTGCTGATGCGACAGGTCCAAAACACTTAAACATCAAAGTTACCCGCGCCAAGCTGGAATCTCTGGTGGAAGACTTAATTCAGCGCACTATCGAGCCGCTGAAACAAGCATTAAAAGACGCTGGTTTATCGGTCAGCGACATCAACGACATCATTCTGGTGGGCGGTCAGACGCGGATGCCAAAAGTACAGGAAGCAGTGACAGCTTTCTTTGGCAAAGAGCCACGTAAAGACGTGAACCCGGACGAAGCTGTTGCCGTTGGTGCTGCAATTCAGGGTGCTGTACTGTCAGGTGACGTAAAAGACGTACTGCTGCTGGACGTAACTCCTCTGTCTTTAGGTATCGAGACTATGGGTAGCGTGATGACAGCGCTGATTGAGAAAAACACCACTATTCCGACTAAAAAGTCGCAAACCTTCTCAACAGCAGATGATAACCAGTCAGCAGTAACTATTCACGTGCTGCAGGGTGAGCGTAAACAGGCTTCTGCCAACAAGTCGCTGGGTCAGTTTAACTTAGAAGGTATTCGCCCGGCCCGCCGTGGTGAACCACAAATTGAAGTAACGTTTGACTTAGACGCCGACGGTATTTTGCATGTGTCTGCCAAAGACAAAGACACTGGCAAAGAGCAGAAGATCACCATCAAAGCTTCTTCAGGCTTAACGGATGAAGAAGTGGAACGTATGGTGCGTGACGCTGAACTGAACGCTGAAGAAGACAAAAAGTTCGAAGAATTGGTGCAAACCCGCAACCAGGCTGACGCTTTAGTGCATGCTACCCGCAAGCAGATTGAAGAAGCCGGTGCTAACTTAGCCACCAATGACAAACAGGAAATTGAAGCTGCTATCAGCGCGCTGGAAGGCGTGATCAAAGGCAGCGACAAAGCTGAAATTGAAGCCAAAACTCAGGCGTTACTGCAGGCAGCACAAAAACTGCAAGCAGCAGCACAACAAGGTCAGGCCAATGCGGGTTCGGCAGACAATGCCAAAAACGCCGGTGACGACGTGGTTGACGCTGAGTTTGAAGAAGTTAAAGACAAATAATATTTGTCTGGTGAGGACCGCTGCTTTAAGCTGCGGTTTCTATTGGCTTGACACTAGAGCGACCGCCCAGGCGGTCGTTTGTCTATCCCCTAACTCATTGAAGTTGTAGCGCGGCGACAACATGAACGAGTCCCCAGGAGCATAGTGACCTATGTGACTGGGGCGAGTGAATGTAGTCAACAAAGCTACAATTTCAAGGATGACGGGGATATCCGCTCACACAACCTTGAAGCAGCATTATGTCAAAGCGTGATTATTATGAAGTCCTGGGCGTTGCCAAAGGCGCCGACGACAAAGAAATCAAAAAGGCTTATAAGCGCCTCGCGATGAAATATCACCCTGATCGCACTCAGGGTGATAAAGCGATGGAAGAGAAGTTTAAAGAAGTACAGGAAGCCTACGAAGTTCTGTCGGATGAGCAGAAAAAGGCTGCCTATGATCAATACGGTCATGCCGGAGTGGATCCAAACCGCGGTGGTTTTGGCGGTGGCGGTGCTGATTTTGGCGACATTTTTGGCGACGTCTTTGGTGACATTTTTGGGGGCGGGCGTCGTGGTGGTCAGTCGCGCGCTCAGCGTGGCTCCGACTTACGCTACAACCTGGAAATGAGCCTGGAAGACGCTGTGCGCGGCAAGTCGGTTGATATTAAAGTACCAACCTGGGTGAGCTGTGACAGTTGTGATGGTTCTGGTGCCAAAAAAGGCACTCAGGCGAAATCTTGCCCAACCTGTCATGGTGCCGGTCAGGTGACGATGCGTCAGGGCTTTTTTGCGGTACAGCAAACCTGTCCAACCTGTAGTGGCCGCGGCAAAATTATTCCTGATCCATGCACTAAGTGTCATGGGGAAGGCCGGGTGGAAAAAACCAAAACTCTGGCCGTTAAAATTCCGGCCGGCGTGGACACTGGTGACCGTATCCGCTTAAGCGGTGAAGGGGAAGCGGGCATGCACGGCGCGCCTTCAGGCGACTTGTATGTGCAGGTGCACGTGAAAGATCACCCGATTTTTGTCCGTGACGGTAATAACCTGTCCTGTGAGGTGCCAATCAGTTTTAGCATTGCCGCTTTAGGTGGTGAAATTGATGTGCCGACCCTGGATGGTCGTGTGAAGCTGAAAATCCCGGCGGAAACCCAAACCGATAAAATGTTCCGTTTGCGCGGCAAAGGGGTGCAGTCGGTGCGTGGTGGTGGTGTTGGCGATTTGGTCTGTAAAGTGGTGGTGGAAACGCCGGTCAACTTATCAGACAAACAAAAAGACTTACTGCGTCAGCTCGATGAAAGCTGGGCGGGCGAGAGTGAAGCGCGGCACAGACCCAAATCCAAAGGCTTTTTTGATGGTGTGAAAAAGTTTTTTGATGATTTAACAGGTTAAGTTCTGCATTACCGCCAGCATCTGCTGGCGGTTTTGTTTTAAGCTATTGTTTATAAATGTTGTTTTTGGAATTTTCCATCAACAGTTTTCAGTTGCCGTTCATCGGGCAAGAGTTAAAAACAGCCTTGAGTGCGGCGCAGTTGGCATGACATTGAACTGAGCAGCATCGCAGCGTTTTTTCCTGCTTTATATTCAATACTCTGAGCATAACCGGATCTATATTTTTAACCCGAATCATCAGAACAGAAAAGGGAGCCCCATGTTCACATTGCCCAAATTAAGCTTAAAAAAACTGTCTGCCAGCGCTTTAGCTGTGATGCTGCTGGGCTCTTGTGCCGAGTCGCCAACAGGGCGGCCGCAGCTGATGTTGTTTGACAACAGCCAGGTCAGCAAACTTGGTATTCAGACTTTTGAAGAGTTAAAAACCAAAACTGCGATTAACAAAGATAAAAAAACCAATCAGTATGTGCAGTGTGTGGCGCAGGCTGTGCTCAAAGTGACCCCACAAAAATACCAGGCCAACCCATGGGAAATCGTGGTGTTCGACAGTGATCAGGTGAACGCCTTTGCGCTGCCTGGCGGCAAAATTGGTGTCTACACAGGTTTATTATTGGTGGCAGAAAATCAGCATCAGCTGGCTGCTGTCATCGGCCATGAAATAGCCCACGTGATGGCCGGTCATTCTAATGAGCGGTTGTCCAGCAATCAGGCGGTGCAAGCCACTTTAGGTGTGGCTGATGTGGCGCTCAGCGCCATGAACACCCGATATAAAGCCGAGCTGTCCAGTGCTTTTGGTTTAGGCGCTCAGGTTGGCATAGTGTTGCCATTTAGCCGGGTGCACGAAACAGAAGCCGATGTCATCGGCCTGGATTTGATGGCCAAAGCCGGTTTCCAACCAGAAGAGTCAGTGAAGCTGTGGCAAAATATGGCCAAACAGGGCAGTGGTGGCACACCACAAATTTTATCCAGCCACCCTGTGCCGGAAAACCGCATTAAAAAATTGCAGAAGGATATGCCTGCAGCCTTAACTGCTTATCAAAGCAGACAGGCACAGGGAAACTTGCCACGTTGCAATAAATAACAACAGCTAAATCTGTTTGGCGTCACCAATAAAAAAACCGGCAATGCCGGTTTTTTTATTGGTTTGATAGCGTGTTTTAGCTGGTAGCTGTGGCCGCTTTGGCCTGATGTTTACTGAAGGCAATCGCAATCAGGGCTGCGGCGGCCAATATCAGGCAATAATAACTTTGGGTTACAACTTCCCAGGGCGACAACGAAAAGCTGGCGCCTAATAACAAGGCCTGAGCACCATAAGGCACCAAACCCTGACTGATACAGGAGAATATATCCAGCAAGCTGGCGCTGCGTTTAGGGCTGATATTATTCTGTTCAGCTAAGTCTTTACTGACATCAGCTGCAATCACAATGGCCACAGTGTTATTGGCGATACACAAATTGCTGATAAACACCAAAGCGGCAATCGCTAACTGCTGTGCTTTATTGCCGGCCAGCGCCAGCTTACCGGCCAGACTGGCGATATGGCCTGCTATCCAGGAAAGGCCACCTTGCTGCTTCACAAATTCTCCCAGCGCGCCGACAAACATCGATAACAGGAAAATCTCCTGCATATTGGCAAAACCTTTAAAAATATCCTTGCCAAGGTTGGCCAGCTGATAATCGGCAAAAAACGCGCCCTGCAAGGCCGCCAACACGATACCAAGCAGCAGCACCACAAATACATTCATGCCGGCAATGGCCAGGACCAGAATGGCGGCGTAAGGCAAAACGCCAGTCCAGTTAAATTCTTTGACCGTTATTGCGCTGTCAGAACTTGTCAGACTGGCAAACAGCAGCAGTGTTATCAGGGCTGCCGGCATGGCAATTTTAAAGTTTTCGCGGAATTTATCTTTCATTTCAGCACCCTGAGTGCGGGTTGCTGCAATAGTGGTGTCGGAAATAATCGACAGGTTGTCACCAAACATAGCGCCGCTTAATAAAGCGCCGGCTACCAGAGCAGGCTCTAATTCAGCTTGTTGGGATAAACCCACAGCAATAGGGGCTAAGGCGCCAATGGTGCCCATTGACGTGCCCATAGCAGTAGCCACAATAGCCGAGATCACAAATAAACCAGGCAATAACAAAGTGCCAGGTACCAGGCTTAAACCGGCATTGACCACAGCATCCACACCACCACTGGCCTGGGCGACAGCAGCAAAAGCCCCGGCCAGCAGGTAGATAATACACATGGTAATAATATTGTTATTGCCCGCACCTTTAACCAGTACATCAATGCCCTGTGCTATCGGCGCGCGGTTTAGCCATACGGCCAGCACTAAAGCCGGAATAATAGCCACAGGCCCGGGTAACTGATAAAACGCATAAGCAACACCCTGGCTCTGCAGATACAGGCCTGTGCCTAAAAATAAAAATACAAACAACAGCAAAGGCAATAACGACAATTTTGCCTGCTGTCGGCTGGCTGCATTCATGAAGGTCTCCATCAAAATCTGGTATGCGCCTTATAATTGCTAAAACAGCTATTATCCGAAGCGTATATAACGCCGCGGAATATAAAGACGTCCAGAAGGCCTGTCAAATAACTTTATGTTATGCCTTAAAGCATCTTTAATTTAGTTATTGCTGATTAAAGGCGATAAACAGGTTGAATTTACCCAATATGTCGCCATATCCAGAATCTAACTGCTGCTTTTCTGCGTATACAAAGCAGTTTTTCATCAGCCTTTAGGGGCTCTTACCTGTTGCTTAGCACACGGAGTTTTTATGTTTAATTTTTCTTATCAGAACCCAACCCGGATAGTGTTTGGCGAAGGCCAGATCAGTCAGCTTGCTACTTTAGTGCCCAAAGGCAGCAAAGTATTGCTGACCTACGGTGGGGGTTCAATTAAACACAATGGCGTGTATCAGCAAGTGATGCAAGCATTAGATGGTTTTGAAGTTGTTGAATTTTCAGGCATTGAACCTAATCCGTCTTTTGAAACTTTATTAAAGGCTGTGGATATCGTTAAAACTCAGGGCATCAATTACTTATTGCCTGTGGGTGGCGGCAGTGTGATTGACGGCACTAAGTTTATTGCCGCCGCAGCGCTTTATCAGGGCGACCCATGGGATATTCTCGCCAAACGGGCGCCAATCAGTGCAGCTTTGCCGCTTGGCTGTGTGCTGACTTTGCCGGCAACAGGTACCGAGAGTAACGGTAACTCCGTGGTCACCCGCTACAGCACCCAGCAGAAATTGTCTTTTGCCAGTCCGCTGGTGTATCCGCAGTTTGCGGTGCTGGACCCAACCGTCACTTACAGTCTGCCGCCAAAACAAGTGGCTAATGGTGTGGTAGATGCTTTTGTGCATGTGATGGAACAATATATGACCTATCCGGTCAATGCTGCTGTGCAGGACAGATTTGCCGAAGGTTTGTTGCTGACGCTACTGGAGCAGGGGCCTTTGGCGCTAAAAGATCCGCACAATTACGACGTGCGCGCCAATGTAATGTGGGCTGCCACCATGGCACTCAATGGCCTGATAGGTCAGGGCGTGCCCCAAGACTGGGCCACCCATATGATTGGCCATGAGCTAACCGCTTTATATGGCCTGGATCACGCTCAGACCCTGGCCATTGTGTTGCCTGCTTTGTTACAGCAGCAGCGCAGTCAAAAACGCGAAAAGCTGATCCAGTACGGCAAGCGGGTATTTAACCTGCAGCACACTGACGAAGAGCGTCTGATTGATGAAACCATTGCCCACACCAGAGCCTTTTTTGAACAAATGGGAGTGCCAACCCGGCTTGCTGACTATGGTGTCACCAGCGAAGCGGTAGATGCAGTGCTGGCCAAACTTGAGCATCATAAAATGCTGAAGTTAGGTGAACATGGTGATATTACTCTTGAAGTGTCCCGCAAAATTTTAACTGCAGCATTGTAATTCAACTGCTGAATCTGGTGTTTGGACGCCAAGGCAGTCAGCACCATTCAAGTACCAAGGGCAGCACAGCTGCCCTTTTTGTTTTTGCGGTTTTTCAAAACCTTTTCTTTCGCTGATCCGACTGGCTGCACCTTAGTGCATTAGTGCATTAGTGCATTAGTGCATTAGTGCATTTTGCTTTTTGGCTGGTCAGGTGGGGAGTTCAGACGTTATGATAACGCCCTTGTTTCAGAAGGCCGGACATCCTGTTAATGACTTTAGCTGCAGTGCCCTGTTTAGTTGTGCTTGCCGCCGGTATGGGCAGTCGATTTGGTGGTGACAAACAACTGGCGCAGCTTGGCAGCACAGGCCGCACTTTGTTGCATTTTAGTGTGATGGACGCTTACAACGCCGGAGTGCGGCATCTGATACTGGTGATCCGCGCTGAGCTGACTTCAGCCTTAGAGCATCAGGTGCTACCGCATTTTCCGGCCGATTTAACAGTACAGCTGGTACTGCAACAAGGCGATGATCTGCCGGCCGGTGTGCTGGTGCAACCAAGGGAAAAACCCTGGGGCACAGCCCATGCGCTTTGGTGTGCCCGTGCTGCGGTGCAAAATTCGCCGATGATAGTGATCAACGCTGATGATTATTATGGCAGTGATGCCATGCGGCTGTTGGTGCAACATTTTATGGCTGAAAAACCGGTATCTGCCTGCTCATCTGAGGCTGAACTTAATGGCGAATGGGCTATGGTGGCCTTTGAATTGTCACAGACTTTGTCAGCGCATGGTGGCGTGAACAGAGGACTTTGTGTGGTTCAGCAGCATTATCTGCAGTCTGTCACTGAATGTTGTGATATCAGGCAACAAGGGGCGCAGCTTTATGGCCAAAGTGGCAGCGGTCAATTGCTGCAGCTGGATCCTGCTCAGGCGGTCTCGATGAATATCTGGGGTTTTAGCGCCGCCATCATGCCAAAACTGGCGCAGGCGCTGACTGAGTTTTTTCAGCAGATGCCGCAGCCAAAAGCCGAATGTTATTTGCCATCAGTGGTGAACAGTGCTTTGCAACAAGGGCAACTTTTAAAAGTCTATTTGTCGCACCAGCGTTGGTTTGGTGTTACTTATCCTGCTGATTTAGCGGAAATTGTGGATCATTTTCAAACAAAAAATACGGCATGATGCCGCTGTGGAACTTATTGCATGACATCCAGTGTTGTAACACAAACAAAAGCCGGGGCTCAGCCTGCTGTAAAGTCACATCCGCTGGTCACGGCTGAGGTGCTGGAAGCTTACCAATTGTCGGCACAAACTGACATTCTGCCTTTTGGCAATGGCCATATTAATCAGACTTTTTTACTAAAAGATGGCGATAAGCGACTGATATTACAAAAAATTAATACCGCTATTTTCCCATCAGCCCAGGATCTGGTGCAAAACGCGCTGAAGATTGAACAGCATTTGCTGGCGAAAAAACAGCAGGGTTTATATGGGCTTGAAGTACTGCGGCAGCAGGCCAAGGCTGATGGCTGTTATCTTGCTGGCACAGCACAGGATTTACGGGCTTTGCAGTTTATTGACAATGGCAGCAGCATAGAAGTGGTTGAAAATCCGGCGCAGGCTCATGCCGCAGCCCTGACTTTTGGTCAGTTTGCCGCTGCGCTTGCCGATTTTGATGCGTCGCAGCTGGTCACAGTGCTGCCTGATTTTCATCATCTTGGCATGCGCTTTATGCAGCTGAAACAAGCGATCAGCGCAGATGCTTCAGGACGGTTAAGTCAGTGTCAGCAACTGGTGGATTATTGTCTGGCGCAACAAGCTCTGGTGGCTGAACTTGAACAAGTTTGTGCTGCTTTGCCGCTGCGGGTCTGCCATAACGACACCAAAATCAACAATATGCTGTATTCGGCGCAGTTGCAGCGTGGCATTGCCGCTATAGATCTGGACACTTGTATGCCGGGTTACTGGTTATTTGATTTTGGCGATATGGTGCGTACCTGCTGCTCACCTGAGCCGGAAGATTCATTAGATACCGAAGCGGTCAGAGTGCGGCCTGAGATTTTTAAGGCTTTGGCTGAAGGTTATCTCAAAGGTTTGGCCGGCGTGATCAGCAAAGCAGAAAAACAAAGTTTATTACTGGGTGCCAAAGTGATGTGTCTGATGATTGGCATCCGCTTTTTAGCCGACCATCTGAATGGCGATCGTTATTTTGCCATCAAAAGGCCAAACCATAATTTACAAAGGGCGCAAAACCAAATCCGTTTATATCAGGATTTATTAAAGCAAGAACCCACACTGGCCGCCTGTTTCAGCGAATAGCAGCCGGTTTTTAATGATTCAGCGGTGATGCTGGCTGCAACAGAAATGACAGTCGGCGCAATAGATAGGTAAGTTCATGACAAAAATAGGTATTTTTGGCGCCAATGGCCGGATGGGACGTGCTCTGGTGACAGTGGCTGCTGAGCAAAAACTCAACCTGACTCAGGCCACAGTGCGCCAGGGGTCAGCGCTGCTTGGGGTGGACGCCGGTGAGTTGGCAGGTTGCGGCAAACAGGGGTTGTTGCTGAGTGAGACCTGTTTAAATTCAGTGCAACAAGCCGATGTCTGGGTCGACTTTACCATGCCCGAAGCCATGCTGGCGCAGCTTGAATTGGCAGTGCAGGCAAAAAAAGCCATGGTGATTGGCGTGACTGGTTTGTCGGATGAACAATACGCCAGGGTCAAAGCCGCCAGTGCGGTCATTCCGGTGGTGTGGGCACCTAATATGAGTGTTGGCGTCAACCTGCTGCTGCATCTGGTGCAAACCGCCGCCAAAGTAATGGGGCAAAGCGCTGATATTGAAATTATTGAAGCGCATCATCGCTTTAAAAAAGATGCCCCCAGTGGCACCGCATTGGCCATAGGGAATAGCATTGCCAAAGCTATAGGTCGCGATTTAAGCCAGTGTGCTGTGTATGGCCGTGAAGGCATTACTGGTGAGCGCGATCAGCAAACTATTGGTTTTGCCACAGTTCGCGGTGGGGACATTATTGGCGACCACACTGCGCTTTTTGCCGACCTGGGCGAAAGACTGGAAATTACCCATAAAGCATCCAGTCGCAGCACTTTTGCTCAAGGCGCGTTAAGGGCAGCGCTTTGGTTGCAAAATAAACGGCCTGGACTTTATTCTATGCAGCAAGTGCTGGGTTTAGCAGACTTAGCTTAGGTTTTTGAGCAATTCTTCGCAAAATTGCTGCAAAACCGTTATTTTTATAATTTTTCAAAAAAGGATTAGACCAAATCCAGCAAATAGCCTAAAATACTGCGGTTTGCCTGAAGGGTCTGTTAGCCACTGTTGATTGGTGAATACATGCATCAATAAGCAGAATGCAACAGCCAAAGCGCAATAAAGAGTACACAATTTTGGGTCAGAACGGGTTGTAAAACATTGTCAGTTTTCGCCCGTTTTTTGCTGTTTGGAGGTTACCTTGACTAAGTCCGCCCTGCTCGTACTGGAAGACGGCACCGTATTTCGCGGTACAGCCATTGGCGCTGAAGGTGTTTCTGTTGGTGAAGTAGTGTTTAACACTTCGATGACAGGATATCAGGAAATTTTGACCGATCCTTCGTATGCTGAGCAAATGGTCACGCTGACCTATCCCCACATTGGTAATACCGGCACCAATGATGAAGATGAAGAATCCGGTAAAGTTTGGGCCAAGGGCCTGATTATTCGTGACCTTCCTCTTCTTGCCAGCAATTTCCGCAATCAACGTTCTCTTAGTCAATATCTTCAAGACCACAACATTCTCGGCATCGCCGACATCGATACCCGTAAGTTAACCCGCATCCTGCGTGAAAAAGGCGCTCAGAACGGCTGTTTAATGGCAGGCGATATCGACGAAGCTAAAGCTTTAGAGCTGGCGCGCAGTTTCCCAGGCCTGTCGGGCATGGACTTAGCCAAAGAAGTGACAGTGAAAGAAGCTTACCAGTGGACTGAAGGCAGCTGGAAATTAGGCGAAGGTCATCAGGCAGCAAAAGAGTCTAAGTTTCACGTTGTTGCTTACGATTTTGGTGTGAAACGCAATATTTTACGTATGTTGGCAGACCGCGGCTGTAAATTAACTGTAGTTCCGGCCAAAACCACAGCGGCCGAAGTGCTGGCGATGAACCCGGATGGCATCTTTTTATCCAACGGCCCTGGCGACCCGACACCTTGTGACTATGCCATCAAAGCGATCGAAGAATTCCTGAAGACCGACATTCCGGTGTTTGGTATTTGTTTAGGTCACCAGTTATTAGCGCTGGCGAGCGGTGCCAAAACCTTAAAGATGAAATTTGGTCACCACGGTGGTAACCACCCGGTGCAGAATCTGGACAGCAAAAAGGTGTTGATCACGGCGCAAAACCACGGTTTTGCTGTTGATGAAGCCACTTTGCCAGCCAATCTGCGCGCCACCCATAAATCGTTGTTTGATGGTTCACTGCAGGGCATTCACCGCACTGACAAACCGGCGTTCAGCTTCCAGGGGCACCCTGAAGCCAGCCCAGGGCCGCATGAAGCCTCTGAACTGTTCGACCACTTTATTGATTTAATGACCCAAGCCAAATAAGCCAGGAAAAGAGACGAGACATGCCAAAACGTACCGACCTTAAAAGTATTCTGATCCTCGGCGCTGGTCCTATTGTTATCGGCCAGGCCTGTGAATTTGACTATTCAGGCGCTCAGGCCTGTAAAGCCCTTCGTGAAGAGGGTTACCGCGTTATTCTGGTGAACTCGAACCCGGCCACCATTATGACCGACCCTGAGATGGCTGACGCCACTTATATCGAGCCAATTCACTGGCAAGTAGTGGAAAAAATCATTGAAAAAGAACGTCCATGTGCGGTGTTGCCAACCATGGGCGGTCAGACCGCATTAAACTGTGCGCTGGATTTAGAGCGCCACGGTGTGCTGGCGAAATACAATGTGGAAATGATTGGCGCTACAGCTGATGCCATCGACAAAGCAGAAGACCGCAGCCGTTTTGACAAAGCCATGCGTTCTATCGGCCTGGCTTGTCCACGTGCAGGCCTGGCACATTCGATGGAAGAAGCCTACGAAGTGCTGGAGAAAATCGGTTTCCCATGCATTATCCGTCCTTCTTTTACCATGGGTGGTTCAGGCGGTGGTATTGCTTATAACCGTGAAGAATTTGAAGAAATCTGTACCCGTGGCCTGGATTTGTCACCAACCAAAGAGTTGTTGATTGACGAATCTCTGATTGGCTGGAAAGAGTATGAGATGGAAGTGGTGCGGGATAAAAACGACAACTGCATCATCGTTTGTTCTATCGAAAACTTTGACCCTATGGGCGTACACACTGGTGATTCTATTACCGTAGCGCCGGCGCAAACCCTGACCGATAAAGAATACCAAATCATGCGCAACGCTTCTTTGGCGGTATTGCGTGAAATTGGTGTGGAAACCGGCGGTTCCAACGTGCAGTTTGGTATCAACCCTGTGGATGGCCGCATGGTGATCATCGAGATGAACCCGCGTGTGTCACGTTCATCTGCACTGGCCTCTAAAGCCACGGGTTTCCCTATTGCCAAAGTGGCAGCTAAGCTGGCGGTGGGTTATACGCTGGACGAACTGGCCAATGACATTACCGGTGGCCGTACTCCGGCTTCTTTTGAGCCGAGCATCGACTATGTAGTCACCAAGGTGCCACGTTTTAACTTCGAAAAATTTGTCGGCGCCAACGATCGTTTAACCACACAGATGAAATCTGTCGGTGAAGTGATGGCGATTGGCCGTAACCAGCAGGAATCTTTGCAAAAAGCGCTGCGTGGCCTGGAAATTGGTGTTTGTGGTCTGGATCCAATCATTGACATTCATGCCCCTGAAGCCAAAGAAAAAATCACCCGTGAACTGCGCGAGCCAGGTTCTCACCGGATTTGGTACATTGCCGACGCCTTCCGTTTTGGCATGAGCATGGACGAAATCTTTAAGCTGACCAATATTGACCCTTGGTTCCTGGTGCAGATTGAAGATCTGATCAAAGAAGAAGCAGCAGTGAAAGCCGGTGGTTTTGCCGGTTTGGACCAGGCGCGTTTAACAGTGTTAAAACGCAAAGGTTTTGCTGACAAACGTATTGCCGACATCTTAGGTGTGGCTGAAGCTGAAGTGCGTAAAAAACGTCACGGTTTTGGCTTGCATCCGGTTTATAAACGTGTCGATACCTGTGCCGCTGAATTTGCATCAGACACAGCTTATATGTACAGCACTTATGATGAAGAGTGTGAAGCCACCCCAAGCAACCGCGATAAAATTATGATTATCGGTGGTGGCCCGAACCGTATCGGTCAGGGTATAGAGTTTGACTACTGCTGTGTACACGCCGCTTTAGCGCTGCGTGAAGACGGTTATGAAACCATTATGGTGAACTGTAACCCTGAGACAGTATCAACCGACTACGACACCTCGGATCGTTTGTACTTTGAACCTATTACGCTGGAAGACGTGCTGGAAATAGTGCGTAAAGAACAGCCTAAAGGTGTGATAGTGCAATATGGTGGCCAAACGCCACTGAAATTAGCCCGTGCTTTAGAAGCGAACGGTGTGCCAATTATCGGCACTTCGCCGGATGCGATTGATCGCGCCGAAGACCGTGAGCGTTTCCAGCAAGCCGTTGAGCGTTTAGGCTTAAAACAGCCAAAAAATGCCACTGTCACCAGCCTGGAAGAAGCCATTAACAAAGCACCGGACATCGGTTATCCGATGGTGGTTCGCCCATCTTATGTGCTGGGCGGCCGCGCCATGGAAATTGTGTACGACGACAATGACCTGCGTCGTTATATGACTGAAGCAGTGAGCGTTTCGAATGACTCACCGGTATTGTTAGACCGTTTCCTTGATGACGCCATTGAAGTAGACATCGACGCCATTTGTGACGGTACTGATGTGATTATCGGCGGCATTATGGAACACATCGAACAAGCTGGTGTGCACTCAGGTGACTCCGCCTGTTCATTGCCACCCCACAGCCTGAGCCAGGATATTCAGGATGTGATGCGCGAGCAGGTGAAAAAGCTGGCACTGGAGCTGGGTGTGGTTGGTTTAATGAACACTCAGTTTGCGGTAAAAGACAACGAAGTGTATCTGATTGAAGTGAACCCGCGTGCTGCCCGTACTGTGCCTTTTGTGTCTAAAGCAACAGGTGTTGCTGTTGCCAAAGTAGGTGCGCGTTGTATGGCAGGCCGCTCACTGAAAGAGCAGGGCGTGACCAAAGAAATTATCCCACCTTATTTCTCAGTGAAAGAAGTGGTGATCCCATTTAACAAGTTCCCTGGTGTTGACCCGCTGTTAGGCCCTGAAATGCGCTCAACAGGTGAAGTGATGGGCGTAGGTGAAACCTTTGCTGAAGCTTTTGCCAAAGGCGAATTAGGGGCAGGTACGCTGATCCCAACAGGGGGCCGTGCTTTACTTTCGGTGCGTGATAGCGATAAAGTGCGCGTGGTCGAGCTGGCAAGAACTATGGTTGCGCTTGGTTTTGAACTGGATGCAACTGGTGGTACCCATGCAGCCCTGGCTGCAGCCGGTATTCCATGCCGCGCCGTAAACAAAGTGTTTGAAGGCCGCCCGCACATTCTGGATCGGATCAAAAACGGTGAGTACAGCTACATCGTCAACACCACCGAAGGCCGTCAGGCCATTGAAGATTCCAAAGTGTTACGCCGTGGCGCGCTGCAGCACAAAGCAAATTACACCACGACACTGAACGCAGCTTTTGCAACCTGTAAAGCAAATGCAGCCAATGCTTTTGCTACGGTCAATTCAGTGCAGGAGTTACACAAGAGAGTAAACGGATGAGTCAAATCCCGATGACAGTGGAAGGCGCGCAGGCTCTGCGCGACGAACTGCATGAGTTAAAAAGTGTGAAGCGCCCGGCTATTATCGAAGCGATAGCCGAAGCGCGTGAGCACGGCGATCTGAAAGAAAACGCTGAGTACCACGCTGCGCGTGAAGCTCAGGGTTTTTGTGAAGGTCGTATTCAGGACATTGAGGCCAAGTTGTCTAATGCCCAGATCATCGACGTCACTAAACTGCCCAACACCGGCAAGGTTATTTTTGGCACCACAGTCACTATCCTGAATCTGGAAACTGACGAAGAAGTGACGTACCGCATTGTTGGTGACGACGAAGCGGATATCAAAAACAACCGCATTTCAGTCAATTCACCAATAGCACGTGGCCTAATTGGTAAAGAGCTCGATGATGTGGTGAATATCAACACCCCAAGTGGTATGGTTGAGTTTGAAATCACCAATGTTGAATATCGCTGATATGTCAGTAAAGTAAAAAAGCGGCTTCGGCCGCTTTTTTGTTAGCTGTCAACATCTCTTGTTTCCCTTCTTGTTCGCTGTTGGTGTTTTTTAAAGATTGTTTTGCGTTCGTTGCGGTGTAATGCGGTTTTCCCGCTCTGACTGTGACCAAGGTTGCATTGACAATCACTTGAATGCCTGGTGTAACATGGTGATGCCAAACAGTTTCCGCGCGAAGATAGCGGAAGCTCAGTGTGGCAGGCTGGTTGGCAAGGGCCCTAATGTGAGTGGGGCGGTTGGAGTTCTGATGAAACAAACAAAAGCTTATCAGTTACAGGTGCAACAACGAACCTTGTGGGTGCGCGCCAACGGAGTCTCCACTTTGTTGGTGGCAGCTGATTATCAAAAAGACTTTAAAGCCGCCGCAAAAGTTTTATTAGGCGATGATTGGGCTGTAGTGGTTGATATGAGGTTGTGGCAAGTAAGCCCGCATCAAGTATTTGATTTATTTAAAGCTGTAGTGAGCTGGAGTTATGCCAATGGCTTAAAGCAGGTGGAAGTGATTAAACCCGCCGATCCCTTGTTGCTCTGGCAATATTTAAAAGCGACTGATGTACAGCAACCTGCAGATGTCGTGCGGAATTTTGTCGACGATGAAGAAACTGCCCGCCTGCATTTACAGGCGGCCGGTTATCTGACAGAAAAAAACTTAACCGCGTGGCAGTACTAATTTTTTCTCTTTGGCTGCGCGGTATAAAACCAGTATGTGACCAATGACCTGCACTTTTTCAGCTTTGGATTCACGGACAATAGCATCCATCACTGCAACTTTTTCGTCACGGTCGATACTTGGCACTTTTACTTTGATTAGTTCGTGGTGTTCCAGCGCTAAATCAATTTCAGCCATCACACCTTCGGTCAGGCCGTTGCCGCCGAGTAAAATAATTGGCTTTAATTCGTGCGCTTTGGCTTTTAAAAACTGCTTTTGTTTGTTTGATAAACTCATAAGTAGACTTTTTCCATTGGGAAAGCTTGAAATTACGCTATTGTACCGCCATCTTGCAGGGAAGACCAATTAAGAGTAGTTCCATGACCAAGAAAAAGCGTTCTGCCAGCTCATCCAGATGGCTGCAGGAACATGTATCAGACCCTTTTGTGCATAAAGCTCAAAAATTAGGCTTACGTTCACGGGCTTCATTTAAGCTTGAAGAGATTCAGCAAAAAGACAAACTAATTAAACCCGGCAACACTGTGGTGGATTTAGGTTCAGCTCCGGGCAGCTGGTCGCAGTTAGCGGCTGAGCTGGTGGGGCCTTCAGGTTGTGTGATTGCCTGTGATATTTTGCCAATGGACCCCCTAGCCGGCGTTGCCTTTTTGCAGGGCGATTTTCGTGAAGATGCAGTGCTCAATGCACTGCTTGATCGTATTGGTGGCCGTAATGTTGATGTGGTGTTGTCGGATATGGCACCCAATATGAGCGGTAACGCCACAGTTGATCAGAGCCGCAGTATGTACCTGGTGGAACTGGCACTGGATATGTGCAGTAAAGTACTGAAACAGAACGGCAGTTTTGTGGTCAAAGTATTTCATGGGGATGGTTTTGAACAATATGTGCAGAACATCCGTAATGTATTTGGCACTGTACGGATCCGAAAGCCCGATTCGTCGCGTTCACGTTCGAGCGAGACTTATATCGTGGCGACAGGCTTCAAACTCTAGTAAAGTAGCAACAGAAGCATTTTCTGGTAACAAGAGGTTATAACCTTGAGCGATATGGCAAAGAATTTAATGGTATGGCTGGTGATCGCCGTCATTTTAATGACGATGTTCAACAGTTTCAGTCCAACCGACCGTAGCGAGCGGCAAACCAGTTACACCCAGTTTATTAACGACGTGAAACAAGGCCAGGTCCGTGAAGTCAAAGTAGACCGCACTGGTGTAGTCACAGGTGTCAAACGTGATGGTCAAAGGTTTGAAACCGTGATCCCAGGTGGTTACGATGACGGTCTGCTCAAAGATCTGATTGAAAACGGTGTCGATGGCACAGGTGTTCAGCCGGAAGAAGGCAGCTTGCTGGGTCAGATTTTCATTTCCTGGTTCCCGATGTTACTGCTGATTGGCGTCTGGATTTTCTTTATGCGCCAGATGCAGGGCGGCGGTGGCAAAGGCGCTATGTCTTTTGGCAAGAGCCGTGCCCGTTTAATGGGCGAAGATCAAATTAAAACCACTTTTGCCGATGTGGCAGGCTGTGATGAAGCCAAAGAAGAAGTATCTGAGCTGGTCGATTATTTAAAAGATCCGTCACGCTTCCAGAAACTGGGTGGCCGTATTCCAAAAGGCGTATTAATGGTTGGCCCACCAGGTACAGGTAAAACGTTATTGGCAAAAGCTATTGCCGGTGAAGCTAAAGTGCCATTTTTCACTATCTCAGGTTCTGACTTTGTGGAAATGTTTGTCGGTGTGGGTGCTTCCCGCGTGCGTGACATGTTCGAGCAAGCGAAAAAAGCCGCTCCTTGCATTATTTTTATCGACGAAATTGATGCGGTTGGTCGTCAGCGTGGTGCTGGTTTAGGTGGTGGTCATGATGAACGTGAGCAAACCTTAAACCAGATGCTGGTGGAGATGGACGGTTTTGACGGTAATGAAGGCATTATTGTGATTGCTGCCACCAACAGACCAGACGTGTTAGACCCTGCATTATTACGTCCGGGCCGTTTTGACCGTCAGGTCACCGTTGGTTTACCGGATGTTCGTGGCCGTGAACAAATTCTGAAAGTGCATATGCGTAAAGTGCCATTGGGTGATGGTGTGGATGCATCATTAATTGCCCGTGGTACGCCAGGTTTTTCAGGTGCTGACTTAGCCAACCTGGTCAACGAAGCCGCACTTTTTGCCGCCCGTAATAACCGCCGCGTGGTGTCGATGGATGAATTTGAAAAAGCCAAAGACAAAATCCTGATGGGTACCGAACGTCGTTCAATGGTGATGACGGAAAAAGAAAAAGAAATGACGGCTTACCACGAAGCGGGTCACGCTATTGTGGGTCGTCTGGTGCCTGAGCATGACCCTGTTTACAAAGTCAGTATTATCCCCCGCGGCCGTGCTTTGGGTGTAACTATGTATTTACCTGAGCGTGACAGAGTCAGTCATTCCAAACGTTATCTGGAAAGTATGATCAGTTCGTTGTTTGGTGGTCGTATTGCCGAACAAATCATTTATGGTGATGAAGCTGTCAGCACTGGCGCATCCAATGACATTGAACGCGCCACCAACCTGGCACGCAAAATGGTTACTCAATGGGGTTTCTCAGACAAACTAGGCCCATTGTTGTATGCAGAAGAAGAGGGTGAAGTGTTTTTAGGCCGTACTGTAACCAAGAACAAGAGTATGTCTGAAGACACAGTGAAGCTGATTGATGCTGAGATCCGCGACTTTATCGACCGTAACTATGCGCGTTCGAAAAAGCTGATTGAAGAAAATATGGACATTCTGCATGCGATGAAAGATTGCTTGATGCAATACGAAACTATCGACGCAAGACAAATTGATGATCTGATGGCGCGCCGTGAAGTGCGACCACCAGAGCATTGGGAGCCAAAGGACAAAAAGCCTGATCAAACTTCAGGTGGTGACAGTGCTGCTGTAGCAGACGTAAAAGTTGACGACAAACCAGCAGAAAACCCATTGCATTAATAGGGTTCACCAAGAGCAGAACTAAAGCTTAAATCGAGCCGGTGCTGTCGAAACGTTAAAGTAACTGAAAACCCCGACTTGTTCGGGGTTTGTATTTTTCAGCTGGATAAAAAGCGTGGGCTTAGGCGGCAACTGCAATTAGCAAACACAAGCTCTAACCAGACTGCTTTAACTTGCGAAGATGCTCCAAAGCCAGTGGTTTGCCGGGCGTATTTTTAAAAAGGCGCAGCAAACTTCTTTTGCGCCTGAACGGCTGAACTTATATTTTGCCGTGAAATTGTATCAACGAGGTGTTTGATGTTATTGAGATTGCCCCGTAACCGTCAGTTGTCGTTAGATAAATGCAAACTGATGGCCATATTAAATGTCACGCCGGATTCATTTTCTGATGGCGGCAAATTTGTTGGCCATGACGCCGCTTTGCGTCAGGTTGAACAAATGCTTAAAGATGGTGCTGACATCATAGATATTGGCGGTGAGTCCACCCGTCCTGGTGCCGCAGAAGTATCCATCACCGAAGAGCTGAATAGAGTCATTCCTGTGATTGAACTTATCCGTCGTGAGTTTGATACTGTGATTTCTATTGATACATATAAAGCTGCAGTGATGAAAGCTGCCATTGAAGCTGGCGCCGATATCATTAATGATGTCAGAGCGTTACAGGATGAAGGTGCTATTGAGGTTGCAGTAAAAACTCAGGTGCCGGTTTGTCTGATGCATATGCGCGGTATGCCGGGTTCGATGCAACAGCTGGCCAATTACCAGCAAGTGACAGCTGAAGTGCTGAGTTTTTTATTAGAAAGAGCAAATGTTTGTATTAAAGCCGGCATAGCACCAGGTCAGATCATTCTGGATCCTGGTTTTGGATTTGCGAAAACGCTTGCCCACAATTACCGGCTGCTGGCTGAACTTGGTCAATTTCAGCAGTCTGGTCATGCCGTTTTGGCCGGCATGTCCCGTAAATCGATGATTGGCCAATTACTCAACAGGCCGGTATCAGAACGTTTGGCAGGCAGTATTGCCTGTGCCACAATAGCCGTTATGCATGGCGCCCGCATTATCCGCGCGCATGACGTCAGAGAAACAGCCGATGCAATAGCTGTGGCTGAAGCGACAATGTCTGGAGAATTAGAATGAGCAGGAAGTATTTTGGCACCGATGGGGTGCGTGGCCGGGTGGGTGAGTTTCCTATTACCCCTGAATTTGCCATGAAGTTAGGCTGGGCCGCTGGCCGGGTGTTGTCCCAACATGGGACCCGTAAGGTGTTGATTGGTAAAGATACCCGTATTTCCGGTTATTTACTGGAAACCGCGCTGGAGGCAGGTCTTATTGCTGCCGGTATCGATGTACGTTTACTGGGCCCTATGCCAACGCCTGCAGTGTCTTATCTGACCCATACTTTCCGCGCTGAAGCGGGTATTGTCATTAGTGCTTCACACAATCCTTATTATGATAACGGCATTAAATTTTTCTCGGCCGATGGTTCGAAGTTAGACGATGACATTGAACTGGCAATCGAAGCTGAGCTCGAGCAGCCGATGGTATGTGAACCATCAGAAAAACTCGGTAAAGCACAACGTATTGACGATGCCTCAGGTCGTTACATTGAATTTTGTAAAAGCCACTTGCCTAAACATATGTCGTTAAGCGGTTTTACTATAGTGCTGGACTGCGCCAATGGTGCCACGTACCACATAGCGCCAAACGTGTTTAAAGAACTGGGTGCTGAAGTTCATACTATCGCCTGTAGCCCCAATGGTTTAAATATCAATGAAAAATGTGGTGCTACCCATACCGAAGCGCTGCAACAGGCCGTGGTTGAATTAAAAGCTGACCTGGGTATTGCTTATGACGGTGATGGTGACCGTGTGATGATGGTCGATCACACAGGGCGGCAGATCGATGGGGATGAAATTATTTATATGATTGCCCGTTCTGCCAAAGAGCGTGGCCGGTTGCAAGGTGGGGTTGTTGGCACCTTAATGAGCAACATGGGCCTTGAACTGGCGCTGGCAGAATTGGATATTCCGTTTGCACGTAGCAAAGTCGGTGACCGTTATGTGATGGAGTTACTGCAGGAAAAAGGCTGGCGTATCGGTGGCGAGAACTCAGGCCATGTGTTGAATCTGGATCACGCAGGCACAGGCGATGGCATTATTGCCTCTTTGCAAGTGCTGGCTTCGATGATTGACACCAAATTATCACTGGCAGATCTGAGTCATGGTATGACCAAATTGCCGCAGGTGCTGGTGAATGTGAAATTTGAAAAAGGCACTGCGCCTTTAGAGAATTTACATGTTAAAGAAGTGATTGCACAGGTTGAACAGGAGTTAGCAGGGCAGGGGCGTGTACTTATCCGCAAATCGGGCACAGAGCCGCTGATCCGTGTAATGGTTGAAGGAAGAGAACAACAGCAGGTACGGGAATATGCCGAAAAAATTGCTGCTGCTGTAAAAATTGCAAGCTAGATAAAGGCTTTTGCGAAGCTGGTACTGCGGCTGATTGTGCAGTTTCAGCCTGACAAAACAACAGATAAAAAAAGCGCCAACGGCGCTTTTTTTATAACGCATGGCTTGTGCCTCAGAGCCATGTTCGTTAATATCTCGCGCGCTAAAACACCGGAGCTCTCATGACACAACGCAGACCATTAATTGCCGCCAATTGGAAGATGAATGGCAGTGTTGAACTGGTGGAACAAGCCAGTGCAAGCCTCAATAGTTTGGCTGTTTCAGCCGCTGAAATTCTGATCTGTCCGCCTGTAATATTTCTAAGTCAATTTCCAAAAAGCGACAAATATAAATTGGGTGGTCAAAATGTCAGCAGTGAGCGCAGCGGTGCCTTCACAGGTGAAATAAGTGCTGATATGCTGCGCGCCGCTGGTGCTGAGTATGTGATTATCGGTCACTCCGAACGTCGTGCGCTTTTTGCTGAAACTGACGCTGTCGTTTTAGCAAAAACCAAGCAGGCAATTTCGGCGAAATTAACGCCAATTGTTTGTTTTGGCGAAACTTTAATCGAAAGACAGCAAGAAAAAACTATGCAGGTTCTTGCACAGCATTTGGATGCAGTGTATGCTGCGCACCCTGAATTGCTGAGGCATTCGGTCATCGCTTATGAGCCGGTCTGGGCCATAGGAACAGGTGAAACTGCGACGCCGGAACAGGCGCAGCAAGTGCATGCTTTCATCCGCTCTCATTTGAGCCAATATGATAAAGAAGCAGCACAACAAGTAAGAATTATTTACGGTGGTAGTGTTAACGCAGAAAATTGCGCTGCCCTGTTCGCACAGCCTGATATAGACGGTGGTCTGGTCGGTGGTGCAAGTTTAAAACCAGCAGAATTTGCTGCAATTTGCCAAAGTGCACAGGATTAACCATGTACGAAATTGTAATTGTATTATACGTGATAGTTTCGCTGGCAATTATCGGGCTGGTATTGATCCAGCACGGTAAAGGTGCAGATATGGGCGCTTCTTTTGGTGCCGGTGCTTCAGCTACTATTTTTGGTTCTTCCGGTACAGGTAACTTTTTGACAAAATCGACTTCAGTACTCGCTGTAGTGTTTTTTGCATTGAGTCTGGTATTAGGCAACTTTAATACCAGCCATATCGAGAAAAATTCTGAATTTGAAAATCTGACAGCTCCTGTTGTTGAAAAAGTACCTGCTGCTGAAGAAAAGAAAGATACAACTAAAGATATTCCGGTTGGTAACTAAGTTAGTAACCACTGCCACGCAGTAAAATTTTTAGCCGAGATGGTGAAATTGGTATACACGCTACCTTGAGGTGGTAGTGCCCTAGGCGTGCGGGTTCGAGTCCCGCTCTCGGCACCATTCTTTCAACTGTTCCACTTGTAGTTTTCCCAATAGCAGCGATTTAAAACACTGCTGCAAAAAGCAAACTAAGTCAGTGACAGTTAAAACAAATCTTGCGATACAGTGTTCAGCACTATATAATGCACGCCAGTTACGGACG